>Ga0307470_10000535_pt1 | contig 18263 bp, 14 predicted proteins | sample atmos_gasesAM3C__FD_204565 | JGI IMG/M metagenome (GOLD analysis project Ga0307470, IMG submission 204565) | Hardwood forest soil microbial communities from Morgan-Monroe State Forest, Indiana, United States - atmos_gasesAM3C_05 | ecosystem: Environmental > Terrestrial > Soil > Temperate forest... | reverse complement strand
GTGAAGGGCGCGACGGACGTCGTCGCCAACCGCGGCGCCACCTTCTTCAGCTATCCGACAACGCAATACACGCAGCAGAACCACACCAGTTCCACGGTCGCACAGCTCAACAGCGTGATCTCGACCGGCTCGTTCAACGAGGCTCGTCTCGGCTACCAGACCATCAAAGATATCCGCGCCCCGGGTGCCAACTTCCCCAGCATCGAGATCGGCGGCGTGAACCAGAGCGCCACCCTGACCGTCGGAACCGAGCGCTTCTCGGGAGCCAACTCGCTCGATCAGAAGATCACTGAGATCACTGACGACTACACGATGCTGAAAGGCAATCACACGATCGTCGTCGGCACGCACAACGAGCTCTTCAAGTTCAAGAACCTCTTCCTCTCGGAGTTCAACGGTTACTACTTCTATCCGAGGCTTGACGATTTCGAAAACCCGTCGAACTGCGGACAGACCATCGCTGGACGAAAAGTCAACTGCGAGTACCGCATCAGCTTCGCCACGGGAGCCGATCCGAAGCGCCCGACGACGTTCGGCGCCGAGCAGTTTGGCCTTTACATCAATGATCAGTGGCACGTCAGCAACAACCTCACCGTCACGGCGGGCCTTCGTGGCGACAAACCGCGTTTCAATGACACGCCATCGTTCAACCCGATCGTGCAGACAGCCCTCGGATTCAACACAGCGACCCATCCGGCGGAAAGCCTCGTCTTCTCGCCGCGTCTCGGGTTCAACTGGAATCCAGGCGGCGGCACCACCCAGCAGGTACGCGGTGGCATCGGCGTCTTCGCCGGCCGCGCGCCCTACGTTTGGGTGTCTAACGCCTATGCCGGCACCGGCGTCGAGCAAGTTGCACTCGCTTGCCGTACGGTTGACGTGTCGGCCACCGCGCCGCTCGGTTGCCCGGTCCCTGCCTTCAATCCTGACCCGGCGAATCAACCGCACTCCATCGTTGGCGCCGCGGCGGTACCGTTGTCGGTCGATCTGATCGATCCGCACTTCAAGTTCCCCCGCGTCCTCCGCACAACGCTCGGTTATGACCGCGAGCTCTTCCTCGGTATCCGCGGATCGGCCGAGGTGCTCATCTCGAAGACGCAGGAAGACGTTTACTACCAGAATTTGAATGACAAGCAGACCGGCACGAGTCCTCTCGACGGCCGCCCAACCTATTCGCGCGTGAGCACGGCAGTCGTCGACGCCACCTACCTCACGAATACGACGAAGGGCAACGAAACGACAGAGACCATCGTGCTCACCCGGCCGTTCTCGAACGGCATCACGCTCTCAGGAAACTACGCGCACCAGAAGGCCCAGTCGGCCTTCGACGCCACCTCGAGCCGCGCCATCTCGAACTGGCGCTTCCAGCACAATCAGGGCGATATCTTCACGGCCACACTTGGCACGTCCGCCTTCCAGCAGAAGGACCGCATCAGCCTGAATGGGACCTACGATTTCCACACGGGACCGTTCGGCCACACCTTCGGCCTCTATTTCAACGCCCAGAGTGGCCGGCCGTACTCTCTGCTCCTCGGCGCCGACCTGGCCGGTCTCGACGTCAACCGCGACACGAACGCCAGCAACGATCTGCTGTACGTACCGGGCGGTACGGACAAATTCATCCTTTGCCCGTCCAACGCCACAGCGGCGACGGCAACAAACCCGTGTGGTACCCGGACAGCGCTCAACCCCCAGCTCCTGCAGGACTACCTCACCTTTGCCGGCATCGACCCGAACAAGGCGCGCATCCTCAACAAGTACGAGTCGTTCGAGCCGTGGTCGCGCAAGCTTGACTTCCACTATGGTCTGACGCTTCCGATCAAGGTGATGCACACCGAAGTCGACTTCGACATGCTCAACCTCATGCACTTCATCAGCAAGAGCGACGGAAACGTCTACTTCGTATCGAACCAGAACGTGACACCGGTGAACTACCTCGGCCAGGATCCAACGACCGGCAAGCCGATCTACCGCGAGAACAACACGACGTTCGTCACCGGCAGCACGACTGCCCGCAACTTCGGGTCGCTGACCCCGGGACGCCAGTTCTCGATCGCCGATCTGTCGTCACGCTGGCAGGCGCGCCTCGGATTCCGCATCACCTACTAACTCTTCACGTCATCGCAATCGCAAACGGGAGGGCTTCGGCCCTCCCGTTTTTTTGTCTATCCGGTCGCGGTCACAAGGTTCGCCGCCCGCGCGCGAGGGAGATCGATCTCACGATCGCGGCCACGGCCATCCTCCGCGACGTAGCATTGTGGACGCTGAATCGCGACGACTTTCGCGATATCGGAAGCCTGCCGCTGGTCTGATCGCAGCGTCCGCTTACCCGACGACCGCGCCGACGAGATCGTACGGATGCGCATCCGTGATCGCCACGCGCGCGAATGCCGGCAGATCCTTCGGCAGCAGCTCGATGCCATCGTTGATCAGTAGCCGCCCGTCGATCTCCGGCGCCTGACCGATCACGCGGCCTTCCAGCAGGTGCTCCGTCTCGTCGCAGACGCCGGTAATCAGCGCTTCGAACGTCTCACCGATCTTTGCTTCGTTGCGCGACCGCGAGATCTCCTGCTGCATCTCCATCAGCTTCTCGCGCCGGCGTTCGGCCGTTCTGCGCGTCGGCAGATCGGGCATCCGCGCGGCGATCGTCGCGTCCTCCGCCGAGTAGACGAACGCGCCCATCTGATCAAACTGCGCCCACTCCACGAATTCATGCAGCTCGCCGAAATCGCGCGGCGTCTCGCCGGGATGACCGGTGATGAACGTCGTGCGCAGCGAGAGGTCGGGCACCAGATCGCGCATCCGCGTCACCATCTCGCGGTAGTCGGACGGCGATCCGGGACGGCGCATGATCTTCAATACATTCGCCGAGACGTGCTGCAAAGGGATGTCGCAGTAGGACGCGAAGCGCTTCTCGCGTCCCATCAACTCGAAGAGCGACCAGTCGATCGAACCGGGGTACGCGTAGAGGAACCGGATCCACGGGAACCCGGTCTCGGCGAGAAGCGTCTGCACGAGCGAGGTCAGACCGTTCGCGATGTCGAGGTCTTCGCCGTAGCGCGTGGTGTCCTGAGCAACGAGACAGAGCTCTTTGACGCCTTGCGCTTCGAGCGCCTGCGCCTCGCGAACCAGCGACGCGATCGCTCGGCTCCGAAACTTGCCGCGCATCTGCGGAATCGCGCAGAACGTGCACGGATTCGAGCAGCCCTCGGAGACTTTCAGATAGGCATGCGACGTCCCCTGCGCGAGCACGCGCGGCAGGTCTTCGTACAACCGGACCGACATCTTCCGGCGCGCCGGCGCGGCATCATCGATGACGCCGGTCACCGCACCCGTAATCGCTTCGAGGGAATCGAGTCCGACGAATGCATCGATCTCCGGAATGGCCTGCTGCAGATCGGCGCGGTACTTCATGACCATGCATCCGGTCACGACGAGCCGCTGCAGGCCTTTGCCCTTCCGCTCGGCTACCTCGAGGATCGTGTCGATCGACTCCTGCTTGGCCGCGTCGATGAAGCCGCAGGTATTGACGATGACGACATCCGCCGCCTCGAGATCATTCGTAATCTCGACCTCGGACTCCTCACGCAACTGCCCCAGCATGATCTCGCTGTCGACGAGATTCTTGGGACAGCCGAGGGAGATCATGCCGACGCGGCGGATGGTTGCAGTTGCGGGCGTGGTCATCAGTCCGCCGAACAACAGCCTGAGTGTGGCTCGTATTCTGGGTGATGGGTCAGCTCTAAGTCCAAAAGTGCCGAGGAGACCTGATCGCCTTAGCGACGATCCTCTTCGGCACTTTAGACCTTAGACCTGACCCTCCGCTACTTGCTCTACTTGAACACGGCGCTGCTCCGCTCATCGGCCAGGATCTGCGCAAAGGCCTTGTTCAGTTCGGCGAGCCCGTCCAGCGGAACGCTGAATGTCTGCATCCGGTACTGGCGCTGATAGCGCAAGACTTTCCCCTCGAACTTCGCTTCGCTCGTGTAGGCGACGGCCGGAATCGAGAGTTTCATCGGATCGGGTAGCTCATCGACAGCGAGCGTGCCTGGCATAGCGATCTCGATGTCATCGATCTGGAGCGAAGGACCGCCGGTCTCGTAAGCATGAGTACGGGTCTTCAAATCGAGCGGCGCGCGTGCCTTCTGGCCCAGCACGCGCGGGCGAACGAGTACGAGCGGCCCCGCATGTTTCGCGTAGGAGCGTGCCGAGAGCGTGAAGGTGACGATCAAATCTTTGGTCAGATCCTCAACATTCTCGAACGCCAGGTTCGACACTTTGAAGTCCGCGAGGAAGTCAGCGATGTTCCCCTCGATGAACTTCACTTGTTCTCCCGACGTGCGCGCCGTCAGCGCGTAGCGAACGCTTGCCGCCAGCGCGCCGCTCCTGGTTTCCCGGACCGTGCCGGAGAGCGTACCCGACTCGTCGAGCGTGAAACGCCCTACGCGCCGAAGCTGATTCGTCTCCGGAGCCTGCGCGGGCATCTCGATCAGCTCCGAGCCGCGGTCGATAACGAGCAGGCCGTCGTTGTGCTGCAGATAGTCTGGGATGTCGCCGAATGCCGTCATCTCACTCGTGGGATCGAAGATCAGAATCCGGCCGAGTTGTGGATGCGTCATCACTGCGTGTAGCGACTCCGACTTCACGTCCGCAGGCAACCGGATCGCGATCACCGCGTGGTTGAATCCCTCCATCGACGCGAACCGTTTGTCGATCACTCCTCGGTTCGTCGACGTGATGATGTAAAGCGATTCGACGCCGATCTCCTTCAACATCGCGCTCAGCGCCGTTACCTTGTCCTTGCAGTCGCCGTAACGGTTGGCGAAGATCTGCTCCGCGGGATGCGGCTGATAGCCCCCGATACCGATCTCGATGGCCACGTAGCGGATGTCGTGCTGCGCGAACGCCGCAAGCGCCGCAATCTTGTCCAGCATCGTGACCTTGCCACTGGTCAAGTCCCTCACCTTGGCCTGCAGCAGCGGCGAGGCAGCTCGCCGGCCTTCAACCAACTGCGAGTACCACGTGCCGAAAGCGCTCCATGTCCGCGGCTGCTGCGACGGGCGATTGAAGTTGATGGCCAGCCGGCCGGCGATCGCTGCGAGTGAGGCGCGCCCTTCCTCAGGCTTGATCGCCGGAACATCCTTCAACTCCCACACGAACTGATTCGCTGCCGTCTGCGGAGCCTTCGGTATGGCGTTGAACCATCGCTCGTCGTGCGTCCAGCCGCTGGGCAGCACGAGGGTGTAACGAATGTTCCGGACAGGAATCTCCCGCTGAAACTGCCACGAATCCTGCGACATCTGCGGCTGCGGCTCTCGCGTTTCGTACTCATAGGCGACGATGGCACCGGGGTTTGGTGCCGGAATGCGAATCACTTTCATTCGTTGGTCGGCATAGAGAATCCCCTCGCTTGCCGACCCTTCGATCGCTTCCCGTTCGCGCACTTCCCACTCGTCTCCCGAGGACGCGATGCTCCAGGCGTGGAACGATGCGAGCTGGACGAGACTGTTGAAGTACACCGCGGCGTATCCAAGATCGTGTCCCTCGGTGCTGAGGATCTTGTAGACGCGGCGGTGTAGCGTGCGGATCTCGCCCGAGTCGAGCACGGTCGTCGTCGTCTCGTCGAGCAGCACGACGCCGGCCGTGTTGGCTGGATAGGCCGGTAGTTGCGTCTTCGCCGCCGCCTTGACCCACTCCGGAGTACCCCAGGCAAATGCACGCGGCGCGGATAACGCGATCAGCGCCAGAAAGACGATCGAGGCGCGCTTCAATTTGCCGCCTTCGCCGCGGTCTTCCGCAACACGGTCTGCTCCTGGTCCGCCGCGGCGACCTTCGCGAAGAAATTACGGATGACCGGGTAGTTCTCTATCGCCACGCTGCCGGTACCAACGGAGAGCTTCCGAGTGAAATGGAGCGTCCTGGCATCCGGCGCGTCGTAGTGGTTCTCGTACTTCACAGCAACAAGGTCGGTCATCTGCGCATGCGGCATGGTTTCGATGCTGTAGCCCTCCGGTACCTGCAACGTGACCTCGGCGGCTTCGGTCCACAGGTAATCGAAGTAGACCTCGAACTTCCGCGCTGCCTCCGGAAATGGATTCTTGGCCGCGGCATCGAATACGGAAAGAGGAATCAGTGCGCGCGAGCCGGCGAACGAAGCCAGGTTCGGGATCTCCACATCGAGCTCTGCTACGACCGTGTCGTCGGAAGTCTTCATTCCGGTGACCTTCGTCAGCGTCACCGTCGTGCCATCCGGGAAGCGCTTCTTCGCCGTATCTTCGATCGCCTTTTTCGTCGCAGCATCATCGTCGTTACGGTTGGTCAGCCGGCGCTGCAGTGCAGCCTGGCCGTGGTAGGTCACGGTTACGTTGCCCTTTAGCACGTCGCCTTCGACGTGCAGCACGGCTTTTCGTTCGATCACCGAGCTCGTCGCCGGTGCATCGGGAGTGGTGACCCAGAGCGCTTCCTGTTTTCTCGCCAACTTGATCCCAGGCACGCTTGTCTTCTGCCAGGCCAGAGTGCCGAAGGGCGCGTACGGCGTCCCGGCATCAAGCCAGAGATCCTTGCCGTCGACTTTGACGACAGCCACCTCGCCGTCAAGCTGGCGCGCCACGGGGAGGTTGCGCGCGAAGAACGACTCGCTCCGCTCGCCGATGCGTACCGCGTTCGCTTCAAGGCCCACGGCGCGTGCAAGCGCGACCAGCGTGCGGTTGATCTGCGAGGAATAGCCATAGCCGTTGCGGAGCACATCCTCGACGCTGCGATTGTCGCGGAGCTTCTTCTCTTCCGCTTCCGTCATCCCTTTCTCATAGTTGAGATTGCGAATCTGTTGCGCGCGGAGATAGAGGGCGCGAAGCTTCTGTTCCGAGGTCGTCGCGCCGCCGATCACGGCCTGCGCCGCACTTCGAACCGCTGCACGGTCGTTCCCGATGAAGTCTTCGACGGCCGTCGTCCAGTCCTTCCCTTCCTTCAGCCAGAACGCGGCGGGGTCAATCCTGCCAGGCGCATAGAAAAAGTTGACCGCCGGTTTCAGCTCGAATTCGGGAGGCGCATATGGCTCCTTCTCGAACGCCTGAACATTCTCCAGGCTGAGCTCGAAATGTCCGTCGCTCTGCTTGACCGGCCCCTTGCCGTTGGGAAGACCGCGATAGACGAAGAAGCTCGAGTACAACTGGTTGATTTGCCCCGTGTACGGCCGCAACCAGATCAACTCGCGCAAAACGGGCAAATCCCTCTGCACGGTGAAGCTTGTGTCGCGCAGGTATTCGCCGCGAAACCCCAAATCGTAGCGGTATTCGATGATGCTGCCCGGCTGCACGTCGGGAAGCGAGAACGTCGTCGCAATCACGCGCACACCACCGGTCTTGACGATCAGCTTCTCGTAGGTCTTTCCGGAAAACGGCACGATGGTGCCGTCGGGCTTCGTCGTCCGCGCCTCGACCCGTCTCAATGTCGTGAAAAGCGGTACGTATGGGATCTCGATGTCTCCCCACTTTTTCCCTTCGGCCGCCAGAATCTTGATGCGAACGTACTCCGACTCGCTCATGTCGACGTCGTCGTGGCGTTGCACCCAATCCAGCACGACTGCGGAAACTCCGGGAGCCATCGGCACGCTCTTCATCGCCAGCTCTTCCGGCGTTGCGGTACGAAAGTCGTCGATACGTGGTGCACGCGCGAACGACGCGCTCGTCGTAAACACACTGAGAACAAGAACCGCCACAAACGTGACGCGAGTAGTCATTGGATCCTCGGGAACTGGACGGATTAATTGGTGTAGGCGGATGATGGCACGATGTCGCCATATCGCAAATAAGATTTAACCGAACGTGAGGAACCCGACGCCGGGATGAGCGATTCCTCCTCCCTGGCGCTCGCTGCTTGCAGACGATATCGTCACCCGATGTCCTCGGTGATCGTTCGTGCAGCGACACGGTCCGATGTGACCGGCATCGCCGCGGTCATGCGCGAGTCGCTGCTGTCGCTCGGGCGAGTCGCCTACGATGAGCACCAGATCGCCAGTGCATTGCTGTACATCGCCCGTCCGGATGAGCAGCTCATCGACGACGGAACATATTTTGTCGCCACCGAGGATGAGGGGATCGTCGGCTGCGGAGGATGGAGCCGCCGGCGCAAGGTGTACAGCGGCAGCACGGCCGCTGGCGACGAGAATGCTCTGATCGATCCAGCCACGGAGCCGGCGCGCATCCGGGCGATGTTCGTGCGTCCGGAGTACGCGCGGCGCGGCATCGGCAGACGCATTCTCCAGCATTCGGAAGAGCGTGCGGCGGCAGAAGGCTTCCGAAATTTTCAGCTCGTCGCAATGCACAGCGCAGGCGGAATCTATGAGGCCGCCGGATATCGATCGATCGGCGAGTCGCCGATAACCCTCGAAGATGGCGTCGTGCTCGACTGCACGCTAATGGAGAAGAGCCTCTAGCAACTCTGTGTCCTCTGTGTCTTTGTGGTTCATTCTTCCAACCACTAATCGATTCGCCAGATCGCATTCGCCGCGCCGAATGCAGCAACGTGTTTCGCCAGCGCCGTGTTCATCACGTTGGAGCTTGCGAGCAGCTCTTCGTCATCGGGTGTCGCGGGCAATAGCGGCAGACCGAGCGCGCGCGTCACACTCTCCACGGTGCGGTCATGCATCGCGATGATCGCCGGCGTTACCGGCTTTGCGATATCGACCTCGTGCGTGGCGGGCAACGCTTCGCCGCGAAGGATGAATACACGAAACGACTTTGCGCGCAGCCACTCGATCGCCGCGAGGAGCGTGATGACGTGCCAGTTGCGATGCCGGCGGTAGACCTTCGCGATCTCGCGGTTGCGCTCGCCGAGGGGCTTGTAGACGTTCGGCTGGATCTCCCAAAGCAGCGCGATTTGTTGTCGCGCATCCGTCGTGCCGCTCGTTGCCCCCGCCGATCCGGGAAGCGTGTGCTGCCGGCCCAACGCCTGGCCGAGCGCGATCGCATCCTCCAGAACCGCGGGGATCACATCGAAGGAGATGGTCTCACTTCGCCCGCCGAAATGAGCGTTGCGTCCCTGAACCACGATCCCATCCGGAATCGGCTGGCGGTCGAGGATCCCGGCGGCGTTCGCCGGCACTTCGCCGAGGGGGATGGCCACGCCTGCGGCACGTCCTTCGAGCAGGCGTGGACGGTAGAAGCTCGGCGTCGGCTTTCCTTCGATCCACTTCGGATGATTGCGGATGAGGTAACGCTCCACCAGCCGGCGCCGGATCGTTGCGCAATCTTCGGGCTGGAGCATCGTCGGATCGGCGACTGATTCGGCGATGTCGCCGAAGACCTCCAGCACCTCATCCCCCATCGAGATGAAGACGTCGAACAACGCCGCCTTCGTCTCCGCGCGGATGCCGAAGGCTTCGAAGATTCGCTCGATATGCTCAGGAAAGGGCATCTCTCGTGTCAGCCGCGGTCGAAAAGAACATTGCATGCCAGAGCGATCCATCCAGCGGCGAGCAACGATTGCGCGGCTACACGCCAACGCGGCGACGCCAGCGCGATGATGCCGCCGAGGATGGTGAATTCGACGGCGACACGAAGGAACGCCCAGTCCTCCCACCAGAACTCCGTGCCGAGCAGAAAGACGAGGGCCGCGTAAAGCAGCCACGACCCTTTGATCGCATTCGGCGCGAGTGATGAGGGGATTACGAGCAAAACGATGATGCCGAAAACGACGACCGCTGCCATCTCGATCAGAACGACCCTGCCTGCAGCGCCCGTCGATACCGCCTCGCGCGCCCGCACCAGAAAACCGCGGAAGGGCAGCATGAAGTGTTCGCCGGTGACGAACGTCATCGGCAAGTGCCACAAGCGAAAGAGAAGCGCTTTCCAGCAGAAGTGCGCTGCGAATGGGACCAGCAGAACGAAATTCAGTCGCCGTCGCGGCGTCGCGGCGATCGCCGCCAGGAGCGCGCCGAGTGCGAACAGCAGGCTTGTCTCCTTTGTAAGCGCTGCGAGCGCGAGAACGCACGCGGCGAGCACGATCCGCTGCCGTAGCAGCAGGATGAGCGCGGTCATCATCAACAGCACTTCCAGCGGTTCGACCAGATCGCGCGACACCGAAAGGAGAAAGCCGGGATAGAGCGCGAGCGCCAGACAGCTCCAGGCCGGCACGCGCAGGTCGCGCGTCGCGATCACCGCTGCCGCTCCGATTCCGGCCAACGCCGCCAGGTTGACCGCGATCATCATCCACGGTACTGCGGCGCGATTGCCGAGCGAAAGCATCCAGACGAGAAATGGATAGCCGATTCGTTGCAGCCGGTAGACGGGATAGTCGAAATGGACTCCCGCGGCGACGGGCTGCCGCGAGAATGGATCACAGGCGATGCGGTAGTAGAACTGGCCGTCGTAGCCGGAGGAGTTTGGCGCGACGAGTAGACCGGGCGCCGTGCGATCAGTGAACTCGTCGCCGGCGGTCACGAAGATCGTTGGGTTGAAATCGTGGCGGCGGAGTTGGATGAAGACGAAGGTGCCGTAGAGGAGCAACGTGGCAAGAGCGACGGCTGCGGCACTCTTTCGGACGTCCGGAGCCATGTTCACGAGGGTATTGTCAGGCAATCCCCCCTCATCCGGCTTCGCCACCTTCTCCCCCCGAAAAGCACGGGGGGAGACGGCGCTCGACGGGAAGGGAGTGGGGAGGATTCCAGAGAAGGGGGCCTATGCCGCCAACCGTTGTCGTGCCTGATCGAGCAGGCGGCGCACGTCGGCTACCGACGTGATGTCCGCCAAGCCGTTGCGGATGTCTTTGCCGTGGGCGATTCCTTTTGAGAACCAGCCGATCACGGTGCGCGCTTTGTGCAGCTTCCAATTGATGATCTGCGGCGCGTCCTCGATCTTTGCGAGGTAGCGGTGCATGGCGTCGATGCGGCGGTCCACCTCGTCTTTGTCGGTGGGGACGCCGAGGATGAGGGCTTGGATGTCGCGGAAGATGAACGGATTATGCAGCGCCGCGCGGCCGATCATCACGCCGTCGACGCCCGTCGTCTCGAACATGCGGATCGCATCCGCCGCCGTTTTGACGTCGCCGTTGCCGAAGACCGGGATCCCCAGTTCGCTCTTGACGCGGGCGATGTAGTCCCAATCGCTCGCACCGGTGTACGCCTCATTGCGCGTGCGGCCGTGAACCGCGATCGACGACACGCCGATCTCTTCGAAGCGCTGCAGCAGTGGAAGCACGTCGTCGCTCTCCCATCCTTTGCGGACTTTCACCGTGACCGGGATCTTGACGCGCTTCTTGATCTTCTCAACGACGCGTGCGGCGCGGTCGAAGTCCTTCAACAACGCGGAGCCGGCGCCGCTGCTGACGACCTTCCGCACCGGGCAACCCATGTTCACGTCGACAATATCGACACCCTCGGCTTCGACGATCGCAGCGGCATCATCCATCCGATCAGGATCGCCGCCGTAGATCTGGATCGCCACCGGCCGTTCCTTCTCGTCGAACTTGAGCATCGCCTTCGTCCGCACGTTGTCGCGCGTTAGCCCCTCGGCGGAGATGAACTCGGAGACGACCAATCCCGCGCCGCCAAGTTCTTTCACCAGCGAGCGATAGTACGTATCCGTCACCTCGGCCATCGGGGCGAGCGCAAGCGGCGGATCGATTAGGATTCCGCCAATGTGAAACGGCTTGTTCAGAGACGTCATCGGAATGCTCTGCAACGCGCCGGACCGGAAGCCTGTTCCACGTCCTCGGTGCTACGATGTCCGCCGATCCCAAAACACGTACGAAACGAATGGAGGCTTTTCATGCGCCCGAAAATGATGTCTCTGCTGCTTTCGCTCACGCTTCTCGTACCGGCTTTCGCCTTCGCCGCGTCGCTGGCCGACGTCAACCTTGATGACAAAGTCGCCGTCAACGGCCAGACGCTCTCGCTCAACGGCATCGGGCTACGAAAGAAGTTCTTCATCAAGGTTTATGTCGGAGGCCTCTACCTCACGGCGAAATCATCCAACCCAGCCACAATCCTGGCCGCCGACTCGCCACGCCGCATGGTGATGCATTTCCTCTACGGCGTCAGCAAGGACCAGATGTGCGATGCGTGGAGCGAAGGCCTGGAAGCGAACACACCGAATGCGTCCGCCGAGGTGAAGAGCGCGTTCAAGACGTTGTGCTCGTGGATGGAGCCGATCCCGAAAGGCAACCGCCTCGTCCTCACGTACGTGCCAGGAACCGGCACGACAGTCGAGGTTAACGGCAAGGCAAAGGGCACGCTGCCCGGCAAAGCGACCGCCGACGCGATCGCGTCGACCTGGATCGGGCCGAAGCCCGCGATGGGCGACGACTTCAAGAACGCGATCCTCGGGAAGCCGTAAACCCCTGCGCAAACCTAACTAACTAACTAACCAAGCACTAACCTCTCAATCGAGAGCCTTCTCCCCCACGCTTTTTGTGGGGGAGAAGGTGCCGAAGGCGGATGAGGGGGCGCACCAATCCAGCGCGTCGCCAGCAATCTCAGCGGCGTCTGTGAATGACGCAAAACCGCCAGCGAGCCGCTGGCGATACAGCCACCGGGCCGGTGGCGCTACGTTTGTGCGGCGCTACGTTCGTTTCTTGCAGACGAAGAACAACTTCACCGTCCTCCCTTCGAACCAGGGATCGAACTCGTGCTCTTCGACAGGTACTAACCCGCCCGCGGCAAGGGCGGCGATGATCTCGTCGCGCTCGTAGCAACGCTGCGTGTGGCGCTCGCGGATGACGACGCGCTCGCCGCGGACGATCGCCCATCCGGTGACAAGCGCGCGGCCGAACTTCTCGCGGCGGCGATAGGTCGTAGCGATCTCGAGATGAAAGTCCGGCCCTTCGTCGACGAACGGCTCTTTCATCCCCCAAACCTCGGGATAGATCTCCGGATGGTTCATGTCGAAGAGGAATTGCGATCGGTCGTTCATCACCCGCGCGATCTCAGCAAACGCAAGCGCGAGATCGGATGGCTCCAGCAGATGGTTGAGCGAATCGTAGAGGCAAGTGATTCGCGAGAACGTCCCGCGCAGCGGCAGCGCCCGCGTGTCGCCTGCGATCAGGCGCGAGGCGCGGCTGCGAGCAACGCGCAGCATGATGGTGGAAAGGTCGACGCCAGCCGAAACGAAGCCGCGACCCTCGAAAAACGGGATGGCCAGGCCGGTGCCGCAGGCGACGTCGAGATGCGTCTCCCCTTCAGCCGGGTAACGCTGCAGCACCTCGGACAGCAGCCGCCGCACCGCGCGAAAGTACCGCTGACCCAGCGCTTGATCGTATGCGTAGGCAAACGCGCCGTAGGACTCCGAAGCGCTCATTTGCCGGGGGTCGCGTGTCGGGAGTCGCGAGCCGGAGTCTTCGGGCTCGGTTTTCTCCGACTCCCGACGCCCGTCATCACTCCGGCCACCGATAGAATCCCTCGCCCGTCTTCTTGCCGAGCTTTCCGTCCGCGACCATCCGTCGCAGTAACTCGGGGGGATCGAAGCGGAGGCCGAGCGTGGAGCATAGATACTCCGCGATGCCGAGGCGCACGTCGAGACCGACGAGATCGGTCAGCCGCAACGGACCCATCGGATGGTTGTAGCCGAGCTCCATGGCTTTATCGATGTCTTCTGCCGAGGCGACGCCGTCTTCCAGCATGCGGATCGCTTCGAGACCGATGGCGACGCCGAGGCGTGAAGTCGCGAAGCCCGGTGAATCGCGGACGACGATCGCCGTCTTCCCCATCCTCTCCGCCACCTCGGTCACCTGTTCGACTGTCTCATCCGAGGTCCGCTCGCCGCGCACAACTTCGATCAGCTTCATCACATGCGGCGGATTGAAAAAATGGAGCCCTACGAACCGATCGCGGCGCTCCACCGATTGCGCGAGAAGCGAAATCGAGATCGACGATGTGTTCGAGGCGATGATCGTTTCGTCTGCGCAGAAAAGGTCCGCCTGCGCGAAGAGGTTCTTTTTCAGATCGAGATCCTCGGGCGTCGCCTCGATGATCAGATCGGCGGCATGCACCGCAGGTTCGAGGTCGGGAGCGAGATGAAGCCGGCTGCTTGCCGCGGCGGCAGCATCGCTGGTCACCTTCCCGCGCTCAATCCCCTTTTGAAGAGTCGATTCGATCGACGCTTTGGCAGCATCGAGCGCTGCCGCATCCGTATCGTGAATGACGGTCTCGTAACCAGCCACCGCGCCGAGATAGGCGATCCCACGCCCCATCGTGCCGGTGCCGATGACTGCGATCTGCCGGATCGTGTTCCGGGTCATGACCGCGGAGTCTACACCGCGCGCATCGCCAGCTTGAGGATCTCGCGGTGCGTGAAGTAGTTCACGGCGGGATCGTCGAGGTGGAAGCTGTAGGTGAACTTCTCGTCGGTATCCGCCACAAACGTAAAGCGGAAGTAGCGATTCTCCGCGCCGCCGAACTCCTTGACGCTGGCGGAGTAGCCGTCATCCGGCTCCACCTTGATGACGCGGTAGAGCCGGTGCGCGCTGATGGGAAGATCGTCGGGCGGATAGTGGATGAACTGAATCGCGTAGATCTGCTTGGGATCGATCTCGCGCTCCGGATAACCACCCTCGTCCCCTTCTTCTCCCTCGCCGGTGAACCACGTCTCTTCCTCTTTGAACAGCACGAGGTTGGCCGAGCTCTCGGTCATCGGCGAGACGCCCTGATCGAGGTGAATGTGCTGCTCCGGATCGCTCGAATCGCGAAGCTGCGTGAGAAGGTCGATCATGTACTGCAGACCTTCGCGCGTGCCGGTGAAGGCAACTTCCTCGTCTTCGTCCGAGATCCAGACGTCGAGCCAGGCATTCTTCGGGAGCTTCACGCGGCTTTCGAGCGTGTCGAAATTCACCGCTGCGAACCCGAGGCGCTTGGCGGCCGCCGTCAGGAAATCGTTGCAGTGAGGGTCCTCGACCAGATGCGTCCGCGCGTAGTCGATCGCCGCCTCGTACGCGCGTTTGCGTCCGAAATCATGCGTTAGATCGAAGGGGATGATGATTTGGTCGAGGAGCTGGTTATATCGCTCGGCAGGTCGTGACATAGGCGTTAGGTCACCCTGACAACGCCTTGAAATCTATCATATTTCCGGTGAGTGTCGGGGGTGGGAGCACGGTCGCGAGTCGCGTGGTTGCGCGATGGCAAGACTACGAGACCGCGAGAACCGCGCGATCCGGGAAACTCCGTTCTCCCGACACCCGACTCCCGGCTAGGAACGATCCCTTACCTTCCAATCCTTATCCAGATCCGCCAGGAAGCTGGCCAGATCCTCGGCGTGCTCCTCTTCGACGGCGAGAATCCCTTCCAGCATCCGGCGCGTGGTGTAGTCGTCGTCGCCGATGTAGCGGATCATCTCCGTGTAGGAGTCGATGGCCACGCGTTCCGCGACGAGATCTTCTTTGATCATGTCGAGAAGCGTATTCCCTTCGACGTATTCGGAATGCGATCGCATCAGCATCCCCTCGGGATTGAGATTCGGCGCGCCGCCGAGTTGCACGATGCGGCCGGCCAGCTGGTCGGCGTGTCCCTGCTCCTCGTTGGCATGCTGCAGAAACTCCTGCGCGATCGGTTCCGCATGAATCCCCTGGGCCATGAAGAAGTGCCGCTTGTAGCGAAGGACGCAGACGATCTCCGTCGCCAGCGCCTCGTTGAGCAGCTTGATCACGGTCCCGCGGTCGGCGCGATAGGCCTCCGTCACCGCTCCTTCTTCGATGTGCTGCCGGGCGCGCCGGCGGAGCTCCTGAACGTCGGTCAAGAAAGGCTTGTCAGTCATTGTGTTTCTCCTAAGTCCTCAGCTTGCAAGAATCATCGCCGGTCGGCCCCGAAGCGCGTGTGACGAGCATCATAGGTCCGTCCGCGCCAGAGCAATTTGCGCCGCACGCCGGTCAGCCACGTCGATCGAAGGAAGATCCAGAGCCAGATCGCGCACATGACCGGATGCAACAGGAGCGCGTTGTCGAGGCGGTAACGGAGCGAGCGAAAAAGGATCAGGCGCGTCGCGGTGATGACGATGACGGTAGCGATGCTGATCCGGTCTCCGGTCAGTGCGAGCGCGTACGGCAAGATGTGAAAAACGACACAGCCGGCCGCGACGAGCAGCGCCACGGCGTAGTTGCGGCCGAACACCGCAAAGGCGTTCTTCGTGAACCCTTCGATCACTTCGCGGAGTCCGTGGTACATCCGCAGCGAGACCAAATCGTCACCGCGAACCACCGTAGTCAAACCGCCCGAACGGCGAATCAAACGAGCCAGTCCCACGTCGTCGACGACGGAGTCTTTCAACGCCTCGTGGCCGCCGGCGGCGTCGTAAGCATCGCGCAGCACGAGATTTCCGGTGCCGCCGCCGATCGCCAGCGCCACGCCGCGCGTCCGGTTCGAGAGCCACGTCGGAAGAAACGTGAAGCAGGTTAAGGCCAGCATCGGCATCGACGCGTTCTCGCCGAATCCCCGCAGCTCGAAAAAGGGCAAGAGCGTCAGCAGCGCCGGCCGTCGTTGCTCGAACGTCGCTACGGCCGCATGCAGCGTGTCGGGGGCGTAGATCACGTCGGCGTCGACGAAGAGGAGAATCTCGCCATGCGCGCGCCGGCTCCCCTGGTGCAGCGCCCAAGGTTTGCCAAGCCAGCCGGCCGAAGGTTCTTCGCCATCGATGACGACAAGCCGCTCGTCCTCGATGCTGCGAAGAATCGCGCCGGTGGCGTCGGCGGAGCGGTCGTTGACGACGATCAGCTCGAAGTGCGGATAGGTCTGCGCCAGAAACGCCCGGACCGTGCGCTCGATGACGCGGGCCTCGTCACGAGCGGGGATGATGATCGAGACCAGCGGCTCGCGCGCCGGCCGTTCCTCGCGGCGCAGTCGCGGAATGAGCGCGAGATTCACGATGGTGCGGAAGAACGCCAGCACCCATGCGGCGAGGACGATGAGGGTTAGAAGGCGCACGAAGTGGTGCCGAGGTTACTCCGGTTGCGAAGTCTCGCGGTACGGCTACCTTCCCCGCGAGACCTCGGGACACCGCAAACCGCGCCGCCGCGTTACGCCGGTCCGATCTTCCGCTGCGCTTCCAGCGCGTACGGCGAGTCGGGAAACTCCGTCACGATGCGGCGATAGGTCTCCTTCGTCTTCTCCGGGTTCCCCTGGACTTCAAAGTCGTGTGCGAGAAGCGACAGCAGCGAGTCGGCAGGCAGCGAAGGCTCGCTCTTGCTGATCTCGGCCTGCAGTTCCTGGGCAACCTGAGGTGCTTCGCCGTTGTCGATCCGGATCTGGTAAAGGCTGTAGCGCGCACCGTTGACCAGAAGGTGTTTCGGATTGCGGTTGACGAACTCCTGCAGCAGCGTGCGCGCGCCCGCCACATCACCCTTGCCGGCCTGGATGCGGGCCAGGTAAAGACTTGCCACCTCGGATGCGTCGGTGCCGCTGTAATTGGAGGTAACGGCGCGGAACTGCTTCTCCGCCGCGGTCGTGCGCTCCGCTTCCGTCTTGAACTTCGCGTTGGGGACCGGCTGGACCGGCTGGCTTCCCGCGGCCGGAATCAGCGGCGACTCGATCGTATCGATCGCTGTGGAAAGATCCTGCTGCGCCTTCTGCTCGCGGTTGGAGCGATAGAAGAAAATGCCGTAGATGAGGACGGCGAGGACGACCGCGCCACCGGCGATCAAATAGAGGAGGCGCTGGTTATCCCGCGCCCGTGACGACAAGGAACCGATCTCGTCGACAAACTTATCGTGTCTGAGGTCTCTGCGATGCTGGCGATCCATGGAAAGGGCGGCCTCCGTCAAAAAGTGGGTGACTCTAACCTAGCGTCGGGGAACGGTCAAATGAGGGTGGGGATTCCGGGAGCGGTCGGGGATGTGATATCGCGGGCGGGTGCCGGCGCCCTCTTGCAACGCGAAACGCCTCTGAGGCGTGTGACTTCCCCGACCGAGGGGTGCGTTCACACCTCGGGAAACATCAACCAGAAATCGGCGTGTGGCAGGGAATTTCGGCCGGTGGCCGCTTCGCACACGTCGAGGAGTCGTGACGTCGCCTCCGGGTGACAGTTCGCGTCAGAGGTGGCACGCTGCTGCATGACGTGTGTAGCGTTGCTACACGGGCATGTAGCGTTGCTGCACGGGTGGTGTAGCGTTGCTACACGGGCGGTGTCGCATTGCTACACCGGGGGTGTAGCGTTGCTACATGGGCAGTGTCGCATTGCTACACCGAGGGTGTAGCGTTGCTACATGGGCAGTGTCGCATTGCTACACCGAGGGTGTAGCGTTGCTACATGGGCTGTGTCGCATTGCTACACCGGGGGTGTAGCGTTGCT
>Ga0307470_10000534_pt1 | contig 18266 bp, 16 predicted proteins | sample atmos_gasesAM3C__FD_204565 | JGI IMG/M metagenome (GOLD analysis project Ga0307470, IMG submission 204565) | Hardwood forest soil microbial communities from Morgan-Monroe State Forest, Indiana, United States - atmos_gasesAM3C_05 | ecosystem: Environmental > Terrestrial > Soil > Temperate forest... | reverse complement strand
GGCTGCAAGGGCTGTCACGGAGTCGCGCAGACTTCTTTCGGCACCGACTTTAGTTTTTTACTGGATGTTAATCACGGCAAACCAGTGGCTCAGCCTGACACCATTTATTACATCCCTCCTCCTCTTAAGAAAAACTCGGGCCGGTTCTACCTCTCCCAAATAAAGAAACCGCAGCCGTGATAACGAGGCCGGCCCGGAGCCGGCAGTTTTAGACATTTCAAGCAACCTCGTGAACCCCGCTCTTAGTTTCGACCACGTCCACTACCGCACTTCCTCGGACTTCAAAGAGGCCATTCATTTTTATGTCGACATTCTGGAGGCAGAGAATCTTGGCCTTGTCCGACTAGGTGCGACCGAGCATTTACAGCTCAAACTCGGCGGAGCGATTCTTCTCTTTGCGCCATCCACCCCCGCGACGCCACAGCCGGCGCCGGGACCTGATCGTCTGGGCATTTTCCACATAGCGTTCTTGGTTAAGGATTGTGACGCGGCCACCAATTATTACGTCGACCGCAATGGCGGCAATCGCGAGATCGTTTTTCAGGAGCCGGCACTTGTGCCTGTCGAGCCTCCGACGCCGACAAGTGCTTATAAGGTGGCGTTCCTGAAAGCGCCGGACGGAATGTTGGTTGAACTAAAGCAGCTTGTCGCCTGAGTTGGGAGCGCGGCGGAAGTGCCGTTGGCGCTGGTTGAAGATGGCGTGAGCTTTGTCGAACCCGCGAATCGCGCGAATAAACGCGAATAAGGCTTTTCTTGAATTCGCGTCGCGTCCATTGGCGGGTCAATTCCGAATCAAGAGTAATGGCAGAGACACTGACCCAGGTAAAACAGAAGCCCGAGGTGCGCGAGGCCCTGGCGCAGACGGGCGGTAAGCCCAAGATCAAGGCGCAGACCCGGGACAAGTTTTGGTTTACGACTCACGCGCTCGTTTTGCTGGGGTGCGCCGCTCTTTGGCTGTTGCTGGCCTGGAAGTGGGTTCCGTTGCCGACCGCGCAATTGGACCTGCTCGCCCGTGCTATTCGGGCGACCGTCTTCATCGTCGTCGTCCTCGCGATAGCGAAAGCGGTCTCCGTTTACGCGATCGGACGGATCGAGGACGCCTCCACAACGTTCACCCTTCGTCGGATTCTCCATCTCGTCGTCGGCATCGTGATCGTGCTCATCGGGCTCTCAATCTTCTTCGCGAACTGGTACACGGCGTTGATTTCCGTCGGCGTCGTTTCGATCATCGTCGGCCTCGCGGTTCAAACGCCGATGACGAGTTTCATCGGCTGGATCTATATTTTGGTGCGTCGACCGTATCGCGTCGGCGACCGGATCAAAATTGGCGACGCCACCGGCGACGTGATCGACGTGAGTTACATCGATACGACGCTGTGGGAATTCGGCGGCTCGTTTCTATCCACCGATCATCCGAGCGGACGCGTCATCAAATTTCCCAACGCGAAAGTGCTCAGTTCGATGGTCTACAATTATTCCTGGCCGCTCTTTCCTTACATTTGGAACGAGATCAAATTTCAGATCGGTTATCAGGCCGATCTTAAGTTCGTCGCCGAAACGATGGAGCGAATCGTCGGTGAGGAAATCGGTGCGGACATGGAAGAACGGGTGACGGTCTATCGCGATCTGCTCTCGAAAACACCGGTGAACGAGCTGGAAGTCCGGGCCCGTCCCCGCGTTTTTTTCCGGGTCGACGAGGTGACGTGGATCGATGCGATCGTGCGCTACTTGGTGCCACCGCGCGAGGCGGGCACCATCAAAACCCGTCTCATTCCGAAGCTACTCGCGGCCCTCAATGCAGCGCCGGAAAAAGTCATGTTCCCGGCCGGGGCCAATCGTTGACGGCGCGTTTGCCTGCGATGCGATTCCAGCCGATTACTTCGCCGATGCTTTCCCGAATTCTCGTTGTCTTGATCGCGGTTATGGCCGTCGCCGCGAAGCCCGCGCCGAAAATGACGCCTGCCGCCGGACCGAAGCCGTCGCCGAAACCCAAAACGTCCGTTGCCGCGACCATTCCCGTGGCGTTGCCGAATTACGACGAGGAGACGAGCACGAAGCTCCAAATTTTTCTCGATAACAACGACTTTGGTCCCGGGAAGATCGACGGGCGGATGGGCGAGTTTTTCGGGAAGGCGCTCGTGCATTACAAGCGCGCCCACGGCATGCCGGAAACGGGCGCAGTCGATTCCTGGCTTCTAGATCAGGTGCCCGAAACATGGACGACATTCACGATCCCTCCGGAAGCGGAGAACTTTATCGGCGCCACTTCGAATAAGCCGTCCGAGCAGGCGAAATTGAAGCGGTTGAATTACGGATCGCTTCTCGAGTTCGTCGCTGAGCGATACCATTCCGCCGAAGATTTCCTGAAAAAAATCAATCCGGGAATGAAGCTGGAAAATTTGAAAGTGGGCGACACCGTGAAAGTGCCGAACGTGTTGCCGTTCAAGATCGAGGATTTGAAGGAAGGTTTTGCGCAGCCGAATCCGGCGTTCGCCAATCGCAAAATCTTCATCGACACGAAAGATCGTTTTCTTCTGATCTACGACGACAAACAGCTCGTCGCGGAATTTCCGATCACGCCGGGCTCCTCGACTCTTCCCGCTCCGATGGGGCTCTGGAAAATTCTCGGCATCGCGACGTTCCCCACTTTTCGCCATGACGAAGGCGTCCTCCAGCACGGGCAAAAATCGAGCGTCTTTTACAATTTGCCGCCGGGTCCAAACAATCCGGTCGGCATACTCTGGATGGGATTGAACAAGCCGCATGTCGGCATTCACGGGACCAACAATCCGGAGACGATCGGCCGCGCCGCCAGCCACGGTTGCATTCGCACCGCGAACTGGGACGCAGCGCGGGTCAAGGAGCTGGTGACGGTGAACAACGCCGTTTCGATCTTCCGGTAAGCCTGTAGCCGCCGCCCTGCGGGCGACGTGAGAGAACGCCCCGCGACGAGCGATCGCGATGCGCGTCGCAGAGCGACGTAGCTACGGAATCGAAAGATTTTTCGCGCGGAACCGCCTTGCCGCGCGTCTAGGCTGGTAAATCGACAATGACCGACGCATCCGAACACGCCATTTACCGCGCCGCCATCCAGGGCGATCGCGACGCTTTTGAGATGGTGATCCGCGCCATGAGCCGGAACCTCTTCGCGATTGCCTACGGAATTCTGCAGAACCGCGAGGAAGCCGAAGACGTCGTCCAGGACACTTTCGTCAAGGCGTGGAAATCACGCTGGCGGGTGCGCGATTCCGCGAAACTGCCGGCCTGGCTCGGGACAATCGCGCGCCACCGCGCGCGGGACCTGGCGCGAAAACGCAGGCCAGAACCGCTCCCCGAAAATTTTGAATCGAACGAGATGGTTGCGTTCGAAGGTGCAGCAGGGCAGAAAGCGGACCTCGACGGCGAGGTCCGCTCGGCCCTGGCGCAATTACCGGAACTGCATCGCGCGGCCGTGACGCTGCGCTACTTCGAGGACCTCGACTACGGAACCATCGAGCAGACCCTTGGCCTAACGAACGGTGCCTTGCGCGGGATTCTCGGCCGCTCGCTCGGTCTCATGCGGAAACGACTTAAACCGGCCCTGGCCGCAATCGGATAACTTTTATGGCTACGATTCACGAACAACTCGACGAACTGCTCGCGGCCGATCTCCACGACGAGCTCACAGCCGCCGAGCGCGATGAATTTCACGCTCACCTCGTGGAGTGCGCGGAGTGCCGACAAGCTTTTCAGGAAGGAAAAACTATGAACAGGATTCTCAACGAAACATTGGCGGACAAGAAGGCAGATCCCGCTTTCGAGCAACGGATCGTGTCGCGCTTCCGCGATCGCGTGCCGAAACGCGCAGGCCTGATTGGCCTCATCACCGATTTGATGCGGGTGCGCGCGGTGCAACTAACGGCGGCCGCGGCCGTTCTTCTTGCGCTCGCCCAAATGGGAAAAATGCTCACCGGCGAAGCGATGACGCCGAAGGCTCGTTATGAGGAGACGGTCAGTTCGCACTTGGAAGCGCGTCTGCAAGAAAAAGACCAGGATAAACCCGGTGCGTTTCGAGACGGCGGAACGTTTGAGAAAACCGATGATGGCCGGACGAAGACAGCAGAAGTTGCGGCACTGAAAGCGCCGCCCCCGGTGCCGCCGATGGATGTCGTCACATCAACGGTGCCCAGGCCTCAAACCGAAGCGTTGCGCGCCGCCGGTTTGACCAAGACAAAGAAGACCGCGGGCAAGGACGAGACGGCGCCTGCTTCGACCGCTGAAACAAATGCGGAGACACCCGCAGAACCATCCGCGTCTCCGTCGTCAGTCGGACCGACGGCGAACCGGAAGTTGGTCCGGAATGCGACCGCCGAATTGGAAGTGGTGAGTTTCGACGAATCGGTTCAGAAGATTACGGCGTTTGCCGCGGAAGAGAAAGGTTACGTTTCGACAACGAGCTCAGAGAAACAGGAGAACGGCAAGCTGCGCGGCGAGATCGTGGTGAAGGTGCTGCCCGATAATCTGGATCGCTTTCTCGGGAAACTGCGCGGGATCGGCGAGCTCAAGAACCAGGCGCTCACGACTGAGGATGTGACGAAGGCGTATTTCGACACGGAATCGCGATTGAAGAACGCGCGGCTCATGGAGCAGCGGCTCATCGAGATTCTCAAGACGAAGAGCAAGGACGTCGCTGATCTTTTGGAAGTCGAGAAGGAGCTTGGCCGCGTTCGCGAGGAAATCGAAACGATGCAGGGCGAGCTGAAGTTCATGGATTCGCAGGTCGCGTTCGCGACAGTGACGATCACGCTCGCGGAAAAAAACATGAACGTGCCGGCGGCATTTCTGTTGAAGGAGCGGGCGCAGTTGTCGCTTTACGCGACCGAAGTCGAGAAGACCTACAACGACATCAAGGCGCTCGCGTCGCCGAAGGTGCAAATCACCAACGCCCAAATCGATCGCGACAATACCGGGCGCGTCTCGGCACGGCTCAGTCTGTTGCTCGCGCCGGAGGAAAGCGACGCAGTGATCAACAAGGTCAAGGGCATGGCGCGCGTCGAAAATTTCCAAGTCACGACGGACCGCGTTTCGCAGGGCGGCGACGGGCTCGGCGAAAACGCGAAGACGGAACGCGACAAGGTGGAATTGAACATCACGCTTTCGCACGATGAGCAGGAGATCGCGTTGCAGTCCACTTCGCTTCGAATTCAGACGCCGGAAGTGAACGATAAGACGAAGCAGCTGCGTGCGATAGCGGAGCAACAGGGCGGCCGGATCCGCAGCTCGTCGTTCTCGCGCGATCCAAACGGACGCGAGTATTCGACGGTCTCGTTGCGCGTGCCGATGAAAAATTACAACGCGCTGATGCAGTCGCTCAACGGCCTCGGCAAAGTCGAGAACGTCAGCGTGCGCCGCGACGATCGACCCAACTCGCAGATCGACGAAGCCAACGCGCCAGCCGACGTTTCGATCCAGGTCTACAGCGAGGGCAACATTGTTTCGGAAGAGACCGGCATCTGGGCGACGCTGCGTCGGACGATCGGGCAAGGAGCGGGCGCGCTCATGTGGAGCGTACGAATGATTGGCGTCGCGATCGCGTTCCTCGCACCGTGGGCGTTGATTATCGGAGCCGTCGGTTGGGTCGCGCGGCGTGTGTCTCGCGCGCGAGCGGCACGGAAGCAAACACGCGAAGAAGAAGGCGGACAGAGCTAACTGTCTTGTTGTAGCCACAATTCGGACTTCAGCATGCCGAATCGAAACAGGATTTGGCGTTCGAGGACAAATCCTTCGGCGCGAAGAAAGGGCGAGGGATCGACCAACTCGCGCGCTTCGATCCGGGCGACGGAGCGAAAGAATCGATACATGACGGCAAGCCCGGCGCGCGCGTGGGCGCGGGCGAAGCCGGCTTCGGGAATTCGGAAATCAGCAAGCAGCCAGGTGGCATTTGGAGCGGCAGCCTGAGCTAGTTTTGCAATGATGCTGCCGACTTGTTGGACGCTGAAACAATCGAGAAGGAAATGGGTAACGATCAAATCGTAACGGTCGTTAGGCGTCCAAGTCGTGACATCGTGCTGGAGAAACGCCACGCGACTTATCTCGTCCGACACTCTTTGCAAAACATGGCCTCGCGCGAGTTCGAGCATTCGTTCGCTGCCATCGACGCAATCGATCCTGATTAGCGGCTGCCGTTGAAGCAGCGCGGCGAGAAATTTTCCGTTCCCCTCGCCCACGATTAAAGCGCGACGCGGCGAACCGATCGCGTCGAGACAAGCAACCCGGGCCCGTTGCAGCGCATTTCCGAAAGCGATTGTCTCCAGCGCCCGATACCACGGCGCGATCGCGTCGAAGCTCACAGCACCGATGCGATCAGGAAGACGATCGGCGTGAGCAGCACCAAATCGGCCAACGCAGTGCGCACGTCGTCCTCGGTGTGCGCGATGTTGAGCGACGCGAGCAACAGCGCGCTCGCCCCTGCACAAATAAAGAACGAACGCGTTTCCGGCCGACAAACGGCAACGCCGAGGCAGACCAGCCCAAGAGCCATGCAAATTTTTCCGGCATGACGTGCGATGCTGGGATGCCGCGTCGCGAGCGAAACTTTGCGCTGAGCCCGATCGAGCTCGCATTCCCAGCCGGCGATGCTGACGCAATTGAGCGAACAAAGCGCGGCGAAAGCCAAAACCGCAATCGCGAAACTGCCGGTCGATGGAATTTGCGGGAGCAACGCCACGATTGTGCCGGCGGTAAACAGAATACCGATGGCGAGTTCTTTCGCCGGGAGCGAACGCCAAATCAAACCAAGCGGATGGTTCGCGACCAAATAAATCACCGCGACCAGCCCAACGACCGCGCCGACCAGAAAAGTTTGTAGCGCGGTCGTTCGCCAGATGACGTAGGCATCGAATCCTGCCACTAGAGCGATCGTCGCAATCCAGAGCTCGCGATGTTGCCGACAGAAATTCTGTCGAAGAGAAAGCGGCAGATCGGGTTTCAGCGTCGATGAGTCGGCGAAACGATCAGCCAGATAGATGAGCCACGCGGTGAGGAAGAGCGCGACGGCGTTGCCGATTTGAAACGGAATATGGAAGGTCCGCGCGAAGAGCCACAACCAAGCTACGGCGACCAGCGGCGCATCAAGACAAACCAGGTTCAGCCAAATCGAGAACGGATATGTCGCGCCCGCGGCGGCGCCAGCTAGCTTTACCTTTGGTGAATCGGCTTGCTGAGTCTTCAATCGATCTTATTTTAGATTCGTTCCGGATTGAGGCCACCGGCTTATGAATTCAAACGCCATTTCGACGAACAACAAAGCCGTGGCATCCCTGCCCAAGCACCTGCTCCAATTCGCGGTCGACCAGCGTTACGAAGATTACACGCCGGTCGATCACGCGGTCTGGCGCTTCATCATGCGGCAGAACACTTTTTTCCTGCGCGAATACGCCCACAAAGTTTATTTCCAGGGGCTCCTCGATACCGGGATTTCGTTCGAACGCATTCCGCGCATCCAGGAGATGAACGACATTCTGGGCAAGATCGGCTGGGGCGCGGTGGCGGTGGACGGATTCATTCCGCCGGCGGCCTTCATGGAATTCCAGGCCTACAAGGTTCTCGTCATCGCGTGCGACATGCGCCAGATCCACCACATCGAATACACGCCGGCGCCCGACATCGTCCACGAAGCAGCCGGCCACGCGCCGATCATCGTCGATCGCGAATACTCCGATTACCTCCAGCGTTTTGGCGAAGTCGGCGCGAACGCGATGCAATCGCGGAAGGATTTCGAGCTTTACGAAGCGATCCGGCACCTGTCGATTCTAAAAGAACTGCCGGATTCGAAGGAGGAAGAAGTAGCGGCGGCGACGCGGGAAGTCGAACAACGCTTCGCCAATCTCGGCGATCCGTCGGAAATGGCGCTGCTCTCGCGGCTGCATTGGTGGACCGTCGAATACGGACTGATTGGGACTTTGGAAAATCCGAAAATTTATGGCGCGGGTTTGCTCTCTTCGATCGGCGAATCGGTTTCCTGTCTCGAACCGAAGGTGAAAAAGATCTGCTATTCGATCGATGCGCAGAACCAGCCCTTCGACATCACGACGAAACAACCACAGCTTTTCGTCTGTCGCGATTTCCAGCAACTCCGCGACGTACTCGAGCAGTTCGCGAGCAAGATGGCTTATCGCATCGGTGGAACCGAAGGTTTGAGCAAGGCGATCGAATGCCAGCGCGCGGCGACGGCCGAGTATTCCTCGGGGTTACAGGTGACGGGCATCTTCAGCGAAGTGCTGACCGACGACGCCGGGCAGCCGATCTATTTACGGACGACTGGTCCGACCGCGCTCGCTTACAACGGCAAGCAAATTGAAGGACACGGCAAGGATCGACACGCGGAAGGGTTCGGCGCGCCAATCGGCAACTGGAAAGAGAGGACGTTGCGCGAAGGTGAAAACGCGAACGTGGAATTTAGCAGCGGCGTGACGGTCACCGGACGCGTCGAACGACTCGTTAGGCAGGACGGCAAGCTGTTGCTCGTTACCTTCTCGAATTGCGCGGTGAAGCTGGGCGACCGCGTTTTGTTCGAACCGGCCTGGGGCGAATACGACATGGCGGTGGGCGATCGGATTGTCTCGGTCTTCAATGGCGCCGCGGACAAAGACGCTTTTCTGGAAGTGGCGCTCATTCCGAAGGAGCGCACGATCAAAGTGCCGTCCGATGACAAACGGAAGAAGCTCGAGAATCTTTACCAGCAGGTGCGCGACATCCGGGAGCGAAAAGTCGGCTACGAACGTCTCGGCGAAATTTGGGAAACGCAACAGGCCGAGCACGCGGACGACTGGCTGCTTTCGATGGAGATCTTCGAGTTGCTCGACGACGCCGGCCAGCAGAACGAGCTCAAGCAACGCATCATGACTTTCCTGAATCAGAAGAAGCTGATGGACAAAGATAAGGCGACGCTGATCGAGTGGGGTTTCCGGCTCGTCACCTATCACAAGGCCGGGTTGGAAACGGCTACAACGCCCCGCTAACGTTTTGGACGCTGAGGTTCTCCACGGCAACGTCAGCCGGCCGCGATAAGGCAAACGCGACCGCCTCTGCGACCTCGAGCGAGGACAGCATTTTCTCCCGCGGCCAATCGCCTTCAATTCCTTTCCAGATCTCGGTGCTGGTCGCCGCCGGATAAACGTTGAGAACGCGAATTCCACGGGGACGCAGTTCCTCCCGCACTGCTTGTGAGAATCCTTCCAGCGCGAACTTGCTCATGCAGTAGCTGCTCCAGTTTGGAAAACCGGTCTTCGCCGCAGTCGAGAGAATGTTCACGATCGTCGAACTGCTTCTCAGGATTGGCAGGAGTTTCTGAGTTAGAAGAAACGGCGCGGTAACATTGACCGCGAAGGTGGCTTGCCATTCTTCCAGCGTGATCTCCGCGAGCGGTTTCACAAACGCGATCCCAGCATTATTGATCAAGGCATCGAGTGGTTCGCCGCCGATCTCTTCGACCATCTTTTGAATCTCAACCGGGTCGCGCAGATCGTAGCAAAGCGAAATGGCTTTCGCCTTTTTTGCTTCGACCATTTTGGACGTTGCCGTTAGCGCTTGGCGGTCGCGTCCGTGCAAGAGCAAGCAGTCCCCCGCCCCAGCGATCTTCTCTGCAATCGCGCGACCAATTCCGCGGCTCGCGCCGGTGATGAGATAACGCTTCATGACTTACGCAGCGTGAAGCGATTGTTCGCCGTTTCCCAAAGCCGCAAACGAACCAGCCGGCCGTCGAGCCGCGAATCGAATTGCGGCCAGAGCGATTCGACAATGTTCTCGCCGGTCGAAGGCCGGTTCCGGAACGCGTCGATTTCCAGATCGAGATGCTTGTTCTGCCACGGCTCGAGCGCGGCCGCGATCCCACTCTGTAACCAGTCGAATGACGCGAGCGTCCCGCTGCGCTCATCGAGCTCGCCGCCAATCGTCGCTTCAGTGAGATAGAGATGGCCATGCCCCCGCGGGTTGTTGCATTTGCCGTAGAGCGCGACGTTCTGTTCGCCGCTGAGTTGCTCGCTGTGCAAACGATGGGCGGCGCTAAAGCCCGCGCGAAGTCCAAGAAAAAAAAGATCGCCCTTCCAATACTCGGCGAAGAAATCCGAACGCTCATGCAGCCGAACGCGCTCGATCGGCAGACTCTCCGCTGCTCTCTGGTGAAGGTAGCGCGACAGAATTTCGGTCGTGATCGGCTGATTCGTTAGGCCGGGGACTTCGCGGTTAAGGTTTTTGTGGTCCAGCTCGTTTCGGAGCGCACTGAGGCGCTGAGAAACAGGATGCTGTTCGGTGCCGTTGCCCTGAAGCGTCAGGCGAGCGCGGTAATTATGTCCATGTCCGAAGGGAGAAGCCGCCACTCCGAAGAGCTGGTCGTTCTCCGCCGGCGAGAGTTGTGGCGAGGCCGTTTGTCGCGCTGCGGAAAAATCGAACCAATAATTGCCTTCGCAATTTCCATTCGCGTAAAAGGTCGCGCTTCGGTCCTCGGATTCGCTCAAGTGACAAGCGACGAGCCGCGCCTTGTCACCGGTAAACAGCGGAGCAGCCGAGGTGAAAAGATGACGCGCAATATTTTCCGCCGTCGGCGGCAAGTCGCTGAAAGCCGGATTGTCTTCGTTGAGGAATTTATGATCGAAGCCGTCGTGCAAAACCCGACCGACCCGTTCCTTGATTTCGCTGATGTTCATCAGCATTCCAGTCACCGGATCGACCGCGCCGGAAAAGACAAAGTAAGCGACGTAGTTCCGCCCCGTGCCGTAGCGAGCGAACGTTTCCGGTCCGAACGCGGCCAGATTCTCGGCGTCGCTCCACTCTCTTACAAATAGCCGCCGCGATGCGGAAAACTCGAGCCGCTTACTGACCGTCAGAAGCATCCGGTCAGCTGTCGTTAGGCCAGGAGCGCGAGGAACTCGCCGCGCGTTCGGGCGTCCTCCTTGAACGAGCCGAGGAGGCAGGACGTTTTCATGACCGAGTTCTGTTTCTCGACTCCCCGCATCATCATGCAGAGATGTTTCGCTTCGATAACCACGGCGACCCCGGTCGGATGCAATGTCTTCATGAGCGCGTCCGCGACTTGGATGGTGAGGTTCTCCTGGATCTGAAGCCGGCGCGCGAACATGTCGACGATCCGCGCGACTTTCGACAGCCCGATGACTTTGCCGTTCGGAATGTAGGCGACGTGCGCTTTGCCCACGAAGGGCAGCAGATGATGCTCGCACATCGAATAAAGCTCGATGTCTTTCACGAGCACGATCTCGCTCGCCTCGGAATCGAAGATCGCGTTGTTCACCAGGTCGTCGAGGCTCTGCCGATAACCGTTGGTCAGGAACTCGAACGCGCGCGCCGCGCGATTGGGTGTCTTCAACAGGCCCTGGCGCTCGGGATCTTCGCCGACTGATTCGAGCAGGTCCCGGAACGAGCGCTCCATTCCGGCCACTCTTGCCGCCCCGCACGGGCGCAGACTCGCGATGCGACGCTCCGCCGCTTGCAGTTCCGTCTCGTGATTCTGGCTGTGCACTTTCTTAATCCAGCCAGCTCAACGGATATTTCTCGTCGTCCATCGCGACCGCGGCTTCAGTCAATTCCAGCGTATGTTCGGTATCGAACATGACAGCGAGCTCTTCAGTTCGCTGCGCGTCTTTGCTCGCCATGATGGTGCCCGGATGCGGTCCGTGCGGAATCCCGCGCGGATGCAACGTGATCGACGCCGGCTCGATCCCTTTTCGCGATCCGAAATTTCCGCGCACATAGAACAGGACCTCGTCAGCTTCGACGTTGTCGTGAACCCACGGGATCTTCACGGCCTCGGGATGATAATCGAGCAGACGCGGCGCGAAGGTGCAGACGACATAACCGCGAATCTCGAAAGTCTGATGGATCGGCGGCGGCTGGTGGACGGTGCCGGTAATCGGCTCGAAATCCTGCGCGTTAAAGGTGAATGGGTAGACGTAGCCGTCCCACCCCACGACATCAAAAGGATTGTGCGCCAGCGTCAGGCACGTCCACCGCGGGCCGTCCTTCACCAGGATTTCGGTGTCTTCCTCCTTGTCGATGACATTCAATTCTGTCGGCCCATGGAAATCGCGCTCGGAATAGGGCGATCCCATCTTGATCTGCCCTTCGCTGTTCAAATAACGCTTTGGAATTCGGACCGGGCCGGTCGATTCGAGAATTAAATAGTCTTCTTCTTGAACGTTGTCCGGGACGAGCCGGTAGGTAATCCCGCGTGGAATGACGATGTAATCTTCGGCGCGGTAACGTTGCTTACCGAAAATCGTTTCGATTGTCCCGCCACCTTTGAAGACAAAGATGATCTCATCGGCGCCGCCATTCTTATAGTATTGGAATTTCCCGTATGGCTTTTCCGGACGAGCGCGCCACGCCGTGATGTCCTGGTTGAACAGAACCGGAACGCGTCCGCTGTAGAGATCGCCGCGCCGTTCCATGTTCGCGGTCTTTAGATGATGATGACGCAGCGGACTGTCGGCCGCTTTTTTTAGCTCCTCGCACTTCAACAACTTTACGTTCCGCACCCGGGTGGGCGGTCGCAGGTGATACATGATCGAATAAGCTTCATTGAAGCCTTCGGTCGTAACGACGTGTTCGTAGTAGATGCCTTCGTTTTTGTAACCAGGCCCCGCGCCATTCCGATGAAACCAGATATGGTGCTTGGCCGGCATTTCGCCGAGCTTTTGATAGTAAGGCATGACTTAACTCCTATAAGTTACCGCGCGCTTCCTGTTCCTTCTCGAGAGCTTCGAAGAGCGCCTTGAAGTTACCTTTGCCGAAACTCTTCGCGCCTTTGCGCTGGATGATCTCAAAGAAAAGCGTCGGCCTGTCCTCGACCGGCTTAGTGAAAATCTGGAGCAGATAACCTTCGTTATCGCGATCGACGAGAATACCGAGGCGAGCGAGCGGTTCGAGGTCTTCATCGATGTGGCCTACTCGTTCGGGCAGCGTATCGTAGTAGGTCGTCGGGATCTTCAGGAACTCGACGCCGCGATTGTGGAGATCGGTCACCGTCTTGACGATGTCGCCCGTCGCCAGGGCGCAATGCTGCACACCTTCGCCGTTGTAGAAGTCAAGATACTCTTCGACCTGCGATTTCTTCTTACCCTCGGCCGGCTCGTTGATCGGGAATTTCACGTAGCCGTTGCCATTGCTCATCACCTTGCTCATGAGCGCCGAATATTCCGTCGAAATGTCCTTGTCGTCGAAGGTGAGGATGTTGCGGAATCCCATCACGTCCTCGTAAAATTTCACCCGCGGATTCATCTGGTTCCAGCCAACGTTACCGACGCAATGATCGACATACAGGAGTCCGGTGTCCGGCGGGTTGTAGTCGCTCTCCCATTTGCGGTAGCCCGGCATGAACACGCCGTTGTAGTCGCCGCGCTCGATAAAAAGATGAACCGTATCGCCGTAAGTGTGGATCCCGCTCATGATCAGGCGACCGTTCTCGTCCTTTAGCGTCGTCGGTTCCAGGTAACTCTTCCCGCCGCGTTTCGTCGTTTCCTTCCACGCGGAAGTAGCGTCCTCGACTTTGAGAGCGAGGTATTTCACGCCGTCTCCATGGAGCGCGACGTGATCGGCAATCTCATTCTTCGGCCGGAGCGCCGTTGTAAGAACCAAGGTCAGCTTGTTCTGCCGAATGGCGTAGCTAACCCGATCTTTCACACCCGTCTCGGGACCCGAATAGGCCAGCGATTGAAACCCGAAGGCTGTCTTGTAGTAATGCGCCGCCTGCTTGGCGTTGCCCACCCAAAATTCGACGTAATCGGTTCCCTGGAGTGGAAGAAAATCAGTCTCGGTCGAGGGCGTTGTCTTCGGAGCAGCGATCGTGGTTTCCATAAGCGTGAGCGATTTTCGGACGTTGCTTCACGGTAACCGAAAGCCACTCGCTTTCAAACCGCGGATCATCTTCGCGCTTGCTCTCGCTACCGCCGGCCCGATACCCTCCCGTCGTTTCCGATCGCAGTCGCCCAAATGCGCCCGTCCTGATTATCTGGCTCGTCCGCCGTAACAAAACAAAACCACCTCAACTCAATGAATGATACTCAAGTCACCCAGCGTCCCGTCGCTATCACCGTCATTTGCATCATCGGATTTATCGGAGCGGCTCTCAGCCTCCCGGTAGTTTTCTCCAGCGCCGCCTCGAATATCGGCGGTTGGTATCCGCCTGTGCTGGGGCTCAGTGCCGTCGTCGGGCTCATCTGCATGATCGGCCTTTGGAAAATGAAAAAATGGGCGGTTTTTCTTTACACCGCGATGTGCGTCGTCATTCAGGTCATCTTATTTTCGATGCATCTGTGGACGCCGTTCTCGTTGCTCTTTCCCGCGATCATTATCGCGATCGGGTTTGCTTACCTCGGGAAGATGAGTTGACCGGGAACTGCCGAAAGCGAAACCGGTTTCCTCAAGCTAGAGCGCGTCGCGAATAATTTGCCAGACGCGTGCCAGATGGTCTTCGGTAGTCAGAACGTTGCCGAGACCGAGCCGCATAACGGTTCGGCCGCGCAGCTTGGTTTGCATGAGGTAGGTTTCGCCGCCGGCGTTAATGTTCTCGACCAACTGCGCATTGCGGCGATCGGATTCCGCATCGGTCGCGGCCTTGAAGCGAAAGCAGACCACGCCCATCACCGTCGGCGCCGAAAGCTCGAGGCGCGCATCTTCTTTCACCCACGTCGTGAACAACTGAGCGAGACGCAAATGCTCACGAATCCGAGCGGCTAATCCCTCGCGGCCGAACGTGCGCCAAACCATCCACGCTTTGATCGCGCGAAACCGGCGGCCGAGCTGGACTCCGTAATCCATGTAGTTGATTTCGGCGCCTGCGGCATCGCCCCGCAAGTATTCCGGCACCAGAGTAAAAACGCGACGAAGCCGATCAATTTCTCTCACATAAAGAACGCTAAGATCGAACGGCACGAACAGCATCTTGTGAGGGTTGATCACGATCGAGTCCGCCAGGTCGAACCCGTCGGTCACCCATTCGCATTCCGGCAAAACGGCGAGGCCGCCGCCGTAAGCCGAGTCGATATGCAGCCACATTTGGTGCTCGGCACAAACGGCGGCGATTTCGCGGACCGGATCGACGCTCGCCGTTGAAGTCGTGCCCACCGTCGCGACAACCGCCAACGGTTTGAATTCCTTGCGCAGATCGGCCGAGATCGCTTCCCGCAACGCTGCCACGCTCATGCGAAAATCCGAGTCGCTCGGAATCTTCCTCACGTTGTGCTCCCCCAGCCCAAGCGCGATCGCCGCTTTGTCAATCGAGCTATGAGCTTGATCGGAAACGTAAACGCGGAAGATCGGCAGCTCGGCGCGCCCGGATAATCCCTGGGTGCGCACGGAAACGCCGGCTTCCTCCCGCGCGACCGCGAGCGCGTGCATCGAACCGATCGACGCGGTGTCGTAAACAACGCCGCCAAATTCATCCGGCAAACCGAGCCATTGCCGCAGCCAATCGAGCACGACCGTTTCCAGCTCCGTCGCTACCGGCGAAGTCCGCCACGTCATGGCGTTCACGTTCAACGCCGCCGCGATCATCTCTGCAAAAACGCCCGGCGCCGTGGTCGTGCAGCCGAAGTAACCCATGAATTGCGGATGCGCCCAATGGACGACGCCGGGGACGATTAGGCGATCGACGTCGGCGAATATTTGTTCGAGCGGCTCGCCCGTTTCCGGCGGCGCCGATGGTAAGGCGGAGATGATTGCGCCCGGTTTTGCCGATGGGGAAATGCGCTGCTTCGCGATATTTTCTCGATAATCCGCCAGCTCGTGCAGATGCTTCCGGTAATCATCCGCTGGAATATCGCCAAGAGATTTCATTCGTTAGGCTGACGCGCCGCGGCCTCTCTCTGTATAATAAGAAGTTCCGTCGGTTCCATTCTAGAACGCGAAACCGAAACTGAAATGGAACGCGCCCTGGTCTTCATCGGGGCGCTTGTCGGGATTGTAACCGTAATCAAGCCGCACCGGCCCGATGGGCAGTTTGTAGCGGAGACCGACGCCGACCGCGTAGCGCATGTCGTCAAACCCAGCGGTCACGCTGTCGAATGGATCGGTCGAATTCGGCAGAAGATTGCCGGCGTCGAAAAAAACCGCACCGAGCAGTTCGCCGTAGATCGGGAAGGTGTACTCGACGTTAAAAATGGAGAAGAACTCTCCGCCAATCGGGTATCCGTGATTATGGGGGCCCAATTCGCGCTCACCGAAACTGCGCACGGTACTGTTACCACCGTTAAAGAACCGCTCGTCGATCGGGATTTCCGCCGGGCCAGTTTTGTCCTCGAGGCTGTGGATGATCCCGGCGCGAGCGCCGAGCGCGAGCAGCGTGCGGCGATCGGGGCGACCCGTCTCCGGCTCGTGGCCGAATGGAATGAAATAAGTGAACCGCGCGGTGCTGCGGACGAAATTCACATTGCTGCCGATCGCACTGGTCGCGAAATCGATCGTGTGGTCGAGGACGAAACCCCGGCTCGGGTTCACCTTACTGTCGCGCAGGTCGAGCGACTGAACGAATCCGATGGAGCCGACGAAATAGGAAGTATCGCCGAGCAATGCCGGATCGATGGCGGCGCTGGTCACATCGACGTGCCGCTCAGAAAGAACAAGACCGACCTCGTACTGTTTCGTGATCTTGCGGGTGAAATCGAGGCGCAGCCCCGTTTCAAATTTCGAATAGCCGTCGAAATCGAAGGTGAGCGCCGAGAGTTTCGCCTTAAACCCAAAATCGCTATCGAAGAAGTACGGGTCTTCCCAGAGAATTTCCCATTTGTAGCCGCGCTCCGACCATTCCGCCAGCGTCGAGATCGGCCGGCCGTAGCCAAATAAATTCCGATCGCGATAAGTCACGCCGACGATCGCGCCGGTGTATGAGCCGTAGCCTACAGCGAGTCCTAATTCCTTGCTCTTGGCTTCCTCGACGGAAATATCCAGCCGCAACGCGTTGCCCTCAATCGGCGTGGGTTTGATTTGAAGGACCGTGAATAATCCGGATTTCATCAGCTCGCGAAATTTCTCATCGACGAGCTCCGGACTGTAGGTCTTGCCACTGAACTTGCTGAAGCGCCGCGTCACATAACTCGATCGCAGACGTTCCAGACCTTTCACCGTCACGCCGTCGAAGTGATAAAGCCGGCCCGGCCTCACCGACACGACGACCGGGACGCGGCCGTTCGAAGCTGCCTCGGGATTTGCGGTCGCGTCGACTTTGACGTCGTAATAACCACGAGTGCGATAATAGGTTTGCAGTCGCCGGGGAATGTCCGAGACGCGGTTGTCTGTGTACGGTTGCTCCAGCAAATCATTGAGCTGGCCGTGCAACGCCTCCGATCCATAAATCGTCTCACCGGAAAACGAGACCTGACCAAAGGTGTATTGGCGGCCTTCAGTGATTGGAATGGTCGCGTCGACGCGCGAACCATCATCCGAGTAATGGTAGATCGGCTTCTCGACCTGAGCCTCGAGGTAACCATTCGAGACATAAAGCCGATGAACGAGGTCCGCGCCTTCCTCGACGTCCGCCGCGACGAACGGGAGCTTTGACTGCATGCTCGAATAGCGTTCGCGCGTCGGGCCGACCGCATACTCGAAGAGAATGTCAGCCGATTGATGCTGGTTACCGACGAAATTGACGAAGCCGAGCGTGACGAGCGGACCTTCGTTGATGTCGAGGATCAGGCGATCGCCGTTGATGGTGTATCGAACGCTGACCTTCGCGTAACCATGCTTCCGGTAGAAGAGCTCCAGGAAAAACGCGGCGTCGTCACCGCGGGCGGCGGTTAAACCGTAATCATCAATGGTGGTGATCTGTTCCTTGAGCTGAGAACGAAGTTCCTTATCCGAAAACGCTTTTTCACCCCGGAAGTCGATCGCGCTCGTCCGTTGCGCCTTTTTTTCCTGCTGCTTTTTGACCGCGCGCTCGGCCTTGTCCTTCTCTTCGGGTTTCGGAACTTTGACCGCGCTTTGGGCGAAGGCCCCCACGCCGGCAAACGACAACACGACCGCCAGGCCTAACGAGACGATTTGCCACCAGGTCCCGCGCCCGGCATGTCGGAGTTTGGCAATCGCGCGGCTCATCTCACTTGAATCGGATCAGATACTTTACCATGCCGCGAAAATCTCCTCCCACCTGGAGATCACCGATCAGCATAAACTGTTCGTTCAAGCGCAGCCGCGCGGTCGCCGTTTGCTGTCCGGTGCGCGGATCCACGTTACCGACGTCCACATCGAGCTTGTTGAAAACCGAGTTGCCCTTGGTCGGCTCG
>Ga0307470_10000533_pt1 | contig 18282 bp, 19 predicted proteins | sample atmos_gasesAM3C__FD_204565 | JGI IMG/M metagenome (GOLD analysis project Ga0307470, IMG submission 204565) | Hardwood forest soil microbial communities from Morgan-Monroe State Forest, Indiana, United States - atmos_gasesAM3C_05 | ecosystem: Environmental > Terrestrial > Soil > Temperate forest... | reverse complement strand
ACCCCCCATCTCCCTCACCCTCCCATCCTCGACCAGCTTGACCAGGTGCGCGGTGATCTGGATCTCGGCGGCGCCGTGGAGACGAGGATCGAGGCCGGGATAGATCCGTTGGCGCATGGCCGCGACGGAGGTCGGGCCTTCTGCGAGGTTGTCAAGCACCTGCTGTTCGCGCTCGAGACGGTGCGCAAGATATTGCTCTATCAACGTCGTGGCATCGTCGCGGGTTGGGCCGTGGGCTGGGAAGACGCGGATCGGTTTGTGGGTGAGAAGACGACGCAGGGAAGCGATGTAGTCGCGCATCGAGCCATCCGGCGGGAAGATCGTCGTCGTCCCTTCGCCGAGAACCGTGTCACCGGTGAAGAGATCGCCGGCCGAGGTCAGAAAGCAGACATGCTCGCTCGTGTGGCCCGGCGTGGCGATGACTTCCAGCGTTTCGTCGTCGATGGCGATGGTCTCGCCATCGCTGATGCGTTGGTTGACGAGCGTGTCATCGAGCACACCGTGCGGCGCGAGGATGCGCGCGCCCGTGGCCCGTTTGAGCGGCACCGCGGCCGGCGCATGGTCTTCGTGACGGTGTGTGATCAGGATTGTGCGCAGCTTCGGCATCGCTGCGAGGATGGCTTGGACATGCGAATCGATGGCCGGACCGGGATCGATGACGGCGGTCTTGCCGAGGAGGTAGGTCCGCGTGCCGTTGAGCGTGAATGGCCCGGGATTCGGGGCGGTGATGTCGCGGATGATCACGGCAGGATGATCTTCTTCCTCCCGTCCTCGACGACGAGCACGGGCCGCGTGGTCGGGATATCCACCCCTCGGCGGGAGGCGAGCAACTCCTCGGCGGAGGTGAATCCGGCTAGGGCTTCGAGGTTCTTCAGCGTCGGAAAGATGATCTGCAGTTTGTCGATCGCCTCGGCTGGAGCGATCCAACGGACCTCGACCGCCTCTACGTTTTCCGCCGAGGCCACCGCGTCACGGCCGATCCTGGCGAGGAAGAAATAGGTGTCAAACCGTTTGGGCACGCCGACTGGCGTGATCCAGCGCGAAGTCCAGACCAGTTCCGCGAGGTCGAGGTGCGTGTCGCTGACAAGCGCCGCAAACGTCGTCTCACCGGCCAGTAGCGCGCGGCGCTTCGAGTCCCCATCATCGAACGCCGGACCGAGCCAGATCCCGCTCTCCTCGAAGAGCTCCCGGGCCGCGGCGACGCGCATCGTGCCGAGCTCCGTTCCATCGCCGAGCTCGTGGTCGGTGGCATCGACCGCGCCGCCGGGGAAGACCCATGCGTCGGGGACGAATGTCGATTTCGCGTTCCGCCGGATCATGAGCACTTCGAGCGGCGAATCGCGCAGGAGGATCACGCTCGCGGCAGGCAGGGGCGGTACGTCAGCGCCGTCGCCGGCGCCCCGAGGGAGTTGGCGATCGGAAACGTCGTGAGAAGTCGTCATGTCAGCACTTGCCTTGCCACCCAACCCACTCTTCACCGCCAGGACCGCGCTCTTTCTTCCAGATAGGTACGGTCTCCTTGATGCGGTCGATCATCGTCCTGCACGCCGCGAAGGCCTCGGCACGATGCGGCGACGCGGCAACGATGGCGATCGACGTGTCGCCGACCACGAGATGACCGAGCCGATGAACGACGGCAATGGCGACATCCGCGTATGCGGTCTGCACCTCATCGACGATTTTCGCGATCTCCTTTTCAGCCATCGGCCGATAGGCGTCGTAGAAAATGGACTCGACTGCTTTTCCTTCGTGGTGATTGCGGACGATGCCCTCGAACAGCACGTAGGCGCCGTCGGATGGACGCATGACGCGCTTCACTAATGCGGAACCGTCGATCGGAACATCGGTCAGGTAGGAGATGGGTTACCTCCGTTGCCCGGGCACTTGTGGCGGCCGCGGGCTCGCCGAGACGATCTCGACCCCGGCTTTTCCGCGCCTGCCGGCACCGCCGCGCCGCGCTTTCTCGAGGGTCATCAGGAAACCAAACGCATGATCTTTGAACTGGAGGTGCCGCAGCATGCTCCAGTGCTTCCGTACATATTTCTGCAGGAACTCGAGCACGTGCCCGAGGCTGATAATGCGGCATGGCGGCACGGCCGTGCCGGGAGGAAATGAGCCAAAGGCGATTAGACGGATGACAAAGCCCGAGGGCAGCGTCGCCGAGCCGCGCGCGAGCAGATCGGCGACGACGGTATCGCTGTCGATGTTCGAATCGCCGAGCCGGCCGATCACGGTCTTCAGGACCTCGGGATCGCGCGCGCCGCTGTTGATGCCGACGCGTCCTTCCTTCACCTCGCCGATCACCATGTCGATCGAGTCGGGCGGAATGCCGAGGCCGGGGTCGACATCACTCATGTCCAGTCCGCGCGGCGTGCGCTTGCGCGAGCCCGCCGGCACCGGCGACGGCAACCCGGAAGGGAAACGGAATGCCAGGACGTCGATGTCGGTCAGCGTCCGGAAACCGTTTCGTCCCGCGGCGGCGATGATCGGATATTCGGCTGAGGTGAAGTAACCGTTGAGCTGTAGATACGCCTGAACGAGGGCTACGGCGTGGTCCATGATTGGCATGATAGGACAGTGGGGAGTGGCGGGTGGGTTGCTTGGTTGCTGAGTTACTGGGTTGCGAAGTTGCCAGGATTGTCAAAGTCCAATGCTCCAGCAACCAACCCAGCAACCGAGCACCCGCAATCCACTACCCACCACCCACCACTTCCCGTACACTCCGAGACCGATGGCTTCCTATGACTGCTCGAAATGTCCGGCGTACTGCTGCAGCTACGACCGGATCGTCGTCAACAAGCGCGATCTCAACAGGTTGGCGAAGCATTTCGATCTCGATCCGGAAGTTGCCCTAATGCGCTTTACGAAAATCGTTGGAGGGGAACAGGTTCTTCGTCACCAAAAGGACAAGATCTACGGCAGCGTCTGCATGTTTCTCGATACCAAGGCGCGCCGCTGCACGATCTATGACGCCCGGCCAGGCGTCTGCCGCGAGTATCCGGAGACTTCCCGTTGCGGCTACTACGACTTTCTCAAGTGGGAGCGGGAACAACAGCAGGATGAGGAGTTTGTGCCGCTGACGAAGGGGTAGCTTCGAAATGCGGCGCAACTAGTTATTTGTTCATGATCCGCATGAGCCGGCTATTTATCTGCGCCGCGGTCGCTATCGTCGCCTTCCCGGCGTTCGCGCAGAACGTGGCTGCGCCCGGGACGATGACCGAATTGGTCAACGTCGGCTACGTGATGATCCCGTTCACGGTCATCGGCGATCACGGAAAGCCGATTACGGACCTCCGCGACGCCGAGGTCGATCTGAGGGTCGATGGCTCACCGGTCCACAGCGATATGTTCGAGAAGTCGCAGAACGCGCCGGTCTCGTTCACGATCCTGCTGGATGGCTCCGGCTCGATGGCGCTGGCGGGAAAGATGGATTCCGCGCGGGCGGCCATCGGAGCGCTCATCGCGCATCATCGCCCCGGCGACGATTTCTCGCTTTACGTTTTCGCCGAGTCCCAGGCGCGGGAGGTCGTGCCATTCACCGAAAGCCCCGCCGACATCACGCGCGCGTTGGCGAACGTCAGCCCGTACGGCAAGACCGCGTTTTTCGACGCGCTGGCGACGATGCCGGAGCGCAGCAAGCTCGGCCGCAATCCCTCCCGGGCCATCATTCTGCTCAGCGATGGCATCGACAATGCTTCGTCGATTACCCGCGGCGCGCTGGCCCAGCAGCTTCAGGGCATCTCTGTACCGATCTACTCCCTGGGCCTGCGCGAGCCGCCGGTGGTGCAAGTGAACAGCACGAAGCGGCCGCGAGAGGACTTGTCGGATATTGGCCTGCTGAATGAAGTGGCGACGCTCACAGGCGGAAAGCTCTACCTTGGCAATACGCCGCAACAGATCGCGGAAGCCGTCTCTCATATCGAGGACGACCTCCGCGCGCAGTACCTGATCGGGTTCGCGCCTACAGGAAAGGGTGAGGTAAAGTACCGGACGATCACGCTCAAGCTCAACGGCCGCGCGCGCGCTGTCCGGGTCCGCGCGGGATATCTCGGCACCGAACCTCCCCTGGTAGCCGCCCGAAATAAACAGACGGAAAGGAAGAAAAGTTGATGACCCAGAAGATTGGATTCCGCATCCTCGCGGCCACCGCTCTGGCCGCCACGCTCGGCGCATGCGCCACTACCAAGACGGTCGATCAGAAGATCGCCGAAGCACAGGCACAGACGAGCAAGAAGATCGAGTCGGTGGAAGGACAGGTCGAGGACCTGCAGACCAAGCAGAAGGCCACCGATACTCATTTGTCGCAGACTGACGCTCAGCTCGCCGAACTCAGCCAGGAGGCGAAGGACGCTCTCAAGCGTGCCCAGGACGCTGGCGTGTTGGCGAAAGGGAAAGTCGTTTTCCAGGAGACGTTCAAGGAAGACCGTGTGAAGTTCAAGGTCAACAAGTACGACCTGGACAAGAACGCTCAGGCAGCGCTCGATGACTTCGCTGGCAAGGTGAAGGCACTCAACGAGCAGTACTACGTCGAAATCCAGGGCCACACCGACGACACCGGCGGCCGGAAGCTGAACGACGAGCTCGGCGAGCGCCGGGCCGACGAGGTCCGCCGCTACCTCTCCCGTACCGCCCAGCTCCCGCTCAACCGCATGTCGACGATCTCCTACGGCGACACGCTCCCCGTGGCGCCGAACAAGACGAAGAAGGGAAGAGCGGAGAACCGGCGGGTCGTGATCGTGGTGCTGGAGTAGCCGGCACGACCTGGCAGTCAACGGAGGCGGACTTCGGTCCGCCTTTTGTTTTGCAGCTAACGCCTCACTCACTCGAACGTCGCCACGACCGGCGCGTGATCGCTCGTTCCGATCTCCCGATATGACGGACACGACACGGCCCTTTCGGCGAGGGCGGAACTGGCCAGCACGTAGTCGAGGCGCCAGCCGATGTTGCGCTGGCGCAGGTTGCGCCACGGTGCCCACCAGGTGAAGTAGTCCTCGGCGTCAGGATAGAGCGTTCGTCCGACGTCGACGAGGCCCTCGGCGAGCATCGCTTCGAGCAGATCGCGCTCCTCGGGCCGTTGACCGATGATGTTTGGCTTCCGCTCCTTCGGGTGAACGTCCATATCGGTTCGGGCGATGTTGTAATCGCCGCAGATGACGAGCTTCAGCCCCAGTTCCCGCTGCGCTCTCGCATAGCCGATGAGCGACTTCATGAATTCGACCTTGGCGGCGTAGTCCTTGCCGCCGTTCGGAACGTAGACGGAAGCGTAGACGGTATCGCCGGCGCGGGCCTCGACGATGCGCGTCTCATGATCAAACTGCGGGTGCGTGAACTTCGGCTCCTCGGGAAAGGTCTCCCGGCGCATGTGCAGGGCCACGCCGGAGTACGCGGCGGCGCCGTGCCAGTAGCACCAGTACCCAGCGAGGTTGCTGATCGATTCGGGGACCTGCGCCGGCGAGGCCTTGATCTCCTGGAGACAGATGACGTCTGGTTGCGCGCTCTCGACCCACTCCAGAAACTGCGTCTGGCGGGCACGGATCCCGTTCACGTTCCATGTGGCTACTTTCATGTGGTGATTCTAGCTAGGGGAGTGGGGGGTGGGGAGTGGGGGTGGAAGATCGAGATCGAGCTCTTGCTTTTCGATCTACCCCCCACTCCCCAACCCACCCCTAGGAGACTGCGCGGCAGAAACGATCTGACGAAGATGGTGGCCGAGCCTTGGGCAACCAACGCTGCCGGCCGTGCCGGCTAATCCGGATCTCCCGTATCGAAGAGCACTTTCCATGAGCCGTTCGGCTGCCTCTCCCAGACCGTGATGTACGCTCCGTCGCGGGTCTTTCCTTTAAAATCCGAGTGATAGCGGCCCCACGTGTAGCCGAGTTTTCCGCCGTGCGAGAGTTCTGCCCGCGTGGGCTCCCACGCCAGCGTGAAGCCGCTTCCGAATGCGGCGAGCATGTTGTTGCCGATTTCTTCCGGACCCATGAGCCATCGTCCGCCGTTGGCCGGCTTCCCGGCGTCAGGCGCCATGTACTCCTCCCAGGCGAGGGCACCGCGCGCCGCCGATTGCTTCGCGAATTCGCGATCCAGCTTCAGCAGGAACTCGGCGTTAGGAGCGGTTTGAGCGGTTTGTGTGGTTGTCGCGCACGATGCGAGAAAGAGAAGAGTGATTGCCGCGAATCGTTTCATTGCCATCGGAAGACCTTTACCCCGATTACGAATGTGATGCCACCCCACAGGGCGAGCAATGCCAATTGCGGAGCGATCTGCGGCAGGCCGGCTGCGTCGTTGATCACCGCCCGCAATGTGTCGTTCAGCAACGTCAGCGGCAGAAGACGGATGGCCGGTTTCACCGACTCCGGGAAGCGCTCGTAGGAGAAGAAGACTCCGGAGCAGAGCCACATCGGCATCATGATCAGGTTCATGAGGCCGCTCACGGCCTCGATCGTCTTCGCACGCGATGCCGTCAGAAGCCCGAGGCCGGAGAAGGCGAACCCGCCGACGATGCAAAGAAGCGCCAGCACCGCCAGCGAACCGTTCACGCGCACGCCGAAAATGAGCCAGCCGAAGGCGACCAGAACCGATACCTCGATCGAGAGCCATATGAGCCGTGACAGAAACTGCGCCAGCAGATAATCGGTCTTCCGCATCGGCGTCGCCACGAGCCGCTTGAGCAGCTTCCGCATCCTGGCATTGGCGATGGTGAAGCCCATGCTCCACATCCCGGTCCCCATGAGGTTCATGCCGAGTAGGCCCGGGATCAGAAAGTCGATGTAGCGCGCTCCCTGCTCGTGGACCCGCTCGTCGCGCGAGGCGATCACGTCGCGCCGGCCTGCGGCCGTCTGCAGCGCGTCGTCGGCTTCCTTGCGCGCGCTCAGTGCGTCGGGACGAGTGGCGTCGAAGCGATAGACAACGGTGTCCGATCCTTCAACGAGAAGCGATACCTTGCCGCGTCGCAGCGCGTCGCGGGCTTCCTGATCGTTCATGAGGCGCGGCGCCAACGACGGCGATTTCTGCAGCGCCGCCATACGTTGCTGGGCGTTGGGGCCGGCCACGACTCCGACCGGCACGCGGTCCGGCGGCTTCTCGCGGAAGGCGAATCCGAGGGCGAGAGCCAGGATCAGCGGAAAGCCGAAGACCCAGAACATCGCCTCCTTCTCGCGAAGGAACTCCTTCGTACGCGTTGAGGCCAGCTCGATGATCGCCGGCCGGATGCGCGTTTTCTCAGGCATCGCGAAGCTCCCTTCCGGTGAGCGAGACGAAAAGGTCCTCGAGCGTCGCTTCATGAGTCGAAAGCGACACGAGCCTGGCGCCCTGCTCCTCGATCGCGCCGATCAGCTTCGGCACGGCCTCGGCCAGCGAATGAACACGCATCAGCCAGCCCCCGCGGTGCGTTGTAACGCCGGCGCAGCCGTCGATGGCTTCCACGACGGCCTCATCGAGCGGTGGCTCACTCGTGAACTCGATGACGTTGGGCGCCTTGAGCTTGGCGATCAGCTCAGCCGGGGTGCCGAGAGCGATGAGGCGTCCGTGATCGACGATGGCCACGCGGTCGCAAAGCCGTTGGGCTTCTTCCATGTAGTGTGTCGTCAGGAGAACGGTTCCTCCCTTCTGCCGGAAGCGCTGCACGATGTCCCACAACTGCAGACGGCTTTGGGGATCGAGGCCGGTGGTGGGCTCGTCGAGGAAGAGGACGTCGGGATTGCCGACGAGCGCGCATGCGACGGCGAGCCGCTGCCGCTGGCCGCCGGACAGCTTGCCGACGCGCGCATCGCGTTTTTCATCGAGCGAGAGATCGCGTAGCAAGTCCTCCGGATCCTGTCCCGAGCGATAGAACGATCGGAAAAGGCGCAGCGTCTCAAAGACTGTGAGTTTGTCTGTGAGTTGTGTTTCCTGCAGCGAGATCCCGATGCGCTCGCGCAGCTCGCGCTCGTGTTTGCGCCACGTCAGTCCGAGGATCTCCACTTCGCCCGAGTCAGGTGCGGTCAGACCTTCGAGAATCTCGATCGTGGTCGTCTTTCCCGCTCCGTTAGGACCGAGAAGACCGAAGCACTCGCCGTTCTCGACGGACAGATCAAGCCCGTCCACCGCTTTCACGTCGGCGAAATACTTGCGCAGATTACGGCATGCGATGACGTCCGGCATCGGATCGGAGACGATACACTCACTCCAGACATGCGCGCCATCGTGTTCGATCATTTCGGCGACGAATCGGTCCTCCGCATCGGCGAGGCCGAATCGCCTTCACTCGCGGCCGATGAGTTGCGCATTCGTGTCCGTGCCACGGCCGTGAATCGCGCAGATCTGTTGCAGCGTGAGGGCCATTATCCGCCTCCTCCTGACGCGTCTTCGATCCTCGGCCTGGAATGCGCGGGAGAGGTAGTCGAAGTGGGTTCCGATGTCCGCGGATGGAAGGTCGGCGATCGCGCCATGGCCTTGCTCGCAGGAGGCGGCTACGCGGAGGAAGTAGTCGTTCATCACGGCTCGGCGATGCCCGTACCGGAAGCGCTGACCGATGAAGAAGCCGGCGCGATGCCGGAAGTCTTCCTGACCGCGTACCTCAACGTCTTCGAACTGGCCCGAGCGCGCAAAGGCGAGACGCTCCTCGTACACGGTGGAGGCAGCGGTGTCGGCACCGCGGCGACCACCCTCGGCAAGCTAGCGGGGCTGCGTGTGATCGTCACCGCGGGATCGCCAGAAAAGTGCGAACGCTGTCTGGCGCACGGGGCCGATATCGCCATCAACTACAACGTCGAGGATTTCGTCGAGCGAGCCCGAGGCGCGAATGTCATCCTCGACCACATCGGCGCGCGTTACCTGGCGCGTGACCTCGATTGTCTGGCCGTGGGCGGCCGGGTGGTTGTCATCGGCTCGATGGGCGGCCCCGGGACGATCGATCTGAACGTCGGCATGCTTCTCAGCAAACGCCAGCAGATCATCGGCTCGACTCTGCGAGCGCGGTCGAAAGAGGAGAAGGCGGCCATCGTGGCGTCGTTCATGGCGCGCTTTGGCGACGATCTCCGCGCCGGTCGGATCCGTCCCGTCATCGATCGCGTGTTTCCGCTTGCCGACGCCGCCGAGGCACACCGGGCCATGAAGCAGGATCACTTCGGGAAGATCGTGCTGCGGGTGTGACCATAGAGCCTGCGCGGCAACATTCCGAGCGCCACTGTCGGCAGAGCCTTGGACAACCAACGCTGCCGGCCGTGCCGGTCTACGCGCCACACCGCTTCGTGCTCATGAGTACGCGCGCGATACGGGGCAGCTTGGCGGTGTGATCTGCGAGTTTCGGATCGGCGGCAAGGAGCGCCTTCACCGTGTCGTCCTGGCAGTCGAAAACGGTGAAGCGATCGAGGTCGGGAACGCCGGAACGCGCCAGGTCGATGGCGGTGATGCCATCCCTCGTCGCCAGGCGGGGATTGGCGCCACGAGCGAGAAGGATCTTCACGATATCGGCGTATCCGTAGCCGGCGGCCATCATCAGAGGCGTCGCCCCGTTCGCGTCGGTACCGTTCGGATTCGCGCCCGCGTCCAGAAGCGCTGAGACCGAGCCAGGCTGCGCTTTATGGATCGCGTGCTGCAACGGCGTCCAGGAGTTGATGGCGGCGTCGCGGAGATTCGGATCGGCTCCTCGGCTCGTGAGGAGGTGGATCATCGCCACGTTGCCGGCCCGGGCGGCGGCGATCAGGGACGTGCAACCGGCTGAGTCCCGCGCGTTCGGATCGGCTCCCGCGTCGAGCATTCGCTTCATCGAGGCAACGTCGTTGCCCGATGCTGTTGCTGATGAGCTTGGGCCGTAGTGGCAGGCGATGAAAACGGTGGCATAGAGCGCGAGGAGTGCAAGGCGTCGCATGGGCACAAGATGCATCCGTGAGGGGCGATAGTCAAGTACTTTGTATTTTCGAGTGAAATAGGAATCGCCGTTGTCTCGTTTGCCCGTGTCCTAAACGATTCCTTTTGAGGGGAGAGCTATGCCCGACCAGAAAGCGCATGAGGTACTTCGGAAGCACAACATCTCGCTCGATGACGTGAAGGAGCGTCGCACGACGCTGCATCACCTTCGTCACATCGTCCACGCCGAAGAGCTGCCGTTCGACGTGTTCAAGGCGATCGTCAAGTTACGGCGGTAGAGAGTGGATTGGTGGGTTAGTCGATTAGTGGATTCCCTCCGGAATCGACTAACCGATTAATCCACTAATCCACTTCTTCCTCTCCGAGTCACGAGGACGAAGGCGGCCCCGTAGAGCGCGATGGCAATCGCGGTCAGGAAGCGTAGCCCGGTCACGATCGATGCGTACTCCAGGCAGCCGCCCGCCATGGCGCCGACGAGATTCGATCCCAGCGACGACGTGGCGTCTTCCGAGCGCGACAGCAGCGTCGAGAAGATGACGCCGGCGAAGCCGATCGGCAGCGCGTTCAGCAGTCCCCCCACGGTGCCGCGTCCCAGGAGCGGCAGCGTCAGGAGCTGCGAAGGACGCACGAGATAGCTGATGAGGAGCGCCGCGAAAAGCGCCACGAAGTACGGTGTCAAGTCGCGCGGCCGGAAGCGTTGCACCGCCAGATTCGCCGCCAGAGCCATCACCAGCACCCCCGCGAATACCGAGCTGTTCACGATCCAGGTGGAGCCGAAGAGAAGCGACAGGTCGGTTACGCCGCGCGTCTCGATCAACAGAAACGCCGCCCCCATCAGGAACAGTACCGGATCGAAACCTCGCCCATAGATGTGTTTGCCGAACGCGATCCTCGCGCCGGCCGCGGCCAGGACCAGGATGCAGGCAAGCATGGTCACGTAGCCGGCCGGGAAGGTGTTCGGTCGAAGATAGAGGAACGGCCAGTCGTCGGTGGTCACGCGCGTAGCGTCCAGGTCGGTCGCCATCGGTACCTCGAAGATCACCGGCCTTAATGGCAGCCGCGTTGGGCCCTTCGTCACGATGAACGTCTTCGCTGTCTGTTCCGGAAAGGAGAAAACCCGCGGCCGCTGCCCAGTGGCCTCGGTCATCACGGCGAAAATCCGATCGGCGATCCAGTCGCCCGCGTAGACGGAGAACGAGACGCTCAGCGCACCGCCCGGCGTCACGTGGTTCCACGCCGAGCGCATGGCTTCGACGGTGTAGACGTAGTTGTCGAGTCGCAGCGACGCCATCGACGAGAACATGGCGTGCGAGTCGAGCAGGCCGAAGCAGACCACGTCGAATCGTTCATTGGGGTGCTGTTCCAGATAAGCCCGCGCGTCGTTGACCACCGGCACCGCGCGCGGATCGCTGTACGGATGTTCCGGATGGAGCCGGCGGCCGACAGCGATGATCGTCGGATCGATGTCGACCGAGATGACCTGTCCAAACCCGTTGCGCAGCGCCGCGGCGACATCGTTCCCCGTTCCCGCGCCGACGACGAGTGCGCGACGGTTTTCTGCCGGTACCCGGAACGGCATGTCGTACATGTAGCGGTACTTCGCCAGAAACTGGCGCTGTACCTCGGTGAAGCGGGGGTCGTTGATGTTCGAGGGCCGGAGATCGAGGAGAAGTTGGTGCGCGTCCCGGTTCGCGGCCAGTGCCAGTGGATGACCGGGGACGATCGTCGAGTATCCGATGTCGAGCCGGTTATAGGGCGAAAAAAGAGCGTGCTGGACGGAGAGCTGCGCCAGCCCGACCACCGCCACGGCGCTCACGATCGAAAGGATTCGCGGCGACAGGATGGCCAGCGGGATCACCGCCAACGCCAGCCACACCGGAGGCGTGGTGCCGAGCGCCGCGGCAACGGTCATGGCCATGACGCCGAGGAGTGAACCGGCCAGATCGGCGGTGTAGGCGCGCAGCGGGCGCAGACTGGAGAACAGCGGCCCGACCACGCTGCCGGCGCAAACGAAGATCCAGACCACCAGCGCGAACAGCGCCACGATCTTCGCCAGATTTCTGATGAACGTCTCGTTGCCGCGCAACGTTTCGGCGCCCCAGATCGAAAGCGTCGGATCCGGAAAGGCGATACGCAGAAGGTGCAGTTGCGTGGAGAACGTGAGGATGGCCGCGAGAACGACCAGCGACGGCAATGCGAAGTCGATGAGGCGCGGGCGGCGCCGTCCGATGGCCACGCCGAGGCCCATGCCCAGGAAGCTCGCCATCAGCAGAACATTGTTCAGGTACGCGAAGATCCGCACCTGATGCGACATCCAGCGGATGATGGCCAGCTCCAGCGCTAGGATCGCAAACGTGGCCAGCCCCAGGCGCAGGGCGCGCATGCGCTCGCTTGCCCCGGTTACCGTCTCCTCAGTCAAGGGCCGATGATAACGCGCCGCAGGGGAGACAACACCGCATACAATGTCCCGCTCATTCCGCCCGGAGGGACTTCGACTTTGCCGTTTCGCGACGATGCTCAGCGTTTGATCGACCAAAAGAAATTCGACGAGCTCGAGTCCCTCTGGATGTCGCAGCTCGACAGCGACCCGAGCGACGTCGACTCGTTCATTGCCATGGCCCGGCTGCTCCGCAAATCGGAGCAGCGGACGCAATCCGACACGCTTCTGGGACTTCTCTCGGACACGCTGCTCGAAAAGAAGTTGTGGTCGCTGCGGCTGCAGGTGCTGAAGGAGCTCGGGCGCCTCTCGAAACATCCGGCCACGCTGCGCCCGCAGATCGAGCAGGCTCTGAGAGGCGCGCACGGCTCCCACAAGAACTTTCAGCGCGTCTACGACTTCGCCGGCTTCAGCGAACCGGCCAGCAACCCGGTCGAGAGGGCCGAGAAGATCGAGACCTGGCTGCGATACGACGAGGGGGAGATGTACTTCATGGCCGGCCGCGGCGCCGGCATCGTCACGGAGCTGAACCCCGATCTCGGAATCGCCCGGCTGGACTTCGAGAAAGACAAGCGAGTCCCTGTCCCGATCGGCGCGGCGGCCAAGTACCTCACACCGCTTCCTCCAGGCCACGTTCTCCGCGAGAAATTCTCGGACGGAGAGAACCTTCGCGCGGAAGCGAAGAAGTCGCCCTCGCAATTCTTCGCCCGCATCCTGCAGAGCTTCGGACGTCCGATGCAGATGGCCGAGGTTCGCGACGCCGTGATCGGCATCGTCCCTGAGGAAAAGTGGAGCTCGTGGTGGACCGGAGCGCGCAAGAATCCGCAGATCGTCATCAGCGGCAGCGGCGCCAAGGCCACCTATTCGTGGAGCTCGTCGACAGGCGAAGCCGATGAGGCCATCAAGCGCGACTTCGACCGCGCCGATCCGAAAGCGAAACTCGACCTGGCGCGCAAACACAGCGCCCGCAGCAAGGATCTGGCGGATTACATCTCCGCGAAACTGGCTTCCGAGGCGGCGCGGCTGGCGCCGCGGGATCCGGCCGCCGCCTGGCAGATCGCCGCCACGCTGGAGACCCTGCCCGGCTCATACACTGCCCAGCTCGACCCCAAATCACTCATCACCGGAGCGCTGGCCTCGCGAGTCATCGCTGCCGTGAGCGACAAGCCGCTCCGCGAGCGCGCCCTCGGACAGGTGAGGGAGATGCACCCGGAATGGCCGAAGGTCTACAGCGAAGTGTTTTTTATTGATGAGGATCCGCGCATCCTCACCCTCATCATCGCGGCGCTCGAAGAGGCCGGGCACACCGAGCTGCGCGACCGTCTGATCGACGAGACCCTGCGCTATCCCCGCAGGCATCCGCGCGCGTTCTACTGGTTCGTCAAGCAGCTCAACGAACAGGAGACGCTGACCGAGAAGACGAACTACAACCTCCTGTTCCAGATCATCGACGCCATCAACTCGGATGAGTTCTCGGCCGTTCGCGCCCGTCTCAAAGACATGTTCGACCACGGCGGTCTGGTGCTGCGCATCATCAGCGGCGTCGACAACGAGGAGCAGGCCCGAAAGCTCGTCGAGACGCTCGACCGCTACGGGGCCATTGAAGAGTATCGCCGCGAGACCGCCAAGCACGCGGCCTTGATGAAGTTCCCGCACCTTCGCGAGCCCGAGGCCGAGCCCGTCTACGCCACCGCGCAGATGCTGGAGCAGAAGCGCGCCGAACTGACCAACCTGAAGACCGTCGAGATTCCGGCGAACTCGCGAGCGCTGCAGGCAGCGCGCGAGATGGGCGATCTGCGCGAGAACTTCGAATACAAGGCCGCGCGCGCCCGTGCCGAGTACCTTTCCGCGCGCGTGGGTGAGCTGGCCTCGGAGATCTCCCGGGTGCAGGTGCTGAACCCGGATCAGGTCGATACCTCCATCGTCCGCGTCGGCACCAAGGTCGCGCTCACGAACGGCGACGTCCGCCGCGAAGTGACCATTCTCGGACCATGGGAGTCCGCCCCCGAGCACGGCGTCTACTCGAACCAGTCGGACGTGGCCAAGGCCCTTCTCGGCCACGCCACCGGAGATCTGGTGACCTTCATGGGAAACGATTACCAGATCGAGTCGATCCGGATGTGGGCGGGGTAACGGGGTCTCGCGGTCTCGGGGTTGCGGAGTCTTGGAGTTGCCTGGGCTACTGAGTTTCTGGGTTAAGCAGGGGTTAAGCAACGATGTCCCGCTCCGTCCGCATGCCTCTATCAGTTCTCATTTCTAGCGCACAGACTCTGCGGAGGGAGCCCAAAGAAAGACCATCATGATGACGAGTAGCGTTCGTCGATGCGTTACCAGAAGTGAGCCCATGCGTTCTACAACAATTCGGCGAAGTCGCCGGCAAGGATCCGGGCTCCATACGTTTTGAGGATGATGGCATTCGCACGCAGAGCCTCTCTAACAAGATCGACGTCATATTCGAGTATCGCGACAGTCGGAAGTACAACCGTAGGTGCGACTTGCGCCAGCAATTGATGCAGTCCAATACGCCGTTTAACACGCGATGTAATCCTACCAAGTGAGCTGATTATCACCGACAATCCGCTGCCAAACTCCAAATCAACACTGACCTCGACTCTCGGTCGTTGCCATGTGATCCATATGTCAGGAGGGTGCACCTCGATAGGCCGGGCTTCGAAGCCCAACTCGTTCGTTAAGAACGAAAATTCCGCGCGGGCATCTCGCTCGAAAGCCAGGCAGATGGACGTTAGGTTCATGCTTCTGTATCCATCGATAGACTACGATGAGCTGTCCTAGAATTAGGCCCGTGCTGACTTTCTAAGGGCCCGTATTTTCTCGACGGGAGCGTCGGAGCCCAATCAGCGCCGTTGCAACGACTGCAGATGGGATCACAACAGTAAGTCCCAATACCGCGAGCGCGCGCCAATCGAGAAACATGCCGAACTCAAACGCCGTCCAGCTTTTCCAGTTCCTTGGAATGAAGCAGGACGCGACAATAGGCGCGACAAGAAGAAGCTGCGTGATCGCGCCGGCCCGCTCACTGCGTTGCCACGCGAACACTGCCACCGCAGTAGAAAGAGCACCTCCGACGAACCCTATGAGAAATTGTTTACTTGGAACGTGCAACTGTTCCGCAAGCATGGAAAATAGCAATGCGTAAAGCGGTAACGCTAGCACATTCAGGACGGTGGCGAACCACCGCAGGCGTGATGGCCGTGAGTTCCTAGATCGATCTATTGACATATGACTGTTCCGAGATATCGCCACGTTCCTCTGCCCTGGTTCTCGGTGGCGAGCGAACAGCAGCCGGTGACTAAACGACGGGTGAGCGTCTCCCGCGAGATTCCTTCGATTGAAGAGGCAGCGCTCAGGGCAATCTGCAGCGATGTACTCATTATTGAAGCCGAACTCCATCTATGTAAATAATAACATCTCCTCCGCCGCCTGGCACACCAGTTACCATCGGAGACCAGTAACGTACGGTTGACGTCGGATGGGCGGTGACATCGATGTATTCGCCTCCTACGCCGGCAAGGATATCCGCCGGATACATCTGATCGTTTAATCCTCTCGGCGCAGACGCTCCTGAGCGCGAATCCGACAGCGTGGAAAGATCGTGAAATCTCCGCCGAGCACATCGGCGGCATACTGCTGAACCTGACGAGCAAGGTCTTTGAGCACCACAGTCAGCTTCAGGTCTTCTACATCCGCCAGAGGCATGTCGAGTGGTTTCTCACCCGGCGCGCGTTCCGCCAGTAGAAATACTAGGCCGCACCGCCCGCGGGCAACGATGGATCCATTATTGGATCGAACGATTTGCGTTAATTCAACCCACGGTGTCATGCCCAATTCGAACTTGACGGCGAGGCCAACTGACTCACGTGCATCAAAGACGCCGCGCTCGAAAGTTGCAAGCGGATCAGTTATATAGGTCCCTATGATCTCCTCTGGATCGACCAGGTTCATTCTGGCGCTCGATAATCCTGGCTAAGTGATCGGGCTATAGTTGCCAACTAGTCGAACGACTGCCTCATAAGCTGTCGGCGGAAAGACGGCAAGCAGCGAATGCTCCTGTGCGTGAAGACGCCATGTAGCGGCTGCGCTGACGAGAATCTCGAGATAGTTCTTGAGATCAGTGGGCGCCAAATGCGGAAGCTCGTCGTGAATTATAAGCACAGCGTACGCTGAAACCCACGACAAATCGCGAAGGCTGTCCTCCAGAGCATCCCAATTGAAACCAAAATGAGGTATCGCTAACCCAATAGCCAATACGTGCAATAGCTCTTCCTTTGAGGTAACGCCGCTCGGGATGGTCACTGCAAGACTGTCAGATGTCACGCGGTTGACACCAGGTTCGAAGCGAAATGTCTCTATTGCGTTGATTGTCATTTCAATCTAATGAACGTTGCGTAGTGATCGGGCGTGAAGTATGTCGCGCCGCCTGCGCCTTTCACGATCCGCCGCATTCCTGTCGTGCCAGCTGTCGGATGGACAAGATCGTGTAGAGATCGCGGCTCCCCCGGCGGCCCGCCGGTGGACCGCTCGGTTAGCCCTCCCCAGCGGCTTGGTCTAGCTGAAAGGGTAATTGACATAGCTGCTCAGCAAAACGTTCTGTGGCTTGCCGGTCGCCGACCAGGCCCATGTGGACGGTCTCAAGCCACCAGAGATAATCGAAGATCTCGTTCTTAGTGCTGCGGGTAATTAGCAGTTTGTAAATCTGTCCAACGTAAGAGTCATATTCGTCTTGGCCATCAGCTGCGCTACCCACCCCAATAGGGTCCCATTGCCTCAACAACGCTTTCCGAATCGCGTCGTGAAAAAGCCGCGCTCGACTCAGATTCTGCGAAGTCATGGTTTACCGTACCTTACGCTGACCACTCGGCCAGTCACTGAGTTAAAAATAGCAGTAACGTTGTTCTTAGCGTCGTAGTACGTCATTGTAAATGGTTTATTGCCGGGATTAGATAATCCCGTGGCCCGAGTGTTTTCAACAACAGAGGGCATTATTCCGCGGTTCTGCATTTGATCGAAAGAATGGCCTGAATACTCAGTACCATTGACTTCGCCCTGCGCGTTGCGCGACGGCTGGTACTCAGTATTACTTAGCTCAAAGCCTTCGCTGCCTCGGAAGCCAGTGGCAGCTGAGTCCTCCAGTGCGCTCTCGCTACTCAGATCCTCGGCAATGCCGTCCTCGCCGCCTCCCTCAAAGGCGAAAGGCATCATAGTCGTTTGCCAGTAAGCCATGCTGAAGCCGACGTTGTCGCCTTGTGCCGCCGCTCGCACCATCGCGTGTGGGGGTGCGACCCGGAAGGCGCTTCGCATCACGTTCGCCAAGAACTGTTCGGACCGGGACAAAGGCAAGGGAGTGCTTTCGACGGTAATCTCAGCGTACACGGTGAATTGCGGATCGGTATTTGGACCGATACCGAACAGGCTTTGTATCCAATCGACGATGCCTAGACCGTTCGGGTCCACATAACGTATCGGATTCGAAAGTGCGTATGCGTATCGATTCCACGACTGCGGCCGGCGGCGAGAGCCGTGCAAAGGATCCACGGACAAGAACCGCCCCAGGCTAGGGTTGTGATATCGCGCATGCATATAGTCCAGATACGGCGTAGTCACCATCCGCGAGAGCTGCGCGAAATCCCGCTCGTGCCCTGTGAACCGCATCGGGTCTTCGCGGTCGAAGCCGTGCGTCGTGTCCTCCCAAAGCGGCGTCGGCTCGATCCCGAACGGGGCGAGCTCGTGCTCGGCGACTTTCACTCCGTTCGCCCCAGTAATCAGGCGTGGAGTGCCGAGGTGATCGAGGTGCATGTAGCGGCGGCCACCCTCCTCGGTGGGGCGATCGGCTCCGAGCAGCAGGCCGTCGCGGTAGACGTAGTCTTCCATCCACAGCCAGGACGCGGAGGGCTGGGTGGCGGAGCTCTGGTACTGCCGCAGTACTTTCCCGCCGAAGTCCCGGATGCTCCACATCCACGTATCGTTTTGTTTGACGCCGA
>Ga0307470_10000532_pt1 | contig 18296 bp, 22 predicted proteins | sample atmos_gasesAM3C__FD_204565 | JGI IMG/M metagenome (GOLD analysis project Ga0307470, IMG submission 204565) | Hardwood forest soil microbial communities from Morgan-Monroe State Forest, Indiana, United States - atmos_gasesAM3C_05 | ecosystem: Environmental > Terrestrial > Soil > Temperate forest... | reverse complement strand
GTGACGATGTTCGGCAACCTCGGTACGAACCGCCTGGCCGCGGAGTTCGACGCGGCATCGCTCGGAAACGGCTGCTCGCCGGCGGCGTTCACGACCATCGCGAACGCCGGCACAACGGCACCGCCGATCGGCCCCGCCGGCGGCGTCTTCGTCTGTCCGCCCGGCACGACGCTCACCGACGGTTCGACCACGAAGTGTACCGGCACGAACGTCAACCCGCCGCCGTGATCAGCCGCCGAAGATCAGCGTCCTGTCGACCTCAAGGCCCTCATCGGTTACCGCTTGATCAGACATGAAGGATGAACGTCCTGAAAAGGTAGTCAAGCACTCCTCGGAGAACATAGATGGCCAGCAGGAGCAGCAGCGGCGACCAGTCGATGCCACCCATCTTGTGGGGCGGCACCAGACGACGGAACGGGCGGAGGAACGGGCTGGTCATGCGCGTGAAGATGTCGTTGAGCTGATTGAGGATGACGTACGCCGACTTGTAGCGCCAGCGGAACGACGTCTGCGATGCGAAGAAGAGCACCCACGAGAGAATCACCCAGACCAGGACGATCCACTGGATGACATCCAGCACAATGTCGAAGGCGCGGTAGAACGGTATGATGATTCCCATCTAGCCTCGGCTCCCGAAGATCGCCCGCCCGACGCGGACGATCGTCGATCCTTCCTCGATCGCGGCCTCGAAATCTTCGCTCATCCCCATCGACAGGTGCTCCAGGCCGAGCGCATCGCGCATCGACCGCAGCTCGCGGAAGTATGAACGCGACTCGTCGGCTGTGCCAATCGGCGGGATGGCCATCAGGCCGATGACGCGCAGCGACGTCAGCGCCGACGCCTGCCGGACGACTGACTCGACATCGCCGCGTGCGATGCCGCTCTTCTGCGGCTCGTCGCCGACGTTGACCTGCAGCATGACCTCCTGGCGCTTGCCATGACCGTCCGCGACATGGGCCAGTTTCTCCGCGAGCTCGAGCGAGTCCACGGCCTGGATGACGTCGAACAGCTTCACGGCATCCTTCGCTTTGTTGGTCTGCAAATGCCCGATGAAATGCCACCGCGCTACTCCGCGCACGAGCGGTTTCTTCTCGCGCGCTTCCTGGACCCTGTTCTCGCCGACCTCGGCGATTCCGGCGGCGATTGCCTCGTCGACGAATTCAGCCGGAAAGGTCTTCGAGACCGCCACGAGCGTCACCTCGCCGCGCGAGCGCCCCACGCGCGCGCAGGCGCGGGTGATCCTCTCTTCCACGGAGGCGACGTTGTCACGAATCGACACGATGCCGCTCGATCCATCGATCATTCGGTGTGCGCTCGGCCCGATCGAGCGCGGCGTTGGCCAGCCGGTCCGCGTCCTTGTTTCCCGCGCGTAGCGTGTGGCGGATCTTGAATTTCGGGAACTGGCGCGTCATCGACTTGGCGCGCTCGTACAACGGCACCAGGTTCGGATGCTTGACCCGGTACTTGCCGAGCATCTGCTGCACGAGCAGCAGCGAGTCGGAGATGATCTCCACATCCGTAGCCCCCTCGGACTTCGCGGTCGACAGCGCTTCGAGGAGGCCGGCGTACTCGGCGACGTTGTTCGTGGTCGTGCCGAGGAAGCCGGAGATCTCGAGGATCTCGCCGTCTTCCCTGCGCATGTAGACGCCATAGGAGGCAGGGCCGGGATTGCCGCGGCAGGCGCCGTCGACGAAAGCGGTGATCTTCAGGATGGGGGCATCTCCAGGTAGAGAATCCGGCTGCAGCCTTCACAGTGAACGAGATCGCCTCGCTTGAGTTGCTGCAGGACGGCGGGCCGGACGCGCGTGCGGCAGCCGTTGCAGGAATCGGCCACGATGTGCACGATGGCCACATTCTGCCGCTGTTTGAAGATGCGGTGGAACTCGCGGCGCAGTCGCTCAGGGAGCGTGGCCTCGATCTGCGCGGCGCGGGCCTTGAGCGTCTCCACTTCGCTGCGCAGATCGCCGAGGGAGTGCTGCCAGGCGCTGTGCTCGGCGTCCCAGCGGGACTTGAGATCAACACTGCCGGCGGAGAGCTCGTCGTGCTCTTTCTGCAGCGCATCGACGTCCGTCATCGTCTTGAGCGTCGAGTCCTCGAGCTCTTTGACATGCTTGCGCGAGGCGTCGATCTCCTTCCACGCCGCCGCGTACTGCTGCTGGTTCTTCACCAGCATGAGCTGCCCCTGGTATTTCTTGAGGAGCTCCTGCTGGTCCGACAGCTCGCCGTCGACGCGCCGCCGCTCCCGTGTGTGTTGCTCGATCTGCGCCTGCAGCCTCTCCATCTCGGCATTGACGTTCTGCCATTCGCGATCGACGGCCGCGAATGACTCGGGCTTGTTCGTCAGTTGTTTTTCGCGATCTCCGAGCTGCGACAGGACTGTTTGCAACTCCCAAAGCTTTTCAACGTCCTGATTCAACCACGCCTCCAAAAACGAAAAAGGCGTTCCGGTGTTGGAACGCCTGTGCGGAAAGAGAATGCTGCACCGGTCGATCGAGCGTCGCCCCTGGCGCGGCGAACGATCGTCCTGCCGGCACGTGCCGGCGTGAGAGTCGATCCTTCGTCGTGTTTTGGGCTGCGCGCATCGTTTCCTGGTGGGTCCACCAGGATTCGAACCTGGGACCTGCCGGTTATGAGCCGGTAGCTCTAACCGCTGAGCTATGGACCCGGACGGGCGATTCTAGCAAAAGGCTTGGCGATGTCGAAGGATTTCCACAGCAGCCGGTGTTCGGGTGCGGAGAACCCGTCCGACGGGATCATCGCGCGATATGGCCGAGCCTTGGGCAACCAACGCTGCCGGCCGTGCCGGCTATCGGATTTCGACGCGATCGCCGATCCTCATCGAATACCGCATGGCCACGATCTTGCCCGTCGCGGTGTGTGTGTTGGTGGTCAGAATGCCGACTTCGCCAAGAACCTGGTAAGGCTGGCCCGGCTGGAAACCCTCGCGATAGACGGTGAGGAAATCGCCCGGCTGGATCTGATCGGCCTGGCCGAGGTTCACTTCGACGAGCAGACCCTCGCCCAGCGCGTCCTGCCAGCCGCCTTGCGCGCTCACGATCATGCCGTTGCGCTTGCCGCTGGATGAATCGCAGAACGCCGGCATATTCGGAATGCGCGCCAGCGGAATGGGCAACTGCGGCAGCGGCTTGAGCCGCGCGCCGACGTGAATGTCCGAGCACGATTTCGTGATGATGCCGCGCGCATGATGGTCGTCCGCGCACAGGACGCGGATCTGCCCGCAATAAAAGTACTGGCGCCCGACGACCTGCGTGCGCTTGCCCGGATGGTTCACGAGATCGCCGCTCTCGACGACGATGTAGGTCTCGCCGGCAACGAGGCCGCTCGACGTGCCACCTTTGAGCAGGACGAGATCGCCCGTCGAGCCGGAAATCTCCTGATGGATCGCGCCGGCCTCGTAGCGCATCTCGGAGTCTTCCCATCCTTGAACCGAGTTCGGCATCGGTTCGGCCGGGTCGCCGATGTAGCCGTAACAGTAGAGGTCAGCTTCCGTACCGAGCGGCACAGGGTTGCGCGTGCCTCCAGTGCCGTCGGCCGCGGACGTGAATGCTTCGCCGCCGGCGGCCGTGCCCCCGCCGGCTGACGGCGCTCCAGAGCCCGCCGCGGTAGAGGTATCCGTCATCAGGGCCGGAGGTGTCGCCTCGCCACCGACCGCCTGCGTCGCGGCGATCTGCTTCGCCGTCTCCGCGTCGATCAAAAGCACGTCGCCGGGGTAGATCCAGTGCGCGTCCGTGATCCAGGTGTTCGCCTCCCAGAGCTGAGGCCACATGTACGCGTTCTTGAAGAACTGCTGCGCCAGACCCCAGAGGGTGTCGCCAGCCTTGATCGTGTAAGTTTTGGAACCTGCAGGCCAGGTAGATGGGTCAGGAGGGGTGTAGGCCGTCCAATGGTCGCCGACGCGATGAAGCTCACGCGGGGGGGTTGATGACGACTTCTTCGCCGCCCCGAACATCGGGATAGCGACCACAAGCAGGAGAACGGGAACCACCCTACGCACACTGACCATTTTCCCCTCCCAAGGTTGTCGAGGTCGGGAAAACGTTATCTCAACTAGCCGGAACGGTCAAGGCGGGGTGGCGGTCTCGGGGTCGCGCGGTTGCGGGGGCTCGGGGTTGCGTGGTCTCGCGGTAGCGCGGTCTCGGGGCTCGGGTTGCGTGGTCTCGCGGTGGCGCGGTCTCGGGGGCTCGGGGTTGCGTGGTCTCGCGGTGGCGCGGTCTCGCGGTTGTGTTGCTGGGTTGCTTGGTTGATGGTTTTGGCTTACTGAGCAACTCAGCTACCTTGCAACCGAGAAACCTCGTCACCAGCAACCCCGCTACCTCGAAACCCCGCGACCCCGCTACCTCGCTACCGCAACCGCCTCATCGAACTGCTTCAGTTCCTGCTTCCGCTTCTCATAGCGCGACAGGACGTTCCTGACGTACGCACGAGTCTCGCGGAAGGGGGGGATGCCGTTATAGCGCCGGACGTTCCCTTCTCCGGCGTTGTAGGCGGCGACGGTCTTGGTGAGGTTGCCGTCGAAGCGCGCGGTGAGGTACTTGAGGTACTTGGCGCCGGCATCGACATTCTGATCGGCGTTGTACAGGTTTCGCGCACCCAGCCAGCGGCCGGTCCGCGGCATGAGCTGCATCAGCCCGCGCGCGCCGACCTGCGACCGGGCGTTGGTGCGGAAGCTGGATTCGGTCTCGACGACCGCGGCGAGGAGGGCAGGATCGACATCGTACTTCTGGGCTTTTGCGTGGATGATGCCGCCGAATGGCACGGCGTTGGTGAAGAACTCGCGCCGTATGGCAACGTTGATCCGCTGCATCTCCCGGTGGAAGACATCCTTCGGCTGCGGCTCAACGGCTCCCTGGGGTTGGACGGGCGGTAGCCACGATTCGTCGAAGAGACGGTCATGGCTGGTAACGAGGCTCGAGGGCGTACTGGCGATGTTGCCGGTAAGGGCGTTGCCCAGGTTCGCGACCACCTTCGCGTGCGACCCTTGCTGTTTCACGAAGGCATCGAAATCTTTGAAGTGGGCACTCTGGAACGCCTCGGTCACTCCGCCGACCGACAGGGCCGCGCCGAGGACCAAGGTCGCCGCCGCCCGGCCGCCGATCCAATGCAACAGGCGGTGCGACTGCGCCTTCCGGCGCACTCTCGCCGAGCGCGTGGACAGGGATTCCTTGAGAGTGCGCTTCTTCTTCGGCATCGTCTCCCTCAGTTATTGTTGCTACGAATAAGGTTCGTACCGAGGCGGCGTAACCGGGTCAGGATGAAGGTTATGCCGGCGATCAGCAAGCTCAAGCTTGCTGATTGATAGCCAAGCTATTGGGAGATGGGAGCTTATTCGCCGAAGACGATCGCTGAAAACTTTTCGATGCGGCAGCCCTCGGCCCTCCAGGCACCTCGGGGAAGGCCCGCTTTGAGGCAGGTCTGGTCGAGAAACGTCACACAGTCCCATTCGTACTCGGTGGCGACCTGCGGAAGAAGCAGCCCGGCGTAGCGGCCCTGGCTGATGATGAGACCATCGCGGCCGACGACGATGTCATCGATGTTCGTGACTTGCTCGATCGGGCCCATGACCGAGATCTCGAGCTCGAGCTGTTCGATCTCGCCGGGCCGCAGAGGAGGAAATCGCGGATCGCGGAAGGCCGCGGAGACGGCGCTCGAAGCGACTGCCTTGTGCAGCGGCTCGACCGCGTGGATCGAGCCGATACAGCCCCGCAGATCGCCCTCATGCGTCCGCAGCGTCACGAAGGCGCCGGCGGGACGGCGGAGGGTCTCGTCGAAGTCCTCGGCATTCCATTCGGGAGCGCGGCCGTCGAGGATGATGACGATCGACTGCCGTGCGATGAGGAGGAGCGTTTTCCGATGGTCGTCGCTGAGATCGAACATGATGATCCTTCAGACCGATCCGGAGCCTGCGCTGCGGATGAGCATCAGGTTGCGAATGTACACGACCAGCGCCGGAGCCTGCCCGAGGATGATGACGGGGTCGCGGCGCGCCACGCCGTAGATGGTCATCAGGATGCCGCCGGACAGCGAGAGGTACCAGAACTCGACCGGCACATGGCTCCTCTTGCGCCGCTCGGACGAAATCCATTGCACGATGAACCGCGCCGCGAAGAGCGCTTGGGCGATGAACCCGAACGCGGCCAGCAGGTCCCAATGCCACGTGCGCGGGTCGAAGGAGAGCGGGAAGTGCATGAGTGAGTTTACGCGGTCGCGAGGACTCGCGGTTGCGGGGTCTCGGGGTCTCGGGGTCTCGCGGCTTGGGTAGCAGGGTTGCTGAGTGGCAGGGTTGCTACGTTGTTAACCAAATACGCAGCAACCCAGCAACCTAGCAACCCGCCACCGCGAGACCGCGCGACCGCGCGACCCCGCCGCGACCCCTACTCCTCCCGCACTTTGTACCGAAGCACCCTCTTCGACATCCACCGCACCGCCACGCAGTCGGCCAGGCCGCGGAAGGCGCGGTTCATGGCGCCGTACTTGGAGACGCCGAACTTGCGGGCGCGGTGGTTGACCGGCATCTCCACCACCTTGTAGCCGTGCATCCGCACGAGCGTGGGGAGGAAGCGGTGCATCCCCGTGTAGAGACGGATGCGGTCGATGGCGTCGCGCTTCACGAGTTTGAGCGAGCAGCCGGTGTCGGTGATGTGATCGTTTGTGATCCAGTTGCGGACTCCGTTGCCGATCTTCGACTGCATCTTGCGCGACCAGGTGTCGTGGCGATTCACGCGGACGCCGATGACCATGTCGGACGCGCTCTCCGCGAGCATGTGCATCATGGCCGGGATGTCGGCCGGATCGTTCTGCAGGTCGGCGTCGAGCGACACGATGAGCGTGCCTCGGGCGGCGCGCCAGGCAGCGTCGAGCGCCGCGGTCTGGCCGCTGTTCTTCTCGAAGGTCAGCACGCGCAGCGTCGGGTGCGCCGCCCTGCTGGCGCGAAGGACCTCAAGGCTGCGGTCGGTCGAGCCGTCGTCGACAGCCACGATCTCATACGACCACTTCCCATCCAGCGCCTTCGCGATCTCATCGAGAAGGATGGGGATGTTTTCTTCCTCGTTGTAGACGGGGAAAACGACGGAGAGGTCGGGCATTGGTTTTCAGTTTTCAGTCTATCCTGAGGAGCGAAGCGACGAAGGATCTCCGGTGGTGTCGCGCATTTGTCGCCGATAGCCGACGGTCGCGCGGTTGCACCGGAGATCCTTCGTCGCTTCGCTTCCTCAGGATAAACTGACGGACCCTTCGTCGCTCCTCAGGATAGACTCCAAGTGGTAGTGTCCTAATTTGCCCGGCTCAGTTCGTTGCGGCATCGAGGGTGCTCCTGATCCATTCGGAAATGTTCTGCCCGTTCCGCTTCGCCGCGCTCTCGACTCGCCGGAGCAAGTCAGGATTGAACCGCACCGGGACGATGTGCGCCTTCGCGTGACCCTTCGCCATCTTCGGGCGTCCGGGCTTTCTCTTAGCTGGCTGGCTCAAGGCTTCTCAACTCCTGCACGATGGCGGCTTGCACCGCCTGCCGCGCTGACTCGATTGGATGGCTGTGCAGCACCGTGACGTGTCGCCGTGGCGCGTCGGGGTCATCGGTCTCGTGTGACCATGCGTAGACGCGGCTGGCCGTTGGATGGCCGTGTAGCTCGAATACCTCTACGACTCCCTCCCACACCGTTTTACCCCTGAATGTCTCCTTGATTGGCACACTCTCCACATGCGCCGCGTCTGCGCCGTGAAGGCGTCGGATCACCTCGCGCAGTTCCTCCAGATACGTCATGCGGTCGCTACCTCTACCAGTTGGCGGACGGTCCACGGCGACGACACGACTTCGGCAGCCATGGCGGGCGTACAGCGGAGGGTTTCGTGGCGCTTCACGAGGTTGTAGTACGCGAAATGCAGCGCAACCGCCGCCTCAAAGTTCTCCAACTTCTTGCTGAAGGCGTGCGTGAGGCGAGTCAGGCGGCGCATGTGCTGGCGCGTCGTGGCGTTCAGGCGTTCAACGTAGCTGGTGTTCGCGGCCTTCATGTCGGGATCGCCTTGGATGGCGCGCTTCTCTACGGTCAGGATGCGTGCGGCGCTGTAGCGGCGCTCCGGCGTTTTCGACTGGTCCTCCGTGTAGGTCTTAATGACTTGCGCGTAATCGACCTCAGCACCGAACGCCAATTCCACGGCTTCAGGGTACGCGGCGAGTCCGTCAGTAGAAAGCTGCACCCGGTTGCGCATGCGCGAGGCAACATCCGCGACGAAGGCGTTAGCCGTCTCGCTGTCGCGCTTCCCGACCTTGAACGCCGGAACGAGTTTTGTGTCGGAGTCGATCGCGCAGAACGTCCACGCATCGCCCATGGAGGGATCATCGGACGGCGCTACGTGGCGCTGTTTCTTGCCGATGTATCCCCAAATCTCGTCCATCTGAAGGTGCGTGCAGGTCAAGTCGCGCATGATGGCGTCCTGAACCTTCGCGCATCCCTGTCCGACCTTTACGCCGAGACGCATGATGGTGTCACGGTGGACGCCCGTCATGCGCTCGATCGAGCGGATGCTTGATCCCTCGGCGAGTGATCCGATGATGGTTACCTGCTTGTCGAAGTTCAGTACGTTTGACATGAGATAAGTGTATTACAAGAATAGGTGTGAGTCAACAGTTGTTGTGTTACAGTCTTGTGTCTGCGCGCCCGCTGAAGGCTTAGATATCGACCGATTCACGCTTGATCTTCTCGATTATCGATACGCGCTTGCTTGAGATTTTCCAAACCCCAAAGGCACATAGCGCGATAGCCACGATTGCGACCCCTAGGAGCGTGTGAAAGACTAGTAGGCGCTTAGCTTCTTCCGTCAGAAGACATTCGGAAGCGGCGGTGACGGCAACGCCAAAGAACGTGCCGCCGATCGCAACTAGAGCGTTGAGTTCAAAACTCAAGTTCCCAATGTAGTCGAGGTCGCTATCCTGGAACGCGTAGAATTTCACTTTGCGCTCCGTCCTGCCGGTTTTAACGAGCGCGCCCGCCGGGATAGTCTCGACGTAACTAGGGCTAGGTTGTGCTTGTTGCGTGTCGGGAGGCTTAGGTTCCATGCTGGCCTCCCTGTTTTGGCGGGTCCGCCTCGATCACTCCCGCCATTATAGCGTTGTGCATCCGAACGAATCCGCAACGTTTGCAAAAGAGCACCAGCGTGGGATAGCCGGTCCCCGCATGGATCTGACCGCCGCCGCCTGCTGAAGGCGCTGAATACAATGGCACAAACCCGAATTGATCCGATATGAACCAATCTGGATTTGTGCATGTCGGGCAGGGTTGATTCGCCTGTCTTTGATCGAACCAAGCCTTTGCTTTCTCTATCTCGCCCGTCGTGAGTCTCTTGACCTCGTCGGCCATAGGTGCGCCGCTCCTTTGTCGGCTGGCGCATCCTACTCCTCGGCTGGGATTTGTGTGTTACAACTTCAAGCGCCTCAACGTCGCCAGCGTGAACTCGCTCAGCAACTCCGACGCATCCACGCTGAGCGCCTTCGCCAGTTTGAGTAGGACGGTTAGCGTCGGCACGTTCTCCCCACGCTCGACGAAGCCGACGTAATCCGCCGTCAGGTTCGCCGCTTCCGCGAGCCGTTCCTGACTCAGGCCGCGCTCGTTCCGAAGTCGGCGCAAGGTATCGCCGAATCGCTGCCCTTCCACGCTCCGTACCTTCCGACGTGACATCAGGCTTTACCCTAACCATAGATCGGTGTAACCTCCATCCCACTATAGTTAGGTGGGAGGCTTCGATGGACAAGTGCCAGCGCATCCGTACACTCTTTCTGAACCCGGCAGACTCGTATACGTTGCTGGAGGTAGCGGACCTGACGGATACGCCCGTCCGCAGACTGCGCCGCGAGGTTGCGGACGGACTCCGAGACGCGGAGAAAGTGCGCGGCGTATGGCGCTTCCTGTGGCGACATGCCGTCTACGTCGCGATGGAGCGATGGACGCTGGTAGAGATCGAGGACGTGCTCGGAGACGACGCCATGACCGTTCTGCCGCCGTTGCTGGCCCTTCGTACCGTGACCGTCCGACTCCCCGAGTACATCATCAGGGCGTTCGAAGCTGTTGCCGCCGAGGGCGGGACGACGCTGGAAGCCGCTCTCGGCTACGAACTGGTGGAGTTCGCCGGAACGCACCTGACGTGGCTGGAGGGATCGATCCCCGGCTACCGAGAGGCATACCTGTTCCCCGGCCCGGTGTAGGCGTATCATCATCGCCGACGAGGAAGCGCGGAGTGGCGACAGGGGATCTCTCACGTCAACCCCGCCAGTAGCGTCAAACCGTGCCAGATGATGCCGCAGATGATTCCAGCGACAACAACCGCCACGACGAAAGTGTAGACGTTACCGTGCCAGACCAACAACCGCACGATGACGCCGCAAAGAAGCACCGCGATGACAATCAAGACGCCGAGATAAAGAACCTTCGATGGCGTGAACGCGGCCTTTTTTGGATTGCTGCTTTTGGAATCTTTGTCGCTTTCACCTCCATGATAGTAGCCGCTCGCCAATGGATTGTTATGGAGGACCAGCTTACTCTCATGCAGGAACAGCTTACTGATGCGAGAGCCGGATCTAAGGCCGCCCAAGACAACACCACTAAAGCGCTCAACGACTTTTCGAATCAGGCTGACGCGTTGTACGATCTCGCCGACGCGAACGAGGTCATAGCGGATGCCGCACAAACCTCCGCCGACGCCGCTAAAGAACAGGGGCGTCACATGACACAACAGGTCGGTCTCATGCGGGATCAGTTGGCTGACGCCCGCAAGGCCAGCGCACGCGCTGCGGAAGATACCGACCGGCAACTGGCGATCGCCGAGGGACAAGCGGCAGAGGCGCAAATACTCGCCAACGCTACTAAGGATGTGGCCGACACGTCCAAAGCGAGCGTAAGCCAATCCTACAGAAACATGGCTGTCCTTGAGCAGACTCTGCATGTAGACCAACGTGCATGGATCAGCGCAACTATGTCTATAGGTAATCGATTGATTTTCCCATGGGCGGGGTGGCCACGGCAGTTTACCGTCGAATTCAAGAACACCGGCAGAACGCCGGCCCATAACGTGTCCTCCGTTGCTGTGGGCGAAATGCTGTCTAACAAAAGTATCGAGAAGATTGGCAAGAGCGGCCACCCTCTCTTCGAATACAGCAAGGAACGTCTCTCCACGTACGGATACCTCGCTCCCGGCAACGCGTTCACTTACCCTCTGAAAATAAAAGCTGTTGAAGGGCACGACAAGGCCGTCGCTCTTGTCGTTCATGGGTACACGACATATGACGACATCTTCGGCGATGCCCATTGGTTGAGGTTTTGCTTCGCCTACACCCCCGGCACCTTGGAAGTATGTGGCGCACACAACGACGACGATAGCCAAGTAAGCGGCTGGCCGTTGCTTTTCGAGCGAATGCAGACGGCACCACGACCAAATTACCCGCCAGACATCATTCAACCGCCGCCACCGTGACGCCACCGAGTATTTAGCCGCTATGACCGTCCAGAAACGGGACGTCCAAAAACAAAATAGGACACTACCCTCCAAGTTCCTCAGGATAAACTCCAAAGCTCATCAGGATAGACTGACAGAAAACGCCTTCTCGAAATTTGCGGTTGTCCGCGCCGCCACGTCGTCGATCGGAACGCCCCACAATGTCGCCAACAGCTCCGCGACTTTGACGACGTAAGCCGGCTCGTTGTCGCGGCCGCGGAACGGCACCGGCGCGAGAAACGGCGTGTCGGTCTCGATGAGGACGCGCTCGTGCGGCAGCGCCTTCGCGCACGCGCGTAGTGCGTCCGCGCTGCGAAAGGTGATGATGCCGGAGAAGGAGATGTAGTAGCCGGCCTCGATGAATTTCCTGGCCACATCCTCCGACTCCGTGAACGAATGGAGGATGCCCCGCGCTCCGCTGGCCGAGAGGATCGAGACCATGTCATCGGTCGACTCGCGGTTGTGGACGATGATCGGCTTGTCCATCCGCCTGGCCAGATCGAGATGCCGCTCGAATACGGCGATCTGCGTCTCGCGCGGCGAGTGCATGTAGTGATAGTCGAGCCCACACTCTCCGATGGCCACGACGCGAGGACTGGCAGCGAGCCGCTCGATCTCCGCAAACGCCGCGTCGTCGCAGTCCTTGGCCTCGTGCGGATGAAAACCGACCGCGGCCCATACGTCGTCGTTGTTCTCCGCGACGGCAACCGCCTGCGGCGCGTCGTCCAGCTTTGTGCCGGGCACGACAAAGCCGCGCACGCCGGCGGCGCGAGCACGCGCGAGCGTGGCGTCCGCGTCGGACATGGTGAGGTGGCAGTGGGAGTCAGTGAAGATCATTGGTTTCACATCTGCGCTCATCTGCGCTCATCTGCGTCATCTGCGGATCAAACCTTCTCCACCAGCATCGCGATCCCCATCCCGCCGCTGATGCACAACGTCGCCAGCCCGAGGCGTTTGTTGTGCGACGCCAGCGCGTGCAGAAGCGTGGTCGTGATCCGCGCGCCTGTCGCGCCAATGGGATGACCGAGAGCGATCGCGCCGCCGTGGACGTTCACCTTCTCCCGATCGAGGTGCAATTCGCGATCACACGCCAGCACCTGTGCGGCGAAGGCTTCGTTCAGCTCGATGAGGTCGACGTCGTCAAGCGATACGCCGGTATCGGCGAGCAGCATTTGCGTAGCCGGAACGGGTCCGATGCCCATGATCTTCGGATCGACCCCCGCCTGCGCGTAGCCGACGATTCTCCCCATCGGTGCCAGACCGTGGCGCTTCACAGCCTCGGCGGATGCGACGAGCATCGACGACGCACCGTCGGTCACTCCCGACGAATTGCCGGCGTGGACCGTGCCGTTCTTGCGGAAGACGGACGGCAGCTTTGCCAGCGAGGCCAGATCGGCATCGAAGCGCGGGTGTTCATCCTTGTCGATGACAACGTCGCCCTTCCTTCCCTTGACCGTGACCGGCACGATCTCATCGCGGAAGCGCCCCTGTTCGTAAGCCACTCCGGCGCGACGCTGCGTCTCGACGGCATACGCGTCCTGCTCGACGCGCGAGATGTTGTAACGGTCGGCCAGCGTCTCCGCGGTCGCTCCCATCAATTCGTCGGCCAGCGGACAGAGGAAGCCGTCGCGATACATCCCATCGACGACCTCGGCATCGCCCATGCGGTAACCCCAGCGCGCGCGCGGCAGCATGTACGGCGTATTCGACATCGACTCCGTGCCGCCGGCGAGGACGACGCTGGCCTGCCCGAGGCGGATCTGATCCGCCGCGTTCATGATCGCGCGCAGTCCCGAGCCGCAGGCCTGGTTGACCGTGTAGGCAGGCGCCTCGTGGCGCAGTCCACTGCGGATGGCGATCTGTCGCCCCGGATTCGGTCCGACGCCAGCCTGCCTGGCATTGCCGAAGATCGCTTCATCCACGGCAGTCGGATCGATGCCGCTGCGCGCCAGCGTCTCTCTCGCGCTGGCCGTTCCCAACTCCACGGCGGTGAGCGATGACAGGCCGCCGCCGAATTTCCCGATGGGCGTGCGGACGGCGGCGATGAGATAGATAGGGATGTTGAACCTGGGCACTTTGTCTCCTGGCTTCGAGGTCTCGCGGCACAGCATCGCGCGACCGCGCGACCGCGCGACTACGTAACCGCTCCTCGCAGCAACGTTACAACCAGTTCCTGGTACGTCTGCATTGCGTCGAGTAGCTCCCTCTTCCCGATCTTCTCATTCGCGCCGTGCGCATCGAGGATCGAGCCTGGCCCGAACAGCAGCGGCTTGCCGAGGGCGCCGAGGTGCGGCACATCGCTGTTGAAGGCAACGACCCTCGACGGCGCTCCCTCCGGCACTTTCATGAACTGCGGCGGATTGCCGCGCGACACGGTGATCGTTCCGTCGTACCGCGCCAGGATCATCTGCAGCTTTGCCTGCACCTCCTCCGGATCGGTAACGGTTCGGAAGATCAGTTGGCACTCGGCCTCGGCGGGGATGACGTTCGGCTTCTCGCCGCCGCGGACGACGCCCACGTTGACGGTCGTTTCGCCGAGGTCGTCGTGCGAGCCCCAGCGGGCGGCATTGATCTCCGCGATCGCCGCCACCATCTTGTTGATGGCCGAGTCGCCGCGTTCGGGATAGGCGGAATGCCCAGCGATGCCGTCGAAACGGATGAAGCAGGTCAATGCGCCTTTCGACGCGCGTGCGAACATCGACTCCGTAGGCTCGCCGACGACGAGGTACTCGGATGCGAGGCCGGCAAACTCCTTGTTCGCTGTCTTGGCCCCGATCGAATCGGTCTCCTCGCCGACGACGAAGAGATAGGCAAAGTCGTTGATGCCATCGGCGCGCAGCCGCTCCCCCGCCGCCACCATCGCTGCGATGATCCCCTTCGTATCGCATGCGCCGCGGCCGTAGAGGAAGTCGACGTCTTCGCGCGCGGCGAACCAGGGCGGCACTGTATCGATGTGCGAGTTGAAGATCACGCGCGGCCTGCCGCCCGCTGCCGCGTAGAGGTTGAATCGACGCTCGCTGACCGCCTGCCTGCGGCATGCGTATCCGAGCGCGGCCAGTTCATCGTGCAGAAAAACGGCAGCGTCGAATTCGCTTTCGGTCGGCGACGGAATGTCGATGAGCCGCCTCGCGAAGCGAATGGCGTCGAACATAGCGGGCGGATTGTAACCGGCGGGCGAATCTAACGTAGGTCGGACTCTCAGTCCGACGTGAGTTCGGGAGATCGGTACTTGATAGACGCTTGTAGTTCAGAGCCTCCCGAGCTCCGGTCGGACTAAAGAGTCCGACCTACGTACCACCTAGAGAGTCCGACCTACGTACCACCTACGGTCGCCGTCTCCGCCCGCCGCCGCTACCGCGGATATCGTTGAACATCCCCGGAAAGAACGTGTGCATGCGCGCGAGCTCGGGATCGTCGGGCCAGCGCTGCGAGATTTCCGCATCCAACCGCTCGATCTCCGAACGATCGTGTCTGGCGATGGCGAGGGAGAGCCGGGCGAACTGTTGCTGGTGCTGATTGAGACGGTCGGCGTCGAGCATGGCCTTATCCAGCTCTTCCGCCGAGTAGTTGAAGTTGCGATTGAAAAGCGCGATCTGACCCATCTGGAAGTGTGCTTTGGCGTAGTGCGGGTCCTGCAGGAGGACCTGATGGAACGTCTTGCGCGCCTGCTGCGGATCGCCGCTCTGAAGTTCGGACATCGCCGTCGCGTAGAGTGTGTCGGCAGGCGATTCGGCGGCGGGGGTCGGCGGGGTGACCAGTGGAGGGGCAACGGGCGCGGGGCTGGGTGTCACGCTGGCCATGGTCGACGCCGCCGGCACCTGGGGCGCCGAGGGCGGTGGAACCACGTGGCCGGCGGGCTTTTCCGTTCTTGTTGACGAGTTTTCGATCAGGGTCGGCACTGCGGTTGTCGTCGTGTCGGTCGTCCCCGGCGGCGCTGTCACCGCAACCGAGGTCGTCGACGCAGGCTGCGACGCCGGCGTAGTCGGCGCCGTTGCCACAATGCTGTTCGACGGTTCGCCGCGGCGCGACAGCCAGTACAGCAGCGCCAGCGCGGCCACCAGGAGGATGATCACGACATACACGAGGTTCGAAATGCCACCGCGCTTGCGCACCGGCGCTTCCTGCACTGTCTTGAGCTGCGATCCGGTTTGCAGCGTCGGCGCCGCGGCAGCCGCCGTCACCGCCGCCGTGAGCGCGTTCCCTGACGTGTACGGCGCTGTCGTGGCGCGTCCGAGTTGCGCGTCAAGCGCCGTCACCAGCTCCGCCGCCGTGTAGCGCTCCGCGGCATTCTTGCGAAGCGAATGCTGGATGATCTCGTTCATCCCCGGCGTGATTCCGGGGTTGACCAGCACCGGCTCACGCGGCTCGTCGCGGATGATCTGCGTCATCGTCTCGGTGATGGTCTCCCCGCCGAACGGCCGGCGTCCGGTAGCCATCTCGTACAGCACGACGCCGAGCGAGAAGACGTCGGTGCGGCCGTCGATGGCCTTCCCCAGTGCCTGCTCGGGCGACATGTAATGGATCGTACCCAGGATCATTCCCTGCTGCGTGACGAACGCCGCAGTCGGCGTGTCCGATGCCGAGGCACCTTCGATGCCCACCTGCTTGGCGATTCCGAAGTCGAGAACCTTGACGCGATTGCCGTTCACGATGATGTTGTCGGGCTTGATGTCCCGATGGACGATCCCCTTCGCGTGCGCCTCGGCGAGCGCATCGGCGACGGCACGGACGATGCGGCAGATCTCCGCTTCCGACAGGCCTCCGCGGAGGATGACTTTCGTCAGCGGCTCGCCTTCGACGAACTCTTCGACGATGAAGATGTGATCGCCGTCCTGCTCGATCGAGTGAATGGTCGCGATCGACGGGTGATAGAGCTGGGCGGCCGTCCGCGCTTCGCGCTTGAGTCGCGCGGTCGCCTCGACATCGGCCACAAACGACGGCGGCAACACTTTGATCGCAACCGTGCGCCCAAGTCGCGTGTCTTCCGCGCGCCAAACCTCTCCCATCCCTCCCGCTCCGACGCGGGCCACAAGACGATACGGACCGAGGTGTTGGTCAGGTGCAAGCATGGGCGCATTGTAGAGCCGGTTTGCGTCATTCCATACAGGGGCTGGACGCGCCCTCGCCCACGCGGTATGCCGGTTGCACCATGGGAAGTAGAACGTGGCTATGGCTGAGCAAAACCCTTGCGTCCGATGCAACCGGCCCATCGATGCCTATGCACGATCGTGCGTCTACTGCGGGTGGGACCAGTCCGCTCCGCCTCCGGTGGAGACGTCGCCGCCGGCAGAGCCTCTGTACGTTCCTCCTGATGAGGACCGGCTTCGCAACCGGATGATCGCCGTGGTCGCGTTCGCGTCGCTGGTGATCATCGCGTTCGCCGCCGGTGCCATCGTGCATGCATCGAACGAAGCGAAGGCGCAGGCCGCTCTTCGCGCGTCAGCGGAGGCGCGGGAGGAGACCCCTCGCGCGATCGTTACGCTCGTACCCGTTGAAGGCGGCGTCCCGATTCAACAGGAGACGCCGGTCACGACCGTACCGGCCGCCCATCCGCTGAGCACGAGCAACCCGGACCTGAACGGCGACCGCGCGGACGCCACCGCCCTTCCCTCCGAGGCCTACGCCATCGCCGCGCAGCGGGTCAAGGCAGAGCGTGATGTGAAAGCGAACAGCGGCCCGATCGATCCGCGCACCATCGCCGCCGACGTCGCACCGCGTCCCCGTCGCACGGTCCCTGATTCACAACCGCAGCCGGCGGCCGTTTCGGACACGGCATCCCCAACCAAAGCGGTTCCGCTTTATCAGCCTGTCCCGTCGATGAGCGTCGATCGCCCATCGACTGCCCGGCTCACGTTCACCGTCGATGCGGACGGCCACGTTCAAGACATCACCGTCGCGCAATCGATCCCGGATGAGATGCCGCGACTCATCGCCGCTGTACAGAACTGGCGCTACAAACCGGCCACGTTGAACGGTCAACCCGTGACATCCACGCTCTCCGTCGATATAAACGTGCATCCGCGATGACCGCCGATCCGCCGAACACCTCCGCTGACCGCATCGCCTGTGCGAAGTGCCGCCGCGACATCGATGCCGCGGCGCGACTTTGCCCCTATTGCGGCGCCGACCCACGCACCGGCATGAAGCCTGTCGACACACAGGCGATGCTCGGCAAGGTGTTCCAGCCGCGCGAAACCTCAGCCTCGGGGACCATCGTCGATTTCGCCCGCCGCCGCCAAGGCGTCGTCATCGCCCTGGCCGTCCTCCTCGGTTTTCTTCTGCTGGCCGGACTGCACGAATACGTGACTCGCCGCAACGCCCGCCTCGTCTCCGCCGCCGCTGCCATCCCCCTCACCGAGGTCGCCGATCTCAGCGACCAGCCGGACGAGAACCGTCCCCTCCCCCTTCCTAAACTGGAGTTCCAGTTCGATGGACACCCACAGACGATGAGAACGTTCGTCGTCGAGCCGGGCGCGGTGACGCCGCCGGAAGTGGTGGCGGCGCAACAGACGACGACGGTGAAGCCGTCGGCGGTGCCGGCGAAGCCGCGTTAGGAACGTAGGTCGGACTCTCAGTCCGACCAGAGCTTGCGCAGACGTTGACTGGAACCCGCTTCTCACCTACCAGCTCTCCCAAGCTCCGGTCGGACTAAGAGTCCGACCTACGTTAGCCCCACGGCACTTTGCGTCAAGCCGGAGGCGAAGCCTCGTGAACACGTAGGTCGGACTCTCAGTCCGACCAGAGCTTGCGCAGACGTTGACTGGAACCCGCCTCTCAATTACCAGCTCTCCCAAGCT
>Ga0307470_10000531_pt1 | contig 18371 bp, 6 predicted proteins | sample atmos_gasesAM3C__FD_204565 | JGI IMG/M metagenome (GOLD analysis project Ga0307470, IMG submission 204565) | Hardwood forest soil microbial communities from Morgan-Monroe State Forest, Indiana, United States - atmos_gasesAM3C_05 | ecosystem: Environmental > Terrestrial > Soil > Temperate forest... | reverse complement strand
GGATCAGGACGCCCATCGACCAGCCGTCGGCGACGATGTGGTGGATGGCGAGGAGCAGGAGGTGCTCCTCGGGGCCGAGGCGGGCGAGCGCCGTGCGCAGGAGCGGCCCGGCGGCGAGGTCGAACGGCCGCAGCGCCTCGGCGAGCGCCAGCGCGCGGGCCGCCGGCTCGCGAACGAGGGGGGGCAGGGCGGCGAGGTCGACGAGCGGCAGGCGCGGCGCGGCGGGCGCCGGCGCGATCACCTGCGTGCCGCGCCCGTGCGCCGAGCGGAAGGTCGTGCGCAGGGCCTCGTGGCGGGAGACCACCGCGGCGAAGGCCGCGGCGAGCGCCGGCACGGCGAGCCGGCCGCGCAGGCGGACGGCGCCGGCGACGTTGTAGAGCGCGCTGCCGGGATCGAGCTGGTCGAGGAACCAGAGGCGCTCCTGGGCGAAGGAGAGCGGCAGCTCCGTCCCTGCGGCGCGCTCCGGCGCGCGGCCGAGGGGGGGGACCGCGAGCGGGGTCGAGAGCGCGGCCGCGCCGCGTGCACCTGCGATCTCCGCCGCCTGCTCGGCGATCGTCGGCCGCTCGAAGATCCGCTGCAGCGGCAGCTCCACCGCGAAGGCTTCGCGCACCCGCGAGACGAGCCGGGTGGCGAGGAGCGAGTGACCGCCGACCTCGAAGAAGCTGTCGTGGATGCCCATCCCCGGCATCCCCAGCACGTCCGCCCACAGCCCGGCGAGCAGCTCCTCGACGGCGTCGCGCGGCGGGACGAAGCCGGTCATGGCCGCGGCGCCCGCGGCCTCCGCGGCGGGGAGGGCGGCGCGGTCGAGCTTGCCGTGCGCGGTGAGCGGGAGCGCCGGCAGGGCGACGAAGAAGGCCGGCACCATGTACTCCGGCAGCCGCTCGCGCAGGTGGCGGCGGAGGTCGGCCGGGCGCGGCGCGGCGGCGGGCGCCGCGGGATCCGGGATCCCCACCACGTAGGCGACCAGCCGCTTGCCGCCGGCGGGATCGGGCTGCGCCACGACCGCGCACTCGCGGACCCCGGGCGCCCCGGCGAGCGCCGCCTCGACCTCGCCGAGCTCGATGCGGAAGCCGCGCACCTTGACCTGGTTGTCGATGCGGCCGAGGAATTCCAGGCGCCCGTCGGGAAGGAGGCGGCCGAGGTCGCCGACCCGGTAGAGCCGGGCGCCGGGCGCGCCGGAGAACGGATCGGGCACGAAGGCCACCGCCGTCAGGTCGGGACGGCCGAGGTAGCCGCGGGCGAGGCCGTCGCCCCCCGCCCACAGCTCGCCCGCCGCTCCGATCGGCACCGGCTCGCCCGCCCGGCCGGCCAGGTAGACCGCGCTGTTGGCGACCGGCCGGCCGATCGAGACCGTGGTGCCCACCTGCGCCGGCGAGCGCATCGCCCAGGTCGCCGTGTAGCAGCTGTTCTCGGTCGGCCCGTAGCCGTCGGTGACCAGGCTGCCGGGAAGCTCCCCGAGCAGCCGCCGGACGTGCTCCGGCGAGAGGACGTCGCCCCCCGCCATCACCTGCCGGACGCCGGCGAAGGCCTGCGGCGCCTGCTCGACCATCTGGTGGAAGCGGCCGGCGGTCAGGAACGTCGCGGTGACCCCGCCGTCGCGGTAGAGGGCGGCGAGGACCTCGGGCGAGAGGTCGCCCGGCGGCGCGATCACCAGCCGGCCGCCGTTGACGAGCGCCGCCCACATCTCGAGCGCCGAGGAGTCGAAGGAGAGCGGCGACAGGAGGAGCCAGGTGTCCTCGGAGCCGAAGCCGACCGCGCCGTTGTCGCGCACCAGCCGCACGACCCCGCGGTGGACCACCACCACTCCCTTCGGCCGTCCCGTCGACCCCGAGGTGTAGATGACGTAGGCGGCGTTCTCGGGGCCCACCGCGACCGCCGGGAGCCGCGTCCGCCGCCGGCCGCGGGGGGCCGCCGCTTCCTCGTCGAGGCGGAGGACGGCGCGGACGGTCGGCGGCAGCGGCTCGGGGAGCCGCGCGCGGCGGCGGCGGTCGGTCAGCACGACCGGCGCCCCGGAGTCGGCCAGGAGGAAGGCCAGGCGCTCGCGGGGATTGGCCGGATCGAGCGGCACGTAGGCGCCGCCCGCCTTGAGCACCGCGAGGGCCGCGGTCACGAACGCCGGCGAGCGCTCGAAGCAGAGCGCGACGCGCACCTCGGGACCGACGCCCGCGGCGCGCAGGCGGGCGGCGAGCCGGTCGGCTGCGCGGTCGAGCTCGCGGTAGGTGGTGCGCCGTCCGGCCTGCTCGAGCGCCACCGCCCCCGGCCGCCGGGCCGCCTGCTCGGCGAAGAGCGCGTGGACGGTGCTCTCCCGCGGGTAGGCGGTCGCCGTGGCGTTCCACTCGCAGAGCAGGTGGTGGCGCTCGGCCGCGGCGAGGAGCGGCAGCTCCGCGAGCCGCCGCTCGGGGTGCGCCGCGGCGCTCGCCAGGAGGGCCGTGAAATGCCCGCACCAGCGCGCGATCGTCGCGCGGTCGAAGAGGTCGCGGCGGTATTCGACGGCGCCGGCGAGCCCCTCCGGCGTCTCCTCGATCTCGCAGAGGAGGTCGAACTTCGCGGCGACGGGCGGCAGCTCGAGGCGCGACACCGCGAGACCCGAGAGCTCGAGGGGCGGCAGGGGCGCGTTCTGCAGCGCGAAGACCACCTGCACCAGCGGCGCGTGGCTGGCTCTCCGCATCGGCGCCAGGTCCTCCACCACCTTCTCGAACGGCAGCTCCTGGTGGGCGAAGCCGGCGAGCGCCGACTTCTTCACCCGCGCCGCCGCCTCGCGGAAGCTGGGATCGCCGGCGAGGTCGACGCGCAGGGCGACGGTGTTGACGAAGAGGCCGATGAGCGTCTCGGTCGCCGCGCGGCCGCGGTTGGCGACCGGCGTGCCGACGACCAGGTCCTGCTGCCCGGAGAGGCGCAGGAGGAGCGCCTCGAAGACGGCGAGGAGGGTCACGAAGAGAGTGGCGCGGTGGCGCCGGGCGAGCGCCACCAGATCGCACGCGAGATCGGCGCCGACGGCGAGCCGGAGCTGGCCGGCGGCGAGGCCCTGGGCCGCCCCGCGCGGCCGGTCGGTGGGCAGCTCGAGCAGGGCGGGGGCGCCGGCGAGGTGGCTGCGGAAGTAGCCGAGGCCGGCGGCGAGCGCCGCGCCGCCGCCCGCCTCCAGGCGCTCGCGCTGCCAGGCCGCGTAGTCGGCGTACTGGAACGGCAGCGCCGGCAGCGGCGACGGGCGGCGGGCCCTGAGCGCCGCGTAGAGGGCGGCGAGCTCGGCGACCAGCACGCCGATCGACCAGCCGTCGGCGGCGAGGTGGTGGAGGGTCGCGAGGAGCAGGTGCTCGTCCGCCGCCAGGCGTAGGACGGCGACCCGCAGCAGCGGGCCGGCGGCGAGGTCGAACGGCCGGCGGGCCTCGGCCGCCGCAGCCTCCTGCGACGCCGTGCCGCGCCGGCCGGCGGGCAGCGCCGAGAGGTCGACGAGGTCCATGGGGAGCGCAGGGGCGTCGGCGCCGGGAAGGATCTGGACCGGGCTCCCGTCCCGCCGCGCGGGATCGGCCGCGAAGCGGCTGCGCAGCACCGCGTGGCGGCGGGCGATCTCGGCGCAGGCGGCGGCGAGCGCCGCGAGGTCGAGCTCGCCCGCCAAACGCAGGGCGGCCGGCATGTTGTAGGCCGGGCTCTCCGGCTGGAGCTGGGCGAGGAACCACAGCCGCTCCTGGGCGAAGGAGAGCGGCGCCGACGGCCGCGCGCGGGCGGCGGGGCCCGGATCCTGGCGGGCCTCGGCGCGGGCCTCGGCGACCGTGGCGGCGAGGGCGGCCAGGCTCGGCGCCTCGAGGACGCGGGCGAGCGGCAGGTCGACCCCGAAGCGGTCGCCGATCCGCGCCGTCACCTTGGCCGCGGCGAGCGAGTGGCCGCCCAAGGCGAAGAAGCTGTCGTCGGCGCCGATCGGCCGCTGCGCGGGATCGCGGCCGAGCACCTCCGCCCACAGCGCGGCGAGCGCCTCCTCGACGGCGCCGCGCGGCGCGACCGCCGCACGGCGCTCCCAGCTCGGCGCGGCGGCGGCCGGGTGGAGCGCCAGGGCCGCGCGGTCGACCTTGCCGTGGGGCGACAGCGGCAGCTCAGGGAGGACGACGAGACCGGCCGGCAGCATCGGCTCCGCGAGGCGCCGGCGCAGGCAGGCGAGGACCGCCGCCGGATCGACCTCCTCGCCCGCTCGTGGCGCCGCGAAGGCGACCAGCAGCCGGTCCGCCGCTCCCCCCTCGCGCACCGCGACCGCCGCCTCGCGCACGCCGGGGCAGGCGGCGAGCGCGGCCTCCACCTCGCCGAGCTCGATGCGGTAGCCGCGCACCTTGACCTGCCGGTCGAGGCGGCCGAGGAACTCGATGCGCCCATCGGCGCCGAGCCGCACCAGGTCGCCGGTCAGGTAGAGGCGCTCGCCCGGCCGGCGCGGGAACGGGTGGGGGCGGAAGCGCTCCGCGGTCAGCTCCGGGCGGTGGAGGTAACCGCGGGCGAGCCCGTCGCCGCCGATCGCGAGCTCCCCGGCGACGCCGATCGGGGCGAGCCGCCCGCGGCGGTCGAGGGCGACGACGCGGGTGTTCTCGATCGGCCGGCCGATCGGCACCGGGACGGCTTCGGGCGCCGCCGGATCGAGCGGCGGGAACGGCCAGCAGGTGGTGAAGGTGGTGTTCTCGGTGGGGCCGTAGCCGTTGACCAGCGCGAGGCCGGGGAGCTCGCGGCGCAGCCGCTCGACCGCGGCGGGCGGCAGGGCGTCGCCGCCGGAGAGGAGGCGCGCGAGCGGGGCGAGGCCGGCGAGGTTCTCCTCGACCATCTGCTGGAGGAGGCCAGCGGTCAGCCACAGCGTCGTGACGCCGTGGCGTACGAGCAGCCGGCCGAGCTCGGCGAACGACGGCGGCGGGCCGGCGAGGACCGCCAGCCGGCCGCCGTTGAGCAGCGACCCCCAGATCTCGAAGGTCGACACGTCGAAGGTGACCGCGGTCGCCCCGAGGAAGACCTCGTCCGGCCCGAAGCGCGTGTAGGTCGCGCCGCGCACCAGGCGCAGCACGCCGCGGTGGGTGACCGCGACCGCCTTGGGGCGGCCGGTCGAGCCCGAGGTGTACATGAGGTAGGCCAGGTGGTCGGGGCCGGCCGCGGTGAGCAGAGGCGGCGCGGGGCCCGCGTCGCCGCGGAGGTCCGCCGCCGTCTCCGCCCTGATCTCGACCACGCGCCAGCCCAGCTCCGTAGCCCAGGCCAGGCGCTTCGCGCCGTCGCGGTCGGCGAGCAGGAGGGGTTGGGCGATTCCCCGCCCGGCGTCGGCGAGCATCGTCGCCAGCCGCTCGCGCGGCGCCGCGGGATCGAGCGGCGCATAGGCGCCGCCCGCCTGGAGCACGGCGAGCATCGCCACCACCGCCTCGATCGAGCGCCCCATCCCGAGCGCCACCGGGACTTCCGGCCCCACCCCCCAGCCGCGGAGCCGCGCCGCCAGCCGGCCGGCGCGCGCCGCGAGCGCGCCGTAGGTTACGGCCGCCTCGCCGGCGACGAGCGCCGTGGCGTCCGGGGTGGCCGCCGCCTGCTCGGCGAACAGCCCGTGGATGGTCGCCCCGCGCGGGTAGTCGGCGGCGGTCGCGTTCCACTCGACGAGGAGCTGGTGGCGCTCGCCGTCGCCGAGGAAGGGGAGGTCAGCGAGGCGCCGGCCCGGCCGTGCCGCGGCGGCCGCGAGCAGGCTCTGGAGGTGGCCGGCGAGGCGCGCCGCCGTCGAGCGGTCGAAGAGGTCGCGGCGAAAGGCGAGCGAGCCGGCGAGGGAGCCGTCGGGGAGGTCCTCGATGGCGAGGGCGAGATCGAGACCCATCGCCTCCGGGAGGATCGCGAGCCCGACCGCGGCGAGGCCGGCGGCCGGGCCGGGGAGCGCGGCCGCGGCGCGGAAATCGAAGCCGACCTGCGCCAGCGGCGCGCCGCCCACCCGCGCGAGCTCGCCGGCCAGCCGCGCGAAGGGGAGCTCCGGGTGGGCCCAGGAGGCGAGCGCCGCCGCCCGCACCCGCGCCACGGCGGCGCGCACCTCGGGATCGCCGCCGAGGTCGGTGCGCAGCGGCAGCGCGGTCTCGAAGCGGCCGATCAGCCCGGCGGCCTCGGGGCCGCCGCGGTGAGCGGGCGGCGCCGCTACCACCAGGTCCTCCTCCCCGGTCGCGGCAAGGAGCAGCGCCTTCCAACCGGCGAGGAGCGCCGTCGCGAGGGGCGCCTCGGCGCGCCGGGCGAGGCCCTCGAGCTCGCGCCGGAGCGCCGCCGGCAGGCGGAACGCCACCCGGCCGGCGCGCGCGCGCTCCCGCGCCGGCCGCGGCCGGTCGAGCGGCAGCGCGAGGAGGGGCGGGGCGCCCACCAGGCGCTGGCGCCAGAAGGCGAGAGCGGTCTCGAGCGGCGCGCCGGCGAGCCGCTCGCGCTCGCGGCGGGCGAGCGCGGCCGCCTGGAACAGCGGCTCGGGGAGCGGCGACGGGCGCCGCCCGCGGGCGGCGCCGTAGAGCGCCGCGAGCTCGGCGGCGAGGACCGGGACCGAGCCGCCGTCGGCGGCGAGCGGGTGGAGCGCGAGGACGAGGACGTGCTCGCCGGCCGCCAGGCGGACGAGGGCGGCGGCGAGCAGCCGGCCGGCCGCGAGGTCGAAGGGGCGCCGCGCGGCGGCGACCGTCAGCGCCCCGACCACCACCTCCTGCAGCGCCGCGGGGAGCGCGGCGGCGTCGATCACCGGCAGCGGCATGCCGCGCGCCGCCGCGGCCGTCTGCAGCGGCTCCGCTGCCGTCCCGCTCGCTCGAATCACCGCGCGCAGCGTCCGGTGGCGGCGGACGATCTCGCCGAGCGCCGCGGCGAGCGCGGCCGGCGAGAGCTCTCCCGCCAGCCGGAGGGCGACGGTCAGGTGCTCGCCATCGCGCGGCCCGGTCTCGGCGAGCCACCAGATCCGCTCCTGGGCGTAGGAGAGCGGCGCCGCAGCGGGCTCGCCAGGCTCGGCCGGCGCGGGCACCGCACGATGGGCGCCCTCCGCGGACCGCCTCTCCTGCAGCCGCCGGATGAGGCGGTCGATCCCTTCGCGCGACAGCTCGGAGACGGTCTTCTGGAGTGGCTGATTCATCGCGCGTGGTCTCGCGGTCCGCCGCCCGGGCACGGCCGGCCGACGGTGCCGGGGCCGGCGCGGCCCCTGCATCCACAGGTGCCCACGGGTGCGAAAACGGGACGCTCGCGAAGGCCGCCGAACGAGCGGCGGCGCGTTCGCTAAAGATTGACCCGGAAGGGTTTAGCGGTAGCGCATCGCCATCATGGGATCGATGCGCGTGGCCCGCCGGGCGGGCACGAAGCTGGCGAGGCAGGCGAGGGCGGCGAGCAGCAGCAGGACCTCGACGAAGGTCAGGAGGTCGGTCGCGCCGACGCCGTAGAGCAGGCTGGCGAGAGCCCGGGTGGCGGCGAGCGAGGCGACGAGGCCGACCGCGAGACCGGTCGCCGTCAGCGCCATCCCCTGACGGATCACCAGGCGCTGGACGTCTCCCGGCCGCGCGCCGAGCGACATGCGGATGCCGATCTCGTGCGTGCGCTGGGCCACCGAATAGGCCATCACCCCGTAGACGCCGACCACCGCCAGGGCGAGGGCGACGAGGGCGAAGATGCCGAAGAGGAGAGCGTTGACCCGCGCGCGGGCGAGCGAGTCGCGCAGGACGTCCTCCATGGTGCGGATCTGGGAGACCGGCAGGTCGTGGTCGAGGGCCGCGGCGGCGGTGCGTACCGAGTGCGAGAGGCTCGCCGGATCGGCTTCGCCGCGCAGCACCAGCGCCATGTAGATCGAGGGGAGCTGGGCATGCGGGAGGTAGAGCTGGCCGGGGGAGGCCTCGGCCAGACCCTGCTGCCGCACGGTGCCGACGACGCCCACCACCGCGCGCTCCTCGCCGTCGAGCCGCACGCGGCGGCCGATCGGATCGCGGCCAGGCCAGAGACGGCGCGCCAGCCCCTCGTCGACCATCGCGACGTTCGCCGCCCGCTCGTCGTCGACGGCACCGAAGCTGCGCCCCTGGCGCAGCGGGATGCCCATCGCCTGGAAGTAGCCGGGGGCGACGATCAGCCGGTTGACCGTCACCGGGTCGGCCTCGGCGGGCGATCCCGCCTCGCGCGAGGTGACGTCGGCGAGCGACTGGATGCTGCCCAGGGGCAGGGAGGAGACCGCCGAGACCGCGCGCACTCCGGGGAGCGCGGCCACCCTCGCCAGCAGGTCGCGGTAGAAGGCGCGGCTGCGGGCGGGGTCGGCGTACTTGTGCCGCGGCAGCAGGATGCTCGCCGAGAGCAGGCCCTGGGGCCGGAAGCCGGGATCGCTCGCCTGGAGCCGGCGGAAGCTCTTGAGCACCAGCCCGGCGCCCACCAGCACCATCAGCGCGAGGGCGACCTCGAAGATCACCAGGGCACTGCGCACCCGGTGCCGGCCGGTGCCCACCGCCGAGGTCTTGCCGCCCTCCTTCAACGCCTCCTGGAAGTCGGTGCGCGCCGCCTGCAGGGCGGGGGCGAGCCCGAAGAGGAGCGCCGCGGCGGCGCAGAGGACGGCGGTGGCGGCGACCGCCCGCAGGTCGAGCGAGGTCTGCTCGAGGCGCGGGATGTTGTAGGGGTTGCTCGCCACCAGCGCCTTGATACCCCAGCCGGCGAGCAGCAGGCCGATGGCCCCGCCGGCGAGCGCCAGGAGGAGCGCCTCGAGCAGGAACTGGCGCACGACGCGGGCGCGACCGGCACCCAGGGCGAGACGGACCGCCACCTCCTTCTCCCGCGACGTGGCGCGGGCGAGCAGCAGGTTGGCGACGTTGGCGCAGGCGATGAGGAGCACCAGCCCGACCGCCCCCAGCAGCACGACGAGCGCCGGGCGGACGCCGCCCACGAGGTCGTCGAGCAGCGGGACGACGCTCACCCGCCAGGTCGGATCGGGATAGTCGCTCGGATACTGCTGGCGGAAGCGGCGGACGATGCCGTTCATGTCGGAGCGCGCCTGCGCCGGGGTGATCCCCGGCTTCAGGCGGCCGACCAGGCTGAGCAGACGCCCCTGGCGCATCTTCAAGTACCGCGGGCTGATGCCCAGCGGGGCGTAGACGTCGTAGTCGACGTCGCCGAACTGGAAGCCCGCGGGCAGCACGCCGATCACCTGGGTCGGCACGCCGTCGAGGTGGATGGCGCGGCCGACGAGGCCGAGGTCGCCCCCGAAGCGGCGGGTCCAGAAGCCGTGCGAGAGGAGGATCTCGTGCTCGTTGCCGAAGCGGTCCTCCTCGGGCAGGAAGTTGCGCCCCAGGACCGGGCGGACGCCGAGCGCCGGCAGGAAGTTGCCCGACACGCGGGCGCCCAGCACGCGCTCCGGCTCCGCCCCCTCGGTCCGCATGCCGTAGACGTTGCCGGTCAGGGCGGCGAGCTCGGCGAAGGTGCCGTTCTGGGCGCGGAAGTCGAGGTACTCGGGCCCCGAGATCGGAAGGTCAACCCCCTGCTTGCCGCTCTGGTTCCACACCATCGTCAGGCGGCCGGGGTCGCCGTACGGCAGCGGGCGCAGGAGGACGGCGTTGACGAGGGTGAAGATGGCGCTCGCGGCGCCCAGGCCGAGGGCGAGGCAGACGACCGCCGCGGCGGTGAACCAGGGCCGCAGCAGGAGCATCGTGGCAGCGTGTCGCAGCTCGCGCAGCAGGGGTTCCATGCGGTCTCTCGTGGGGAAGCCGCCGCGGCGGCCCGCGGTCCGGTCCCGTCTAGCTAGGTGCCGACCGGCGCGGCAGACGCGCCAATGCCTGCTTCAGCAGCGGCATAGCGCATAGAGCCTCTCCCCCTTGCCGCCATCGCTGTGCTCTGCCGCGCTGAAAACCACTGTGACGGCGACCACCACCACTACCGCCGTCGTCGCCGTTAATAACGCGAGCTGCGCCCCAGCAAGGCGGGGCGATAGATAGCGCACAGGTCTGCCTCTAAGCACCACCTTCGCGCTCGTCGACCCGCCGCGAACCGCCAAGGCTTTAGCGCCGGATCACGGGCTCCACCACCGGCCAACGTTGTAGGTCAAGCCGGCATAGGCCGCGCGCGGCTGAGGTCCGACCAAGGGCAGGATCACGCCGGCGTCCAAGACGATCCAAGGGCGCACCTGGAGCGTCGGCCCGGCCAGGAAGGCGACGATCGAGTCTGATCGCGCCGGTCCCGAGGTCGCGGGATACCCGTAGATCTCGGCCACCCACCCGAGCCGCCCGCGAGCCGGGCCACCCAACGACGCGGTCCACACAGTCGCCTCGCGCGGCGCTCGGCGGCCGGCGCCGCTCCGCCGGGTATAGCCGGCGTTGAGATCCATCGCGACCGAACGGAGGCTATGGCTCGAGATCAGGAGCACGCTGACATCCGTGGTGCCGGTGCCCGCACCGGCGCTGGTCGAGCCGGTCGGCGCCTTGACGCTGGGAAATATCGCGAAGTCGCCGAGGATCGGCGCGTCGTCGACGAGCCGCCACTTCACGCCGACGACGACATCTCCGATGCCCGTGGACACCTGCCCAGGCGCCCGCACCACGGGCGTCTGTACGCTGAGCTGAAGGTGCGTTGCCAGCCCGAGCTTGATGAGCATCGGCGCGGACCCACCCCGGGATCGATCGGCGTAGCGATCCAGCTCGACCCCCGCCTCGATCTCGGCCCAGCCAGGCGCCACGGTGCCCGCGTGCGTGGCGACCGTGGGCCGCTCCGGCTGCACGGCGTGCGGAGCCGGCGCCGAGGCCGCGAGGCGAGCCTGCCCGGTCGCCAGCCATGCGAGCGCGAACAGGATGCTCGGCAGAGGAGAGGCGCCGAGGGGGTGAGTGTCGGCCGAAATCGCTCGTCCCTCCGTGGTCGCTCTACTGGAAGTATCCCACCACGTCGATCAGGAGGGGGACCGCCGCGCCGGCGGTCACGTCGGCGCGCAGGGCGAGGGTGCCGTCCGTGGCGAGGCCGAGGACCGCGTTGTTGGCGCGGACCTGGCCGGCACGGAAGCTCGCGGCGGTCGCCACGGGAGCGGCCGAGCCGCCCGGATAGGCGCGCAGGTCGCCGGCGCCGGTCGGCAGGACGACCGTCAGGTTGAGCGCCACCGCGCGCGCCGTGGCCGGCACGCCGCAGCGGCCGGCGAGCAGGAAAGAGCGCTCGACGCCGGAGGCGAGGGCCGGCGCGCCGTAGGGGCCGGGCGGGTTGCGGGTGTCAACGGCGCGGCAGGGCAACACGGTGTAGAAGTCCATGGCGGCGGGCGCCACGCCGAGGTCGACCACGGCGAGGGTGGCCGAGCGCGCGGGCAGGGCGAGCGAGAGCGCGCCGCTGGCGGGTAAGGCGGTCCCCGCGGCGGCCAGGCGGTGGCCGGCGTCGAAGCGGAAGAGCGCCGCCGGCTGGACCAGGCCGCTGGCGACGCCGACCGTCGTCTGGCGCGCCGCGGTGTCGTGGTTGAAGAGCAGCACGTAAAGGCGAGAGCCGACGCCGCGCAACGCGTAGGCGGCGACCGCGTCGGCGTCCGAGCTCGTCGCGCGGACGCTGTCCCCGGCCACCCGCGAGCCGGCGCCGTCGTAGCTCATATAGAGGAGGAAGGCGTCCTCCACCCGCGAGCCGTCCGCCGGGGCCACCCAGCGGGCGGCGAGGTCGACCCCCTCGCGACCGAAGATGGCGAGCGCCTCGGCCTGCGCCAGGGTCGAGGACGGACCGTCGTCGTTGCCCCAGTTGTACTCGCTGATGGCGATCTTTAGCCCGGGCAGGCGGGCGGCGATCATGGCCTTGAGGCGCGGGATGAGGTCGACCGGCTGGCCGATCCACGACTCGTCGACGTAGGCCGGATCGTAGAGGCCCTTGAGCGAGCGCAGGCGCAGGGCCGAAGTCGCCGCCGACTCGTCGTCGGAGAGGGTGACGCCGCCCGCCTGCGGGTAGTAGTGGAGGTCCAGGTAGTCGAGCAGGCGCACGCCGTGCGCCGCCTGGTAGTCGGCGATCTGCTTCAGGTACCAGTCGAGGAGCAGGAGGTTGCCGTGGGCCGCGGCGTCCGGCCCTGGCGAGCAGCCGTCCGCCGCCGAGTAGAAGTAGCCGCACCACCCCCACTCCGCCGGCCCCAGCACCAGGGCGCCCGGGTCCTGGGCTTTGATCGCCGCGGCGTAGTCGCGGGTCCGCTGCCACAGCTCGTCGTAGGTGAGCGGCGCCGGATGGACGTCGCGGTGGGTGCTGTTCCAGAGCGCCGGCTCGTTGTCGAGCGCGAAGAGGCGCACGCCGCCCTGCGCCGCCGTGCCGGTGCGGGAGGCGATGTGCGCCATCCAGCCGGTGACGAACGAGGGGGCGACCGGGCGCGAGGTGTCGCGCGGGTCGTTGCCGGCGATGAGAGTGCCGTTGGCGCGGGTGCCGTTGCCGGCGTCGGCGTTGCACCACGACGGAAAGCCGGTCAGGGTGCACTCGGTCTGCTGCTGGGCGCCGTACTTGGCGACCGAGAAACCCCAGCGGCGCTGGCGGTCGATCGGCGTCCAGCCGATGGTCGGCACGGTGAGGAGGGGTGCGCCGCCGGCCGCCCGCGTAGCGTCGATGAAGCGGTCCGCGGCGGAACCGTTGGGGAGGGTGGCGGGGTTCGGGTTGTCCTCCTCGATGTTGTAGAAGAACCAGTCGCTCGCCCGGTTGGCGATGTCGTCCTGCCAGGAGTAGCGGGTCGTGGCGTTGCCGCCCCACCGCCGGACGGGCCAGCGCAGCCGCGCCGCCTGCGCGTCGCTGCCGAAGTTGACCCCGTAGATGAGCGGCGACACCGGATGGCGGTCGGCGCCGGGGTCGACGCTGACCGTCACCACGGGGGCTGCCGCGGCGAGCGGCGCGACGGCCAGCGCCAGCGCGAGCCCGAGCGAGCAGGTGGAGCGGCGTCCCAGAGGGGTCGGGGCGGGCATGGTCAGCGGCTGGGGAACAACGTCTGAGAGCATAGCAAAGTTGCGATAGCTCGGCGCGAAGGGCGGCGGATCGGGTGCTAGACTGACCTCGATGCCCGCCACCGAGACCGATCTGCTCGCCGCCATTCGGGCGGTTCTCGACGACCGCCACGGCCTCGAGCTCGCGCTCCTCTTCGGCTCGCGGGGGCGCGGGGCGGGAAGCTCGGGCTCGGACGCGGATCTCGCCATCCTGGGCCGGGGGGTCGATCGGCTCGCGCTGGCGCGCGACCTCAGCCTGGCGACGGGCGTCGAGTTCGACGTGCTCGACCTCGCTCGCGCCAGCTATGCGCTCCTCAAGTCGGTGCTGCACGACGGGATCGTCCTCCACGAGGGCAAGCTGGGTGCCGCTGCCCGGTGGCGCGCGAGCGCCACGGCGAGGCTAGAGGACGAGAGGCCCGGCTTCGAACGCATGCGCGACTCGCTCCTGACCCGCCTCGCGGCAGGCGATGGCTGACGCCGACCTCGTCGCCAGCAAGCTCCGCGAGCTCTCCGATCGCATCGACAGGATACGCTCGCACTGCCCGTCGAGCGCGGCGATCCTGGCCGCGAAACGCGACGCTTGCGATCTGGTGGCCTTCAATCTGCTGCTCGCCGTCCAGACCTGCCTCGATCTCGCGAAGCACGGCCGACCTCGAGAGATTCGCGCATGAGGTCGCCGCCTGGTGCCGGGGCCGGGACCGGCGAAACCGAACCGGCGGCGAATCGTAGTGTGGGGAGCCGGCGCTGAAACGAAGGCCCCGGCGGCGATTTGACGAGGAGCAGCGATATGGAGCCCGACACCGTACCCGAGACCCCGACACCCCGGCGCGGCCCGCTCGCGCGCTTCTTCCGCGCGCCGATCGAGCCGCGCTCGTACGGCAACCTGCTCTACCTCGCCCTCGCCTTTCCCACCGGCCTCGGCTACTTCATCTTCCTCGTCGTCGGGCTGTCGCTGGGCTTGAGCCTCGCCATCATCTGGGTGGGGCTCCCCATCCTGGCGCTCGTGCTCGCCATGTCCTTCGGCCTGGCGGCCGCCGAGCGCCAGCTCGCCATCCACCTGCTCGGCGCCCGGGTGCCGCCCATGCTCCCCGCGGCGTCGGCCGCCGAGACGACGGTCTGGCGCCGCGTCCGCGACTTCCTCGAGAACCCGGTCACCTGGAAGGGTCTGGGCTACCTCGCCGTCAAGTTCCCCCTCGGGCTCCTGTCGTTCCTCCTCCTCGTCGTGCTGCTCTCCGTCGCCGGCGCGCTCCTCGCCACGCCCTTCGTCTATCCCTGGCTGCCGATCGCCCTCTTCGACATGCCGGTCGACAACATCTGGGGCGCGCTCGCCTGCGGCATCGCCGGCGCGGCGCTCGGCCTGGTGAGCCTCAACCTGCTCAACCTGCTGGCCGCCGGCTGGCGCGAGCTCGCCCAGGTCCTCCTCGGCAGCCCGCGCTTCGCGTCTCCCGCCCGGCCCGCGGCGCCCGCCGTCTCGCCCCTCCCCGCCGGTCTCTGAGCCTGGGCCGGGCGCGCGCCGCGGGCGGCCCGGGACCGATCCTCCGGGGCGGGCGCCGCGACGCCCGGCCCAGGCGCTGCGGCCGCGGCGCTGCGAACCATCGTTGTCTCTCCATTTGAGCGACCGCTAGCTCGTCTTCTCGGAGCGACTCCTGTGCTACTCTCGCCTCCACCGCGATGTGTTCAGCGCCCTGCCGAACGGTCTGGCTCCGTCGAGCCTGCTGCGGGAAATGAAGGGGCCGACTGCCGGCTCCGCGTTTCGATGAGAACTCCGCGACGCGATCGGTCGCGGCAGGGCTGCGGGAGGAGAATCTGATGCGCTCGACCACCCTGGCCCGTGCCGCCACCGCCGGGCTGCTGGCCCTCGTCCTCGCCCCCGCCGCGCACGCCGCCAACTCCGAGTTCAAGGTCCTCCTCGACCTCGACAACTCGCCGGCGACCGGCTGCACCGTGAGCACAGCGGCCGGCAACTTCACCGGGGTCGAAGAGATCCTGGTGACGACGGTCGACACCAGCACGACCCCGCCCAAGGTGATCGCCGTCGCCAAACAGGCCTGCACCAATCCGGGCACCAACACCTTCGGCGCCCTGACGCCGGTGACCAGTCCCTTCGCGCCCCCCTGGGCGGTCGGGGTGGGCAACGGCACCGGCGGCTCGTCGACCGTCGAGACCTACCTGCCGCTCGCCGGCCTCTCCTTCGGGCAGACGGTTCGGCTCGGCTTCGTCTCCGACGTCATCGGCGGCGCCGCCGACGCGATGCTCACCACCGACGGCACGCGCACCGGCGGGCCGATCCTCCTGGCGATCGCCGCCATCGCCGAGGTGCCGACGCTGGGCGCGGCCGGCCTCGCCCTCCTCGCGCTCCTCTTGGCCGCCGGCGGCCTGCTGCTGATCCGCCGACGGGGCACCCGCCGCGGCGTGATCGCCGGCATCCTGCTGCTGACCGCAGGCCTCGGCGTCACCTGGGCGGCGATCGTCCCCGACGGCGTGATCGCCGATTGGACGGGGACCCCCCAGCTCGCGACCGACGTCGCGGGCGACGCGCCGATCAACGCCGATCTGGTGGCGGGCTTCGGGATCCGCCAGGGCAACGTCCTCTTCTTCCGCTTTGACGCCCTCTTCGCCACCAAGCCGGTGGCGGTCGCCGACAGCTACGACACGACGAAGGGCACGCCGCTCACCGTGCCGGCCCCCGGCGTGCTCGGCAACGACACCGGCGGCGGGCTCGCGGCGACCCCGCAGGCCGCGGCGCCGACCAGCCAGGGCGGGACGGTGACCCTCGCCGCCAACGGCGGCTTCACCTACACGCCCGCGGCCGGCTTCGTCGGCGACGACACCTTCACCTACACGGTCTCGAACCCTCGGGGCAGCGCCACCGGCACGGCGACCGTCCACGTCGACGCGCCGCCGACCGTCGCCTCGACCGCGCCGCCCAACGGCGCCACCGGCGTCTCTCTCACCGGCAACATCTCCATCACCTTCAGCGAGCCCGTCATGGTCACGCCGAACGCCTTCCGCCTCGAGTGTCCGACCGGCACGCCGAAGGCCTTCACCATCATCCCGGGGCTCCCCGCCAGCGGCACGACGTTCATGCTCCATCCGACCTCGCCGCTGCCGACGTCGACCGTCTGCACGGTGACCGTCGTCCACAGCCACGTGACGGACCTCGACCACCACAACCAGATGGTGGCGGACTACGTCTTCTCGTTCACCACCGACACGCCGCCGTCGGTCGTCTCGACGGTGCCGGCCAACGGCGCGACGGGCGTCAACCCCGGCAACGACGTCTCCGTCACCTTCAGCCAGGCGGTCAACGCGACCGCCGCCTCGTTCAAGCTCGAGTGCCCGACCGGCACCCCCGAGCCCTTCACCGTGCCGACGGCCTCGCCGGCGACGACCTTCACCCTCCACCCGACGAGCCCGCTGCCGACGCCGACCACCTGCACCGTGACGGTGATCGCCGCGCAGGTGACGGACACCGTCGGCACCCACCCGGCGGCCGACTACGTCTTCAGCTTCACGACCGATGCGCCCCCCGCGGTGACCACCACGTCCCCCGCCAACGGCGCGACCAGTGTCAGCCCCACGGCGACGGTGACGATCAACTTCAGCGAAGCGGTCAACGTCACGGGGACGGCGTTCAAGCTCGAGTGCCCCACCGGCTCGCCCGCGGCGTTCACCGTCTCCCCCGCCTCGCCCGCCAGCTCGTTCGTCCTGACGCCGACCTCCCCGCTGCCGACCGGCGTCACCTGCACGGCGACGGTGGTGGCGAGCCAGGTCACCGACGTCGACGCCGGGCAACACCCGAACGCCGACTACGTCTTCTCCTTCACTATCGACTCGCCGCCCACGGTCACCTCGACGACGCCCGCCAACGGCGCCACCAACGTCGGGCCGGCGAGCACGGTGACGATCAATTTCAGCAAGCAGGTCAACGTCACCGGCACCGCGTTCAAGCTCGAATGCCCGACCGGCACGCCCGTCGCCTTCACCGTGACGCCGGCCTCGCCCGCCTCCTCCTTCGTCCTCCACCCGACGGCCAACCTGCCGGGCGGCGCCACCTGTACGGTGACCGTCGTCGCCAACCAGGTCACCGACACCTCGGCCGGCCAGGCGATGGCGGCGGACTACACCACCTCGTTCACCGTCGATTCGCCGCCCGCGGTCAGCACGGTGTCGCCGGCCAATGGCGCGACCAACGTGCCGCTCGCGAGCACGGTGACGATCACCTTCAGCGAGGCGGTCAACGTCACGGGGACGGCGTTCAAGCTCGAGTGCCCGACCGGCACCCCCGTCGCCTTCACCGTCACCCCGGCCTCGCCGGCTAGCGCCTTCATCCTCCATCCGACGGCCAACCTGCCGGGCGGCGTCATCTGCACGGTGACCGTCGTCGCCAGCCAGGTGACGGACGTCGACTTCGGCCAGCACCCGGTGGCCGACTTCACCTCGACCTTCTCGACCGACGTGCCGCCCTCGGTGAGCTCGACGACGCCGGCCAACGGCGCGACCAACGTCATCCCGAGCAACGACATCACCATCACCTTCAGCGAGCAGGTCAACGCCACGGCCGCCGCGTTCAAGGTCGAGTGCCCGACCGGCACGCCGGTCGCCTTCACCGTGCCCACGGCCTCGCCGGCGACGACCTTCACGCTCCACCCGACGAGCCCGCTTCCGTCGCCGGTCACCTGCACGGTGACGGTCATCGCCGCGCAGGTGACCGACACCGACGCCGGCTCGCACCCGACGGCCGACTACGTCTTCTCCTTCACCACCGACGCGCCGCCGGCGGTCGCCTCGACGTCGCCCGCCAACGGCACGCCGAACGTCCTCCCCACGAGCACGGTGACGATCAACTTCAGCGAGCCGGTCAACCTCGCGGCGGGGGCCTTCAAGCTCGAGTGCCCGACCGGCACACCGGTCGCCTTCACCGTCTCCCCGGCCTCGCCCGCCAGCTCGTTCGTCCTCACGCCGAGCTCGCCGCTGCCCCCCGGCGCCACCTGCACGGCGACCGCGGTCGCCGCGTCGATCACCGACGTCGACGCCGGCCAGCACCCGACCGCCGACTTCGTCTTCTCCTTCGCGATCGACGTGCCGCCGGCGGTCACCTCGACGGTGCCGGCCAACGGCGCCGTCAACGTCGACCCGGCGACCACCGTGACGGTCAACTTCAGCAAGCCGGTCAACGTCACCGGCTCGGCGTTCACGCTCGAGTGCCCGACCGGCACCCCGGTAGCCTTCACCGTCACCCCGGCCTCGCCGGCTTCCTCCTTCGTCCTCCACCCGACGGCGAGCCTGCCGGGCGGCGTCACCTGCACGGTGACCGTCGTCGCCAGCCAGGTGACGGACACGTCGGCCGGCCAGCCGATGGCGGCCAACTTCACCGCCTCCTTCTCGACCGACGCGCCGCCCGCGGTCACCAACGTGACGCCGGCGAACGGCGCGACGGCGGTGCCGCTCAACACCACCGTGACGATCGACTTCAGCGAGCCGGTCAACGTCACCGGAACC
>Ga0307470_10000530_pt1 | contig 18374 bp, 15 predicted proteins | sample atmos_gasesAM3C__FD_204565 | JGI IMG/M metagenome (GOLD analysis project Ga0307470, IMG submission 204565) | Hardwood forest soil microbial communities from Morgan-Monroe State Forest, Indiana, United States - atmos_gasesAM3C_05 | ecosystem: Environmental > Terrestrial > Soil > Temperate forest... | reverse complement strand
AAGTACCCGGTCTTCAACGTCACGGGCTCGCCGCAGTCGAGCCGGCCGTTGCCGTTGATGTCGTCGAAGCCGACGTAGTGGCTCGCGGCGGTGTGGTCGGGGTCGGTTGCCTGGGCGCGGGCGGGTGCCAAGCCGGCGGCGCCGGCGAGCGAAAGGGCGAGAAAGAGGTTACGGGCAAACGCTTTCATCGGGAGGCTCCTGTGGTCAGGCAGGGATCGGATCGGATGGGATCGAGGTCAAGAGGGCCGAGAAGCGGTCGGCCAGCTCCTCGAGGGTTCCGGTGGTCTCGGCGCCGAGCTTGCCGAGGAGGAAGCGGAGGGACTCCGCGGTCAGGGCGATCTCGATCGCCTCGACCGCGGGTTCGGAAGAGGAGGCGGGCGTCCGGCGGGGCGCCGGAGCCGCCGCGGTAGCGACGCGCCCGGCACCGGCGCTCTTGGCCGCTCCGTCGGCCAGTCGCTCGCCCGACCGCTCGGCGCCGAGGCTGGCTGACCGTTCGTCCGGGAGCTCGCCCGGCCGCGCGGCGCCGGCTTCGACGGGGGCGGGCACGAGCCGGAAGGCCTCGGCGACTTGGAGGTCGGTCACCGGATGGCCGGCCTTCCGCGCCCGCGCGAGGAGGCGCTGCTGGAGCTCGGGAGGCAGGCGCGCGAAGGCGCGGGCGGTGCTCACCCGCGTCAGGAGAGACTCGTCCAAGAGCTCGAGGACGATCCCCTCGGCTCTCGCGATCCAGAACATGTGGGCGAGCCAGGACCTGGTCTTGCCCAACGAGGCGGCGAAGGTCGCCTGGTCGGGAGAGCCCGAGAGCTCGTAGGCGTTGAGATACGTCCGCGCGCGGACGATGAGGGGGAGGCCGTAGCGATGGTCATTGTCGTTCTCGGCGAGCTGGGCGACCAGGCGCTCGGCGGGCTTCAGCGCGCGAGGATGGAGGACGGCGGGGATGCTCGAGCGGCCGAGGAGGCGGAAGGCGCGGTAGCGGCGCTCGCCGTGGAGGATCATGAAAGGCGTCGCCCCGCGGGCGGCGCCGGCGGGGTGGGCCGTCAAGACGATCGGCTGCTCGAGCCCGTGGACGCGGATCGACTCCGCGAGCTCGCCGATCCCCGCGTCGGCGGGCTGCGGGCGCGGGTTGTGCGGGTCCGGGACGATGAGGTCCAGGAGGGTCTCGCCGGGGACGGCGGGCGTGGCGGTCGAGGCGGCCATGGCGCTTACCCGGCGTAGGGGCCGGGGAGGGTCACGTCGCCGTTGAGGTAAACGTCGAAGGCGGTGCCCGGCGGGAGGCGGAGGGTGGGAGAGACCGAGAGCTGGCGGTGGAGGATATCCGCCGCCACGGTCGAGAGCTGCTGCCCCAGGGAGGCTGCGGCGACCTGGCGCGGCGAGGCGGCGGTGCCGAGGGTCGAGGACTCCTGGGGCTGGCTCAACTGCGCGCCGGCGCCGACGATCGAAAGGAGGACGGCGGTGCCGAAGACGCGGCCGAGGTGGCTCTCGACGTCTGCCGAGAGGCCCGCCTCGCCGCTCGGCGCCAGGGCCGGCAGCCCCGGGAAGGAGAGGCTGGTGCCGTCGGGGAGGATCAGACGGTCCCAGGCGACGAGGAGCCGCGCCTGGCCCAAGGCGACCTGGTTCGAGTAGCTGCCGAGGAGCCGCGAGCCGCGCGGGATGAGGAGACGGCTCTGGGTCAGGCTGTCGTAGACGTTCAAGGAGACCTGGGCCTCGAGCTCGCCGGGAAGGTCGCTGTTGACGCCGGTCAGGAGGAGGGCCGGAAGGACGGTCCCGGCCTGGAGCACGTAGGGGGAGGTGGGACGCTCGAGCCTCAGCGGGAGAGCGGTCGGACGCGGCGTACGCGAGGCGGCGAGGAAGGTGCGGTTGGGGTCCTCGGGCGTCCGGCCGGCCTCCTCGGCTCGCGAGGGAGAGCCCGGAGAGCCGGGAGCGCCGGCGGCGCCGGGAGCGAAGGCCAGAAAGTCGAGCGGGGGGAGGGTCGGGAGGGTGGGGAGCTGCGGCAGCGAGGCCGCGGCTGCCGATGCCGCGGCGGGCGCCGGCGGAGCATGGTCGCCCGAGGGCTCGAGCGGGGAGCGGAGGGCGCGGTCGTAGACCTCGCGCCGCGGGTCGCGAGGCACCGCGCTCGCCTGCGCCTGGGCGTAGGAACCGATGGGCGCCGGAGGCCCCGCGGCGCCGGCCGCCCCGACACCGCCGGCGAGCGAGGGATCGGCGTAGCCCACGGTGCCGGCGGCCTGGGCAGCCTGGGCGGCCTGGTAGGCGTCGAGCGAGCTCATCTCGGCGGCGACCCTGGCTGCGGACGCGTCGGGCGCCGGGACGGGCTGGGGCGCGGCGGGAGGCCGGGCCAGGAAGGTCGGGGACGGGGCCGCCGGGATCGAGGGCGGCGGGGTGTGCGCGACCTCCGACAGGGACGGCCGGTGGAAGACGTAGTAGGCGGCGACGACGACGCCGACGAGCATCAGGACGACGGCGACGCCGAGCGCGAGAGCGTTCAGGCGCTGCGGCTTCGGAGGCTGCGCGGTGTGGAGGGGATCCATGGCTCAGCGGCTCCGGTACGAGCGGTTCTCGATCGTCAGGCGCGGGGACCTGCGCTTGGCGCCCCAGACGAGGGCGGCGCGCTCGAAGACGCGGTCGGTCACGTAGAAGTCGCCGCGGACGGCGAAGTTCAGGATGTCGGTCGCGCCCTTCTCGTTCACCAGGAAGAGGAGCGGGGCCTCGTGGTCGCGCGCCGCGGCGGGGAAGTGGATGTAGGCGTGGGCGCCGTCGTCGAAGACCTGGAGGGGCGCCCAGGGGAAGCCCGACGACGAGTCCCAGCGGTAGTCGAAGTTGAGGGAGGTCAGAGGCGCTGGCGACGGGAGGGGCGTCCGGCTCCGCGCGTCGGCCGCGGCGTGGAGGCGCTCCACCTGCTCCGCGCTCGCGAGCGTGGTGACGAGGTCGTCGGGGTAGTAGAAGCGGAGGAGACGCGTGTAGGGCGCCTTCGGATTGACGCCCTCCTCCTCGCCGCCATCGGCCTTCCGGCATCCCGGCGAGTCGAGCGTGACGTCGTAGATCCGCCGGTCGGTCGAAAGGAGGAGGTTCGTCGTCGTCGCATCGCAGGTCGCGGGCTTGACGACGACGAGCGGGGTCCTGCCGCGGGCACCGGCCGAGGCCACGGCGATCGCCCACCGCTCGCTGTCGCCGGTCGACTTGCTGAGCACGGTCTCGCCCTCCTCGAGCTCGATCGCGCTCACGCGGAGTGGGGCGCAGCGGAGGACGGGCTGGAAGTGCCCGTAGGGGACCCGGGTGTAGGTCGAATGCTCCAGGACGGGCGGCGGATGGCCTTGGCCGTAGCTGCGCGCGGCCGCGAGGGTTTCGGAGTCGGGCGTCGCTGGCACGACGAGCTCCGGGGGCTCGGGCGTCGCCGGCGCCGCGGGCGCGGCGAGTACCGGAGGGGAGGTGGGTGGCGGACCGGCGATCTCCGCGGGACCGGAGGCCGGGCTGGAGGCTTCCGGCCCTGTGGACGCGGCGAGGCGTCCGGCCCCGAGACGTCCGGTCAGGAGGAAGAGGGCGAGGGTGGCGGCGGTTCGGGTTCTGGTCAATCTCACGGTCTGGCTCACGGTCGGGCTCCTTGGGGGGTGGCGACCCGGGTCCAACTGATGGCGCGGACCCAGAGGCCGATGGGGTTTTTCTGCACGGCGTCGGCGGTCGTGGGCGGGACGATCACGACCGTCAGGTAGGCTTCCCAGGCGGTGCGGGTGACGGCGCCGGCCGCACGCGGCCGGTCGGTCTCCTCCCACTGCACGCGCCAGGTATGGGTTTTCGGAAGCTGGAGGACGGAGTCGATCTCGACCTCGCGAGCGAGGGTCTGGGCGAGGAGACGCGGGTCGTTTTCAGAACGCCGGAAGTGGTCGTCGAGGAAGGCCGCGGTCTCGGACGTCGCATAGGCATACGCCCGGTAGAGGGCGTCCCGCTCGGCGTACGGGTCGGTGTAGACGGTGCGGACGTTCGCGATGAAGCGGGAGATCTCGGCGACGACGATCCGGGTGTCGGTCGGGCGGATCTGTTCCGCGGGACCGAAGGCGACGGCGCGGCCGAGCCGGTCGACCTCGACGACGTAAGGCGTGATGTGGGCCTGGGAGGCGAGGCGGATGTAGGCGACCGTGACGACGCCGTCCAAGAGAAGGAGAGCGAAGCAGGCGAGCTGCCAGTTCCGCTTCGCCTTGGCGAGGTCGGCGAACGCCCCGAGGAACGGCGCCCGCCGGTCGAGGACGGGATTCGCCGGACCCGCGGCAGTCGCAGGGGTGATCGGGAGTCGTTGCACCGGCGCCTACTCCGAGCGGAGCGCCTCGACCAGGCCGAAGGTGGCGCCGCTCGTCAACTGCGCGGCGATGTGGTTCGGGATGCGCCAGCAGAGGAGCGCGTAGGCGAGAGCCGAGGCGAGGACCTCGAAGAACGGCCGCAGGTCGAAGGGGAAGCTCCCCTGGCGGACGAGCGCGATCCAGCCGGCCGAGAGCTTCGGAGCGACGGCGACCAAGAGATAGAGGAAGAAGAGCTTGATGCCGACCTGGAAGGCGTAGACGAGGAAGCGGTCGGCGATCGGAGCCGTGATCCGGGACGGCGAGAACGCCAGGAAGAAGATCCCGGTCGAGAGGACGATGTAGCTCTCGGCGATGACGACGACGAGCTGGGCGGCGATCAGCACATAGGCCAGGAGGACGATCAGGCCGGTCAGGCTGCCGACGATGTTCCCGGACGGGTTGGTCAGGAACCCGGCGCTCCCGGCGGCGAGGAGGATGTCGCCGGAGAGGTCGATCCCCAGGTCGAGGATGCTCGAGGGGCCGAGGCCGGTCGTCCCGGAGAGGCTCTGGCCGGCGTGGCTGAAGCCCTGCGTGATGCGCGGCACCCAGAGCGGGAAAAACGAGAGCAGCGTGTAGCAGACGCCGAGGAGGAGGAAGCGCTTGAGGAGCGCCAGGAGCATCCCCTCGGCCTCGTGCCGGCGGAGAAGCCAGAGCATCGCGCTCATCGCGAGCTCGAGCGTCGCCAGGATCCCGAAGAGGACCTGGGCCATCGGCTGGAGCTTGCCGAGCCACTGCGACGAGACGTCGTTGTAGGCGCCGAGGAGGTTGTCGAGCGCCTGGGCCTGGAGCGCCGCGGGCAGGAAGAGGCCGGCCAGGCCGGCGAGGACAATGGCGGCGACGGCGAGGTGCGAGCGGCGGACGGAGGTCATCGACGGGCTCCAGGCTGGGTCGTTGGCGGCGGAGAGAGCTCCCTGAGCGCCCGCCCCATCGTCCGGACAACGGGCGCGAGAGGGAGGGCGGGCAGCGGCGGCGGCGATTCGAGGAAGAACACCCGCTGGACGTGCGCGCAGTTGGGGAAGACGGCGCGGTCGCGCCCCAGGCAGAAGGCCCGGGCGTCGTGCCAGAGGGCGGTCCGCCGATGCTCCTGCCGCGCCCAGAAGGCGGTGTCGAAGCGGTGCGTCGGCACCGTGACCGAGAGCGCCGCGAGCGGATCGGAGCCGTCGGCGATCGCCTCGGGGCGAGGACCGCAGCCGGCGAGCCCCCCGGCCATGAGGAAGACCACGGAGAAGCCAGCCAGGAAGGCGAAGAGGTGGCGCATGGCTCGTTCCTCTCCGGCTACCCGAAGGGCCACCAGGTGGGATCGGCGGTCCACGTCTGGCGAGGCGGCGCCGCGCTCGTCGTGACCGTCGAGAGGAGGGCGCGGTAGTTGGCCTCGGCCTGGGCCTCGCGGTTGATCGTCCAGCCGTAGTAGACGGCGTGGAGGTTGTTGGCGACCGCGAGCTGCTGCTTGACCAGGCTGAGCTCCTGGGCGGACCAGGACTGGAGGACGGCGGAGGTCTCGAGGGCTTCCTGCGTCCCGTGGATGTCCTGCACCCGGGCCTCGATGTTCATCAGGTGGATCTGGTCGGCGATGTCGTGCCGGAACTGCTCCTGGACGACGGTCAGGCCCGTCCTCATCGTGTCGAGCGAGCGGGTCGCCTGGAGGCGGGCCTGGTCCGGCCAGCTCGTCCACTGCGCCCAGCCGGGGAAAGTCGCGAGGTACTGGTCGTTCAGGCCCTCGAGCGAGTAGGCGAGCGCCGTCGCCTGCTTCATCAGCCAGTCGCAGGTGAAGAGGAGCCCCGAGACGTCACGCCAGTTGGGGTCCTCGAGCTTCTTCAATGCCTGGAGCTGGTATTTGATCTGCTCGTACTGGTTGACGATCTGGAGGTACTGCTTGTAGATCTGCTCGGCGAACTGGACGTAGTGCGCGATGTGCCAGTACTGATTGACGACGATGTGCGCATAGTCCGTGACGGGAATGACGGCGGCCGCCGGGGGCGGGAGGACGAGGCCGGCGAGGATCGATGCGGCGAGGACGAGGGCGAGAGGGCGCGAGCGTCGGTTCATGAGGTCGGGGCTCCGGGTTCTGAGGCGGTGAGGGAGCGAAGGGCGCGGGCCGGGGCGTCGAGCCCGCGCCGGGCGAGCCAGACCGACGGCCAGCCGGCGCCGTGCTCCTCGGAGAGCGCGCCGGCGGCGCGGAGGGTCTCCTGGAGGGTCATCCCCTCGGCCGAGGAGAGAAAGGCCAGGGCGACGGGCCCGAGCGCGAGCTCGAAGAGCCGGTTGCCGCGCGGGGAGGTGAAGAAGTAGTCGCGCTTGGGCGTCGCGTGGGCGATGAGCTCGATCGCGGCGTCGTTCAAGCCCAGCTCTCGGTAGAGAGCGGCGTGGGCGGGGGAGGCGGCGTCGGGGTTCGGGAGGAGGAGCCGCGTCGGGCAGGACTCGACGAAGAGGTGGCGGTGCTCGCTCGCGAAGAGCTGGGCGAGGCTCTGGGTGACGAGCAGGACGGCGGCGTTCTGCTTCCGGAGCGTCAGGAGCCACTGCCGGATGCGGTCGGCGAACGAGGTTTTGAGAAGCGGCAGCCAGGCCTCCTCGATGACGAGGAGGGTGGGCCGGCCGGTCAGGCGCCGCTCGACGCGATGGAAGAGATAGGTGAGGACGGGCAGGAGAATGCGGTCGCCCGCGTCGAGCAGGTGCCGGAGCTCGAAGACCTGATAGGCATGCACTTCGAGGTCGTCGCGGCGGGAGTCGAGGAGCTGGGAGAGGTTTCCCGAGACCGTATAGGGCGTGAGCGCGGCGACGAGCTCGGGGGCCTGGAGCTGGATGGCGAGCTCGGTGAGCGTCCGGTCGGGAGGCGCCTGCTGGGCGACGATCAGGAGGGCGCGGTCGATCGCGGTGCGCAGCGCCGGCGTGACGCGCACGCCCTGCTGGGAGACGAGGAGCTCGAGCCACTCGGCGGCCCAACTGCGCTCGGACGGCTCGTGGATCTCGGCGAGCGGCTGGAAGCGGACGCTGTCCGGAGCGCCCGAGGCGATGTCGTAGTGCATCGCGTCGGCCGCCCGCGCGAGGAGGCAGTGGGAGTAGCCGACGTCGAAGACGAAGACCTGGGCGCCGGGGTAGCGGAAGAACTGCGCGACGAGGAGGCCGACGAGCGTGCTCTTGCCGGCCCCGGTCGGCCCGACGACGAGCGTGTGGCCGACGTCCGAGTCGTGGAGGTTCAAGCGAAACGGAGTCGAGCCCGAGGTCGCCGCCCAGAGGAGGGGCGGGCTGCCGGGAGGGAAGAACGGGCTGGGGTTGTGCGGGAGGCCGGGCCAGACGTTCGTGAGCGGCGCCAAGTCGGCGAGGTTCCAGGAGCTCAAGACCGGGCGGCGGAGGTTGGGATAGCCGAGGCCCGGGAGCGAGCCGGCCCAAGCCTCCAGGGCGTTCACGGTCTCGATCCGGGCCGGGAAGCCGCGGTCGTTGAGCGCCTTGACGATCTCCCCGGCCTGGTGGTCGGCGACCGCGGCGTCGCGATGGAAGAGGAGGATGGTCGAGCTGTAGAGGCAGAACCTCTGGCGGCCCGAGGCGTTGGCGGCGGCCGCGGCCGCCGCGTCCTCGGCCATGGCCTGGGCGTCCTGGTCGTGGAAGAGCTCGGCCTCCTGCCGGGTCGAGGCGCTCGCCTCCTTCGCGGCCGCCTCGTGGATCAGCGTGCGGAGGCCCTTTCTCTTCTGGTACCAGTGGCGCTGCGTGCGGCGGATCTCGCGGGCCGCGGTCGTCGCGCCGAGCGGGATGATGCGATGAGACCAGCGCAGCGCGATCGGCAGGTGCGCGACGTCGTCGAGGATGCCGCTCCAGGTCGCAGGCGGGAAGCCGGAGAGAGACACCGCGCGGAGAGCCCGGCCGCCGATCCGCGGCTCCCAGCCGCCGAGGAGGTCCTGGTCGGAGAGGAGCGCGGCGAGCTCGACGCCCGGCGGCGGCGGGAGGACCGGCGAGGTGAGGCCGCCGACGCAGGTATGGAGATGGGCGAGGAGCTCGCCGCGATCGAGCCGGCGGATGGCGAGACCCGGCGCCAGCCGGCCCTCGAGGGCGAGGGCCTCCCGCTCGAAGGCGGCGAGCACGCGGGACCATTCGATCTCCCGCCGGGAGTCCGATTGGATGAAGAAGGACGCGAGCCGCTGGTAGATCTCGGGCGGCGGCAGATAGGTGAGGGCGAGGGTCGTCCGCGTCTCGAAGTGGTGGGTCGACCGCTCGTAGATCTCGCGGCGCTCCTGGTCGATGAGCGCGGTGACCGGGTCGGGGAAGGCGCCGGAGGGCGCGTAGCCGACGGCCGGCGTGCGCAGCGCGTCGAGGTGGAGGAGGAAGCCGTCGCCCAGCGGGAGGAGCGCATCGTTGAAGAGCTGGCCCAGGTGAGCGAGGTCCTGGGGCGTGGCCGAGGAGAGGTCCGGCCCCCGATAGGCCCAGGCGGTCAGGAACGAGCCGTCCTTGTTGACGATCGTCGACTCGCCGACGAACGAGACCCAGGGCAGCAGGTCGGCGAGGCCCGCCGGCACGCGGCGGTACTCGCGGAGATGGGCGAGCCCGGCCTGAGCGCCGGCGCCGGCGAGCGCCGCGAGAGCGGGGACCAGGAGGTCGAGCATGGGTCAGGGGGTCGGCACGGCCGGATGGACGGGGAGGACGGGCGCGTCGAGGCGGGGCGCCGCGTCGTAGGAGTCGGCGTAGGCGAGGCTTCGGAGGTAGACGTCGGCGATCTGGGGATCGCGGGCGGCGAGGAGGACGGCGACCGGATGGCAGACGAGCAGGTAGAAGCCGGCGACCGCGACGGTCAGGAGATGGAGGCCGACACCGAAGAGGAGGATCGAGACGAGGAGCGCCTCGAAGACCACGAAGGGACGCGGCGCCCCGGCGACGAGCGGCACGCGCGTCAAGGCGAGGTGGACGGGATGGCGAAGCGGAGCGGCGTCGGCGGTCGCGGCCATGGGGAGCCCCTAGACGACGGCGCCGCCGAAGCCCAGGATCGAGATAAGGCTCGGCGCGTTGAAGAGGACGGCGATGCCGACCATCGCCTTGGCACCGAACTTCCAGCCCTCGTGATGCTGGGCGACGGCGATCATGATCCCGGCCGCGGCGAGGAGCGCGATGCCGATGATGTGAGCGGTGGGGCCGGTCAGGTTGTCGACGACCGTGCGGAGCGGCGTGTTGAACGGCAGGTCGGTGCCGCCGGTCGCCGCGTACGCCCGGGCCTGGGCGGCGAGGAAGAGGGCGGGGAGGACGGCGAGGGCACGCTGGGCTGAGCTCATGGGCGATCTCCTGGGTCGATGGTTTCGAGGGCGGGCTCGCGCTCGGCGGTGAGCCCGAGCACGCGGACGACCTCGCGGACGCGGCGGCGGAGGTTGCCGCCTTCGAGCATCACGACGAGGCCGATCGTCTCGGCGATGAGGTCGAGCTGCGAGGGGACGGCATTTCTCTGCGCGAGCCGGTCGAGGCGGCGGAGCGCGCCGGGCGTGTCCGAGGCGTGGAGGGTCGTGCAGCCGCCCGGGTGGCCGGTCCCCCACGCGTCCAAGAGGGCCAGGGCGGCTCCGTCGCGGACCTCGCCGACGACGATGCGGTCGGGGCTCGTGCGGAGCGTCGCGGTGACGAGGTCGGTCAGCGTGAGACCGGCGCGGGTGCGCAGCGACAGATGGTCCTCGGCCGCGCACTGGAGTTCGGCCGTGTCCTCCAGGACGACGACCCGATCGGCCGGGCACAGCGTCGTGATCTCCTGGAGGAGCGCGTTGACGAAGGTGGTCTTCCCGGTCCCGGTGCCGCCGGCGACGAGGACGTTCGTGCGGTCGCGGACGGCCTGGGCGAGGGTCCTACGGTGCCGGGAACTCAAGATCCCCTGGCGCACGAGGTCGTCGAGCGTGTAGATGAGGGCCGGGAGCTTGCGGAGGTTGAAGGCGGGCGCCGCGGTGACGGGCGGCACGAAGCCCTGGAGGCGGGCGCCGCGGAAGAGCTCCGGAGGGAGCTCAGCCTGGAGCTGCGGCCGCGAGACGTCGAGCGGCTCCGCGCCGAGATAGCTCGCCGCCGCGTTCAGGAACGCCTCGATGCGGAGCGCGGGAAGCGAGAAGGGGGCGCGCCGCCGCCCCCCGCTGTGGGTGTCGAGCCAGAGGCGGCCGTCGGGGTTGGCGTAGATCTCGGTCACGTCGTCGTCGGCGAGCGCGGCCAGGACGTCGGGCCCGAGGCTTCGAGTCATCGACTCCACGTGGCGGTGGTCGCGCTCGGCGTTCGGATCGGCGAGATCGGATGGATCGGTGATCGTCATGAGCGTTCCGCGAGTCGGCGCGAAGGCTAGTGGAAGAGTCCATATCAAGTCAATAACTAGTCCATATGGGCACAACGGCGACTTGGATCAGGCGGCGCAGAGCTGGCGGGGATGCGCTTCGGGAGGGCCCGAGCGCCGTAGCACAAAAGCCCGATCTCGCGTCTCCGGACACCGAGACCGGGCGGGACTGCAGAGGGTCCGTTTCCCTGCGGGCGGGCGGCCTTAGATCCCGGGCGCCGGGATCGGGCTTTCGTGCTACGCCGAGGGCCAGCCGGCTCTCTCACCGGATCACGGCGAGAGAGCGGACTGTCTAGAAGCGGGGCGGCCGCGGCCGGCCGGGGAAGCCCGGAGGTCCCTCGAAGCCGTCGAGCGAGGAGTCATCCGGGACGATCGCCTGATGGTCGAGCCACGCCGACCAGTCGTGCTTGATGAGGGAGCGGCCGCTGGGAGGCGGGACGGCCGCCCGCCGCGCGAGCTCCGGGTCCTCGAAGTAGCGGCGGCGGCGGGCGCGGACCGGCGCGTGCCCGGCGACGAAGACGATCGACTCCTCGGCCGGGAGGCGCCGGACCTCGTCGGAGGTCAAGAGCGGCCGCGCGCTCTCGGCCTGGCTGTACTGCGCCCGCTGGAGGCCGAGCCCGAGGCTTCCCGCGGTCAGCGCGCGCTTCTCGTAGTTGACGGTGAAGGTGCCGGTCATCTCGGAGAGGAGCTTCGCCGTCGTCGTGTCGGCCGGCGCAAAGGCGACCTGGATGGGGCAGTTGGTGGTGATCGACTGGTACTCCCCGTAGACGTCGTGGAGGCGCGCGAGGCTCTGGATCGAGAGATAGACGCGGATGCCGTAGCCGCGGAGGTAGCCGATCGCCGTGGTGAAGAAGTCGAGCCTCCCCAAGACCGTGAACTCGTCGAGCATCAGGAGCAGCGGATGGCGGGCGGCAGGCTCCGGCGGGGCCTCGTCGCCGGCCGGCCGGTCGGGGTCCGGCTGTTCGCGGTCCGTCTCATCGGGCGCCGTCTCGCCCTGATCCGGCCCGCCGCGATCCGTCCGGTCGTGGTCCATCCGATAGGTGAGCCGCTGGCAGATTTGGTTGAGCACGATCCGCACGAGCGGGCGCAGGCGGGGGAGCTCCGCCGGGGCGATCGTCAGGTAGAGCGAGACCGGCTTCTCGTGCCGGACGAGGTCCTCGGCGGTGAAGTCCGAGGTCGCGGTGTTCGCCGCGACGATCGGATCGGTGAAGAGGGAGAGGTAGGTGAGCGCGGTCGCGACGACCCCCGAGCGCGTCCGCTCCTCCATGTCGAGGGCGGCGCGGGCCCCCGAGGCGACGACGGGGTGCGTCTTCGTCGCCGCCCGCGTGATCGGGTCGGTCCACTGGAACTCGCCCTGCGGGTCGTGCTGGGTCATGAGCATCGCGCGGAGGGTCTTCTCGAGCGGGCGCTTCGAGTTGGCGATGAAGTAGTAGCAGGCGGCGAGGGTCTTCTCGGGCTCGGCGTAGAGGACGTGGAGGATCACCGAGACCAGGAGCGCATGGGCCGAGGCCTGCCAGAAGTCCCGCGTCAGGCTCTTCCCGTTGGGGTCGACCAGGACGTCGGCGAGAGCCATCGCGTACTTGACGGCCTCGTCGCCCTTGGGGATCGTCAAGAGGGGGTTGTAGCGGACCGACGTGCCGTCGCTCGACGACGGGTCGAAGCGCAGACAGACGTTGCCGAGCTCCTTTTCCCGGCAGCCCGCGGTCAGGTGCCAGAGCTCGCCCTTGATGTCCAAGACGAGCGTCGAGCCGGGATACTCGAGGAGCGTCGGCACGACAAGGCCGCTGCTCTTGCCAGCCCCCGACGGCGCGAAGACGAGCGTGTGGCGGTCCGAGGCGTCGCGGAGGTAGACGGGACGCCGCGAGCGCCTCCCGAGCCGCTGCGGATACCAGGCGCCGACGACAACGGAGGGCTCGCTGGTCAGGAGCCCGGCCGCCTGGACCTCCTTCGGGGAGGCCCAGTGGGAGGAGCCGTGGACGTCGCCCGTCGTGCGGAAGCGGGAGAGGCGGATGAGCGAGTAGGCGACGACGAGGGCGGCGTAGAGCGCCGCGAGCCCCACGAAGACCAGGCATCCGCGCGCGGCCGCCTGGGCGAGCGCGGGCGAGTGCCGGAAGCGCCGGCTCCACGTCCAGAAGCCGAAGGCGGGATAGAGCGGGACGAAGGAGGCGAGGTAGAGGGTCGCGAGCGCGGGGAGGAGAGCGAGGACCGCCCCCGAGCGTCGGCGGACCGCGAGCGCTCCCAAGATCGCGGTGGCCGCCACGGCGGCCGCGAGAAGCCCGAGCGCCGCGGGCCGGCCGCCCGCCCTCCAGGCGGGTCCGAGCGCGGGATGGAAGCGCCAGCGCCAGGCGAGCCAGGCCGTCGCGTGGAGCGCCGCGAGGACGGTGTTGACGCCGAGGAGGACGACGGTCTGGAAGAAGGTCGTCTGCCGGCCGGTGCGCGAGAAGGTGGGGAGCGTGTAGAGAGGGTCGTCGGGGACGTAATGGTCGGGCATGGGTTGGGGTCTCCGGGGGGGACTTCCAGGTCAATCCACGTGCGAGGAGCCGAGGCGCAGCCGAAACCCCGGGGGCTCGGGCAGGCCACGGGAGGCGATCCATACCGGGACGAGCGTCGAGCGGAGGTCGCTCTGCCGGAGCGGACCGAAGTAGCGGCTGTCGAAGGACCGCGGGTGGTAGGGCGAGTAGAGCCAGAACTCGCCGGGCGCGAGGCGGTAGCGTCCGAAGGGGACGTGGCCGAGCGGACGCCCCGCCGAGTCGACCGAGACCGGCCCCGAGCCGGGGACGGGGACGCCGTGCCTCCGGAGGCCGTCGGCCCCGAAGTCGACCACGTCGGGGCCGGCGGCGAGGACGATCTTCCCGACCGGAGAGGCGCCTCCCGGACAGGTCCCGGGATCGAGGTAGCCGCGCTGCCGGGCGGCCGTGGCGCGAGCCTCCGGCAGGCAGGCGAGGACGAGGGTGCCGGGGGCGTAGCCGCCGCGCGCGCGGAGGTAGAGGCCGCGGGGGAGGCTGGGGCTGCGGTTCCAGGCGAGGGGCAGGAGCCGCGGAGCGCCGAGGCTCGCCGCGCCCAGGAAGGCGAGGAGGAGCCAGGCGCCGGCGACGGGCGGCGAGATCCGGCGCCTCCGCCTCACCGCGGATGAACCTGCTCGTGGACGAAGTCCCGAAGGTAGCGGTTGGCGTAGCGGACCCCGGCCACGGTGGCGACCGCGAGGAACGGCGCGCCGTAGGCGCGCGGCGAGCCGGAGACGAACCGCCAGGCGCCGGGGAGCGCGATGGGGCGCCAGGCGCCGCCGGCGCTCCGGAATCCGCGGTGCGCGAGGAGGGCCCGATCGGTCGCGGAGCCGGCGACACGCCGGGCAAAGGAGCCGTGACCCCATTGGGCGAGGCTCCTCCCCAGGTGGTCCGTGGTCGCCTCGTGGAGATCCCGTGCGGCGAGCTGGTAGCGGAGGACCGTCGTGCGGCCGGCCTCGATCTGCGGAGCCGAAAGGCGTTCTCCCGCGGAGAGCCGGTCGACCAGGCGCTCGAGCTCCTCCTCCGCGCGGGCGTGGTGGTCGACCGCCGTCCCCAGGTTCCGGGGCGGGCGGTAGGCGGGATCGACGGCGGGGGTAGCGCTTGCTGGCGTCCCGACGAAGGACGACATGAGCTCTCGATGGAGATCCTGGAGAAGGGCCGGCGACCGCTCCCCGGCGCGGAGCCGCGCGAGGAGATCCTCCGAGCCCTGCGGCCCGCGGTAGGGCGGAGCCGGGGCGAGGAGCTCGAGGCGGACCGAGGCGGCCTCGACCTGCGCCACGGCCTCAGCGTAGCGGACCTCGACGGGCTCGCCGTGCCTCGTGAACGCCAGCTCGGCGCGATCGCTGGCGAGCCGTGCTTGCGCCGCCCGGAGCTCGTCGCCGGCGGTCGTGCAGGCGAGGTCGAAACGCGGCGCGAAATGGGCCGTTGCGCAGGTCTCCAGCTTGGACACCGCCGGATGCGAGGGATGCGCGAGGAGCTCGCGGATGGCCTCGTCGAGGCGGCCGCGGGCGGTCTTGGCAGCCTGCGCTGCGGCCGCGAGCGAGGGCGTCGTGTCGCCAGGCGCGAGGTGGCCGGCGCGGGATGTCCGGAACGTCGCCACCTCGTGGCGGCGTTCGAGGTGGGCGAGATAGCGCTCGACGAGGGGAGAGGTGGCGGAGGTCGCGAGCGCGGGCCGCAGGTGGTCGAGGGCGCGGCCGAGCGCCGCGCCTCGGGCTTCGAGCAGGCGCGGCTCGAGCTGCCGAAGCGCCGCCTCGGTCTTCGCGAGCTCGGAGACGGCGCGGCCGTAGAGCGCCCGATCGGCGGCCGAGAGGCCCTCGCCGCGCGCCGCGGCACGCTCCTCGATCGAGAGGAGGCGGAAGAGGTGCTGCTCGCGGCAGGCCTCGAGCTGGCCGAAGGCGCGGGCGAGGCGCTCGTCGTGCCGTGCGAGGTCCCGGCAGGCCCGCGCGCGGTCCGCCAGGGCCGAGCGGAGCGCGGCGGCGTCGAGCTGGGATGCGGTGCGGAGCGCGGCGATAGGAGGCGAGGCGCGGAGCTCCTCGACCGGAAGCGCGGCGCGCAGCGCCTCGACGCGACCCGCCGCGCTCCGGTAGGCGTCGTCGAGCGAGGCGAAGGCCTCGCGGGACGGCGGCTCCTCGGGGAATGCCCATTCGCGCTCGCGCCGGAAGGAGGAGACCTCCTCTTCGAGGTAGGCGATGCGGCGCTCCGACGTAGGCGAGTCTCCGGCCTCGGCGAACGCCTCCGGCCGTGCTTCTTCCAGGCGCCCGGCGAGCTCGGCGTGGCGGACGAGGTCCGCCGGCGGGAGGTCGGGAGAGCAGCCGCCCGAATGCCCGCAGACGGCGAGTCGGACGTCTCTGAGGTCGGCCGCTGCCGCCTCGCAGGCGATCTCGCGCTCCCGGAGGTCCCCGGTGGTCGCGGCGAGGAGGGCCTCGTCCGCCGCGGCGAGGCGGGCCTCGGCCTCGGGGAGGTAGGCGAGGGCCTCCGAGAGGGCCGCGGGGTGCGGCTCGACCCAGGGGACGCCCAGCGGGTTGTCGCGGTAGAGGGCCGCGGCGTCGACGGACGGATCCGGCAGGTCGTCCTCGCGAGCCTCCGCCTCGAGGCACGCCTTCTCGTCGGCCTCGATCTCGAGGAGCCGGGCCGCGGCCGAGAGGAGCTCCGGCGCCGCCTCGAGCTCCCGCCCGGAGGCGGACTCCAACGACGCGTAGGGCGCATCACGGTCCGCTTCCGGCGCCTCGGGGTCGTGCACCGTGAAGCCCGCGAGGTGGCCGTAGGCCGAGCAGGCGGCGGCGTCGTCGAGGCCGAGGCGCTCGGCGACCTCTCCCGCCGCGCGCGCCGCGACGTCCGGCGCCGTCTCGGGGTGGCGGAACCAGAGCTCGCAGTCGCCGGCGCCGAGGCGAACGACCGCGGCCGGCTGGCAGCCCGCAGCCTCCGCGCGCACCAGGGCCGCGGGATCGACCCCTCCGAGCACGAAGACCGAGCGCTCGGCCGGGGCCTGGGGCCGGATCAGGACGTCGCCGCCGGCGGCGTTCCGGTGGCGGAGCCAGCCCATGGCGCCCAGGACCTGCTCGGCCGTCCAGCCGGTCCTCAGCTCCTGGGAGATGTTCCGCGTGTCGACCACGGCGACCGTGTATCTCGCGGCTCCGATCGCTTCGAGGTGGGCGGCCACCTGGTCGCGGGCGATCCTGGCGGAGCCGGAGCGCCCCCCGGGCTCGCCGGGATCGGGCGCCGGAGGCTCGACCGTCTCGCCCGGATTTCCGCTCACCGCCGAGCCCGACGGCTCGCCGGCTGCCTTGGCAGCGGCGCGAGCCGCGAGGAGGGCAGGCCGGTCGAGGTCGTGATGGTAGGTGAGGCCGAAGTGCCTCTGGAGGCCGGTCCAGGAGTAGGCGCGGCCGAGGGCGCTCCCCTTCCATACCATCCCGTCGAGCCCGAAGGAGATGCCGCTCACCCGTCCGGTCGAGCCGATCGCGGGGAGGACGTCCACTGCGCTCTCCCGGAGCCGCGCGACGAAGTCGGACACCGACCCTCCGCCGCGGGCGGCGCGGTCGACGAGCTCCGAGAGCCTGCCGCGCACGGAGGTCTCTCCCGTCCGCCGCTCGCGGCCGGTCTCCTCGCGCTTTGGGGCGGCGACGAGCCCGTCCCGCGGCACGACGCGGAGCCCAAAGTCGCGCTCGATCGCGGCCGAGATGCGCATCATCCGCGGCCAGTTGTGGGAGTCCGAGACGACGCTCCCGTCGTAGGCGATGCGGGAGGCGACGACGTGGAGGTGGTCGGTCCCGGCGTCGCGGTGCATGTAGGCGGCGTAGGGGGAGCTCTCGAAGCCCATGCCGGCGAGGGCGCGGTCGAGCACCTCGCGCCACTCTCTGGGCGAGAGGACCTCGCCCGGCGCGGGCCGGAAGAACATGTGGCAGACGGCTTTCCCGAGCTTGGGCCGGAGCTGGCGGACGAGCCCGAACTCCCGCGCCAGCTCCCGCGGGCTCCGCCCCGCCATGTTGGTCGCGAGGAGCTCGGCGCGGTCCTTCTGCGCGATGTAGTTGAGCGCGCCGCGGAAGCCGGTGCCGAGGATGGGGTTGCCGATCACGTTTGCGAATCGCCAGGGTCCGCGAGGCCGACCAGTGCGCGGTGGAACAATTGTAGCTTCGTCGCAATGTCGTCCAGTACGGGACGGAGCGCCGGGTCCAGGAGCCCCGAGTTGGCGAGACGGGTGAGCTGGTTCAGGTTGTTGCCGAGGCGCTGGAGCTGCGAGACGACGGCGAGGTTGGCGCGCGGGATCTCTGAGAGGGGAGCCGTACGGATCACGAGTGCGGCGGTCCGGATGTAGACGCTCAGGGCGAGGCCGGTGGCCCGGGCGCGCTCGCCGAGAACGGCCTCCTCCGATTCGGTCAGCCAGACGTTCACCTGGACGCGACGGCGTGCGGCGGGCTGCATGCGCGGCCGACCGCTGCGGCGCGAGCGGTGCCGGTCGGCGTGAGGGTTCGAGCGAGCCATGGGCGACTCCCGAGCGGGTGCGCGCAGCAGGTCCCTGCGAGGGTGCCCGCGCGGTTGACCAGTGGTCAACCGGCCCGGTCGAGCGGAGCGGATTCTTGCAGGCGTCCCGGCCTCGGGCCTCGGGTTGACCACTGGTCAACCGGCAGGGCGAGGCCGATCGGCATCGAGAGCGCTGGGCGCGGGGCGCATCGAGCCCACAGTTGACCACTGGTCAACCAGCCGCCGAGCCCGAACGGATTCGGCAGGCGCGGCCGCCTCGCGTCCCCGGTTGACCACTGGTCAACCGCCAGACGCGGGCGCCTCCATTCTCCGAGGCTGCGAACGGAGTGAGCGGCCGAGACGAGCGGGGTCCAGGGGCCGCCGGCCCTTGGCAAGGGGTTTCCAGGCACTGGAAACATTCCTTGCTCCTCACCGGACGGGCGGGTGGCCAAAGGCAGGCCGACGGGGCGGGCGGGTGGACGGAGGCAGACTCACGCGGGCGGGCGGGGCCCACGGAGGGGTCCGGCGAAGGCGGGCTGTGGGTGGGTGGGGGAGACGCGAGCTACGGACGAGGCGAGGAGCGCGACGAGGGCGTCAGGTCCTGGGGCGCAGCGGGCGGCCGGTGCGGATGCGGCCGTCGCGCGGAGGGTAGGGGACGCCCTCGCGCTCCCGCTTGTACTGCTCGACGACGAGACGGAGCCCGCCTTCGACCAGCTCGGTCAGCGTGACGCCCGCCTCCCAATAGGCCACGCACCGGGCCTCCTCGAGGAGATCGGCGTCGATCTCGGCGCGGACGGGAGCGCGCCTCGGCGGCGCTTC
>Ga0307470_10000529_pt1 | contig 18375 bp, 16 predicted proteins | sample atmos_gasesAM3C__FD_204565 | JGI IMG/M metagenome (GOLD analysis project Ga0307470, IMG submission 204565) | Hardwood forest soil microbial communities from Morgan-Monroe State Forest, Indiana, United States - atmos_gasesAM3C_05 | ecosystem: Environmental > Terrestrial > Soil > Temperate forest... | reverse complement strand
GCGGGGATCAGCTTCTGGAAGCATGAGCCATCGGCCCAAAGCCCGTGTGCGAATACGATGCTTGGTTTGCTTTGCTTGGACATGTTGCGCTCCTGCTTGTGTCATCACGACCTTATTGGCCGCAGGAATACGGTACCTACCCGTTGCCGCTAAAACTAAGACTTTGTATGCTCGACCTATGCTTTATAGGTATGGGTGATTCAGATGGAACTTCGCCATTTGCGTTATTTCATTGCGGTAGCCGAAGAGGGCAGTTTCACCAACGCCGCCGAGCGGCGGCTGCACACGGCACAGCCTTCACTGAGCCGGCAAATTCGCGATCTCGAATTGGAGGTCGGCGTAAAGCTGCTGGAGCGCAAGGCGCGCGGCATAGGGCTCACCGCTGCGGGCCAAGTGTTTCTCGATCACGCGCGGCTGGTGTTGATGCAGCTTGATGCGGCTGGTGAGGCTGCGCGCCGCGCAGAACAGCCGGAGAGGCCGGGATTTGTCGTCGGCTTCGTCGCAGGACAGGAAGTCGTCTGGCTGTCGGAGACCCTGCGCATCCTGCGAGAGGAAGCACCGGGCATCGACGTCACTATTTCCAGTCTGTCCTCACCGGAACTAGCGAATGCACTGATGCAGAACAGGATGGATGTGGCGCTGCTTCGACGCGAGACACAGACCTCTGGACTCGCCTTTAAATTCCTCATCAAAGAGCCTCTGGTCGTGATACTGCCGGCGAACCACCGACTCGCCAAGCATAAGACGATCAGACCGCGGGAACTTGCCCGCGAGAGCTTCATCACCGGTTCGACGAAGCTTGCGCCGGTACTCAAGTCCACGATCAAGGAGTATGCAGCAAGGGCCGGAATCACTCTGAACCAGAAATACGACGCCGAAAACATCTCCGGTGGAATGTCGCTGGTGGCATCCACCGGCGCTGTGACGCTGCTTCCGCTCTATGTGACGAATATGCTCGTCCCCTCGGTGGTCGCCCGCCCGTTGCAGGGGGAGCCTCCGACTATCGACCTGATGATGGGCTACAACAAATCAAATACGTCTCCATTGCTCATGCGATTTCTATCCCGCGCCGACGAGTTGGTTGGCCGCGTTTCTCAGCAGCAGGGTTCCCTTCAAAGCTGATGCTCGCGTAGGCCGCGGCGGCGGCAGCGGCCCGTAGATGCCAAAGCCAACGTCGGCCGGCCGGTGCCAGAGCACGGCGCCGGTCTTCGCATTGAGGGCGTACATCGAGCCGTTCATGTTGCAGCCGAACAGAACGCCATTCGCCAGAGTCACGGCACCTTCCGCCCGGGCCCCATTCGCCTGGCCCGGAAGAACCGGCACCCACTCCGGATCGGGCGTCGTCCACTGCACTTTGCTCGTTGCCCTTCGAATCGGGGAAGTAGACGTAGCCGCCAACGACCGCGGCAGGTGGATTGCAAGACCGGGGGATTATGTTACATGCGCGGTGGCGTGCGTTTCGTGATGACCTCTCGGAGTACTTCGTCGCGACTGGGTGTCGATCATGATCGAAGAAGGCACATCACCAGTTCCGGATCGGAATTGATTCTCAGCGGCAGATTGCTGCAGCCGACACCGCGGCTCACGATCAGAGGACCGTTCCCGGGAACGTCGAATCGGCCGCGCGAATACGACCGGGATAGGGGGCCACCGGCGGCAACGATTGGCGTGCCGTCTCGAAGCGCAATCTGACCGCCATGAGTATGGCCGGCAAAACCTACCGCGTATTTCTCGTCGCCCAGCGCCAGCAACCCATCCGGCGAATGCGTCAAAAATATGCGAATCGCCGCGGCAGCTTCGAAGGTCTTCGCAGAATCAGGCTGCCCCGTCCAAGGATCGTCGATTCCGCAGATCGATACGACATCGAACGGAAACTTTAGCGGGACATTTCGATTCACCAGCACCTCCACACCGGAGGCGCTTAGTCGTCGCGAGATCTGCCGATCATCGGTCCACAAATCATGATTCCCCAGCACCGCGAATGTGCCCAGAGGAGGTTTGCAACGCGACAATGCATCGGCAATCTTAGTCACAGATTCGGCTCTGTACGAAACAAAATCGCCGCCCAGCAGAAGAACATCGGGTCGCCGATCGATGAGTTCATCAGTTAACGTCGCAAACACCTCCGGATGCGTCGTTGGTCCGGAGTGAAAATCAGAGGCGAAAGCGATGAGCAGCGGGGCGGCAAGGCGTGTCTCCCCGGCAAGGCGAATCTCATGAGTGGTTACCTTGAGCTTTCCATGCCAACCCCAGTAGTAGCTCCACTTTGAAACAAGTCCGCCCAAGAGCGCAGCATCCAATGTGGCCATCGCAATTTGCCGGATGCGAGGATTGCGCCGTCCGCGGAATGACTTCATGAAGTCATATCAACAGGAGACCCAGATGCGCATCACTTCTCCACCACCGGCAGCGCAATGTACGAAGCCTCCTTCGCCGAGTGATACACACGCTGCGTGGCCTTGCGGTAGTCCTCTGGCTTGGCCATGAAGATGTTGGGCACAAAGGTCTGCGGGTTGCGGTCGTAGAGCGGAAACCAGCTCGACTGCACCTGCACCATCACACGGTGGCCTGGCAGGAAGACGTGATTGCTGGGCGGGAGATTGAATTCATAAGTGAGCGGCGTGTTGGCCTTGATGGGCTTGGGCGTGACGAAGCCTTCCCGATAACGCCCCCGCAGAATGTCCATCCCCACGGCGAGTTGGTAGCCGCCCATCTCCGGTTGCGCGTATACCTCATCCGGGTACACGTCGATCAGCTTGACCACCCAGTCGGTGTCTGTGCCGCTGGTGGAAGCTACCAAATGCACCACCGGCTGGCCGCTGATCCGCAGCGGCTTGGTCAGCACGGTCGAGGTGAAAGTGACGACATCGGTGCGGCCCGAGGCCTCGCGCTGATCGTCGGTGAGCCACTGGTGCCAGGTCTGCCACGGCGCGTAACCGATCGGCTGAATGGGCCGTGCGCGGAAGGGCACGGGACGCGCGGGATCCGAAACGTATTCCGTGAAGGCTTCCCCACCGGCCGGCACCTCGAACCCCAGCTTGTTGCCTGGCTGGAGGTAAAGCGCTTCGGTGGAGTGAACACAGCCCGTCTCGCAGCTGATCGGCCAGCGGTCGAAGCGCCGCCACTCATTGGTGCCGGTTTCGAACGCCGTCACACTGGCCACATCCGCTTCGGGCGCCCCGTCCTTCAGGTACTGCGCCAGGAATGGCCGCAGCACGTATTCGCGGAACCAGCGCGAGGTGTCGCTGCCGAAGCGCAGATTCCCCAGGCTGCTACCCTCATCGATGGCCTGACCGTGGTACCAAGGCCCCAGCACCAGCTTCACCATGTTGCCGTTGACGTCCTTGGGCTTGATTGCCTTGTACACGGCGATCGCGCCGTAGCTGTCCTCGGCGTCCCAAAGACTGTGAACCAGCATAACCGGGACCTTGAGCGGCTGCGTGGCCAGGAGCTTGTCGACGGCCTGGTCGCTCCAGAAAGCATCGTAGGCCGGATGCGCCACGATTTTGTTCCAGAAGCCGATCTGCTGCATGCCATGGCTGCGCCCCAGCTCGCCGGCCGAGCCCGCCTGCAAAAACAGGTCGTAGTCGTCGTGATAACTCGACCACCACTTGATGCTGTTGTCGGTGCTCGCCACTTGCTCATAGATGTATTGCTCGTTCTGCTCGCGGAAGGCGCCAAAGTGAAACCAGTCATCACCCATCCAGCCATCCACCATGGGATTCATTGGAACGGAGACTTTCAACGCGGGATGCGGGTTGACGAGAGCCATTAGTGGCTCGAAGCCGTCGTAGGAAATGCCCAGCGTTCCCACCTTGCCGTTGCTTTCCGGCACGTTCTTCACAAGCCAGTCGATGGTGTCGTAGGTGTCGGTGGCGTCGTCAACCGGCGTTGGGTTCAATGGACCATGCACCGGCCGGTTCATCACATAGTCGCCCTCCGAGCCGTACTTGCCGCGCACGTCCTGCATTACGCGGATGTAGCGGTCCTCGAGAATCACATCAGTGGCGTTGTCGTACCCCTGAAGCATGGGACCCAGATGCCCGCTGTGCGTGTGGCTGGTGAGTGTCTTGGCCTCGTACGGTGTACGCGTGAGCAGCATGCCGGCATGCGCTGCGCCCTTGGGAACCAGGATGATCGTGTGAAGCTTCACGCCATCGCGCATGGGGATCATCACATCGCGAAGCTCGTAGTCCCAGGTGTCGCTGACAGGAGTGAAGCTGGTCGGAGTTTCGCTGGGGTACTGCGGGTAAAGGGGTTTGGGGGTGTCGCCGGCGTGTAGGCTGCTGCTCACGGCGATCAGAACGGCGCCCAAGGCGGTGAGGCTGGTCTTCATGGCATCCCCTGTTGGTATTGTGGCCGCTACTGTAGCGGTAAAGCGGGCCGGTCAATAGTCGTCTTCGAGTGACCGCTCTGCAACGAGTTGTTCGAAGCCTTTGAACGTCCGCGTCTCGGCTGGAGCCTATGGCCACGGCGGCGACCACCAATGAGTCCTTACGGATCCCGACCTGACGTTGGCGAACGCCCGCTTCCACGCAATCATCTGCACAATTTTGAAGAGCGGCCGTTTCGGGCATATGCTGAAGCCCGCAAGAACGCGACGGTTGCCTTGCGGCGGCCGTATAGCCCATCGAAGGGTCGACAACTACTAATAGGGGAACCCACATGAGACGTCGTAATGCACTAACGCAATTGGCAGCCTTTCCTCTGATGATGGCGGCAGGTTCGTCCGTAGCGGCCGAGACGAAATCGCCGCTCAAGATCATGATGAAGAGTGCGTGGGGGTCTGACGACCCCACCAAGGCGGCCTTTCCATTTCTACACGGTCATGCACTCGCCGAGGCCGGCCATACCGTGCAGATCTTCCTCCTCGGAGAAGCCGTCTCCTTGATGCGGTCGTCGTTGGCCAAGACCGTAGTGCCGGTCGGCTGGCCTCCGCTGGAGGAAACGCTGCAGAAAGTTGTGGCGAAGAAGATTCAGATTTTTGCGTGTGGCGCCTGCTCTCGTGCCCGCGGAGTGACAGACGCCGATCTCGCCCAATGGGGCGCAAAATTCGGCAATCCAACAATCTTTGTCTCTCTCGTGGAATGGGCGGACCGCGTCATCACGGAATGATCGTCTACGCGACGCTCGCCGCATCCTGCTGATGGGAATGCAGCCAATCGGCGTGCCAAAGCTCCAATTCTGCGATTGCCAACGGGCGGCAGAACAGAAAACCTTGAACCTGATCCGCGTCTCGAGCTTTGAGGTATTGCCACTGCGCTTCGGTTTCCACGCCTTCGGCGACCGTCGCCAGCGATAAGCTTCTCGCCATGGCGATGATGGCATCGACCAGCGGCGCGCTGCCGCCGGCTGTCGAAGCAATGTCGCGCACGAATGCCCGGTCGATCTTGAGCGTATCGATCGGAAAATGCCGCAGGTAGGAAAGCGAACTGTAGCCGGTGCCGAAGTCGTCCAGCGCCGTCGCAACCCCGAGCGTCTTGAGCGACTTCACCGCCTTGCTCACCGCGTCGGAATATTCGATCAACGCGCCTTCGGTGAACTCGAGTTCGATCATGCGCGAATCGATTCCGGCGGCGTCGATGGCCCGCGACACGCGCGACACCAAGCTGCCGTCCCGAAATTGCACGCCCGACACGTTCACCGCGACCTGCCAGCCCGGCCCTCCGGCATCGCGCCAGCGGCGTGCTTGCGCGCACGCTTCGCGCAGCACCCAATCGCCGATTTCGACGATCAAGCCGTTTTGCTCGGCGAGCGGGATGAACTCGTCGGGGGCGACGAAGCCGCGCTGCGGGTGCCTCCATCTCAGCAAGGCCTCGACCGCCTCGACGCGCAAATCCTTGAGCGCCAAGCGCGGCTGATAGTTCAAGGTGAATTCACCGCGCTCCAGCGCCTTGCGCAAGTCGGCCTCCATGGACAGGTGCTTGGCCGCACGGGTGCTGATCGATTTATTGAAGAACTCCAGCCCTCCGTGCGCCGTCTTCTTGCCGTGGTGCATGGCTGCCGCGGCGTTCTTGATCAGAGCTTCGGGGCTGACGGCGTCGCCCGGAAATAGACTGATGCCCATGGTGGCCGACAGCGGTATATCCTGCTGTGCGAAGACGAACGGCCGCGCCAATGCCGTCTGCACGCGCCGCGCCACGGTCTGTGCGGCCTCGGCCGTGGAAATCCCGGGCAGCGCCAGCGCGAATTCGTCGCCGCCGGTACGCGCGACCCAGTCGTTGCTGTCCTTCTGTTCGATCGGATCGTCCACTTGATTCAGCGCCTGCTGACAATCGCGCAGGCAGTTTTTCAGGCGGTGTGCCACCTCCTTCAGCAGCACATCGCCCACCGCCTGGCCCTGTGTGTCGTTGATGCGGGAAAAATTGTCGACGTCGAGCATCAACACGGCGAGACCGCGCTGGCGCGGCATCGCCCACGCGACCTGCTGCTGCAATATCTGCAGCAATCGTTGGCGGTTGGGCAGCGCGGTGAGCGGGTCGTAGTAGGCGAGGTACCGCACGCGCGCCTCGCTTTCGCGCAGCTGGTCCTGGGTTTGTTTGGCCCGGACCAAGAATTTGACGCGCTGCGCGAGCAGCATCGGGTTGATGCCCTTGGACGAGAAGTCGGTGGCGCCCGCGTTGTATGCGCGATTGACCGACTCCATGTCGTCGAGACTGGTCTGCATCAATATCGGCACATGACGGCATTCCGGCAATCGGCGCAGCTCGCTGCACACATCGAAGCCGCACATGCCGGGCATGACCACGTCGAGCACCACGCAATCCGCGGGATGTTCGCGAAATTGACTCAGCGCAGCTGCGCCGTCGGCAGCCGTGACGACGCGAAAGCCCGCCATTTCGAGTGCCGTGCCGAACAGCAGCCTGGCACCGGGATCGTCGTCGACGACCAGCACTGTGGCCGCGGCAGCGGCCTTGTCTTCGGATGTATTCATCGTTTCCTTCAATGATTCCGTATGACGGCTACGCCGCGTTGGACGAGCGTTTGTCCGTCAGCGCGGCGCAAAACTCTTGATGCTCTTTGCGGATCCTTGCCACGATCGGCGCAGCCTGAGTGATCCCCCCTTCACGCACCAAGAGCTCGCATTCCTTGGCGACCGTGGCCAGGCGGGTGCCTCCCAAATTCGCGGTGCTCGATTTGAGCGTGTGCACGGCTTGCGAGAGCGCCGCCGGCTGCATAGTCGCCGCCGCGGTCTCGATCGCTCCGACCAAGCCCGGCGAATGCTGCAAGTACAGGTCGATCATCGAGTTCAGCAGCGTCGGCTTCGCGAGCGCGGCGATGTTGCGCAACACGGCCGCGTCGATCAGCGGTATCCGCGACAGGTCCCGCCGTTCGGCCTCCGGCAGCGCTCGCAGCGCCAGCCAGCGCCTGAGCAGCGTCGCCAGCTGCTGCTGAGTGAATGGTTTGCTGAGGAAGTCATCCATTCCGGCGGCGAGGCATCGTTCGCGGTCTCCCTCCAGGGCGTTCGCCGTCAACGCAATGATCGGCACCCGTGCGGCCCCCGAAGCCTGTTCGCGCCGTCTTATTTCGCCGGTGGCCGCCAAGCCGTCCATCACCGGCATCTGGCAGTCCATCAACACCGCGTCGTAGGTCGCCGTATTCATCGACTTGAGAGCGATCCAGCCGTTCTCTGCAGTATCGGTTGCGCATCCCAGGCTCTCGAGCATGCCCACGGCCACCTCGCGATTCACCGGGTTGTCCTCGACCAGGAGGATGTTGGGTGCCTCTGCGCGCGCCGCCGGCGCTTGCGCGGCGGTCGCCGATCCGGCCGCCGTTGCGTGCATCGTGGCTCCTGGTTCCATCGCCATCACGCGCGCGACGCAGCCGAATATCTCGGCGCGGCGCAGCGGCTTGGTGAGCACGGCGGCGAAATACCGGGAACTCTGCGAGACACTGTCATGATCGTCGCGCGTGCTGAGCAAGATGAGCCGCAGTGCCGACCAGCGCGGCTCTTGACGGATGAGTTTCGCCAGCTGGATTCCATCCATGCCGGGCATTCGATCGTCCACCAGGCCCAGATCGAACCGCGCTCCGTTTTCGGCGCTCAAGGCCGCCAGCGCCGCGGCGCTGGCCTCCGCCGCGACCACCTCGATGCCCAATGACTCGAGATGCTGTTGAAGGATGCTGCGATTGCTGGCGTTGTCGTCGACGACCAGCGCGCGCAAGCCGGCGAAGTCCATGCGGGGCAGGCGCGTCAGGGTCGGTATCGCGTCGGCGGCGGCCTCGAACCGCACTTCGAACCAAAAGGTCGAACCGCGATTCGCTTCGCTGTGGACGCCGATCTCGCCGCCCATCAAGGCGGCCAGCTCCCGGCAAATCGCGAGGCCCAGACCGGTGCCGCCGTATTTGCGCGTCGTGAACGAATCGGCCTGGCTGAAGGCGTTGAATATATGAGCCTGCGCCTCCTCGGATATGCCGATGCCCGTGTCGATGACTTCGAAACGCAGCAAGCCATTCTCGCCGAGGGCTTTGACCCGCACGATGACCTCGCCGGAGTCCGTGAACTTGATGGCATTGCCGACCAGGTTGATCAAGACTTGCCTGAGACGCGTCGGGTCTCCGCACACCGTCCCGGGTACGTCGAGTTCGATGGCGCAGGCCAGTTCCAGCCCCTTCGCATGGGCCCGAGCGGCAAAGATCTCGAGAGACTCTTCGACGGCTTCGCGCAGGCCGAATTCGACCCGCTCCAGTTCGAGTTTGCCCGCCTCGACTTTCGAGAAGTCCAAGATGTCGTTGATGATCTGCAACAGCGCTTCCGCGGAATGCGAGATGGTTTCGGAGAGATGCCGCTGGCGCGGAGTGAGCTCGGTCGCCTGCAGGAGTTCCGACATGCCCATGACCCCATTCATCGGGGTACGAATCTCGTGACTCATGCGCGCCAGGAATTCGCTCTTGGCGCTGCTGGCCCGCTCCGCCGCCTCCTTGGCGCGGGTTGCTTCGCCGATGGCAGCCTTGAGTTCCTGGTTCGCATTGCCCAGATTGATCGTGCGTTCCTCTACCTGCTGCTCGAGGAACTGGCGGTATTTCTCCAGCCGCGAATCGCGATGCCGAATCTGCGCCAGCATTTGATTGAAGCCGTCGATGAGCGAGCCGACTTCATCCTGGGTACTGCGCTCGACGCGCAGACTATAGTCTTCCTCCAAAGAGACCCTCTGCATGGTGTGCGCCAAATTGACGATGGGTCCGGAGATTTGCAGTTGCAGACGCGCGGCGAGCCAATACGCCGTCAGTACTGCGGCGGCGATCGCCGCCAGCGTGATGAGCAGGTAGCCGGGCCAATCCGGATACAGCACCTCCAAGGGCACGAGAATGCGCACGAAGCCCGATACAGTGCCGTTGCGCACGACGGCCGCGATGACGTGGACTTGGCCACCCTGCAGGTAGACCTGCGGGTGCTGCGGGTCCACGATCGGCGCGGCAGGCGGGCTGGTAAGGGCAATCTGGAGGACCACCTGTTCCAGGTGCGCCTCGTTTTGACCACGGCGGTAGGTCGCGAGCGTTCGGCCGTCGGCGGCAAGGACGTCGGCATCGCTCACCAGCCACTCATCCCGCAACCCGTTAATGGCCTTGAGCGCGGCGCCGGCGTCGCCGAGGCGCAGCGCGTCAATCGTGCTCGAGCCGGTGACCCGCGCAACGCGGGCGGCACTCCACTGCAAGTCCTCGCGCAAATGCAGCAGATTCATGGCAATGTGCGCAGCCATCGCCACGCCGAAGACGGCGATTGCGGGTACCAGAATGACCACTCGCAGCTTGCGCTCGATCGGAAGGTCCGCGAACCAACGAATCAATATCCCTCCCGCTCACCAGTACGGTTTCAGCACCGGTCAAGTGTCGGCGATATCGAAGAAATATGCTGGCTTTTGGCCGGAAATATCCAACCGCAAAGCGTGACCAACTTCTCGTCTGCCTCAGCCTTGAGGTCCTTGCCCCCTACGCGGTTAAGGGTTTGCCGTACGCGGCGCAGGCTTGGGCGATCAGGCCGCGCGCGCGCGGCCACTCAAACGCAGGTCCAGGGTCGGTTTTTCGGCCGGGCGCAATATCGCTGTGGCCGACCAGGCGGTCCGGCGACAATCGCGGATAGGCGGCACACAGTGCGGCCACGATCTGCGCCAGCGCGCCGTACTGCACGGGCTCGTACGGCAGTGTATCGGTCCCTTCGAGTTCCACGCCTACCGAGAAATCGTTGCAGGCTTCGCGGCCCTGGTAAACGGATTTCCCCGCATGCCAGGCGCGCTCGGTGAAACCGACGTACTGCGTCACTGCACCATCGCGCGCCACGACCACATGCGACGACACGCGCAGCGAGCCGATCTCGGCGAAGTAGGGGTGCTGGTCCTCGGGCAAAGAATTGGTGAACAGCCGGTCGATCCAGGGACCGCCGAATTCCCCGGGCGGCAGACTGATGCCATGGATGACGATCAGATCCGCCTCCACCCCCGGCGGCCGCGAGTCGTAGTTCGGCGACGCGATGTGTCTGACACCGCTCATCAATCCGCTGTCGAGGTCGACCCGCAAGTCCACGTCCTTTCGGTTGCCGATACGGGCGTAAGCATATGCGACAATTCGCCGTATATGAACGCCATTCCTGAAAGTTTGACTTGCGCCTCGCTCGCCGCTCGCGACCTGCGCGTCGTGTGGCATCCCTGCACCCAGATGAAGGACCACGAAACCGTGCCCATGGTCGCGATTCGACGCGGCTCGGGGGCGTGGCTCGAGGATTTCGACGGCAACCGCTACCTGGATGCCGTGAGTTCCTGGTGGGTGAATCTCTTCGGTCATGCCAACCCGCGCATCAACGCGGCGCTCGCGGACCAATTGGGCCGGCTCGAGCACGTCATTTTCGCCGGCTTCACCCACGAGCCGGCGATACGTCTCGCCGAACGGCTGGTCGAGCTGGCGCCGCCGACATTGACCCGCTGCTTCCTGGCGGACAACGGCTCCGCCGCCGTGGAGGTGGCAATCAAGATGAGTTTCCACTATTGGCGCAACCGCGGGTCGCCGCAAAAGACGCGCTTCATGACGCTGCAGAACAGCTATCACGGGGAGACGCTCGGCGCACTGGCGGTCGGCAATGTCGAGCTCTACAAGACCTTGTACAAACCGCTGTTGATGGAGGTTCTCACTGCGCCGTCGCCCGATTGCTACCACCGAGAGTCGGGCGAATCCTGGGAAGACTATTCGCTGCGGCAATTCGCACACATGGAGCGGTTGCTGGAGGCGCATGCGGCGGAGCTCGCCGCGGTCATCGTCGAGCCTCTGGTGCAATGCGCGGGCGGCATGCGCATGTATCATCCGGTGTATCTGACTCGGCTGCGCGAGGCCTGCACGCGCTACGGCGTGCATTTGATCGCCGATGAAATTGCCGTCGGCTTCGGGCGAACCGGAACGATGTTTGCCTGTGAGCAGGCGGGCATCTCGCCCGATTTTCTGTGTCTGTCGAAGGGACTGACCGGCGGCTATCTGCCGCTGTCGGCGGTGTTGACCACAGAAGAGATCTACGATGCTTTCTACGACGAGTACACGAAGTTGACGGCCTTCTTGCACTCGCACAGCTACACCGGCAACCCGCTCGCATGCAGCGCCGCGCTGGCGACGCTCGATATCTTCGCTTCCGACCAAACGATCGAGGGCAATCGTACAAAAGCCGCCTACCTCGGCCGCCGCGCGCGCGAACTCGCTGATCACCCGCACGTGAGCGAGGTCCGGCAGTGCGGCATGATTGTCGCGGTGGAATTCGTCAAGGACAAGCGCAGCCGCGAACCCTATCCTTGGGCCGAGCGCCGCGGTCAGCGCATCTACCGGCACTCGCTGCAAAAAGGGGTGCTGCTGCGTCCCGTCGGCAATGTGGTCTACTTCATGCCGCCCTATATCGTCGATGAGGCGGAAATGGACTTGATGGTGCGCGTCGCGGCGGACGGCATCGAGCTCGCAACGTGCGATTGACCCGCGTATATATAGACGCCGCGTTGATTCCGGGAAGTTTGGTCGAGCTGCCCCCCGAAACGGCATCGCACCTTGCAAGGGTTTTGCGGGCGCGCAGCGGCGACGAGCTCATCTTGTTCAACGGCGACGGGCGCGAATTCAATGGGTCGATCGAGACGGTGCGCGGATCGCGCGTATCAGCCTCGGTCGGCGACGGCCGGCCCGTGGATCGAGAATCGCCGCTGGCCATCACGCTCATCCAATGTGTCCCGCGCGGCGACCGCATGGATTTCGTGGTGCAAAAGGCGACGGAGCTGGGGGTCGCGCGCATCGTGCCGGTATTGAGCCAACGCAGCGTCGTCCGGCTCGACAAGTCCCAGGCGGAATCGAAGGTCGTTCACTGGCGGGCGGTGGCAGTGAGCGCCTGCGAGCAGTGCGGCCGCAATCGCCTGCCGGCCATCGAGGCGGCGCAGCCGCTGCTCAACTACCTGGGGGAATCCGCGCCGAGCACCGGACCTCGATGGGTGCTCGAACCGGAGACCGCGCCGCAGGCGGGCGCTTCGGCGCCGCGCGATGGCGCGGTGGATGCCCCGATCACCGGCGCCGAGATCGCCATCGGACCGGAAGGCGGCTTCACCTCCGAGGAGCTCGAGGCTTTTCGAGTGGCGGGGTTTACCCAGGTGGGATTGGGGCCCCGCGTCCTGCGCGCGGAGACTGCCGCCATCGCGGCGGTGGTGTGGCTGCAGGCGCGGCTCGGCGACATGTGAGGACATTCATGCAGGACTTGGCGCAGGCGGCACACGAGTTCTCGCCCCCGGGCTAGGCTCACTCTTCTATACTAGCCGCCGGTAAGCCACGGAAGTCCAAGGAGTGGCATGAAGTCCGGCGAAATCGATTATCTCAAGAACATCGGTCCGCAAGGCTCGCAAGACGCCTTTGATAAACCCTTTTCGGATGCCACGCGCCCCAAGAATCTGGTCGATATCGGTATCGTCCTGGCAATGCTGCCTCAACCGCCGGCACGGATCCTCGATCTGGGGTGCGGCACCGGCTGGACCAGCTGGTTCCTCGCCAAGTCCGGATTCAACGTCGTGGGCCAGGACATCGCCCCGGACATGATCGATCTCGCCGTCAAGAACGGCGAGCGCTACGGTACCAAGACGGCGACATTCGTCGTCTCCGACTATGAAACCGCCGACTACGCTCAGGAATTCGATGCCGCCCTGTTCTACGATTCGCTGCATCATGCCGAGGACGAGGGAGCGGCCATTCGCTGTGCATTCCGCGCCCTCAAGCCGGGCGGAGTGCTGATCACCCACGAACCCGGGCGCGGTCACTTCGACAGCGAGCCGTCACGCCACGCCGTGAGGCAATACGGCGTCAACGAAAAGGATATGCCGCCGTCGCGTATCTTCGCTCTCGGCCGTGAGGCAGGATTCTCCTCATTCCGCCGTTTCCTCGATCCGACCCATCTATGTCTCGCGGCCTATGGCATCGATCTACAGACCGGCGCACGGTTGAAGGGCCTGGTCGAGCAATTCAAATGGGGCATCACCTTGCTTCGCAGGGCGCTGAATCCGGAGCACGCCGCTATTTGCATCCTTCAAAAATGACAGGTGCCGGACAAGTTGCCGCGCGTCGCGCTTGGCGGCATCCGTCCACGGTGCTGATCACCGGAGCCACCGGCGGCATTGGCGCCGCGTTGGCACGCAGCTATGCCGAGCCCGGGCGCACACTCATCCTCCACGGCCGCGACCAGTCGCGGCTTGCTTCCCTGACTCGAGAATGTGAAACGCGCGGCGCGCGCGTGCACGGCGTGACCTTCGATCTGCGTGAAGCCGAGGCCGGGATAGAGGCGCTGCGCACGCTCTCCAGCCAATACTCCATAGATCTTGCCATCGTGAACGCCGGAATCAGCCGCACCATCGGCCGAGGGGCCGAGGCGGAGACCTGGGATGCGGCCCGAGCCGTGCTCGCAGTCAATCTCGACGGAGCGATCGCGACCATGGCCGGCGTACTCCCCGAGATGCGCCGGCGGGGTGCCGGTCAGATCGCGATCATGAGTTCGCTGGCCGCGTACTTTGGACTGCCCATCACCCCGACCTATTGCGCCAGTAAGGCGGCTTTGAAGGTCTATGGGGAGGCGATGCGGGGGTTGCTGGCGCCCCAAGGGATCGCGGTGAGTGTGGTGTTGCCGGGGTATGTGAGCACCCCGATGAACGAGCGTTCCTCGGGCGCCAAGCCCTTCTTGATGTCAGCCGAGCGAGCGGCGACCCTGATCCGCCGGGGACTCGAGCGCAACCGCGCGCGCATCGCCTTTCCGCGGACCCTCGCCTGGGGGATGTGGTTCCTCTCGGTGCTGCCCGCGCCGCTGTCACAGTGGATGGTGCGCGTCGCGGGGTTCGGTCGATGAACTCCATGCAGCGGGTCAACGACAGCTTCTTGGGTCCCTGGGAGCGGCCGGCACTCGCTTGGATCGCGGCTCGAATGCCTGCGGCCGTCGTGCCGGATCAACTGACCGCGTTCGGGGTGCTGGGTGCATTTCTCACTGCCACGGGGTACGTGCTGAGCCGCGGGTCACTCACCTGGTTGTGGCTCGCCAGTGTGGGCTTGTTGATCAACTGGTTCGGGGATTCCCTGGATGGGACTCTGGCGCGGGTACGGCGGATCGAACGGCCGCGCTATGGGTTCTTCATCGATCACACCAGCGACCTGTTCTGCCAGGTGATCACCTTCGTGACGCTGGGCACATCGCCGCTGGCGCATTTCGGGGTGGCCTGTCTCGGATTGATCACGTTTCTGCTGGCGTTCGTCTATTCGCTGATCACGGCCCACTCGCGCGCCACGATGCGAATCACCTATTTTTACTTTGGTCCAACCGAGATTCGAGCTCTGCTATTGCTGGGCAATCTGTTGACCCTCGTCGGGGGAGTGGTTGTCCTCGACCCGTGGCTGCCGCCACTGCCGGGCGCCGGCGGGGTCACCATCCACGACTTTGGCATCGCCCTCTTGTCATTGGCGGGACTGACCGCGATCGGCACGGTCGCCATCGGCGATGGCCGGGCGCTCGCCGCGGAAGACCCCCCGCCCCACCCTCGGCCAGAAGGCGAACCGCCCGCCGCTCCTTAGGGAGCCCAAACTCTGTGCACTCGCGCACATCTTGGGATGTTTGCCGCACGGGCGGCCAATACGCTTGCTACCATTGAACATAAGCATTGAACATAAGCCTGGGAGCTGCGCTAGGGAAGCATGCAATCAAACACCAAGTTGGCCTGCCTGGCTCTCAACGTCATCCTGCTCGCCGGCTGTTCCACGTTTCTTTCCTCGATAGGTCCCAGCCGCAGAGCAATCGAAAATTCCGCGGACGCTCGGGCATTGCCCCCGATCCAGGTGATCGACGTGAACGAGGACGTCACGCAGCGGCTGGTGGCGCAGCGCTCCCGGCATCTGTTTTCGGAGGTTCTGAGCGGCCGTCCCAATCAGCTGCAGCCGATCGGGGCCGGGGATTTCTTGACGGTTACCATCTGGGAGGCCACCCCGGCTACGCTGTTCGGCAGCACCGCCCAGATCAGTCCCACCGGGATGCCGACGCCCTCGCTGGCGACCACACTGCCCGAACAACCGGTCGACGGAGAAGGATGCATCACTGTGCCCTTCGCCGGCCGCGTTCCGGCCGCCGGCAAGACGCTGCCGGAGATTGCCGCGGATATCAAACAGCGTTTGTCGAAGAAGGCCAACCAGCCCGAAGTGCTGGTGCTATTGGCGCGCAATCTCTCCTCCACCGTCACCGTCGTGGGTGAGGTGACGACGAGCATCCGTGTCCCCCTCACCGCCGCTCATGAGCGGTTGCTCGATGCGCTCGCGTTCGCGGCCGGCGTCAAGCAACCGGTCAGCAAGACCACGATCCAACTCACTCGCGGCGAGAACGTGTATGCGCTGCCGCTCGACACCATCATCCAGGACCCCAGGCAAAATGTCCCGCTGCAGGCCGGAGATGTGATCACGGCCATGTACCAACCCTTGAGCTTCACAGCCCTGGGCGCCAGCGGCAAGAACGATGAGATCAATTTCGAGACCCAGGGCATCTCGCTGGCGCAGGCCCTGGCCCGTTCCGGAGGCCTCATCGATTCGCGCTCGAATCCCAGCGGCGTATTCGTGTTCCGGCTCGAGCCGAGAAGCGCACAGCCAGCGAACGGACAGTCCGGTTCGCAGCCGGTGGCGGCGACCACGGCTTCAGCTCTGGTCCCGGTCGTCTATCGGGTCGATCTCAAGGATCCACGCAGCTTGTTTTGGATTCAGAGTTTCCCGATCAAGGACAAGGACGTGCTGTACGTGTCCAATGCGCCGGCCTCGGAACTGCAGAAATTCCTGAGTCTACTCTTCACCTTCGCCTACCCCGTGCTGACGGGCGTTCAACTGACCCGGTAATGGCGACTCCTGTGGCAAGTTGGCTCAAGCGGCATATCGTCCTGGTACTAACGGTGATCGCACCGACCTGCGCGGCCATTCTCTATTATGGAGTTATCGCTTCGGATGTTTTTATTTCCGAATCGCGTTTTCTCGTGCGCAGCCCCCAACGCCAAGTGCAGAGCGGGTTCGTCGGCCAACTCCTGCAAGGCAGCGGTATCACCCATTCCCAAGACGACACCTACTCGGTGCATGACTACATACTTTCGCGCGATGCCCTGCGCGAGCTCGACGCCAAGCTCGGGGTGCGCAAGGCCTTCACGAACAAGCGAGTCGATCCGATCAACCGATTTCCCGGATTGTCCTGGGACGATAGTTTCGAAGAGTTTTACCGCTACTACGGCAAGCATGTCGGCGTCGAATACGACACCGCATCGTCCATCTCGACGTTGACGGTGCGCGCCTTCACCGCCCAGGACGCAGAGAAAATCAACGACCAGCTTTTGCTGATGAGCGAGCGCTTGGTCAACACGCTGAACGAGCGCAGCCGCCAGGATCTGATCCACTACGCCGACGACGAGGTCAAACTCGCCACGGACAAGGCCACCGCCGCGGCCGTTGCGTTGTTCGAATACCGCAGCAAGCACGCAATTTTCGCTCCGGACCAACAAGCTGCGATTCAGCTGGAAAGCGTCGCCAAAATCCAGGAAGAACTGGTATCCACTGAGGCCCAGCTCGCACAGCTCCAGAAACTGTCGCCCAACAATCCGCAGATCGTCGGGCTCGAGAGCCGCATTCACACACTACGCCGCGCGATCGAGACGGAGGCGGCGAAGGTGACCAGTGCCAATGGTTCGTTCAGCGCCCGTGCACCGACCTTCGAACGATTGACAGTCGAGTCGGAATTTGCCGATAAGCAATTGGGTGTCGCACTCGCCGATCTGGAGTCCGCGCGCAGCGAGGCGCTGCGCCAGCAGCTCTATCTCGAACGCTTGGTTCAGCCCAGCTTACCCGACAAGGCGATGGAGCCGCGGCGGATCCGCTCCGTATTTACCGTGTTCCTCATTGGATTGATGGCCTGGGGTGTGGCAAGCCTGCTTATAGCCGCAATCCGTGAGCATTCAGACTGAGGGATTTGCGCGCATGGATGTAACCAACGAATCTTCTCTGCTAAAAGCCCTCGTGACTCAAGGCCGCGTCCTTCACGCACTCATGATGCGCGAAATCATTACACGCTTCGGACGCGAGAATCTCGGTGTGTTATGGCTCGTCGCCGAACCCATGCTGTTCACGGTAGGTGTTACTACCCTGTGGACGGCGGCAGGGCTGCATCACGGGTCACCGATCCCGATCGTCGCCTTCGCGGTTACCGGCTACTCATCAGTCCTGATGTGGCGCAACAGCGCTTCACGCGCCTGCTCGGCGGTTTTGCAAAACCGGCCGCTCTTATATCACCGCAACGTACAAGTCATTGATGTTATGGCGACACGCATTCTTTTGGAGATCGGCGGCGCTACTGGATCGTTCATTGTTTTATCTCTTTTCTTCATATACGTCGGCTGGATGCCAGCCCCGGTCGATCTACTCGAGGTATTGTTCGGTTGGCTCATGCTGGCCTGGTTCGGCACGAGCCTCGCTCTGCTTATCGGGGCCGGCACGGCATACTCTGAGATCGTCGAACGACTGTGGCATCCGGCTGCCTATCTGCTGTTCCCGCTATCCGGGGCAGCATTCATGGTGGAATGGTTACCGTCGAATATGCAGCGAATTGTACTGCTACTGCCGATGGTGCATGGGACCGAGATTCTGCGCGAGGGCTACTTCGGGAATGTCGTTAAAACCAACTACGATGTTGGTTACATGGCGGCATGCTGTTTGGTCATGTCATTGGTCGGCCTTTACTTGGTACATCAAGCCGGTCGTCGGCTGGAATTCTGATGCTGGCCGTAGAACACGTCTCGAAGGTCTACTCCACGCGTCACGGGAAACGCCAAATTCTCCGCGACGTGAACTTTCGACTTGGGCAGGGCGAAAATCTCGGCATTC
>Ga0307470_10000528_pt1 | contig 18380 bp, 20 predicted proteins | sample atmos_gasesAM3C__FD_204565 | JGI IMG/M metagenome (GOLD analysis project Ga0307470, IMG submission 204565) | Hardwood forest soil microbial communities from Morgan-Monroe State Forest, Indiana, United States - atmos_gasesAM3C_05 | ecosystem: Environmental > Terrestrial > Soil > Temperate forest... | reverse complement strand
CGCGCGAAGACCGCGAAGCGATCGCGCGCGAGAAGCAGCACCAGCAGAATCATGAGACCGATCACGGGTCCCGGCACCGGCAGGCCGAGCCCGCGCACAAACGCCTCACCGGCCAACTGACACAGCAGGATGAGGCTGAGGCTCGCAATCATGGGAGCTCACAAGTGGGGCCGGTTCATCCCTTCAGGCGGATGACGCACTCGGCATAGTAGCCGCCGTCCTTTTCGATCCAGACAAGGCCGCCATTGGCATTGGTCGCCTTGTTGGCCGTGAACTGATCGGCGCAGGTCTTGGTGCGGGCCTTATCGAGATCCTTTTCGCTTTCGTATTTCGGCGAAATCGCGGTCGGAAAGACCGCCGTGGTCTCGTGCCTTCCACATTCCTCGCGGCGGAAGTCGACCCATTTGCGACCCTGCAACTTGCCGGAGACTTTTGCTTCCAGATATTTCACCGAACAGGCCGGGATCGACAGCGCCGATTTTTCGGCCGGCCCAACCGTCGTCGGCGGACCGGTTGGCGCGGGTGGCGGTGCAGGCGCGGCAGTGGGCGGCGCTTTGGTCTCGGCTTGCGCAATCACGAGGGGCGAGGCCGTGGCCTGCGAGAGCAACTGAGACACAAGCATCAGCGCGACAACCGCGGCCGTTTCAGATTTGCTCATGGTTTTTCCTCGAAAACATCCGGCCGAGACCTTATCACGTCACTTGGCCAGACAGGACAAGGCCCGGACCGATCAGGCCCGGGCCTTATTTATTGGACGATCAAGCCGGCCCTTTCAGGCGCTTGTTGCATTCGCTGTAATAGCCGCCGCCCTTCTGGATCCACTTCAGGCCGGCGTTGCCGTTGCCCGCCTTGTTGGCGTTGTACTGATCGAGACAAGTGTGCATGCGCGCCTTGCCGGCACTTTCCTGGGCATACTTCTGATCCACCATCATCGGGAAGATCGCAGGCCCGCTCGGCAACGCCGGTGCTGCCATCGGCGGCGGGGCTTTCGGCTGAGCCGTCGCAACCGGCGGCGGAGGTGCTGCGGGCGGAGCCGCTGGCGCTGCCATCGGCGTTGCATCCGCACCGCACTGGGCCTTGCGGAAGTCGTTCCACTTCATGCCGTTGAGGGTATTGGCGGACTTGGCCGCCTGGTACTTCGCGCTGCATTCCTGTGGGGTCAGCGCCTGCGCGGGCGTGGTGGCGACGCCAGCGGCAAATCCCGATGCCGCGACGGCGCACAATAATTTGGCTTTAATGGTCATCCTGCTCTCCTTGGGGGATGCTGTTCTGGAGTTCCCCATCCTAACGTAGCCAAGGCATGTGACAACGGCCAAGCTGGGATGCGCAAAAATTTCGCGACGCGAAATACGTCGACACGATCATTCATGCGCGGTTCAGCATCACGGCGCAACCGTGACGCCGTCTTCAACCCTCCGAGGTATTTCTCATGACGATCTCCTCCCGCGTGGCCGCCGCCCTCGGCGCGTCACTCCTCCTGTTCGCGACCCCCATTTTCGCCCAGACGACCGCAGCACCGGCTGCCAAGTCGGACACCGCTGCACCCGCTCCCGCGGCAAAGACCGCAAAGCCCCGCACCGCCGAATCGCTCGAGTGCTCCAAGCAGGCGGACGAGAAAGGCCTGAAGGGCAAAGAGCGCAAGAAATTCCGCAAGCAATGCATCAAGGATGCCAAAGCCAAGCAGTAACGTCCTTTTGGTTGGTCCCGTCCTTCCTATCGGGAGGACGGGTCCCTCACTGCCCACGCGGTAGGCGCCACGCAACGCCAGCCGGCCGACCCAAAGCCGGAGTGCATTGCAGCGATCATGTCCGCGCATTTGTCCGGGGGATGCGGATTTGCCATAAGGCGCCGTGAGCCAAATCCCTAAATGGATGGCGGACGCCCTCCCCACCCGCACGAAAACCCTCCAATTCCTCGAAACGCTTGCCATCGGCACCGTCGGCGGCGTCCTGTTTCTTGTCACGGGATTGCCCGGCGGGCTGATCTCCGGCGCCATGCTCGCGGTCGCCGCCGCCGCGATGACGGGCCGCTCGATGGCCGTCCCCGCCCACCTGACCCAGGCGGTGCTGGTGATGCTCGGCATCATGCTGGGCTCGCTGATGTCGCGGCAACTCCTGCAACATATCAGCGCCTATCCCCTGACCATCGGCCTTCTGGCGCTCGCGACCTTCTGCGTGACCTTCGGCTCCAGCCTCTATCTCCAGCGGCTGCATGGCTGGGACCGTACCTCGGCCTTTCTGGCCGCAAGCCCCGGCGCGCTGTCGCAAATCGCGCTGCTCGCCATTGAGAAGGGCGCCGACATGCCGGCGATTGCGGTGGTGCAGACGCTGCGGGTGATCATTCTCACCGCGGCGTTGCCGCTCATTCTGGTGGCGACCGGGCTGACATCGGCTTCCGCGCCGGCGCTGACGACGACCATCGCCTCGCCGCTCGGGCTCGTCGGCCTGATCGGCGCCTCGGTCGCGGTTTCGCTCGTGCTTCGAATGGCGAAATTTCCGGCGAGCTGGCTGTTCGGCGCCATGATCGGATCGAGCGTGCTGCATGGCACCGGACTGATCGACGGCGGCCTGCCGCCGATCGTGCGCGGCATCGCGCTGGTCGGCATCGGCACGCTGATCGGTTCGCGCTTCTCGCGGATGAAGACGAGCACCCTGCTCCGTCACCTCGCCGCCGGCCTCGGCTCGTTCGCCATCGCCAGCCTGATCACGGCGGTCTTCGTCGCCCTGGTCGCACTGACCACCCATGTGCGCTTTGCCGACGTGCTGGTGGCCTTTGCGCCCGGCGCGATGGACGCGATGCTGGCGCTGGCGCTGACGCTGCACATCGACCCGATCTTTGTCGGGGCCCATCACCTGTCGCGATTTATCTTCGTCACGATCGCGACGCCCGGTATCGTCCACCTGTTCGGGCGTCCGCAGGAGGATGTGGACGACTGAGCCTCATCCTGAGGAGCGGCCGCAAGGCCGCGTCTCGAAGGATGGCTTCTGGGCTTCATGGTTCGAGACGGCGCTGGCGCGCCTCCTCACCATGAGGGAGAAGTTAGCTCCTGGCCGACCGCGCGACGCCCCAAACCGCAACCGCCGCCATCAAAAGCGAGATCAGCACGTTGTAGCCGGCGAGCGACAGGCCGAGAAAGGTCCACTGCACTTCGTCGCACATGACCACCTTGACCGTATCGAGCCGGTCCAGGAGCGTGCCGGCGCTGCCGAGATTGCCGACCGGCCCGGTGCAGTCCGAAGGACCCGGCCAGAACTTCCATTCGACCCCGGCGTGATAGGCCCCGAGCACCGCATTGCCGAGCGCGGCCAGCGCTAGAAGGGCAAGACCACCGATCAGGAGGCTACGCGGGGCGCGAAGGCCTGCCGCGAGCGCGACCAGCGCCGCCAGCGGGACCGCCAGGTAATAGGCGTAGCGCTGCTCGAGGCAGAGCGGACAGGGCTGAAGGCCGAGCACAAGCTGGAAATACCAGGCGCCGGCCAGCGTCACGGCTGCGATAACGCCAACCGCAAGCGCTGCGGCCAGCGCGGGCGATGTGCTACGCGAAATCGGGGACACGGCTGTCATATTCGAAATCAAGAGCCTCCTGCCAGCCACGCTGACTATCCCGTGACAATGTCCCTGTCGAGCCAACCCTTTTCACAGCGGGTTGACCGGAAGCGGCCTGCCGCTATATTCCGCCGGCTTCGCAAGGCCGGCAGCGGTCGACCGAAGGCCCCTGTGGCGGAACTGGTAGACGCGCTCGACTCAAAATCGAGTTCCGCAAGGAGTGCTGGTTCGATTCCGGCCAGGGGCACCACGCTTCGCCCTTCGGGCTACGCGTGGCGCGGCCACCTTCACGAAGATGAAGTGTGTCCGGCGAGGTTTGAGCGAGGCAAGAATGAATTCGCTCCACTTCATTTGATCAGCGCGCCGGCGCGGGATGTCGCAGGCAATGAAGGAATCTTAACGAATTCTGCCTACAGCGGAAGAGCATCCGACTTTGCCAGGGCTTTTCATGTCCGTTTCGTCCATCGACCGGGATAGCGACGCCGAAATGTTCGATCTGGCGCCGGTTTCGCTCTGGATCGAGGACTACAGTGGGGTTCGGGCGCTGTTCCAGGAATGGCGCGCTGAAAACGTCACCGACATCAAGGCGTTCTTAACCGCAAATCCCGATCGCGTCCGGCGCTGCTCCGAGCGCATCCGCATCCTGAAGGTCAATCCCAAGACCCTGTCGCTGTACGGCGCCCGCGACCTCGATCATCTGATGACCAACCTCGGCCAAGTGCTGCGCGACGATACGTTCAAGAGCCACGTCGAGGAACTCGCCCAGCTCTGGTACGGGCAGACCAGTTTCTCCAGCCACACCGTCAACTACACGCTGACCGGCAAGCGTCTCGATATCCAGCTCAGCGGCCGGATCCTTCCCGGCCACGAACAGAGCTGGAACCGCGTCATGGTGTCGATCGAGGACGTGACCGAACGCGAAAGCGTCCGGCGCGACCTGCTCGACAGCCAGAATTACGCCTTCGGCCTGTTCGCCCATTCGCCCGTATCGCTGTGGGTGGAGGATTTCAGCGGCGTGAAACGCCTGATCGACGATGTGCGCAACCGCGGCGTCGAGGACTTGCGCGTCTTCACCGACGTCCATCAGGAGTTCGTCTCGCGTTGCATGAGCGAAATCCATGTCATCGACGTCAACAGCCGCACGCTGGAGCTGTTCGGCGCCGCCGACAAGGAAATGCTGCTGCGCAATCTTCCGCGGGTATTCCGCGACGAAATGGAGCCACCTTTTCGCGAACAGCTGATCGACCTGTGGGCCGGCAAGCTGTTCCAGCAGCGTGAAGTGGTGAACTATGCGCTGGACGGCACCAAGCTGCATCTGCTGCTGCAATTTTCGGTGCTGCCCAACCACGAACATAACTGGTCGCGGGTCCAGGTCGCGCTGACCGACATCACCGCGCGCAAGAAAGCCGAGACCTATCTCGAATATCTCGGCACCCATGACGTGCTGACGCGCACGCTGAACCGATCGTTCTATGTCGACGAACTCAACCGCCTGGAACGGAAGGGACCGCTGCCGGTCACGATCATTATCGTCGACCTCAACGGGCTGAAGGCGGTCAACGACGAACTCGGCCACGCGGCCGGAGATGCGCTGCTGCGCCGGGCGGGCGAAGTGTTCGACTCGCTGATCGAAAAGCCGGCTTCGGTCTCGCGCATCGGCGGCGATGAGTTTGCCGTGCTGCTGCCCGGCACCGACGCCGTGGTCGGCGAGGCGGTTCTCGCGACGCTGAAGGAGTTGATCGAGATCAACAACCAGTATTATCCGGAAACTCCGCTCAGCATCTCGGCCGGTATAGCCACCAGCGAGCCGGGCGACCGGCTCGAACAGGTCGTCAAACGCGCCGACATGAAGATGCTGCGCGCCAAGCGCCAGCACTACATCGAGGCCAATCGGAACCGCCGCAAGACCAGCGCCGCGTGAGTCGGGCGGCTCGGCAGGCCGATCGATTTTCTGATTCAATTGTCAGACAGCTAGACGTGAGCCTTCGGAGTTACCTCGCCCCGCTTGCGGGGAGAGGTCGAATTGCTCCTGGCGATGCCAACGGGTCGCGCGAATGCGCGCCCGATGACAGGCTCCTCATCGTCCAGTGCAATTCGGGTGAGGGGGACCCACGACACGCGCGGTCCGCAGACGAGGCCCCTCACCCCAACCCTCTCCCCGTAAGAACGGGGAGAGGGAGAAGACATACCTCCGCATTCCCGCGGCGCGATTTGCCCGGGCTATGTTGAACTCGTGTCCCTCGAAACAGAGGGCGCAGGAAAAGCCGGATGCTCTGCGCACCCGCAGCCTCGTGTCGAAAAACAAAAGACACGAGCGTAGTCACCACAGGTACACCGAAACAATCCGACTTTTCCTGCACGATTGGTTTTAACGGCTTGCTTCGCGCTCTCTCTGGTGATCGGGCTTTCTTGCCACCATCCCCGCGCAATGCAAAAGCATTGTCGCGAGTTGATGCCAGCGTCGAGGCATCAAGACCACACGACTTCACCGTCCGCGCGTGCGCCGCTCGTCTGGCGGCACAATCGCGTCCATCGCATCCCCTGGCCCAACGTTCGTGACGATCGCGAAACGCCCCTCTTGATCAGGCACGGGACGCGCGAAGAGGAACCACTGATTTGCCCGACGGCACAAGCGAAATGTTTTTCGCAAGGTTGCTGGACGGCCTTTAGCCTGATTTCCCCGTCGGGCAATCAATTGCCGCACCGCAGTGACGCGTGAATTGAGCGCCACTCCTTTTCGCGCTCCGTATTCATACTCGAGCGCCGGGAACGCGTGGCGCCCGCGCCCGTTTCATTTGTCGCAGCCGAACCAGAAGGAAAACGGACGTGACCAGGAAAACAACGCACTTGTACATCGCGCTAGTGATGGCCGTGACGGCCAACGCCGCGTTCGGTGTCGAGTTGTCTCCGGTCGCAATAAATGGCGCAGCGCTGCCGGGAAAGACCATCCCCAACGACAAGCCAACTCCATTTGGCATCCGGCTGGAAGTGCTGCTGGATCGCGCACACTTCTCGCCCGGCGAGATCGATGGGAAATTCGGAGAGAACGTCAAGAAGGCGCTCCGCGCTTACGCGGAAGCGCAACAACTGCCGGGTTCGGACAAACTGACCGATGACGTCTGGAAAAAGCTCGGGACCGACGACCGGCCGGTGCTCACGAATTATACGGTGACCGAAAAAGACGTGAGCGGCCCGTTCCTCCGCAAGCTACCTTCGAAGATGGAAGCCATGAAGGACCTTCCGAAGCTCGGCTTTACCAGCGCGCGAGAGGGGCTCGCCGAAAAATTTCACATGAGCGAGCAACTGCTGTCGATGCTCAATCCGAAGCAGCATTTCGATCGCGCCGGCGATACCATCGTTGTCGTTGATACTACCGGGTCTGCCCCCGCCAAGGCCGACAGGGTGGAGGTCAACAAGAGCCGCCAGACCGTGAAGCTTTTCGACAGGTCGAACGCACTGATCGGATTTTTCCCCGCGACCGTTGGTAGCGAGGAAAAGCCGTCACCCTCGGGCACCCTGAAGGTCACGGAAATCGATCCCAACCCGATCTATCGCTACAATCCGAAGTATCACTTCAAGGGCGTGCATTCGCGCAAACCCTTCACCATCAAACCCGGCCCCAATAATCCGGTCGGCACGGTCTGGATCAATCTCTCTGCTGACGGTTACGGCATTCACGGCACGCCGTCACCGGGTCAGGTGTCCAAGGCAGAATCTCACGGATGCGTACGTCTCACGAACTGGGATGCTGAGCGCGTGGCCGACAGCGTATCGAAAGGCACAGCCGTGACCTTTACCGACGACGCCCGATGAGCGCGCTGCCGGGATGATGCCAAGCCTCGCTTGCATCGATTTGTTCCAATCCGCTGAGAGGAAATGCGCGACTTCGAGCCGGAACGACACGCCGCGACGGGCGGTTGATCCAGATGAACAAGCTTTACCCGTTGCTGCTGGAGCATCGACTGCCTGTTCTTGTCCGGTACTGCATCGCCGCTGCAATCATGCTGGTATGCGCGATTTTGCAGATGGCGTTGCAGAGCCTGACCGGATATCCGAGCTATTTTTTGCTGTTGCCAGGCATCTTCCTGTCAGGCCTGATCTTCAACCGAGGGACCGGTATCCTGGCTGCGGTGATCGCCGCGGGCGTCAGCGCGTATGCGACCTACGCAACCGTTGCTGGCCCCGTCTATCTGTCCGAGAACGGTCTGTTTTTCATTACAGCCGCCGGGACCGCTGTTGTCGCTGAATTCCTGCGCGCCGAGATGAAACGTGTGATGCATGCAGACAAGACCAAAGCGCTGCTGCTCCAGGAGATGGCGCATCGCACCAAGAACAATCTGGCGGTGCTGAGCGCGATGATCCGCCTTCAGGCCCGAGGCGCAGAGCCGATGGTAGCCACCGCGCTCGATACGGCAGCGCGTCGAATCCTCGTGACAGCGCAGGTCTACGACCATCTTTCGCTCACGCAGGACTCACGGCTCGTTGACATGCGCTATTACCTGAACAGCGTGGTCGAAAAGATATTCCAATCTCTGGCGCCGCCGGGATCCATCACTTTCGAGGTGCTGAGTGACGATATCGTCTTGCCGCACAATCAGGCGCTGGCGATCGGCATCATCACGAATGAACTTGTCACCAATTCGCTGAAGTATGCCTTTCCCGATCATCGTCCCGGACAGGTGACCGTCCAACTGGCGGCCGGGAAGAACATCGAATTGACGATTTCCGACAATGGCGTCGGTCACGATGGCGAAAGCGATCCATCCGGCCTGGGTTCACGCATCATCCGCCTGTTGACGCAGCAGCTCGGCGGCACGCTCGATTATGCAAAGCTGCAATCCGGACTATCGGCTCGTCTCCGAGCGCCGCGCGGGCCGCTACGCGATCATTGAAGGTCCGCGGCGCCACCCGCGTCCATCGCAACCCCTGGCCCAACGTTCGTGACGATCGCGAAACGCCCCTCTTGATCAGGCACGGGACGCGCGAAGAGGAACCGCTGATTTATCCGACGGCGCAAGCGGGATTTTCGACGTTATGACCGAACACGTTTTAATTTTACCCGCCGGGGTAGACGATTAATCAATGTACGTGTGGCGATTTCCGTACACGGCTTTACAGTTTGGGCATTGAAGAGCCGTCAGGCCTTTTCCAGGAATGTTAGCCGTCTCAATTAATAGCCCACTCTTCTGGAGGCAAACATCGCACATCGGATTACCCGCTCCCCCTTCCTTTCCGTCTTTCCGCTTCCTGTATCGGTAGCCATAAAGTTCTACTGTCTCGTCTGCCAGACGACGTTGCAACTTCCTAAGTCGAGCGATCTCCTCGTCCTTTTCCACTGCCTCGCTTTTTGCTTCGGTCAAAGTCACCTTCAAATCAGCTAGAGCCCCTGTGAGGTCCGCGACTTTCAATCGGAGTTCGGCCTGACTCATCTCTTTATCGATCGCGCGCAGATCGTTGGCGAGCTTGATAGCCTGCGATGCGGTAGAGAATGCCAGTGGCCAATCGATCATGTTATCGTCCCATCGATAGGCGCAGCACCGCGTCGATCACCAATACTGCGGTCATTTCCGTGATCGCCCAAGTAAGCCACTCAATCTTCCGCTGTGCTCTTTCCAAGTCTGTGGCGAGCACGACCAACAGTTCTCCGAAAACTGGGAGTTGGTCGGCCGTTATGTCCTGTCCCGTTCGAGGAATTGTCGGCGGATAGGTGCGTCCAGTTTTTGACAACTCCTTCAGCTTTTCCACCAGCTCACTTGCACCGGGCATTCGGTTGCTCCATTCGACTCGTTGCACATCATACACCTGCCTTGTCTCTACCAAAGGTGGTATATTTTCCCGCGAATCGCTAAGGAGGGACTATCCAATGGCACGCAAGTTTTTGCCTGCACACCTTCGGAGATCGGGTCCTGGCACAGGCGGTCGAAACTGGAATCGCGATCTAGCAATTTGCGCCGAAAAGAAAGAGACCGGCGCGACAAATGTCGCACTTGGAAAAAAGTACGACCTAAGCGCTGAGATGGTCCGCCAGATCATCAATACGGGTGCTCGGAATGCGCGTGATGGTCGCAATCGATGGATGTCTGTGGCAGAGCGTCGCGCAGAAACGAAAGAGCGCGACCGCGCAAATAGCCCATCGTAGAAAAGAAGATTGATGCTTAACTCCGTCTCTTGCCCGCACGTGACGGAGGATCTACCTGCGTCTCCGCCGGCTTCGCGTCGGCTGCCGCGACCGCAGGCCTTGCGAACACGTCCCGGCCGGACGCCTCCTGCGTCTTGCGCCACTGCGCCGGCGTAATGCCCATGTGGCTCTTGAAGGCACGCTGGAAGGCCGCTTCCGACTGATATCCGACCGCCTCAGCGACTGCGCCGGTTGAAAGCGATGAGCGCGTCAGTTCGTTCGCTGCCATCGTCATCCTTATATCGGTCAGGAGATCACTGGCCGAACGGCCGAGTTTCTCCTGAAACTGACGGGCCAACGTGGCGCGCGACATACCGGACAGTTCGGCCAGTTCAGGCAACGACCAGGCGCGCGCAGGCTCGTTGAACAAGGCAGCCACCACCGGCGCTAGACGAGAATGACCGGCGAGAGCGAGAATGCCGCGCGGCGCGTCGCCGGTCTCGCTGGCAAGCCGCAACACAAGCGCGAACATCACCGTCGACAGTGCGTTCAGCATCGCGCGTCCGCCCAGATGATCGGCCGCCGATTCCCCTCGCATAATGGTGACGAGGCCGGCGAGTTGCGCCGCGGTTTCGTTTTCGCCGGCTGCTCCTGCATGCACGACCAGGCGCGGCGGCAGATAACTGCGCAGCAGACGATCGTGCGGCGGCGCAATCGCAAAATGTCCGCACAAGAGGTCGAGCCGCTCGCCTGAACCAAGGTTCTCGCTGATCGTGAAGTTGAGCGCGGGACGGTTGCTCGCCGACATCGGCGCGGCGCCGCTGCCATCGTGCATCACGTGCCGCGGGTTGCCGGGAAGCAGCAAGATGTCGCCGGCCTTCAATTGCAGCGGACGGCCTCCTGCCGGGTCGTCCAATATCGCCGAGCCCGCCAGCACCGCGTGGTACGGGATTTCGTTCGCCTCGCCGGGCCCCTGCGCGATGCGCCAGGGCGCGCCATAGGAGCAACGCAAATCCAACCGTCCGCGCACCGGCATCATCTCGAACAGCCGGCTGAGCCAATCCATGGGCAGTCCTCCCGCGACGGTCAAATGAGACGAATTAGCATATAATCGAGTTATATCGACATTCAACGTCTCAATTTTCAATCATATGGTCACTTCGCAATCGTTCACCAACCCCAACAACGGAGTGCGAAAATGTCCCGTCTTTCAGTTCCCAATCTCGAGTCCGATGCCGGTCCGTCCGGTCAAGTCTACGCGCAGATCAAGAAGGCGATCGGCAGCGTGCCAAACACCTTTGCGGCCATCGCCGCCCATGGCCCTGCAGCGCTCAAGTCGGTCCTCGCCGCCGATACGGTGCTCGCATCGGGCTCGCTCAACAAGCGCGACCAGGAAACCATCAAGCTGATCATTAGCGGCGTCGCCGGCTGCGATTACTGCGTGGCTGCACACAGCATGCTCGGCAAGCTCGCAGGATTGAAGCCGGACGAGCTGAAGAACATCCGCGATGGCAAGCCCACGGGCGATTCCAAGCGCGATGCACTGGCCCGCTTCGTCCGCAAGCTCGCGGAAACCAGCGGCACCGTCAGCGACGTGGAGTTCGCAGCGATCAAGGCCGCCGGCTACAGCGACGCCCAGCTCGTCGAAATCAGTCTGGCTTTCGCGACCACTGTCTTCACCAACGTCTTCAACCGCATCAACGACACCGAGATCGACTTCCCGGCAGTCGCATGAAGCGACCGTGCGATCCGTCAGATCTCAAACACGAAAGGATCACGACCATGACTGCGCTTTCCACGACCGTTCACACTCCGCTCGTCCGCGCGCTGCACAGCTCTGGCCTGCTGGCGGACGACCTCGACTATCACGTCGTCCGGGCGTCGATGGTGATCATGTTCTTCTTCTTCGGTTATCAGAAGTGGTTTCCGTATGAGTTCGAAAGACTGGTCCCATTCATCGGCAACGGGCCGCTGATCTGGTGGCTGTATCCGGTATTTGGCCATGCCGGCGCCAGCTATTTCCTGGGCGTCTCCGAGTGGACCTTCGGGTCCCTGCTGCTCGCGGGCTTCTGGGACAAGCGGATCGGTATCCTTGGCGCCCTCGGCTCGACCGGCACGTTCATCGCAACGGTCACCATCATCCCGTTCATGCCGGAGGGTTGGGACGTTGCCGCAGGAGGTTTCCCCGCGATGACGGGTAACGTGCCCTTCCTGATGAAGGACGTCGTCCTGCTCGCGGTCTCGCTCTACCTTCTGAGGCAGGACGCGGTTCGCCTCATGCGTTGATAGACGCCCTGTTGATGGCGATGCATCGCCGGCGAGCTTCCTGCTCGCCGGCGACTGCGCGTTGATTCGGGCGACGCGTGGCACGCCCCACAAGATCGAACGTTCGTGACGATCGCGAAACGCCCCTCTTGATCAGGCACGGGACGCGCGAAGAGAAACCGCTGATTTGCCCGACGGCGCAAGGGAATTTGTCGCGCGGAGATCCGGCCGCGCACCCATTAATTGAATTGCGGTGATGTCCGCTTTGCTCCTAAATCAACGCCGTCGTTGCCGGACAGGCAGAAACTCGAAATGGCCGTCGTGTTCAGAAACCCCATCATTTCATTTGCCGTCGCTTGTTGGGCCTTGGCGTCCGCCTTCCCGGCTAACGCGGGCCAGCTGGAGGACGCGCAGGCGGCGATCGGTGCCGGCGACTACGTTACGGCTCTGCAACTGCTCGGGGCCTTAGCCGACCAAGACAATGCCTATGCCGAACGTATTCTCGGGATCATGTACATCAAAGGCCAGGGCGTCCCAAAGGACTACGCCACGGGAATGCGGTGGATGCGGCTTGCCGCGGACAAGGGGTTGGCGGACGCGCAGAACGAGGTCGGGATTCTGTTTCAGCAAGGCTGGGGCGTCGCGCGAAACGACGCCGAGGCGGTGAAATGGTTTCGGCTTGCCGCGGATCAGGGCTCGGTCATCGCCCAAAACAATCTCGCCGATATCTTTGCGCAAGGACGCGGCGTCCCGCAGGATCTCCGCGAAGCCTTCAAGTGGTACCGCATCGCCGCCGATCAAAGCTCGCCTTACGCCGAAAATGTGATCGGCGTCGCTTACGAACAAGGCTTTTACGTTGCCCAGGACTATGCCGAGGCCTTTCGATGGTACCGGCGCGCGGCCAACCAGATTTACGACCGGCCCGGGAACACCTGGATCCACAGCCCGCAGTACAACATTGGGGCCATGTACGCGTCAGGTCGCGGCACCGGCCAGGACAATGTGCGGGCGCTGATGTGGTTCACGCTGGCCATAGCCTTTGGCGATACCAAGCCGCCGGATCCATTCGGCGTCAAGCTGGTCAATACGCCGGCATCCACGGCGCCGGAACAGCGGGACAGACTTCTGACGCTGATGACGAGCGCGCAAATCGCGGAGGCAGAAAAGATGGTGCGCGAGTGGAGCCCTCATCCGGTGGTGACAATCGAATCTACGGCAAAATAAATCGGCGCTGCCTGCCCGTCGCATCCTCCGATGAGAAGAGGCCGCCCATCGACCATCGGATATGAACCCGATGTTCGCCAGGCGCGACGTAATAGCTAAATGGGCTGCTTCGGAGGATACGGACGATGTTCAACACGCTTCGAAACAAGCGGACCCTGGCTGCCACGACATCCGGCGGAGTCATTGCAGTCGCCACATTGCTTGGAACCGGCGTCTGCGCCGCCGACAACAACTGGACCATCACGGTCAAGAACGGCGGCAAGGTACCGGCCGACGTCACGATCTTCTGCGAGAGCAAGCCGGCAGGAAGCAAGGCGACTGGCGTCAGACCAGACGGAGGCACCGCAACCATCACCATCCCGGCCGCCGTCCCGGCGTGCAAAGGCAAGTATTCGTGGAAGGCGGAGTACGGCGGCAAGGTATGCGGCAGTCATTCCGTCGACATCAGCGGCCCCACCACGGTCAGCGTCACCTGCGATGCCGCACCACCAGCCAGTGCTGCGTCCAGCCCGGCAGCACCGGCACCGGCGGCGGCACCTCCGAACCTTCGGCTGAAATCTCCAGCGGAATTGGAGAAAGAAATCGATGATACGGCCAAGGATCTCGCCAAAGCCTACGACGAACTCGACAAGGTCGACTCGCAGGCGAAAATCGACGCGCTCAAGCAGCGAGCCGCCAAGGACCGTGAAACCGTCTACCGCGTCAAGACGATTCTGGAAGGCCCGCAGAGGAGCGTGATCGAGACCAACCCATCCTGACTGGACCGTATTGAAACAGAAGACGACGGATGTCGGCGCCAAGGCCGAAGCGTTTCAAAAGAAAGTATTGGGTTGTGTGCTTGCGGGCGACCTCACTCAGCCCGACCCGCCGAAGCCCGATTCAACTCCCCCGAACCTCAACGTGGCTCCTGCGACGAACATCGACCCGACCACCAAGGGCAAGCATGCGGTCGGTTGCAAAAAGAGTTTATAGCAGACCCATTTTCAGTAGACCGCGATCTCAAGACGACGCGTCTCGGCCCGGCTCCAAAGCCGGGCTCCTTGCATTTCAGTCTAGCGACACAAGCGAGCGTATACGCTGCTATCCCGCGCCGCTCTTGAAAAAGCGCGCCTGGTTTGACCATTCCCCGATTTTGTTGGTCTTGACCCATTGCGCCAGTTCATCGTGGCGCACGAGCCATACGTCCGGAAAACCGCGAATGTATTTCAGGATTCGATCGAGCTGCGCCGCCATCAGCGGCCGGCCGCCGAAATGACAGTGCAGCGTAATATTGAGGTACGACGTCGGTTCGTTGGCATAGAGATAATCGAACGTGTCCTTGTACACGTCGTACCAGTCGCGCGGATTGCCGCGCAGCACCCGGTGATCGGCGAAATCCGAATGCGGAAGGGCAACCAGCGTGCCCTTCCCGGTATCGACGCAGAACGGAAGGTCGATGTTGTTGTAGTCGCCGTACCAGAGGAAGCCGGTATCGGCGATGATCTCTTCGGTGTGCGCGGTCGGCGCCAACACCGGGCTGAGCCATCCTTTCGGCAGCGCTCCCGTCAGCTTCCTGAACACGCCGATGCACTTCTCGATGATGGCGCGCTCTTCCTCCGGATCGAGATAGGCCATCAACGCGTCTTGCGTGTACGAATGGGCGGCGACCTCGTGTCCGGATTTCAACATGCATTCGACCGCATCAGGGGCCAATTCCATCGAGTGCGCGTTGGCGACAAAGGTGGAAGGCGCCTCGTTCTCATTGAGGATCTTCAAGAGGCGCCACACGCCATGACGGCTGCCGTACCAACCCCAGGTCATCGCGGCGCGGTCATGCGTCCCCGGCTTGAGCGAGGTGGTCTGCACCGAAAAGGGCGGTCCTTTTTCCCCTGACCAGTTTTCCATCAGGCACGTCACCACCACGGCGATCCGCGCTCCGTTCGGCCAGGAAAATCCATTGGAGTCTGTCAACGCTGTCATTCGTGAGCCTCTTTCTCGCTATCTGTTATTGTTTATCCGGATCACGGCGAAGATGAAGTTCAGCGAACGCTGATGAAGCCATCCGAGCGCTGATGTCAATATATGCTAGCTCAGACCGGCCAAGCGGCACCTGTCCTCGACTCTCCTCTTCAAGCCGCGATAGCATCGCTTTAAGAAAAGCCGCCGCCGAGCGGTTCGGGAGGAACGAGTGCATCGTCGGAGTTTTATTCAAGCGGGTGGAGCGGCGTTGCTCGCTCAGTCTCTGCCGGGCCGCGTTGCCTTTGCTCAATCGAAATTCCCGACGAGGCCGATCCGCCTGATTGTCCCCTATGCGCCCGGCGGGGTCGTGGACACCGTGGCCCGCAACTGGGCCCAACGGATGAAGGCGCCACTCGGCACGGTCGTTATTGAAAATCAGGGCGGCGGCGGCGGCACGATCGGCGCGAGCACCGTCGCGCACGCGGCATTCGACGGATATACGCTGCTGTTTGGCGACACCAGCAGCCAGATCATTGCGCCCTACCTGATGGTCGACCCGCCCTACGACACCATCAAGGACTTCGCCCCGGTCTCGATGATTGCCACATCGTCGACGGCCGTCGTCGTGCACCCCAGCGTGCCCGCCAAGACACTCGATGAATTCGTCAAGTATGCGGCCAGCCATCAGAAAAAACTGTCCTACGCTTCAGCCGGCACCGGGACGGTGACCCACCTCGCAGGGGAAATGTTCAAGCAGCTGACGAACACGCCCGATATCCTGCACGTGCCCTACCGCGGCGCCGGTCCCGGCCTGATTGATCTCCTGGCGAATGTAGTGCCGATGATGACTCCAAACGTCACCGGTCAGGTCTTGAGCTACCACCGCTCCGGCGATCTCCGCATCCTTGCCGTCTGCGCCCCTGCCCGGCTCAAGGCCGCGCCCGAAATTCCGGCTGCCGCCGAAACGCTTCCAGGACTCGTCGCCGGACTGACTTGCGGCGTTCTGGCGCCGGCGAGAACGCCGCAAGCAATCATCGCTCAGATTGCCGATGCGACCGCTGATGTCATGAAGCAGCCTGACTTTGAGGTGGCTCTGCGGGCAGCGGGGCTGGAGACCCGATCCGACGCAAGCCCGACCGAGGCGCAAGCATTTCTGGCCTCAGAACGGCAGCGTCTGGTTCCGATTATCAAAGCCGCAGGGTTAGAGCCTCAGTAAGCCACGCAACACGGCAGGAAACCATGACCGCGATTACACTCGAGCAAGCCAATCGCATCATCGAGGCGATCATCAAACGCGGCACAGAGCTCGCGTGCCGCCCATTGAGCGTGATCGTCGTCGAGCCCGGCTGCATCGTGAAGGCGTTTCAGAAAGAAGACGGATCATCGATGGTTCGTTTCGAAATGGCTTTCGGCAAGGCCTACGCGTCGTTGGCGCTTGGCCGCTCGTCCACGCTGGTGCGCATTCGCAACGAGGAAAAGCCGGTCTTCATGCGCTATTTGTTGAGCGCGACCGACGACAAGATTTTTCCCGAAGGCGGCGGCATGCTGATCCGCGCCGATGACGGCGAAGTGGTCGGCGCGGTTGGCGTCACCGGAGATACCGAAGAAAAGGATGAAGAGCTCGCTGCCTTTGGCATCCGCGCCGCAGGTTTCAAGACAGACGACGACTGCGAAGGCATGGGCCGCACGGTGAACGTCAGGAAGACGAAGTAAGCCATCCCAGAGGTTACCGCCCCCGAGTCCTCAGACGAAGTAAGCCATCCTTAAGGTTACCGACGCGACGCGTTTGGTCGCGACATAGGTAGAATGGTCGGGGCAGTTTCTTAACCGACGTGTGTTCCAATGGCCGGACATCCCACAAAGGATTTCCGGTTATGAAAATTTGGTCGTTCGCCAAGCACGCCTTCATGGTCTTCTGGTATCGGTACGTCAAAATACTGAATTTGATTTTGCCGTCGACCGTCGTTCAGGGAAAGCGGCTTGTCGTATTTCCCGACGTCTATAAGCCGCTGGAAAATGAATACGCTTGTGCCGACTACTGCCGCGTCGGCGACAGGGTACTGGACCTCGGCTGCGGGAGCGGCGTCGGCGCCGTGTTCTGCGCGCCCAAGGCGCGCGAACTGCTCGCTGTCGATATCAATCCGTCCGCGGTCAAGAATACGGAAGAGAATTGCCGCCGCAACGGTCTGAACAATGTCGTGGTCAAGCAAAGCGACATGTTCTCGGGCGTCGAGGGCAAGTTCGATCTGATCCTGGCGAACCCGCCCTATCTCGAGGCGGATTTCGAAGACAAGGACAAGCAGTTCGCCACTTCCGTGCGTTACCTGCCGATGCTGTTCGCGCAGGTCGGCGAACACCTCGCCGATAACGGCCGGCTTCTGATTCAGTATCCCATGTGGTTTCGCGGGATGATCGAACGGCTCGGCGCAGAGCGCGGTCTGAAGCTGGTCGAGGTCAAGCGCATGCCGCTCAAGTCTCCCGGGCTTCTGCTGCTCAGCCTGCTCTATATGCAGTTCGGTTTCCGCTCGGCCTTCTATCTGATGGAGCCGATGAGAAAACCGGCGACCACAAAGCTTGCCGCCTAGTGTGGTTGATCGGTCAACTCAATTGGACTGGGTAGCGGCGGCGCGCTTGCCGTGAACCACGGCACGAGCGTCTGGATGCGCGGCATCGCGTGTTCGACGATTGTCGACCGGGCGACCCCGGCGATGCGTGGCGCCAGCGCGGAGAGATCACCTCGGCGCGTGACCAGCAGAAGGTCCCGGGAAAAGCCAGGACCCGGTAACGGAAGCACGCTCACGCGGTTAACGTGCGCGATGCCCTGCAAGAGACAGAGCGGCGTGGTGATGGCGACCCCCATGCCCGTCGCAACCATGGCGATCAAACCATCCGACGTATCGAACTCGAATGCCCTCGGCGGACGCAAGCCGAGCCGGCTCAGGTGGCGCTCAACCTGCGCGCCGACATAGGAGCGCTCGCTATGTCGCACGAGGCGGGACCGACTTAAGATCTCCTGGAGATCCAGACTTTCGAATTCCGATTCCAGATCGCGCGGAACGACCAGCACATAAGGCTCGCGGTAAAAGGGGTAGCGCTCGATGTCATCAAGGTCCTCCATGGCATCACAGGTGATGGCCGCATCGATCGTCCGGCGCATCAGCGCTTCGGCATGCGACCGAGCTAACCCCGACCAGGCAGACAGGCTCAGGGCTGTCGAGCCCGTCACGAGTTCCTTGACGAGATAGGCCCCGACCGTGCCGGCATAGGAGTCGACAAGACCGAGCCTCAA
>Ga0307470_10000527_pt1 | contig 18395 bp, 13 predicted proteins | sample atmos_gasesAM3C__FD_204565 | JGI IMG/M metagenome (GOLD analysis project Ga0307470, IMG submission 204565) | Hardwood forest soil microbial communities from Morgan-Monroe State Forest, Indiana, United States - atmos_gasesAM3C_05 | ecosystem: Environmental > Terrestrial > Soil > Temperate forest... | reverse complement strand
GTTGTCGGTGTACCGGTAGGTGGTGAGGATCTCCGCCACCGGCATCGTCACCGCGGCCCGCACCGCGTGGATCTCGTCGCCGGCGAGGATCTGCGCCGGAAGGTTCCAGAGCCGGAGCGCCGCACCCGCCGCGAGCGGCGCGAGCCAAGCCACCACGCGGGCCGCGCGTTCGAAGCGAGGGGGCAACCGGCGCACCCTGTCACCCTAGCCGCCGATCACGCTAGAGCAGCACAAAGATCCCATAAAGAATGGCTGGAATCTCGATTCCAGCTCGTCCAGTTCCCTAAACTCGTAGGCTGCGACGAGTCTTGGACAGTCATTCAGGTCACCTCGAGAAGGGAGCCTTCATCGTGAGAAGGAATGCGCTTCTGCTCGGTCTCGGTGTGCTCTCGGCGCTCGTGCGGACCCTCTCCGCTGACGTCGTCTTCGTGCCCATCCCGGACGCCGGCGGGATCAAGAGCGCCAATTACCAGACGACGATCGAAGTCGCCAACCACAGCTCGTCGGACGGGGCGTTGAACCTCGCCTTCGTCCCGACGAACACCAGCGGCACCGGGAGCGTGGGTGGCGGCTACAGCTTCCCCGCCGGCAGGACGGTGACCTACGAGGTCACGAAGATCGTCGGCGGGCCCGGCCTGCTCAAGGTGACGTCGGACGTCTCCGGTCTCGGTCTCGGGCAGGCGGCCTTCTACGTGGACCGTGCGGCGGAGAACGCGCCCTGGGACCTGCCGGTGATCTCGTCGGCGAATCAGTTCACGCCGGGGACCGTCGCCTTCCTCGAGGATCTGCGCCGCAACGCCGATGGGGTGTCGAACGTCGAGATCGTCAATCTCGGCGACGCCGCGACGCTCTGCACCATCGACCTCTTCGACCAGGCCGGCACAGCGATCCTGCCCGGCCTCAACGCCACCGTGCCCGCAGAGGGCCATGCTGTCTCGAATGACGTGCTCATCGCCGATCACGTCACCGAGATCCTGGGCGGAGAAGCGCGGGTGAGCTGCGATCAGCCGTTCTACGCCTACGCCACCTTCGTCTCGCCCGACTTCAACAGCTTTCGGATGATCCCGCCCCTCGCCAATCCTCCCGCGCCGGCCGGCCCGTCGGTGATCGTCAACATGCCGGGACAGTATTTCGTCTCCAACAGCTCGCACCCGAACCTCGACCTCCCGCTGCCGCTGGTGCCGGGCGTCAGCTACCGCCGGGTGACGATCGACTTCGACATGACCATCCGCGACTTCACGCCGATCTTCACCGGCGTGCTCGGCATGTTCCATGCCGGCGGCCCGCGCTTCGGCAAGACTCTCTACTTCGGCTTCAACGTCCGCGGCATGCGCGGCCGCGTCCTGGGCGACCTGGGCCAGCCGACGCTCGAGGCGGCGGTCAAGCGCAACGTCGCCTTCGACGCCGGCGGCACCTACCACATGAAAATCATCTACGACACCCCGACGCGGTCGGTGCTCTTCTATGCCACCAAGCCGAGCGGCATTCCGGTCATGGACGCCCTCGTCGGCAACTTCAACTGGAACGTGATCGACACCGGCGGCGCGCCGGTGCGCGTGCAGTTCGGCATCCCCGGCATCGCCGATGGGGCCTACTATCCGCCGACCGGCTGGAGGTTCTCGAACCTCCACATCGTCGCGACACCCTAGCCCTACGACCGCCCGGCGCGGACGACGATCGGCCAGCGGACGTCGCGCGGCTCCTCGGGGTCACCCCAGGCGGCGGCGAGCTCGGGGAGGAGCCGGGCGACGGGATCCTCGCCGCGGGCGGCGACGTAGCGCTGGACCGCCGACCAGGTGCGCAGGTAGCCGGCGAACTGGGGGAGCGCCCAGCGCTCGTGGAGCTCGAAGGAAGGTGCTGCGACCTCGTCGAAGGGGAACGGGATGGTGCGGTACTCCTCGTCCACCCAGCGCCGCCCGGCCGGCCAGTAGGAGCCGACGGTCCCGTGCCCCAGGCGGTCGACGAGGCGGTCGACCACCGGCGCGATGCGCGCGTAGTCGTAGGTCCACAGCGCCAGGGCGCCGCCCGGCGCCAGCACGCGGCGGACCTCGGCGTAGAAGCGGTCGAAGTCGAACCAGTGGACGGCCTGGGCGACGGTCACCAGGTCGATCGAGCCGTCCGCCAGGCCCGAGCTCTCGGCCGGCGCCACCCGGTACTCGACCCGCGGATGGGGCGTCGCCTGGGCGATCTGCTGCGCCGAGGCGTCGGTCGCGATCACCCGCGCGAAGTGCTCGGCGATCCCCAAGGCCGCCTGGCCGTTGCCGGTGGCGCAGTCCCAGGCGAGGCGGTGGTCAGCGGGGGGGAGGGGGAGCCCGGCGACGAAGGCGGGGAGGCCGGCGGGATAGCTCGGCCGGAAGGCGGCGTAGGCCGCGGCGTGGCCGGAGAAGTGGTCCTCGAAGGGCATCGGCGGGGAAGTCTGTCATGGAGCTTCCACCTTCTGCGTGCTGGTCGGAAGCATGAATTCTCGGCCCAACGACCTTGCCGCTGACACCTTGTCCAGGTGCCGCGCGACGCGCCATAGCGCAGCGCAGATCCCGGCGCTGACGACGAGATTGACCAGCGAATCCTCCGGCCCGAAGGCTCCTCCGGTCCACAGAACGGAGCCGTGGGAAACGGTCACCCACGCTGCCTGGGCACGCCAGTTTTCGCCGGAGAGGGGCAGGCCGATCAGGAAGATCGTCGCGTTCCAGCAGCAGTGATGAGCCGCGACCACCCAGAGGTTTCGCGACACGATGAACACCTCGGCCCACATCAGACCGGCCAGCGTGACCGAGAGCAGGGTGACCCAACGGACCCCATTGTTTTCGAGGTGCGCAAGACAAAAGATCACGGCGCTCCCGACCAGAGCCGCTCGAGTGCCGATCCCCTCTTCGAGGATCCGGAAGAGGATGCCCCGAAATGCCACTTCCTCGATCACCGCCGCGATCCAGATCGTAGCGAGAATTCCAGCGGCCTGACCGAAGCCACGGAACGACACGAGCTGATAGTGGCCGGTCGCGTACAGGGCGAGGATCGTCACGCCGATCGACAGGGCGCCAGCCACCGCGGCGAGCAGGATCCACCGCCAGGGGAGCGACAGCTCTCGCGCGGCTCGCCGTTCGTAGCAGCGGACGAACGCCCAGTAGCTAAGGACCACGGCGGCGAAGAGGTTCACCCGGCGCACGATCGACGAAGCGTGCTCGCCGAGCGAGAAGGCGGATTCGATCAAGGGATGGAGGAGGAGCCGGTACGCGGCGATGGCCACCACCAGGCAGGCGGCAGCAACGCAGAGCTTGAGGAGCTCCCTGATAAGGAAGCGCGACCTGGACTGCGGCAAGCGCCGCATCAGCTCGCAGGCTCGGCGGTGAGGGCCGCGTTGTTCGCAGGCTCGGCGGCCAGGGCCGCCTCGACCGCCGCGCGCTCGGCCAGGAGGTCCTGGACGGCGCCGTCGGCGAGGTGGCCGCGGCGCTGGCAGACGTGGGCCTGGCGGGCCACCTCGCGGAGGGCGGCGAGGGTGGTGGCGGCGGTGGCTCCGGGCGCGGTGGCGGCCGCGCCTGCCTCGAGCAGGCTCACGGCGGCGGCGACCGAGGCGCGGCGCAGCGCCTGGACGGCCTCGGGGGGCGAGGCGGCCCAGGGCTGGGTGGCGCCGTAGACGCTCGCCACCAGGCGGCGGGCGTGCTCCCAGGCGCTCGAACGACGGATCTCCAGCAAGGTCTCTCCCCTGGGCTCTGTCTCTGGGTCCGTCTCTGCTCGGGGGTGCGGCGGGACCCGCGAGCGAGCCCGGCGGGCGGGCCGTCCCTTCTTGATAACGCGCGAGACCGCCGTGGGTTACACCCGCACCGCCGCGGAGGGTGCTACGATCCCGCCGTCACGTCGTCGTCACAGGAACGTCACGTCAGCTTTTCCGGTGGAGGGAGACGAGCGCATGAAGGCGGCTGCCATCCTCAAGTGGTTGATGCCGAAGGAGGAGCGCTTCCACGAGCTGCTCGACCTCGACACCGCGAACCTGCTCAAGGGGACGCGCCTCTTCGCCGAGATCGCGGCGAGCCGCAACCTGGGCGACCGGCGGATCAAGTGGGTCGAGCTCAAACGGATCGAGCACGACGGCGACGGCCTCACCCGGCAGGTCTTCGACGCCCTCAACTCCACTTTCATCACCCCGCTCGACCGCGAGGACATCCGCCAGATCGCGACCGACTTGGACGACATCCTCGACTACATCGAGTCGGTGGCGCACGACCTCGTCCTCTTCGAGCTCGAGGACGCGCCCGAGGCCCTGCGCCAGTTCGCCGAGATCCTCGTCGCCATGGTGGGGGAGATCGCGACCATCACCTCGCTGATCTGGGACCTCGGCAACGAGGTGCGCATCCGCGAGGGGACGGTGCGCATCTCCGACCTCGAGAACCAGGCCGACCAGCTCCACAGCGCGGTGATCGCCAACCTGTTCAAGGACAACGGGCGCAACCCGATCGAGATCCTCAAGTGGAAGGAGATCTACGGGGGCCTCGAGGACGCCTGCGACCAGTGCAAGAACTACACGCACGTGGTCGGCAACGTCGTGGTCAAGAACTCCTAGGCCCGCCCGCTCATGCCGCCCGGCTTCGGCTTCCTGGCCTTCATCATCCTGGTCGCGCTCGCCTTCGATTTCCTGAACGGCTTCCACGACGCCGCCAACTCGATCGCGACCGTCGTCTCGACGCGGGTGCTCACCCCGCAGCAGGCGGTCCTCTGGGCGGCCTTCTTCAACTTCGTCGCCGCCTTCCTCCTGGGCACCCAGGTGGCGAAGACGATCGGCAGTGGCATGATCGACATCGCCGTGGTCAACAACCGGGTGGTGCTCGCCGGTCTCCTCGGGGCGATCGCCTGGAACCTCATCACCTGGTATTTCGGCCTGCCGGTCTCCTCGTCGCACGCCTTGATCGGCGGCTATGCCGGCGCCGCCGTCGCCAAGGCCGGTATGGGGGCGATCCTCTTCGCCGGCTGGGTGAAGACGCTCGCCTTCATCGTCCTCGCGCCGCTGATCGGCATGGTCCTGGGGCTCGGCCTGATGGTCGGCGTCACCTGGATCTTCCGGCGCTGGCACCCGTCGCGGCTCGACCGCCTCTTCCGCCGCCTGCAGCTCGTCTCGGCCGGCCTCTACAGCCTCGGGCACGGCGGCAACGACGCGCAGAAGACCATGGGCATCATCACCGGCCTGCTGGTCTCCTCCGGCCAGCTCCGCGCCTTCAAGGTGCCGCTCTGGGTGATCCTCCTCTCCCACGCGGCGATCGCCCTGGGGACGATGTTCGGCGGCTGGCGGATCGTCAAGACGATGGGGACGAAGATCACCAAGCTGCAGCCGTTCGGCGGCTTCTGCGCCGAGACCGCCGGCGCCATCACCCTCCTGGGCGCCACCTTCTACGGCATCCCGGTCTCCACCACCCACACCATCACCGGCGCCATCGTCGGCGTCGGCTCCTCCCGCCGGCTCTCGGCGGTCAAGTGGGGGGTGGCCGGCCGCATCGTCTGGGCCTGGGTGCTGACCATCCCCATCGCGGCGGCGGTGGCGGCGGCGGTGTACTGGCTGATCGCGATGATCTAGGCGCTCGTCCCCCCGGAGCCCCGCCGGGCAGGCTCTTTGCTTTAGGATCGTCTGCCAATGGATCCAAGACCGCAGAGGGCTGTCGTCCCCGGCGCTCCGCCGAAGACGCCCCCGCCGCCGGCCGGCGCGCGGCCGGCGCCCCGGCCCGCGGCCTGGGGGAGCGCCGACATCCTGCGCGCCGCCGCCCTCGTCTTCGGGCTCTACCTCACCCTCCAACTGGTCTGGTTCGCCCGCCTGCTGGTCCTCACCGCGTTCCTCGGCGTGCTCTTCGGCCTCGCGGTGGCGCGCGGCGCCGACTACCTGAACCGGGTGCGCATCCCCCGCGGCCTGGCGGCGGCGATCATCGTCTTCGGCTTCTACGGTCTGCTCTACGGCGTCGGCGCCTGGGCGGCTCCCACGCTCGCGGAGCAGTTCGGCGAGCTGCGGACCCGCCTGCCGGAGGCGACCGACAAGGTCAACGGCTGGATCGACGCCCATCGCCACGACCTCCTCGGCCAGGTGATCAGCGGCGCCCGCGCGCCGGTCGCCCCGCCCGCCGCGGCCGCGGCTCCGGCGCCCGCTCCGGCTCCGCGGGCGAAGGGCAAGGCAGGGCGGATTCCGAGCCTTCCCGCCGCGGCTCCCGCTTCCCCGGCCACCGGCGCCGCGCCCACCCCGCCATCCGACCTGCGGTCCACCCTCGCCGAGCACGCCGGCTCGGTCGCCCGCTACCTCTTCCCCTTCCTGTCCTCGACCTTCGAGGTGGTGGCCGGCCTGCTGCTGATCACCTTCATCACCATCTACATCGGCACCGACCCCGACACCTACCGGCGCGGCATGCTGGCGCTCGTCCCCCACGGCAGCCGCGCGCGCGCCGGCGAGGTGCTGGCGGCGATCGCCGTCGCGCTCCGCAAGTGGCTGGAGACCCAGGCCGTCGCCATGCTGGCGATCGGCGTCGTGGTGACCATCGCCCTGAAGCTCCTGGGCATCAAGGCGGCGCTCTCGCTCGGCATCATCGCCGGCCTCTTCGAGTTCATCCCCACCCTGGGGCCGCTCCTCTCGGCGATCCCCGGCATCGCCATGGCCTTCCTCGACTCGCCGCAGAAGGCGCTCGCCGTGGCGCTCGTCTACTGGGCGGTCCAGATGCTCGAGGGACACCTCCTCATCCCCATCCTGATGAAGGAGGGGATGGACCTGCCGCCGGTCCTCACCATCATCGGCCAGGCGCTGATGGCGCTCGTCTTCGGCTTCCTCGGCCTCCTCCTCGCGGTGCCGCTGATCGCCGCCATCATCGTGGCGATCAAGATGCTCTACGTCGAGGACGTGGTGGGCGACCCCGAGGTGACGCCGCAGCCGGACGGGTAGGCGAAGGCCGCAAGGCCTGCTTCCGCGGTACCGCGGGATAAGATCGTCGGCGAAGAGTGCCCGACAGAGACGAAACACCCGTCCTCGAGCCCGCGCCGGGCGCCTTGCCCGTCGCCCTCTCCTTGTCCTCGGCCCCGCCGTCGCCCGGCCCGCCGCGCGCGCGGCGGCGGCTCCTCGCCTGGCTCGCCGCGGCCGCGTTGCTGGGCTCGCTCGCCACCGTGCCCTATGCCGCGCACCTGCTGGCGGGCCTCGCGGCCGCGCCCGGCGGGCCGAGCCTGCCGCCGGGCGCCGTCGGGCTCGCCGCCGTCGCGAGCGCCCTCTTCACGGCGGCGCTCGCCTTCCTCCTCGGCTGGCTCGGCGTCGTCCTCGGCGAGCGGATCGGCCTCGGGGATCCCGTCCTCGCCGCCTGGGCGGCGAGCCGCGGGGTCGACCGCGATCCCCTGCGGCGGGTGGCGGTCCGCGCCGTGCCGGCCGGCCTCGCCGGCGGCGCGCTGGCCGCCCTGATCGTCTCGCGCATCCCGACGCCGTTGCGCGCCGGCATCACCGAGCCCAATGCCTGGGAGGGGTTCCTGGGCTCGCTCGGCGCCGGCGTCACCGAGGAGATGCTCTGCCGCCTCGGGCTGCTGACGCTCTTCGCCTGGCTGGGAGCGCGGCTGCTGCGCCAGGCCCGGCCGGGCGCCTTGGTGCTGTGGATCGCCAACCTCCTCGCCGGCCTGCTCTTCGCCGCGCTCCATCTGCCCCAGGCGAACGCCCTCCTCCTGCACATGGACGCCGCGGCGCTCGCCGTCGTCCTCGCCGGCAATCTGGCCATCGGCCTGATCTGCGGCTGGCTCTACTGGCGGCTCGGCATCCTGGCCGCCATGATCGCCCACGGGAGCGCCGACCTCGTGTTGCACGTCCTGCCGCCCCTGCTCCTGAGATAGGGTGAGAAGAACTCCATGGAGGGTCCGTCGATGAAACGTCGCTGGCAGCTGGCCCTCGCCGGGTCTCTCGCCGCGCTCTGGCTCGCCGCCCCGCCGCCCGCCGCGGCGCAGGCGAAGGCGGGGGAGGACGCCGAGCCGCGATGGCACATCGTGCGTCCCGGCGAGACCCTGGAGAGGATCGCCGGCAGCCTGTTCGGCTCGGTGTCGCGCTGGGTGGAGATCTGGCGGCTCAACCCGGCGATCGCGAACCCGCACCACATCGTGCCGGGGCAGCGCGTGCGCATCCCGGTCTTCGAGAAGGGGGCGTCCTCGGCGACCATCCGGCGCCTGTCGCGCGAGGTGGCCGAGCGGCCGGCGCCCAACCCGTGGTCGCCGGCCCAGGTCGGCGACTCGCTGCTCGAGCGCGACGGCGTGCGCACCTACGCCAAGTCGTCGGCCGAGATGCGCTTCAACGACGGGACGCGGCTGCTGGTCTCCGAGGACTCGCTGGTCTACCTGCAGCGCCGCGACGGCGCGCTCGCCGGCGTCGCGCGCAAGGGGGTCGAGATCGTCGAGGGGCAGGCGGACTACGAGGCCACCGCGGCCGGCCGGCCGGCCGTTGCCCCCGGCGGCGTCGAGATCGTGCTCGGGCCGGCGCGCATGACCTCGCGGCCGGACCGCGGCGGGGGCGCCCAGGCGCGGGCGCGCCGGCCCCGCGACGGCGGCTCGAAGGTGATGGTCTACGGCGGCGAGGGGGAGGTCGAGGCCGCCGGCGCCAAGGTCCTGGTGCCGCAGGGGAGCGGCAGCTCGATCCCGCGGGAGGGGCCGCCGGGGCCGGCCGAGCCGCTCCTCCCCGCGCCGCGGACGGTGAGCCCGGCGGCGGGGGCGGAGCTCGCCTTCGCCAACCCGGCGTTCCTCTGGGAGCCCCTGCCGGCCGCCGCGGCCTACGTCGTCGAGCTCTGCCGCGACGAGCGCTGCGGCACTCTGCTCGACCGCGCCGTGGTCGCCGCGGAGGAGGGGAGCGCCGGCGCCGGGGGCGAGTGGCAGGCGGCGGCGCCGCTGCCGGTGGGCGAGCTCTTCTGGCGGGTGACCGCCCGCAGCCGCTCCGGCCTCGACGGCTATCCGAGCGCGGCGGCGCGCCTCGCCATACTCGCCGACCGCGTCGACCGCGAGCCGCCGGCGGCCCGGCTGACGCTCAATGGTCCCCAGGCCAGCGTTGGCGCGACGCTCTTCGCCGCCCCCTCCGTCGAGGTCGTGGCGAGCGCCGAGGACGCCCTCTGCGGCATCGGCCGGGTGGCGGCGACGCTCGACGGCCGCGCCCTCGCCGGCGGCCCACTGGCGGCCGGCCCCCACACCGCGGGCGGCGTCGCCGTCGACCGCTGCGGCAACCGGGCCGACCTCCCGCCGCTCGCCTGGGTCGTCGACGCCGAGCCGCCGGCCGTCCGCTGGGAGGTCGGCGACCGCCAGCTCTTCGTGGCGCGGGGCGAGCCGCGCGCGGCGCGCCCCACCGCCGGCCGCGGCAAGGCGGCCGCCGCCGGCCCGCGCCTCGACTGGACGTCGGACGGCCGCGCCTGGCGCGCGCTCTTCGCCGCCGGCACCGCCGGAGTGCCACCGGTCTACGGCGACGGCGAGATCGCGAGCGACCGGCCGCAGGTCTTCCTCGCGCCGGCCGGGCTCGACCTGACCGTCGACGGCAAGCCGCTCGCCCTCGGCCCCGGCCAGCTCGTCTGGATCCAGGCCGAGGACGCCGGCTGCGGCGTCGCGCGCCTGAGCCTCCGCGTGCGCACGACCGCCGCCTCGCCGCCGGCGGCCGGGCCGGGCAACGTGCTCGAGATCGACGCCGTCGACCTGGTGGGCAACGCCCGCCACCTCGAGTGGCCGCTCGTCCCGCGCTGAGCCCGGCCCGCTAGCTGGCCGGCGGGCGGACGGAGGCGCGCACGGCGGTGGGGCGGGTGGGGATCCACTGGGAGGCGGCGCTCTCGTGGCCGGCGGAGGGCCCGACGGGCGTCTCGACCGACCAGTGGACCGGGGAGACGGCCATCCGCTCGAGCTCGGCGACGACGGCGGCGGCCGCCGGACGCTCGGCCGGCTCTCGCGCCAGCAGCCGCATCACCAATGAGGCCAGCTCCGGCGGCGCCTCCGGCGCCCGCCGCTCGACCGGCGGGACGCTCCGCGCGAGCGTGGCCATCATGGTCTCGTCGACGCTCCCGCCGACGAAGGGCCGGGTGCCGGTCAGGCACTCGTAGAGCACCACGCCGAGGGCGAAGAGGTCGCCGGCGCGGCCGTAGCCCTCGCCCAGCAGGCTCTCCGGCGGCACGTAGCCGGGCGTGCCGAAGACCGCCCCCGGCTGGGCCTCGACCGCGGCGATGAGGCCGGCGATGCCGAAGTCGGTCACCTTGATCGAGCCGCCGCTGCCGAGGAGCACGTTGGCCGGCTTGACGTCGCAGTGCACGATGCCCAACTCGTGGGCGGCGGCGAGGCCGCGGGCGATGCCGGTGGCGACCCAGGCCACCTCGCCGGGGCTCAGGCGCTCGCGCTGCCAGAGCAGCCGCTCGAGGTTGGTGCCCTCGACGAGCTCCATGGCGATGAAGGCGCCGTCCGGCGCGTCCTCGACGTCGTAGACCGCGACCACGTTGGGGTGGTGGACGCGGGCGCCGGCGACCGCCTCGTTCATCAGGCTGGCGATCAGCCGGGCGCGCCGGCCGTCGAGGACCTCGTCGCCCAGGCGGATGGTCTTGAGCGCCACCGCGCGGTGGAGCTTGGGGTCCCAGCCGCGGAAGACGGTCCCCATGCCGCCGGCGCCGAGGAACTCGACCACCTGGTAGCGGCCGAGGAACACCTCGCCCAGGGCGCGGCGGTCGGAGAGGCCGCGCTGCAGCGAGGCGAAGGTCGAGCGCAGCTCGTCGATCTCGTCGCCCCCGACAGGCCCCTTCTGCCCCTCGCCGCCGACCAGCTCGCGGATGGGCTTGACCAGCGAGGCGTAGGCGGCGGCGGAGAGCGCGGCGATGAGGGCGAGCGCGGCGCCCAGGGCGAGGGCCGCCTGCCGCCGCACGCGCCGCGCCACGGCGTCGGCGACCTGCGACGGCTGCCGCGAGAGGATCGCCCAGCCGCTCCCCGGCACCGGCGCGTAGGCGCCGAGCACCCGCTCGCCGTCCGGTCCCAGGAAGCGGCCGGCGCCGCGCAGGCGGCCGGAGAGGGCGCTCTCGACCATGCGCCTGGGGTAGCCGGCGAGCGACGCCGCCGATCCCGCGATCACCTGGCCGTCCGCGCGCGCCAGCACGAGGTCGGCCTGGTCGCCGATCTCGTCGGGGACGACGATCTCGCCGAGCGCGGCGCCGTCGCAGGCCAGGCGGACGCTGCCGCCCCCGTCGAGCAGCGCGTCGACGCGGACGACCGGCGGGGAACCGCCGGCCGCCGCGCGCGTCCTGCGGGCGTCGAGGTCGAAGGCTACCTGCGCCCGCCGCTTGGCGAGCGGGTCGCTCAGCTGGGCGCGGACCACCTCCTCGCCGCCGGCGTTGACCACGGCGACCGCCAGCACGCCCAGGTCGGCGAGCGCCCGCAGCTCGCGGCCGAGGAGCTCGCGCGCGGCGGGCGAGCGGGGGTCGGCGAGCGCCGCGCTCGCCGCCAGGCCGCCGGCGAGGGCGGTGCGGGTGGCGAGGAAGGCGCCGACGCGCGAGGCCGCCGTCTGCGCCGCCAGGATGTGGGTGCGCAGGACCTGCTCCTGCATGGCGTCGCGGTTGATGTCGACGAGGCCGAACGAGGAGATGGCGACCGGCAGCAGGCCGACGGCGGCGAGGGCGAGGGCGACGCGGGTGAGCAGCTTGGGCCGCAGCCGCGCGACCACCCGCCGCAGCCGCGCCACCGTCCGCGGCCCCGCCGGAGGGTCCGTCGCGTCGCGGCCGCCTCGCGAGCCGCCGCGGGCGCGCGGCTCAGAGTGCGGCATCGCGGGACGCTGCGTCGGGGCTCGGCACGTGGGCGTCGACCCAGCGGATCTTAGCGCAGTCGGCGGGCGAACGAAGCCCCGGGGTGCCTGGCGGTACTGGTGAGGGCGCGAGCTGAAAAAAAGAGGCCGTCCGCGGGCGGCGAGGCACGGAGCCCGCGGGCGGCCGAGAGGAGGGAGGGCGATCTCTACGTCCCGGCTCTACATCCCGCTAGGTGCCGGCATTGGCGCAGCTCTCGTTGCCGATCAGGCGGTAGCTGCCGGCGCCGGCGAGACCGTCGGGGGCGTTGTCGGGGGTGATGGCGGAGCCGGTCGGCCCGAGCTCCACCCCGACGCGGGTGAGGAAGGACGACAGGATCTGGCCCCGCGCCGGGTTGCCGATGCCGCTGCGCGGGACGACGATGCGGATGGTGCCGTCGGCGCTGTAGCCGCTCGCCGGGTCGGCCGGGGTGCCCGCCGCGACCGCGGGCGAGGTGCTGGTGCCGCTGCCGTAGGCGAAGGAGACCGCGCCGGTGGCGTCGGTCGCCATGCGCACCCAGTAGTCGCCGCCGTCGGCGCCCTTGAAGGTGATCGGCCACGTGGTGTTGGGGGTCAGGGTGGCGAGGCTCGCCATCTGGAGCAGGAAGGTGACCTTGCCCGGCCCCGGGTCGGGGGGCTCGGCGACCGAGATCTGCAGGATGTCGTGCGCCGGGACCTGGTCGGTCTCATCGCCCGGCCGGTCGGTCACCATGACCGCGCCCGGCTCGGCGCACTGGTTGACCGGCGGCGGCGGGCCGACCGGCACCACCCGCGTGTCGCAGCCCGACTTCGCGGCGCCTTCGCCGTAGACGTTCACCGCCCGCACCTCGTAACGGGGGTTCTTCGCCGGGTTGAAGGTGTGATCGACGAAGGCGAAGGTGGTGCCGGAGACGCTGCCGATCCGCGCCGGCACCTGGCCGTCCTGGGTGCGGTAGATCCGGTAGGCCTTGATCGTGCGCCCGTTGTCGTCGGGCGCCAGCCAGGTGAGGTGGACGCCGTCGCTCTGGAACTCGGCGGCGGCGAGCGGCTCGGCCGGCGGGCCGGGCGGGCGGTCGTAGATGGCGTAGAGCCCCCTGCCGCTCCGCAGGCGCGCCACCGTGGCGAGCGCCCCCAGGCTGCTGATCCCCGGGCTGACGCAGGCGCCGGTGCAGCCGTCGGCGAAGCCGATCACCGGGCGGCCGCGGCGGTCGACGTCGATGCCGAGGAAGTCGAGCAGGTTGCGGGTGCCGTTGGGGCAGCCGGTGGTGCCGCCGGCGCAGATCGTGCCGCGCTGGACGGGGTCGCCGGGGGTGGCGTTGACCGTCGTCCAGGTGGCGCCGCCGTCGTAGGTCAGGGCGACGTAGAGGTACCAGACGGCCGGGCTCGCCGGGTCGTCGCCGTCCGAGCCGGGGGTCGTCGAGCCCAGGAAGGCGATCGCGGCGCGGTCGTCGTCGCCGGCGATCGCGGCCGGGAACGCGGTGTCCAGCACCTTGAAGGGGGCGCCGACGTCGACCGGCTGCGACCAGGTCAGCCCGTGGTCGTGCGACACCGCTGCCATGGCGCGGCCGTCGCCGTTGCCGAAGCCGAAGTAGACGGTCCCCTTGGCGCCGACGGCGACCGTCGGGTCCCAGACGCCGGCCAAGGTGCCGGGGACCTGGCGTACCTGCCAGGTGAGGCCGTTGTCGCTCGACACCGCCATCCCCTGCGCGCCGCCGCAGGCCTTGTTGGGGACGTAGGCGGTGCCGTCGGGCCCCACCTTGACGTGGCCGTGGATGCCGCCGCAGGCCGCCAGGGTGTAGATCGGTACCGCCGGCCCGAAGGTGAGGCCGCCGTTGAGCGACGAAGCGCAGTTGGCGAGGGCGATGTCCTGCGAGCAGTAGTAGACCGCGTGGGGGTAGAGCGGGCTGGCGAGCGGCGCCGCGAAGGGGCCGCCGCCGACCGTCTGGTGGTCGACGCCGGAGACCAGCGAGCCCCCCTCGCTGGGGATCCAGCTGTCGCCGTCGTCGTCGCTGAGGGACATCAGGCTGGTGGTGCCGCTGAGCTGCGACGAGAAGGTGCGGCCGGTCGCGGAGTCGGTGAAGAGGATGGGGTCGAGCGAGGCGACGGCGTTGGGCGGGCTGACGTCCTGCCAGTTGCCGCCGTCGCGCAGCCGCGGCGGCGAGGTGCAGTCGTCGAACCGCACGCGGAGCGTCTGCAGCCCCGCGATGTACATCAGGGTGCCGCCGTTGTCGGCGATCTCGCTCTTCCAGTTGATCCCCACGCTCGGCTCGCCGTTGCCGCGCCCCTGGGGATCCGTGTGGATCGAGAAGACCGGAGGCGGCCCGGGCGCCGTGGCCGCCGCGTCCTGCGGCGGGTGGGCGAGGATGGCGCTGCCGAAGACGGGGACGGCGCCGGCGAAGTTGACCGCCTGGACCGTGTAGGTCCCGGGGGCCGGGTTCCACAGCACCACGGTCTCGTTCGTCCCGGCGGGGTTGCCGGAGGTGCCGACGATCCTGCCCGCGGGGTCGTAAACCTTCAAGTCCCAGTCGTCGGCCCCGGTCACGGCGATGGCGATCTGGACCACGTAGGCGTAGGTCGGCTTGACGATCGTCAGCTTGAAGTTGTCGCAGTTCGAATCGCTCGGGCCGCTGCAGCCGACGGCGCCCGCCGGCGGCGTGACGTCGGCCTGCCAGGTGACGCCGGGCTGCGCGTTGGAGATCGTTCCCGACCCGGGCTTCGCGGCGTGTGCCGGAGTCGCGAGCGGCGCGGCGAGCGACGCCGCTGCCATCAGGGTGAATCGCAGGGTGAATCGCAGGGTGGATCGACGGATCGGCTTCACGTTCATGGGATGACCCTCCTCTCGCCGGTTAATCTAGCGGGGGAGGGGGAAGCGGCGACAGGAGGAGAGGTCCCCAACGTGCAGGGGGAGATCCCCCCGCCGGAACATGGGGGAAATCCCTCAGCCAGGGCGCTGCGGCGTCTTAACCCAACAGCCCCTTGCGCGCCGCGTAGCGCACCAGCTCGGCGGTGTTGTGGACGCCGAGCTTCTCCATCAGGCGGCAGCGGTGGTTGTCGGCGGTCTTCGCGCTGATCCCCAGGGCGCGGGCGACCTCCTTGGTGGTGCGCCCCTCGACCACCAGGTGGAAGACCTCGCGCTCGCGGGGCGAGAGGCCGCCGTAGGGGTCCTCGGGGGCGCGCTCCGGGTGGCGGTACTGCTCGGCGAGCACCCGCGCCGCCTGCGGGCCGAAGTAGCCGTCGCCGGCATGGAGGGCCCGCACCGCGGCGAGCAGCTCGGCGACGGCGCTGTCCTTGATGAGATAACCGGCGGCGCCGGCACGCACCAACGGCAGCACGTACTCTTCCTCCTGGTGCATGGTGAGCACGAGGATGCGGGTCTGCGGCAGCTCGGCGTGGATGCGGCGCACCGCCTCGAGGCCCGACAGGCGGGGCATGGTGAGATCGATGACCGCCACCTCGGGGCGCGTGGCGCGCGCCTGCTCGACCGCCTCGAGCCCGTCCGCCGCCTCCGCCACCACCACGCACTCGCCGCTGTCGGCGAGCAGGCTCACCAGCCCCTGGCGCACCAGGGTGTGATCGTCGGCCACCAGCACCCGCACGCGGCCGGCGAGCGGATTCCCGGCCGGGCTCACGGCGGCGTCTCCTCGAGGGGCACGCGGGCGGCGACGACCGTCCCCTGGCCGGGGGACGAGGCGATGTCGAGCCGGCCGCCGAAGAGCTCGAGGCGGTCGCGCATGCCGCGCAGGCCGGAGCCGGTCGCCGGCCCGCGGTCGGCCAGGGCGGCCGCGGCGTCGAATCCCCCGCCGGCGTCGGCCACCCGCAGCTCGAGGGCGCCGCCGGCGCGCCGCACCGCGACCTCCGCCCGCGCCACCCCGGCGTGGCGCAGCACGTTGGTCAGCGCCTCCTGGACGAGGCGGAAGACCAGCGTCGCGAGATCGGGGTCGAGGCCCTCGTCGAGCCCGTCGAGCGACAGCGCGACGGCGAGACCGGTGCGCTGCTCGAGCGTGCGCGCGAGCCAGGAGAGGGCCGCCGGCAGACCGAGGTCGTCGAGCACCGGCGGGCGCAGCAGCCGCGACAGCTCGCGGCTCTCGTCGAGCGCCAGGCGGGCCAGCTCGACCGGGTCGGCAAGGCGCTCGGCGAGCTCGGCGGCGCCGCTCTCGGCGAGCTTCTGCTGCAGGCGCTCGAGCTGGTGGGTGAGGGCGGTCAGGGTCTGGCCGAGCCCGTCGTGGAGCTCGCGCGCCAGGCGGCGGCGCTCCTCCTCCTGCACCTTCCAAACCGCCTTGGCGAGGCCGCGGAAGCGGTGCTCGCCGGCGATGAGCTGCGCGAAGAGCCGCTCGTTCTCGCGCGTGATCTCGCGCACCCGGTCGACGATGTCCTGCATCGCTCGCGGCCTAGACGGTGCCGCCCCCCGGCGGGCCCTCGTCGGTGCCGCCCGCCGCCCGCTCGCCGCCGGCCGCGCCCGTCGCCGCCAGCCGATCGCAGGAGCTGCGCTGGTCGGCGGCGAGGTCGCGGCCGACGCGGGCGATCTCCGCCGCCGCCTGGGCGCGCTCGCTCGCCGCCTCGGCCCCGCGGCCGCCGCGCGCGAGGGCCTGGGCGAGCAGCCGGTGGAGGCGGTAGGCCCCGGCGTAGCCGCCGCAGGCGGCCGCGGTGTCGAGGCCGTCTCGCGCCACCGCCGCGGCGCGGCGCGGCGCGCCAGAGGCGAGCGCCGCCCGCGCCAGGGCCTCGTCGGCGCGCAGCCGGAGCCGCGCGTGGCCGAGCGCCTCGGCGCGGGCGTTCAGACGCTCGAGCTCGGCCAAGTTCGCCCGGCCGCCGCCCGCGGCCAGGCCCGCCCCGGCGGCCGAGAGCTGGACGTCGAGGAGCTCGACGACGCCGTGGCTCTCCTGGGCCTCGGCGAGGGCGCGCCCGAGCGCCTCGCGGGCCGCGGCGGCCTCGCCGCGCAGCAGGTGCCACTCGCCGGTGAGCCGGGCGAGCTCGGCCTGCTGGTCGCGGTTGCGCTCGCCGGCGAGGAGCGCCCCGGCGGCGCGCAGGCGCTCGCCGGCAGCGTCGGTCATCCCCAGCTCGATCTCGGTCTCCGCCTGTGCGAGGGTGAACTCGGCGAGCCCGCGGCGGTCGCCGAGCTCGCGCAGCACCGCCAGCGCCTCGCCGTACGAGGCGAGGGCGGCCCGGAAGCGCCCCTGGTACTCGGCCAGACGCCCGAGATAGCCGAGGGCGGAGGCGACCGCCTGCTTCATGCCGAGCTCGCGGCTCGAGCGCAGGGTGGTGAGGAAGGCATTGGTGGCGGCGTCCCACTGGCCCTGCGCCAGCGTCAGAAGGCCGAGGCTCTGGGTCGCCAGGACGACACCGGTTGGGTCGCCGCTCCTCTTCGCCAGCTCGAGCGCCTGCCGCCAGTAGACGGCGGCGTCGTCGAAGCGCCCCAGCAGGTAGCAGGCGTAGCCGACGTTGTTGTAGCTCTGGGCGAGGGCGAGATCGTTGCCGAGGTCGCGGCGGACGCGCAGAGCCCGCCGGTACTGCTCGAAGGCCTCCTCGTAGCTGCCGCGCTCCTCGGCGAGCGCCCCGGAGTCGTTGTAGAGATCGGCGATGCCGGCCTGGTCACCCAGGCGCTGGAGGAGGGCGAGCGCCTCCCCGAGCTGCTTTGCCGCCGTCCCGTACTCGCCGCGGACGGCGTGGAGGTCGGCGAGGTTGCGCAGCGTCGTCGCATAGCCGCGCTCGTTGCCGATGCGCCGGTGGAGCTCCGCCGCCCGCTGGTAGTTCTCCGCCGCCCGCGCGGTGTCGCCGAGGTCGTTGTAGGCCACCCCGAAGGCGTTCAGCACGTCGGCGCGCCCCTCGTCGCTCCCCAGCCGGTTCTCGGCCACCAGGGCGCGCACCAGGTAGTCGTCGACGGCGCGGCGGGCATTGCCGGCGAGGTCCGAGTACTTGCCGAGGAGGAACCAGCCGCGCGGATCGTGGGGCGCCGCGCGCACCGCGCGGTCGAGGGTGGCGACGGCGCGGTCGAGGCTCCCCTGCTCGCCGTAGGTCGCGGCCAGCTCGAGGCGGGCCTCGACGTCGTCGGGGTAGCGCTCGACGAGGTGGGTGAGGGCCGCCAGCGCGCGCTCCGGCCGGCCGAGCAGGCGCGCCGCGACCGCCTGCGCCTCGTCGGCGGCGCGGCTCTCGCCCGGCGGGAGGGTGGCGACGGCGCGCTCGGCCGCCTCGCGCGCCGGCTGCCGCCGGCCGAGCGCCTCGCGGGCGCGGGCGAGCCGCACCCAGGCGGCGGTGAAGCGGGGGTCGATCGAGACCGCCCGCTCGAGCGACGGCGCCGCGGCCAGGGCGTCGCCGCGGGCGAGGGAGGCGGCCCCCGCGGCATAGGCGGCGAGGGCCGCCGACGAGCGGCTCGCCGCCGGTGCCGCCGCCGCCGGCGGGGCGGGCACCGCGAGCCGGCTCCTGAGGGCGGCGCCGAGCTCGTCGACTAGGCGGAAGGCCTCCCCCGCGGCGGCCTCGGCCCGGATGGGCGCCGCCGGCCCGTCGCGGCCGGGGCCGGCGGCAGGATCTTCGGCGTCGGCCGCGACGAGCGACAGCTCGACCCGCAGGCGGCCGCCGGCGGCGCGCACCCGGCCGGCGACCAGGCGGTCGGCGTCGAGCAGCTCGGCCAGCCGGCGCACCACGGCCGCGGGCAGCGGCCCGC
>Ga0307470_10000525_pt1 | contig 18428 bp, 33 predicted proteins | sample atmos_gasesAM3C__FD_204565 | JGI IMG/M metagenome (GOLD analysis project Ga0307470, IMG submission 204565) | Hardwood forest soil microbial communities from Morgan-Monroe State Forest, Indiana, United States - atmos_gasesAM3C_05 | ecosystem: Environmental > Terrestrial > Soil > Temperate forest... | reverse complement strand
ATCTCGGGACCCGAGTACCACCCGCCCGAGTTGGGCTTGGCGTACATCCACGGGATCTCGATCCACAGACCGCCCTTGATGACCAGCTTGTTACGGGCCTTGAAGCGGAAGGTGAGCGGGCTCGAAGTGAACACCACGTCGGTGATGTACGGCATAATGTATCGGTTCGACAGCGAGGTGAGGGTGTTTGTACCCCAAATCGGCGTTGCCATGTCTGCCTACTCCTTATGAGCCTGCAAGGTCGGGGTCACTTCGCACCGCGTTGAGCATGTTGGCCATGAGCTCGTCACGGGTCTTGGCGACCTTTGGTTCTTTGGTCCTCGGTACTGATCCACCAGAACCGGAAAGGGCAGACTGCTTTTGCTTCCGGTCCGACTTGGGCGACACCTTATCCCCCTGCGCTTCGACAACGAGGGACCGCAGATCGGGCGTGCTCCACAGCGTCATCTCCATGCCGCGGTCGAAGGCCGCCGTGAGACTGCCCTCGGTGCGCTCGAGCCCCTCGACGATGTTGGCCCGGCCCGTGGCGTCGGCCACCTTGGCCACCTGCTCGTCGCTCAAGCCGGGGTATTTGGCCTTGAACCCGGCCACGGCGGAGCGGAAGGAGTCGACCACCCGGGCGCGCTGGTCGCGCTCGGTCGACTGGGCGTTGGCCGCGTGGAGGCGGGCGGTCTCGGCGCGGGCCGACTGCATCTCCTCGTAGAGCTTGACCGAAGTCGTGTCCTCGGGGTCGATCCACTCGGGCAGGACGTTGGCCCTGGCCGCGGGCTTGAGGGCTTCGCCGACCCGCTGCGCGGTATCGGGCTCGGCCTTGAGCCGGTCGTTGAGGGCGAGCAGGGCGCGGACCTCGTCGATAGGGAGGTACTGGCCCTCGAACTCGATGGTGCCAGGCGGCGCGAGAGAGGGAGGCCGCTCCTCGGGAGATGCTTCGACCTCCCCCCCCGCGCCTTGAGCGGCGTCACCCCCAGTGGCGCCCTCTTCCTGTGTCGAGGTCTCTTCGGTCTCGGGTTCCTCGTCGACGATCTCATGGAGCGCGGCCAACATGGCGTCGACCTCGGAGATCTCGGTGGGGGCAGTGTCGGTCATCATCAACCAGTCTGTTGGGCGAGCATCCGGCGAAGCTCGTCAGGGGGTACTTGGGGGAGGGCGGTCGACGCGCCGGCGCCGGGCGGGGCGGAACCTCCTGCGGGACCCGTGAGAGCGGGCATGGCCGGGTTGGCCGCGCCTCCTCCGGGTGGACCCATACCGGCACCACCGGGGGCCCCCGGCGCTCCGGCTCCCGGGGCTGCCCCGCCCCCTGGACCTTGCGCCGGCCCCGGCCCCTTGGCCATGCCGACGAGAACTGTCTGGATCTTTTGCAGCATCGGCAACATCTGGGGGCCCGACTCGGGCCGGCCCATGGCGCGCGTCACAGCCTGGGCGGCCTCCATGAGGTCGTCAGCCGCGGTCGCCGAGGATGCTGCCTTGCCTGCCACGTGCTAGAGGATTTCCTCGTTCTGAGGCGGGGACTGCATCAGGCGGTCCTCCATGGTCTCTGAGCCGTAGCTGCCCCGGGTGAAGCCCTGGAGCTCGATCTTGACGTTGCCGCCGCCCTGTGGGAGCACGGCACCGTTCTTGATGCGGTTGACGCTTCCGTCGTTCGCCATCGTTCATCCTTCTCTCGTTGGTTCGGTGAAGCGGGGGAGGAACATCCAGGGACCTCCCCCGCCCACCAGTGCTAACCCGAATCGACTTCACGCAGCCGAACCGGAAGGTTGCTATGTAACCGGACTAGACGCCCGGTTTCCTAGCGCTTGTGGCCCCGCTTGGAGTGCCGCTTGCCGCGACGTGCCATATTCCCACCTCCCTTCCGAGTTGGGTGCTTTCGTGCATTGCGAACATTACCCCCGCTTGGAAGCCCGGCGGGTGGATCGGCGACCTGATTTGCGCTTGCCCCGCTGGCTGTCGGACTCTCGCTTGCCGGTAACCGACGACTTGCCATGTGCCCACGCCTCCGCGATTTTTGGTTCCTTGGCCCAGAGGTAGCGACGTTGCGCCTCGGACTTGAACGGCACCTACATCCGCCTCTTGCCCGAGCGCCTGGCCCCGAACCGGCGCATCTGGTTGGCGCTACCTGCCTTGCGCTTGACCCGCTTCAGCACTGATCCTCGCCGTAGGTGGGACGGTCCGCGTAGCGGACGTTGGGCTCGAACTCGTACTCCTCCTCGGGCTGGGCCTTGCGCCGCACGATGTTGCCGTCGAAGCCCTGGGACATGACACCCGTGGGGTTCGGGGCGTCGTCGACCTGGGGGTTGGGGTTGCTCACCGGGTTGTAGCCCTTGGATCGTGCCATGTCGGGATGCTACTCCTTGCTCAATGTGGGTGACCGTGACCCTTGCCCTTGGCGTCCTTGCCGCTCTGGATCTCGAACTGGCGCTCGGCTTCGGCGGCGGCCGACTTGCGCTGGAGGATGGCCTGCCAGTGCGGGACGCGGTGAGCTTGGAGGACCGCCTGGTCGTCGACCACGTCCATGGCCTTGAGGGCGTCCATCTCGGCGATGCGGGCCTGGCGGCTGGTCGGGTTGGACGAGCCCGCGTTGACGGTCAGGGCGAACTTCATCGGGTCGGCCCCCTCGGCGGTCGGGGTGTAGAAGTGCCGGGCCGCGAGCCGAAGGGCGGTCTCTTCGCCTTCCTGGCCGACGATGGCGACGATGCGCGGCACGTCGTAGTTGATGATGATGAGGTGGCAGAGCAACTCTCCGAGTCTGCTCAAGGTCATCTCCAGGTTGCGCAGGCTCGATCGGATCGACACGAACCCCGACTCCTGAACGGCTTGGGTGGTCTGCTGGGCCTGGCGGCCCGAGGGCTGTTGGCCCTTGGACACTCCGCTGAGGCCGGCGATGTTCTCCATGCGCCCGATGGAGAACTCGATCAGGTTTGGGATATCGGTCGTCATCGGGGGAGGAGTCAGCCAGTCGGGCTTGGTGTTCTGCCCGCTGAGATCCTTCTTCATCGTCAGCCGTTGGCCCGGCTTGTTGACGATCGCGGTTCGGGCCAGTCCGCTGTTCTCGTAGTCCATGAAGATTGGGTTGGAGGTCAACAGGACATTGGACGCGGCGGACGAGAGAAGCTGGTTGATGAAGAGCTGGAGCGGGGCGAGGTGCGCGACCAACGGCGTCGACCAGAACTCGCCGATCTCGTCGTCGACGTAGCGCACGTAGGGGTGGATGTCGAGGTCCCACAGGTTCTCGGCCGTCTCGTCGAGGAGCACGACTTCGCCCGTGAACACCACGACTCGCCACCCGTCGGTAACCACGGGCTCGGGCGACTCGATGTTGGGGTCGGTCGACTCGCGCTCTTCGAGGATGTTCTCGTGAATCCAGCACTCGTAGACGTTGACGCCGGATTGCAGTACGGCGCGGATGTTCGTCCCCTCGCCGGGATTGCCGACTGACACCGGCCCCTGTCCGAGATTGATCGGGATGCCGTCACGGACGTAGCGCGGGAAGTCCTGGCGCTGCGGTGACTTATCCATATCCTGGCGATCCCCTTGGATCACCGCCTCTTTGATCCGGTCGATGTTGACGTTGGGGAAGCGGCGCTCTATCTCGTCGATGGACCACTTGTGTACCTCGAAGAGGTACTGGCAGTCCGAGAAGCTCGTGGCGTTGGGGTCGGGGTAGAAGGCCCACGGGTCCACGCGCGAGCAGCAGATATTGCCGAGCCCGCCGTCGAGGCCCGAGTCCCAGCCGGCCTTCATGATCCCCGCGCCGTAGATGGGCGAGTCCCACAGACACTTGGCGATCTCGGCCTCCCAACCCTGGACGTGGAAGTTGGTGCCGAGAAGGGCTTCGAGCTGCTCGCCCAGCTTTACCTCGTAATCATAGAAATCTTGGAACGGTTCGGCGGCCGGGTCGATGGAGAAGTGGGTCTCCTGGTCGGTCATCCACGCCACGCGGGCGCGCAGTATCGGGTAGATCTCCGAGTCGCGGGGGTCGTCGGGTGAGCGCCCCCAGCGGTTCATCGACAGCAGGTAGTTCTTGCGCCACGTCTCGGCGCGCTGCTGGCGGGCCCGCTTGGCCTGCTGGTACAGCTCGTAGAGGCGTCCGGTCAGCTCGTGGTCGAGGGATTCGGGGGCCGTCTCGATCTGGAGCATGGTCGAGGTCATGCTTCGGCCGTCCTCGCCGCGTACTCGGTCTTCTCGTCGCGCGTGATGCCGGCGGCCTCGTGGTCGTGGATGTCGGTCAACTGGTAGTCGACAGTCATACCTAGCCGTTGGCTCTGGTCGTCGCTCGCCTTCTTGGCCAGCTCCGCGGCCTGCTTGCGCGACGAGATGACCTGGCCGAAGGCAGGGTTGTAGTGGTCGTGGAGGACCGAGGCATTGCGCCAAGAGAAGATGCGGCGGGAGATTTCGTGGCAGCGCGGGCAGGCCAGCACGTCGCCGCGCGTCTGGGAGTCGAAGTCGCCGTGAACCGGGCAGCGGTAGGCGTAGATGGCCACTATCCGTCCAGTTCGTGCATTTGGCCGGTCATGGCTTCATACGCTACAGGTTCGAGGTTCTCCGGAGCAGGACCGGCCTGGTCCCGGGCTAGGCGTTCCATGCCGTAGATGGCCTCGTAGTTGACCGGGTCCATGGTGATGGTGGTGACCATAGCGATCATCATGGCCATGACCGTGTCGTCGTTGCCGTCGTTGGACGCCGGGCCCATTTCGATGCCGTCGATGTTGATGTACTCGCGCATCTCGTTGTAGGTCTGGCGGTCGTGGATGATGATCTGGCGCTTCGAGACGTAGTGGATCAGCTGGCCCATCCCCCAGCCCTTGGACTTGGAATTGGTCGACCAGCCGAAGACGTTGCCCCGCTTGTGCAGCGGGCGGTCGGGGAGCTGCCAGCGCCACAAGTTAGGAACACGGAGATGCTGGAGCACCCCGATCACGCCCAGTCCACCTCCTTCCATCTCGCAGTTGACCAGGGCCTCGTTGTACCAAGACGCCAGGTTGGCGATGTGCTCGGCGAAGTCGTTGTGGGTGGCGAACCCGCGCCACACCGCCACCTGTTCGAGGTTGTCCCGGCGGAGAACCTGGATGCAGCAGGGGTCGCCGTCGAGGGACCGTGAGGGATCGGCCGCGACGACGTACTCGATCCTGCCCTGTCGGTCGGGCAGTTTGTAGACGCACAGCTCACCGGTGCGGTCCTCGAAGAGCTGGAGCTTCCCGTTGGCGTTGAGCAAGCGCCCGCGGGACAGGCCGATGATCTTCTGCCCGACGGCGGTGCCCGGGGGTTTGTAACAATCAGCCAACGCTTCGAGGTCGAACACGTTACGGCCCGTGGTCAAGAAGGCCACGTCTGGAGTGACCGGGTACTCCTCGTCGAACTTGTCCTCGGTCCAGTTGTTGGTGCGGATCTTGCGCCTGCGCCAGGCCAGTTGGTCCAGCGTCAGTCCGTAGCGGTCCTGTAGAGCCAGCTCCTTGGAGCTGAGCATCCGCTGGGAGAGGTTGTGGCGCTTGACCACGTACTCGGAGTGCTTCCACCAGGCGAAGAACATGGGGATGTAGTCGGACTCGCCGCGCTCGGCCGCCATCCAGGTCTCGTAGAAGAACCCCCCGACCCCGTTGGCCGTGGATTCCAAGATGATGATGGTGCCCGGCTGCATGGGGACGGCTTCGTTGAGCGGCGGCATGAGCTCGTCGGCGTTCTCCCAGAAGGCGACCTCCGAGCCGTGGACGGCCTGGATCGTGGAACCTCGCCCGACGTGCTCGCCCTTGGCGGTAGCCACGCGGAAGTTGCTCAGCGTCTCGGCCCACGACAGCCGGCGGATCGAGGCGCGCGTGGTGGTGAACAGAGACCGGAAGGGCCAGGTGTCCCACATGAGCTTGGCCATCTCGAAGATGGTCTCGGACCCCTCACGGTCCTTGGAGAGAACAAGAGCATTGGTTCCGGGGAACATGAAGCACCAGTTGAAAAGAAGACCCTCGGTGGCCGTCGAGAGACCCAGTTGGCGGCCCTTCAAGATGATGATGCGGATCGGGCGGCCCTCGTTGTACTGGCGCTCGACTTCGCGCAACAACGCGGCTTGGGCCCAGTAGAACTCATTCTCGGGGTAGAGCGGGAACCGCTCGATCTTGGCGTCCTTGTTCTTGATGGACAGCCTTCTGATCCAGGGGAACAGGGCCAGCGGCTTCTTGGGCTTGACCGCGGCCACTACCCGTCCAGGTCGTCGGAGGGGACGAACCGGGCGCGCTCATCCTCGTACTCCTGGGCGGCGATCTCGAGCGTCTCTTCTGAGATGTCGATGTCGTCGATAAGCTCGGCGAATTCTCGTCTGGCTTCTGATACTTCCTCGGGGGTCTGCCTCGCAGAAATGCTCATAGCCTTGGCCTGGACCTGCATAGCTGCCTTGAGCTGGATTTCCGGCGAGCCGTTCTGCATGAGACCGAGCAGCTTCTCATAGGCCAGCCAGGTCAAGAAGCTGTGCGCCTCGGACATCTCGGCGGTGCCGTAGGTGTCCCTTCGGAGGTTCCTCGCCACCTGTTTGATCGGCCCGGCTTCGAGGTCGAAGGCGTTGGCGATTGCCGTCGGCGGCACGCCGACGCGTATCAGCCGTCGCACGATCTCGACGAGGTGGAGCGGGTCGAGTTGGGCCAGCAGCGGCGGGTCGGGCTTCTTACGCGGTGCCATCGGGCTTCTCCACCGTGACGAGCAGGCTCATGGGGATCTCTTCGAGCACCCGGTAGATCTCGGCCCTGTCCGCCCAGTCGACCACCAGGGTGAGCACGATCTCGTTGTTGCGGTTGGTCTTCATGCCCCCGTCGGGGACGGTGCCGATGAACCGGGCGACCGTCGGCGACAGATACGCCTTTTCCAGGCTCTGGCGCTGCGATTCTTCGAGGGCTACAGCGAGCTTTTCGCGCTCGGCGACTGAGGCCGGGTCGTCTTCTAGTTCGAAGGCTCCGGCAGCGGAAAGGAACGTATCGACGAGATCCTCTCCATCTCCGCGTCCTCCTGTGCTTCGCGCAGGTAGGTCTCGGCTATGTGTGGAGGCATATCGTCCAAACTGAGCACGTCCCTGCTCGGCGTCTCGCTCTCGGGCGACTCTGTCGACGGTGGCTCGCTCGAAGGGAGTGAGTCCCGGTAGCCCAGCACCAGGGTCAGGGTGGCCTCGCGCCACTCCTTCGCCAGCGTCTCGTTCACCTGGCTCTGCGTCTCGACCATCCTCGTCACTGACCATTGGTTCCATCCCACTAGTGCTAGGGCAGCCCCCGCGACAACGCAGAGGGCGATTTCAGCTACCACGCTTGGCCCGCAGGTCGAGGGTGGAGATGACCCGGTTCCCCTGCGTCACGGTCACGTCCATCGTCATCGGGTTGTACGGCCGAGGAATCTGTCCCGAAGCCGTGAGCACCACGACCTGATCCGGTGGGGTTTCTGCGGTTTCATCGGCGTGTCGAGCGGCCACATCGGTCTCGGGAGGATCGGCTGGGGCGGTCGCCATGCGGTCACGCTAGTTCTTGGCGTAGTCCCAGCACAGGTATACGACCTATGCCACGATCCAGACGACCGCGCCGAGGACCGCCAGCGCGTGCACCTACGCGGCGGGCGGAGCAGGAGGCTGCGGCAGGGCGGCTTGGAGCTGGGCCACCGCAGCGTTGATCGAGGCCGTGGCCGTCTCGATGGCGGCATCGTTGTTCGCGCCTAGCGCTGCGACGACGGTGTTGACTTCGCCCTGCAGGCCCGAGACGGCGGTGTTGAGGTCGTCGATGGCGGCCATGATCTCTCCTAACCGGCGCAGAACCTCGTGTTCGTCGCGCACGGCACAACGCTACACCCCGGACATGCAAGGACCCCGGCCATTGGCGGCGGACCGGGGTCGACTTGCACATGCTCCACATGCGACGAGGTCGCAGACTGACCGGGGGAACTTGCCAGAACCCCGGCTGTTGACATGGTAACCCGTGGGCGCGACCATGTCACCCACCACGCAACGAACTTGCTCGGAACTTGCCAAGCTAGCGGGAGCGTGACACGAACGGCGGAGACGCCAACCACCCTTCGCGGGGTTAGGGTCCCGATGCGGCGAAGATGCAGCCCCGCCTTCCCCAGTCCACGCTTACGCGCCTGGGGATAAGTCGGGGTGAGGGTGCGGAGGCATCTCTACGCGCGTCGTCGGGGAAAGCAACGTCAAAGTCAACGGCGGCTACAGGGATAAGTCTGTCCCTCAGCGGGCTTTTTTGGGCCGACGGCGACGGTTGAACACCTGTTTGGACTTGATGGTCTTGAGACCCTCACGGGCTAGCCGCCGGTTCCAATAGGCCTGCTCGTCGGTCTTCGGCTTCTCGCTCACGGGCAGATCCAGCCCTCGGTGACGTGCTCGGTACAGCCCTTGGCCGGGTGGCTCAAGACGGCGCAACCGGGGCAGGTGGCCAGCCCGGGGGTGACCCAGACGGCTCCGGCCATGAACAGCGCCCCGACGAGCACCGAGGCCCAGAACAACCGCCAGCGCCAGGTCACGGTCGCGTATCCTCGGCTAGGTGGGGAAGGGCAGGTGTCCTTGCCGTGGTCCATCCACCCCTCCCCATGGTCCGCCTGGTCATCGGTCTTTGGCTCGCTTGGCCTTGGGCGGCGCGAGAGGCGGCATCATGGCCTGGGCGATCGGATTCGGCGCGACGGCCTCACGGGTGGCGGCCATAAGGGCGCGTATCGCCTCGAGCTGCTCGGGGTCGAAGTCGTCGGGGTTGGGCACCCGCTTGAGCGGAAACTCATTGGACCACCCGATCATGACAACTCCTTCCCGCAACCCCCGCAGTAGGTCCCGAGACGCCTGGCCATGGGGTGGCGGCAGTCCGCCTTGACGGCAGCCTCCAGATCCGCCCTAGCCTTGAGGTACGCCTCTGAGTCGCTGGGGTTGCTCGACGACACGACGGGCGCCGGCGTGCGGACCCGAGCTCGCAACGCCCCTTCGGGAGCCTTTGGCAGTGGCCCACGGGTCGGACGCTCAACGGCGGGTTCGTCGATGGCCAGGCGTTGCCAGAGCGCCCCTACGACGTAGGACGTGAACGTGACTCCGCCCGCCTTAGAAGCCGCCTTGACGGATGCAAGCAATTCGTCGGGAACCCGTACCGTGAACGCCGTGGACATGTATTGCATTTTACCCCCGGCCGGACCGGGTTGCAATACGTTTGTGTATTGCTTCTCTGTCCCTACCCCCCAAAAATTTTGAGTATTGGTGGGTGGATGACGCTTCACTTTCATACTGCTACAGGCCTATGGGCCAAATGGGCTTTGACTACTCTGAACAGGGACTTTGAATAGCAGTGGTGGGGTAGGAATAGGGGTGGGCTCACCGGTCGGTCTGACACCATTGGAGGGGGGGAGCCTCCGTCATGTGACCATGTCGTCACGCTTGTGTTGATCGACGTTGGTTGTGAGCAGGCAGGATGAGGCTAGGAGGCGTGACGGCGCTGGCGTGGCTCGGCTCTGAGGCGTGGCGTAGTCCGTGGCGTCTGCGCCTGGCCGTGCGTTCGTGGCGTGCGTCAGACGGATAGCGCCTGGTCGTGGCATGACTTGTGGGGAATGTAGCCGTTTGGGTTGACTTGTGGGGTGGGTGGGTTCATCATGGCTGTACCGGGTCACTTGGCTCGGATGAGACAGGGAGATGAACATGAACGGATGGGAAGCAACACGAGAGAAACCGACGGTCTACGAGAACTGGAAGTACGAGGTTGCCAACGGTGACACGCTGCTCGGGTTCCGTGAGTTCTTGACCGTCTACGGCGGTGGTCCCGACGAGGAGGCGGGTTCGACGCTCAGAAGCTCGGACCGGGCCGAACTCCACGTTCAAGGGGTCGAGCGTAACGCTCTCGTGTTTACCAAACACCTGGTCAATGACCACGGAGTCTCCGCATCGAGGATTCCGATCCTCGGCACGATGTCGCAACTTCGCCAGCTACACGGTTCACCTCATTACCACGGGATCTAACCCTCTGACTTCCCTGTCCGGGGGGTCTAGAGCGATTGAGTCCAGTCTACGGGCTGGGCTTTTTCGCGTACCGACGCCAGTCGCGCACATGACGACCGACGCGCCAGCTCCAACGCTGGTAGCGGGGGATCTTGATTGGCGTCGTGACCACGATGGCCCGCACACCCGTTTCGAGCGATCTGACCTCGAAAGCGTGAGTTCCTCTCGGAGTCGCGTGGATCACGGGCGCTGTGCTTCGTTCTGCGGTCACGAAATCAAGCCCCTGGGGCCAGGGTCCACGCCACTGCACGCCTGCCGGAGCGTGTACGGCTGGCCCCGGCTGCCACGATTCTGCCGGCCTTCTCGAGCTCGAGTCTGCGGGGGCGCCACGTGTTCGGCGCTATCCCGCTCGCTTCCGACCCGCGCTCGTCGGTTATCGGGCCGTACTCAGCGATCGTTCGGTAGACGCGCTCCCGTAACTTGGCGGCGCTCGGCTGGATCTTGACTTCGGCTTCGCCGCGGGTCTGCAAGGTGCTCACGTCGGCCTCGCGCTCGAGTCTTTCGGCCAGGGCGACCTCGTCGGCTCGGATCTGGTCGAGGATGCTCAACTGGCGGGCCGTGTCGCTCACAGCTTGTCCACACTCTGTGCGATGGCCGCCAGCACCTTGGCTCTTGATCCGCACACCACGCCGTTGCCACGGTTGAACTTCTCGCCACACGCACACTCAGCCCAAAACGTCGGGCCACCTTTGATCTCGTAGACGTGCTGGTGTTCGGAAACTAGGTTTGATTTGCCCAGGTCAGAGGGGCTATCCATCAACCCATCCCTCGCAGTGACGGAGCTGGGTGTTGGCGCACGCCTCGTCGGAGAGACGAAGACAGCAGCGTCCTCCCTTCGTCCAGGGTGACCAGCGGCCCATCCTGAATCGCTTCGGCTCACGGCAGCGCGTTGCACCGCAATCGAGGCACAGCTCCCGGTAACTCTTGAACCGACGGCCCCAGCGAGGACGCCACAGACTTTCGTCCACCGCGTCGTGCGGACACTGCGTAATCGGCACGGATTGCTCCTGGTCAGTCATGGGGGTAGACCTCCTCACCGAGCAGGATGGCGAACGCCGGCCAGCCAGTGCTACGCCGCCGACCGTCGGGCCCCGCATAGCTGACGAGCGGCCACACCCTCTTGTCGATGGGCTCCAGAGCCACCACGCGGACCTTCTTGCCGCGTTCCACCGGATCGGGCAGTTCGTCACCGATCTTCAAGTGCCAGCCATTGCGGCGTTCCCCCGATACTTCCGCGCGATCACCCACGAAGCATCTCCTCGACGTAGGACAGCGCCAGCCCGACCCCGGCGGCCTTCTGTCGGAGCCGCGAAGCCCCCGAGCGCGACGACGAGTCGTCGGCCATTTGCAGCAGGTGAGCATGGGCCTGGCGCAAGCGACCACGGAGGTTGTGTAGGGCGTCCTCGGAAGCCGCTACTTGCTGCGTAGTTTCCTGGTCAGACACGGGCGCGCCTCCGTAGCTGCTCGGGTGTCATGGTGATGCCATCCCTCACCAGTAGCAGCTTCAGGTGCTCAACCTGGCCCCGCAGCTCGTCTCGCTCTGCCCTACAGCGCTCGTACTGGCTGACCGCGATCTCGTGGCCGTGCCGGAGCTTCTGGAGCTGCTTGTAGAGGTGCTCCGTGGTCTCTGTGACGCCCGCACCCTCGACCTGGAGGATTCGGTTGCCCTCGGCCCTGATCTGCGCCACGATGCGCTTGACGGCAGAGTGCATGTTCTCTCTGGTGATCGGGCCGTGGTCGTTGAGCATCGACATCAGAGCGCCGTGGACGCATCGGGTGGTGCGGTCTCCCCGGCTGCTCATTTGCCCTGCTCCTGCCACCTACGACCCAGTGTTACCCCGAGAAGGAACGCCGCTCCGACCTGGAAACCCAAAGCCACCGCCCAATGCCAGTTACGACCAGGCTCGAAGAGGAGCCCGGCGCCGACGAGAATGCACACAGTCGCGAGACGAGCGTGAAACGCCGATCTGGTCATCCGAGTCGCTACTTGATTCGATTTGCTCTGCTGATTATCCGGCATCAGTGCTGGAATCCCCGGAACGGCGCCGAGTAGTGGAGCTTGCCGTCGACCAGGTAGAACTTGATCCGGCTGTGGGTCTCAAGTAGCGCCGCCATCACCTCGAAGGTCTCTGGCGCCAGGTCGGTGAGGTGCTCGTTGTACCACTTGGCCCGTGTCGTGCTCGGGCAGGTGTTGCGCGAGTGGACCCGGCGCCAGCCCTTCTCGCCGTGATGGTTCGTGTACTCCACGGACTCATCTGCGCGCTCGCCGCCATAGGTGTAGATGACGTACTCCTGGCCGACGGCAGGGTTCGGGATGCCGTCGATGTAGAACTTGTGAGGCCAGCCATACTTCCAGTCAGAGCCCCCGACGTGGATGCCCTGCTCCGATCGACGGCTGTAGTGGTCGGCCAGAGCCTGCGTGTACTGCACGTGGTCTCCCGAGAAGGCGTTGGCGTCGAAGTCCTGGTACTCCACGACCGCCTGGCCGTCGAGGAGCCGGTAGAGATCTTCCGGGTGGATCGAGCCGCAATACCAGCAGGTGCGCCATGTCTGCTCGTAGGGGTCAGAGTCGTCTCGCCGCTTGCGGGGCTCACGCCAGCTCGCAGCGGTTTGAGCGAATCGCGGGGACTCGCCGTGGCACGTCGGCGCGTCAGGCCAGACCAGTTCGGTCATGTGTCCTCCTTCGGATACTGCTGTGGAAGTTTCTGCCGATTATCCGCCCGCTCGTGGGCCCTGACGCTGACCGAGCGGCACACGGCCCGGAACGCCAGCATGGCGTGGAACACTTCCTCCCAGTCGCGTGCGGTGAGTGGACATTCGACCAGCAGCTCGTGGCCACACGGCGGGCGGTTGCGATACCGGAGCACGTCAGGCAGCGGGGCAGTCCTCACTGGGCCTCCGGTGGTGTGTCGGGAACTTCCACACCGAACTGCGAGCACTCGCAATGGCCCGGCCCCTTCGGACCCTCCCCAAAGCACACCCCGGCGTTGTTCCGAGGGTTGAGGCTATGGATGTCCAGCGAGTGCCCGCAGTTGGTGCAGTCCATCAGGCTTCGCCCTCGATACTCTCGATGAGCGATCCGAGTTGGGCGTGGAACGACTTGACGTGCCCCAAGTCCTCAGTGACCTCGTTGGTGATCGGGCCGTAGGTGGTCCGAACGACGATCTTCTCGGGCGTACCTTCTGGTGCGTTGGGGTGCTTCTGCACCCGTGATGCTGTCAGTGTCATTGCTTCCTCTCTCGTTGGGTATTTGTGGACGATTGCTCCGTCATTTACTCACCTCAGCGTTCAGGATCGCCTGGATGTCTCCCCAGTGGCGACCGCAGTAGTGGCACCACCACACCGTGTTGTCGGTGGCCTCGGCGCACGTCGTCGCAGCGCCGTTCTTGATCCGATTGCACCTGCGTCTCTCGTAGGTCACGGCTTGGTCCCGTCGTTGAATTCGTCGTAGACCTCAAACCACATGCGGTGCATTTCACGCAGGCCGTCATCGGTGTACGGCTGGTCGGTCTCCACGATCAGCATGTTTCGGCCGTCCTTCCTGACGGTGGCGGCGTACTCCTTGCGATGCCAGGTCACGACCACACGGTCTCCTCGCTGGCGCAGTTCTCGGGGTGCCGGGCGGGATGGCTCGCCGTCGATTATCCGGTGGGTGTGCATGGCTGCTGCCTCCCCAGGTTCACGCAGCGTTGGCAGTCAACGTGCTCTATCGGCCCCTGGTAGGGAGTCCCGATGTCGTAGTGCTTGCCCCTGCTGCACAGTGTCCGCTTCTTGCCGGGCTTCCGAACGTCCTCAGCCACGACGATGTGAGTCGGCCGGTCCTGCCGCCCGTAATAGGTGAACCCGATAGGCACCGTTTGCGTATTAGGACCCAATCTTTCCGTCACGGAATAATCCCCGCTTCCCGCTCCAAGTCCTCGATCCGCTTGCGGGCCTTCGCCGGGGCGTCGATCTTCGATTGCTCCCAATACCAGAGCGTGACCAGGGTCAGGATGACGGCGGCGATCCCAAAGACGACGCACCCGGCAATCGGCAGACCCGCGGCGTGGTTACGGTCGCCACGCTCTCCGGTGTCTTGGATCAGCCCCGCCTCCCACACGAACGCCCACACGCCACACACGGCCCACAGTACGAGCGTCCAGAACACCCGCTGACTAGAGGCTGTCGGATGCCAGTTGGCGATCCGATGGAGTAGGTACTTTTCTGTCATCGGGGACCATCCGCCACGAACGCAGCAGCACCGCCCCAATACCCCGCATCCACCTGATCGACCACCTGATCGTCCGACAGCGCGCTGGTATCGACACCCTGAGCGTCAACCCATCTCCGCATGTCACGCAGGTCGGCGTCAGAATAAACTTCCTCGATTGCGCTGGGATCAGTCACGGGAACCCAGCCAAAGGCAAATAGCGACAGTGCCCAGCACGATGAACTCGCCACCGAACACCACGGCAGCCTCAACGATCCCCGGCGTTCCTTTCGGCTTCGGCCAGTGGTGCCACTGCCAGAACATGTACGTGCATAGGTACGCCCCAAATAGGGCCATGCCAGTCAGGGCTGCGAAAACCACCGACACTTGCCGGGCGGTCGGACCCTTTGACCTGCGCAACACAGGAGGATTACTCACGACCTACCGCCTGCTCTATCGTCTCGAGCGCCACGCCCGAGTCCACCATGGCCGGCGTGAAGCGGAACACCTTCCAGCCATCGAGCATGGCGAGGTTCTGCTTCTCGCAGTCGGTGTCCGCTTCCTTGCCGCGCTTGTGACCGCCGTTCCACGCGCCGCCTTCTACCTCTACGGCCACCATGAGGGGCAGCGGGAGCAGCGCGAAGTCGAACCGAAACCGCCTCGGGGGGAAGAACCGGTACTCGCGCTCGAATGGGATCTTGGCCGCGTTGAGCTGGAAGGCCAGCGTCTCCTCGCCAGCACTCATGACCGGATCTCCTCGCCCCACTTGACGAATCGACAGATCTTTCCACCACTTACTGCGTCGCGCAGAGCCTCGATCTCGCTACCCCAGGCCATGCAGGACGACATATCTCCGTAGTACGTCACCCACACGCCCTCCTGATCGTCCACGCACGTCATGCTCGCCACCACGGACGGCGCCTGCGGTGACGAATGGCACGCACGGTCAGGACCACCAGCGCGATCCCCCCAGCGATGCCTAGGAACCACAGGTCGAAGAAGAACCCGTTGGTCACTTCGCCACCTTCACCGGCTTTGGGTGCTCGGCGCACCACTTGACCTTCATGTACCGGTTGAACCCGATGCGGACCTTCTCACAGCCACAGGGCTGGGTCTCATAGTTGTAGCGGTCCTCGGGGAATCCTGAATGGGCCATCACTTCGCTCCGAACACGTCTCTGTTGTACTGCGCCGTCTCACGGATGATCCGCTCGGAGAGGGCCGACTTGTGGGCCTCGGTGGAGTGGAGGGTGCTCTGGCAGTGCTCACAACCCCAGACTTCGCCACTTTTGATGTCGTCGCGCTCGGGACCGGGGTCCATGACGCTCACGTCGAAGTCGGCGCCAAGGGCTTCGAGCATCACCAGGGCCCGGCCCAGGAACGTCCGCATCCCGGCGTCTTCGGCCCGCTGGAGCGCCTTGGCCATCTTCTCGCCTGCGGCGTCGTACTGCTCGTAATCGAGTTTTAGCATCACTACCTCCTTAGATAAGGGTAGTTTATGTTAATTTGCGGCTGTTTGTCAAGGTTTAGCCGTGACCCCACTCTTTGAGCGTGTCGAGCACCTTGGCAAGGTCAGCGCGGGTCCACTTGCGGCTGTCGCCCCCGATGTCGCGGCCCGTGGCCCGCTGGCCGATGTCGGCGATGTCCCAGCCCTGGCCCTTGCAGATGGCGAAGACCTTCTTGCCCATCTTCTCTTCGACGGACGGGCCCGAGAGCTGCCCCGGGGGCCCGGAGGCACCAGCCCGTGGTCCAGCGGGCCCCGGGGCAGCCTGGGCGGGGACACGGAAAGCCTGGGACGCTACGGCGAGGTGGTCCATAGCGTCGGCCAGCCGTCCGATTTCGCGGGCGAGGATCAAAATGGCGTTGTCGGTGCGGATTCCCGGTGCATCGGTCATGGTCATTTCATTGCTCCCTGGTACGGGGTGATCGGGTCGTCGCGGCGGATCAGCAGGCCGGCGTCGTAGGACTCCGACGGGTTGGCGTGGACGTGCGCGTGGCACGCGTCGGCCAGCCAGAGCAGGTTCGCCAGCGTATTGGGGCCGCCCTGGGACCGGCGCTTGCGGTGATGCGCAGCGGCGCCCCGGAGCCCACAACCCCGGCCGCACTCGCAATTGCCCCGCGAGCGGAACTCGACGAGAGGGGCGAGCTCGGCCAGTTCGTCGGCGTAGCTCTGCCCGCGCTCGGAGTGTGCCTTGAGCCGGGTACGGCGCTTGAGCGGACCGCCGCGCTTCATACCGCGACCTTGGTGCCCGACAATGCGACCGGGATGCGACCTGGCCCGTCGAGCTTGCAGCGGTGCGCCTGGTTGCAGTAGCCGTCACAACGCCAGTGGGTCTCGGGGTCGGGCTCGAACATCTTGCCGTCGTCCTCGAAGTCCTGGCGGCCGGGCACGACACCCTCGTCGACCAGCGTGCGGATCTTGCCCAGACGCTCGACCTCGGCGGTCACTAGCGGCGCCCACACCTCGGGCCCGAACGTCCATTCGGCCCAGAACCGCTCAATGGAGCCGAGCCCGGCGTCGCGGGCCTTCTTGACCGACACGGCCTCGCGGGACAGGTAGACGATCCGAACGGTCGAGCGACCGTGCGCCTTGGCGTTGAAACCTCCCTGGCAGATGTGCGACTGGCTCGGTCCCTCGCCCCCGTTATCACGGATGAACGCCTTCTTGCCACGTCCAAGGGAGCGGAACAGGCCAATGGAGCGGTCGAACTTGTAGGCGCCGACGGTTTTGATCTCGATGGACTCATCGGCTTCGGGGTCGTCGATGTCGTAGTGACCCGAGATCAGCTCGGCGATCGACCCCTTGCCCTCGAAGGTCATGGCGGGCCAGCGCAGCGCCACGGCCTTTTGGATGTCCTCGTGGAGCAGCGACCCCATAGCGGTGATGGCGAGCGAGCTGCCGTCCATCGGGTCGGTCGGCTCGAGCCCTGCGGCGGCGTAGCCCAACTGGCGCGAACAGCCCATGACGCCCGAGAAGCGGAACGGGGTGTCGGCCGCGTGGTCCTTGTGGTGGTCCTGGGCGACCATCCACTCGGCGAAAGCCTTGCCGATCTTGGGCTCGACGGTCCTCACTGGGCCGCCGGCCTCATCAGCTTCTCGACGCTGTCGGCGAACACGCGATAGTGGCCGCCCGGCAGCTTGAAGCCCTCGAGCCGGCCAGCTTGGAGGTAGCGCTTGACCGCCTCGTCGCCGAGCCCCAGGATCTTGCCCGCCTCGGTAGTGGTCAACACGGGTCTTTCGGTAGGATCAGCCATAAATCACAGTCTCTACCACAAACCGCCCTAAGTCAACTCTTTACTCCCATTGAAGCAGCAGTACGAGAGAAGGTTGGCCTCGTGCCATGGCGACGGGAAGTAGGTGAACAGGCGGGATTGGCGGAACCGCGCCGTCACCTCGGGCACGTACTTCACGTGTGGCGAGTCCATGCAGTAGTAGCGGAAGGACAGCTCGTTCCAAAACGAGACGTGGGTCGGGTCGCAGAAGGCCCCGCGTCCGTCCGTCGACGGGGTCAGCGACAGAAGCATCCCGCCAGGGGCCAGCACCCGGTAGATCTCGTTCATCAGGGCGACCTTGTCGGCCACGTGCTCTAGGAAGTCGACCGCCCGGATGACCCCGACCGAGTCCGAGTCCAGCTTGCCCAGGTCGAAGAAGATGTCCCGGCCCGATATGGCCTTGTCGATGGGGGTGTAGCCCAGTGGGCAGCCGTGTGCCCCGCCGAGGTCCAGCGCCGGTAAACCTTCTCGTGCAGCCCAGGCAAGGGCGTTGCGCTGCACGTTCTCGTCGTAGATCCGCACCGTCTCGGCCTGGATCTTGGCGTTGGTCGCCGGGTCGCGCTGGGTGTTGGCCCAGAGCCGTTGGAGGTACAGACACCGCTCGATGTGGACGAATGGCGCGGCTTGGTACATGCGGCAGATCAGATCGGCGTCGTCGCACACCGTCAGCTCGGGGTTGTACCCGCCCACCTGCTCGTAGACGCTACGCCGGAAGGCCCGGATGTGGTTGGGCGCGTACCAGATGTAGCTCACGTTGTGCGGGGTCGGGGGCTTGGACTCGCACACCATCGGCGTATAGATGTCCGAGCCGACCTGGACGGACTCTTCGCGGTACGTCCAGCCGTTGCCCTCGGCGAAGCGGTCCTCGTTCCTTGTCCCGTCCTCGTTGATCTGGGCGCAGTCCGAGTAGACCAGGCCGGCGTCGGGGTTGCTTGTGAACGCGGTCACGATCTCTTCGAGGGCCGTGGTGGCCA
>Ga0307470_10000524_pt1 | contig 18448 bp, 18 predicted proteins | sample atmos_gasesAM3C__FD_204565 | JGI IMG/M metagenome (GOLD analysis project Ga0307470, IMG submission 204565) | Hardwood forest soil microbial communities from Morgan-Monroe State Forest, Indiana, United States - atmos_gasesAM3C_05 | ecosystem: Environmental > Terrestrial > Soil > Temperate forest... | reverse complement strand
CACTCACAGGATCAACATGCAGTCACCGTAGCTGTAAAAGCGGTAGCGCTCGCGGATCGCCTCGGCGTAGGCGTCGAGAATGAATTCGCGACCGGCGAATGCGCTCACCAGCATGAGCAACGTCGAGCGCGGCAGATGAAAATTCGTCAGGAGCGCATCGACGTTCCGAATCTCCATCGGCGGACGAATGAAAATAGCGGTGGCGCCCCCCTGTGCCGCGAGCCGACCCTGCTCATCTCGCGAAGCGGATTCGAGGACGCGGACGGTGGTTGTTCCGACAGCCACGATGCGGCTGGCGTCGTTGATTGCCGCGGCGGCTGATTCGGAAATCGAAAACGTCTCGCTATGCATTTGATGAGCGGAGATGTCTTCCGACTTCACCGGCTGAAATGTCCCGGCGCCGACATGCAGAGTAATGAACGCGTGCGGTAATCTCGCCAGGATTTCGGACGTAAAATGCAGACCCGCGGTAGGGGCGGCCACGGCTCCCGCAGCCGCCGCATAGACCGTCTGGTAACGCTCCAGGTCTGCGCCGTCGCCCTGTCTGCGCAAGTACGGAGGCAATGGAACGATCCCGCCCTCCCACGGATTTAGCTCGCGCTCGAACGAAACGATTCGCTCGCCGTCAGGACAGATGTCTTCGACCTGGATGGCCACTCCGCCGATAAAAGTTTGCGCGCCACGACGCATTCTTCGGCCCGGCCGCACCAGGCATTTCCAGCGCGTCGGGGCCTGCTCTTCCAGGAATAGAAATTCGATCTTGCCGTCATCGGAAAAACGGCGCGCGTTCACGACCCGGGTATTATTGAGGACGAGCAAATCGCCGGGGTGCAAGAATTCGGGCAGCTCGACAAAATTCCGGTGTTCGATCCGTTGCTCGGCGCGATGGACCACCATCATCCGGGAATCGTGGCGGTTGGGCAGCGGCCGGATCGCGATCAATTCGTCCGGCAATTGGTAGTCGTAATCGGCCAGCGCGAGGCTCACGCAAAAACGTAGCACGGCTCCGGCCTTGCCGTTCGGCGCAAAACCTCAGATGGTCGAAATGTGCCTGCCGAATTTTCTCCCGCGCTCGATCTCGTGCTGACGGCGCTGGAACAAATGCGCGAGCGCGGAGGGAAATTGCCGCGAGCCTCGCGGATTTCGTTGCGGCAGCTTCAGCGACCTACCGGGGCGCAACCAGCACAAGTTATTTCGCGGCCGCTTGTCGCCGACAAAGCCGAGCGTCTCGCGCCGATCGAGGCCCGCGTCGCCGTCTGCACAAAATGTCCGCACCTCGCCGCCTCACGCACGCAGACCGTTTTCGGCGTGGGAAATCCGGACGCGGAATTGATGTTCGTCGGTGAAGCGCCGGGCGCCGATGAAGATGCGCAGGGCGAACCGTTCGTTGGGCGCGCCGGACAATTGCTCACCAAGATTATTGCCGCGATGGGTTTCAGCCGCGGCGACGTTTATATCGCGAACGTTTTGAAATGCCGGCCCGACATGCCGCGCGGCAGTTTCGGTAATCGCCCACCAACGCCGGAGGAAATGCAGACCTGCCTTCCCTACCTCGCCGAGCAGATCGAAATCATCCAGCCCAAGGTGATGGTGGCTCTCGGCGCGACCGCGGTCGAAGGATTGCTCGGCACGCGCGCGCCGATGCACGCGATGCGCGGCCGCTGGCACTCGCACCAGGAAACGCCGCTGATGATCACCTATCATCCGTCGTATTTGTTGCGGAACCAGGCGCCGTTAGAGAAACGAAAAGTTTGGGAAGATATGCTGCAGGTGCTGGAACGGTTGGGCCGGCCGATTAGCGAAAAGCAGCGCCGCTATTTTGCTTAGACCGGCCGAGCGCGCTCGAGACGATCATCTTTCGAATTTCGGATCGCGAAACTTTTATTCTTCGCGTGAGGGCGCCGGCGCCGGCTTCACGCAACAACGCGAGCGTGCGCGCGCCGATCTTTGCCGGTAACGCGGTCGCGAAACGGACGCGACGGCTCCGAATCGCCGCGGCGTATTCCTTTCCGGCCTCGATCCCCTGCTCTGCCTTTTCGCGCCATTTGGTCAGGACCGGTTCAATTCGAATTGGGTCGCGAAGAATTTTTGTCGGCGTCAGGCCTAACGAGTTGATTTCGTCGGCCGGAAAATAGCAGCGGCCCTGGCGCAAATCGTCACCGGCGTCGCGCAGGATGTTGATGAGCTGCAATCCCTGGCCGTAGCGCACGCCGAGCGCGCTCATTTCGGACTCGGGGCGAGCGCTGAAGTTCTTCAAGTGCGCGAAGCACAGACGCGTCCAAAACTCGCCTACACAACCAGCGACCAGATAAGTGTACTCGTCGAGTTCAGCGGCGTTCTTCAACGCTCGGATTTCATCGCCTGCGCCGAAACGTTGCAGGTCGAGCGATTGCCCACGGTTAATCTTAACCAGGACGCTCCGCACTTCCGCGCGATCGTCGGCCGACAGTTCGTCGAGCCACGTGAGCAACGCCGGCAGCTCTTCGATCAGCGTCCGTTCCGCTTTGTCGCTTTGCAGAGGCGCGAACGATTTCCGCAGCGCATCCGTTGTTTTCGTCGACGCTGTTCCCTGGATCGCCGCTGCGAGATCGCGCAGCGCTTCGATTCGCAGCGTAGCCGGCGGCTCAACTGTGTCGGCAATCGTGTCCGTCGCGCGCGCGAGAAGATACGCCAGCGACAACGGATCCCGGAGCGCCTTCGGCAGAAAGCGCAGCGAAAGATAAAACGAACGCGAAACGGATCGCAGAACGGGCCCGCGCAAAGAATCTCGATTCGTCGACTTCACGGTCCAATGTTTCGCACTTCGATGACTTCGGCGTTGCCGATCCCCAACTGACCCGCCGCCTGAACGTGTTGCGCGAGCGGAGTGATCGGCGCGAGCCACGCTCGAGCCCGCCATTCCTCGATCTGGCGAACCGCCAATGCGTCGATGGCCACCGGATCCTTGCTCGCGAGAATTGTAGCGTGATGCACGGCGTAGTTCGGCTGCGGCTGCGGGCCGCCCGCGTATTGGGCCACCAATCCATCCATGATGTTGAGCACTACCTTCGACCTGACGATTGGCATCTTGTAAATCTCCGCGATCGCGGAGTGGCCCCATCGGCTCTGGGTAAAGCGCCGGGAGTTGTCGATGTTCGGGATCGTCATGTTGTAAATGCAACCCGCGATGCCGCAACTGCCGCTATCGCTCATGACCGGGACGTTAATCACTTTCGTGACTTCGCTGGAGAGGATGCGGGCGAAGTGGCTGTCGTCGCTCGTCGAGTCTTCGGACGGGAACGGGAGCTTACCGCGATCGGTCCGAAACTCGAGGTCCCCCCAGATTAAGTTTCCGGACAACGGCACGGTGAAAACCGCTTTGGGATCGTAGCCGTCGCGCGGCGCGATTGACTTCATCTGGTAACCTTCCTGGTCGGGACGGTAACCGGCGGCGCTGATTCCGCCGAGGCTGCGGTCCCAGACGATGATGCTGTTTCGTGAATGACCGGCGGCGACGAGTCCATCGACGATGGCGTTCACGATGTCGCGATGCGTCGTGAACAATTCGCCGCCGGCTGCCGAGATCTTGATACCGATCTTGTCGTTAGGCGAAACGAGCGAGCCCCAGGCATGGACGAGATCGTGTTCGCCGGTGACAGCGAGAACGAGACGATTGACCATGGCGCGGACGCGCCCGCTGTTCGGCTGGTATTGAGTGATCGCGCCAGCGTCGTGCGAGGAATAGACGATCGACTGGTTGGGGATCGTCTGGGCGCGGAGGGAGGCGCAGGCGAGAAAACAGGCTAAGATTGGAATCCGCACGATGAAAGGTGAGAACGAACCTATGGGGGATGGAGAAAACGTCCAACGCCCAACGTCCAACATTCAACGCCGAGCTTCGGAGGCGGTTTCGCACCTCTACATTCATATTCCATTTTGCGCGCGGATTTGTCCGTACTGCGCTTTTTACAAAGAGCGGGCTGATAGCTCGCAGACAATACGATTTTGTGAGGCGCTGCTGCGGGAGATTGAAACCGTTGGCGAACAATTCCCCCTTGAGATTAAAACGATTTTTTTTGGCGGCGGAACGCCGACGGCACTGACGACGGCGCAGTTGGAATTTCTTCTCGGCGGAATGCGCGAGCGCCTCGATTTAACGCGTCTCGTCGAATGGACGGTCGAAGCCAATCCAGGCAGCGTCTTCCCGCGCAAAGCAGAACTGCTGCAACGAATGGGCGTAAACCGGCTCAGTCTCGGCGTGCAATCGTGGGATGATGAATTGCTGAAGCTGCTCGGTCGCGAGCACAATGCCGCGCAGGCCGAAGCGTCCTTTCAAATCTTGCGAGACGCGGGATTCGGCAACGTGAGCATCGATCTGATGTTTGGGTTGCCCGGCCAAACCCTCGCGCAATGGGAAGCGGACCTGCGGAAAACGATCGCCCTCGGACCTGACCATATCTCGACCTACTGCCTGACTTACGAAGAGGACACCGAATTTTTCCTGCGTCACGCGCGCGGCGAATATCGCGACGATCCCGAATTGGACGCGCAATTTTTGGAGACGGCGATGCAAATGCTGGAAGCCGCCGGCTTCGAGCACTACGAAATTTCGAATTATGCGCAGCCCGGATTCGAGTCGGCGCATAATCGCGGTTACTGGGCCGGCCACGATTATCTCGGCATCGGCCCAAGCGCATTTTCCACGGTAGGAATGCAGCGACGGCAGAACGTTTGCGATTACCGAGCATACTCGGATCGCGTCCTCGGCGGTTCGTCACCGATTGAATCGACCGAAGCGCTCACGCCGGAGATGAAACGAACCGAGCGGATCGCACTCGCCTTGCGAACGCGGGAAGGAATTTCCAGCCACGACCTGCAATCCTGGCCTAACGAACACCGGGAATTCATCGAGCTCGGCCTCATGCGAGAATTTAACGGAAACTTTGTCCTCACCCCGCGCGGCAAGCTCCTCGCCGATTCCGTGGCGGAAGCGTTCGTTTAGCTGAAATTGCCCTCGCACCACAGCTCCTCCTCGCGACCTTCAATCCTCGCTCTCACGTTAATCCTCGTTCATCAGCGCACGAGTGGCTACCTGGCGCTTCGGGGTCGCGTTGCGGTGCGATCCGTGGAGATAGCGGCCGCTCAATCTGCCGCGACGAGGGGCCGTTCCGAAGTGCAACTTCGGAACGAGGAGGACGTCTCGCCGTTGAAGTAAGGGAACCGCCCGGCGCCTCGACAGAGCGAGGCGGCTAGAGTGCGACGCGTTATTCTACCGCCCCATAGCGGCGGTTGCGTTTTCCAAAATCTTCGACGGCTTCGAAGAGGTCTTTCTTGGTGAAGTCGGGCCACAACTTCTGGGTGACGTACATCTCGGTGTAGGAAAGTTGCCAAAGAAGAAAATTCGAGAGACGCATCTCGCCGGAGGTGCGGATGAGCAGATCGGGGTCGGGATAATAACGGGTGTAGAGATGCTTGCTAAACATGTCGACGTCGATCATCGCGCGGTCGATGTGGCCCGACTCGATCTGGCGGAAAAGGCTTTTGATGCCGTCGATGATCTCGAGACGGCCGCCATAACTGAGCGCAAGAATCAGGGTGAGGCCGTTGTTGCCCGAGGTCCGCTCGATGGAATCGTGGAGTTGTTTCTGGCAACTGGAAGGCAGATCGGTGAGCCGGCCGATCGCCTGGAGCCGGACATTTTTTTCCAACAATTCGGGCGTTTTTTCTTTCAGGAATTTTTCCAGGAGCCGCATGAGCGCGAACACTTCGGCCTTCGGGCGCTGCCAATTTTCTGCGGAGAACGCGTAGAGCGTCAGGAATTCGATTTTTAAATCTCCACAGCCTTCGACGCACTCCCGCACCGCTTCGGCGCCTTTCTCGTGGCCTTTGATCCGGGGCAACCCGCGGCTCTTCGCCCAACGGCCGTTGCCATCCATGATGATGGCGACGTGACGCGGAACGAGTTTGGGCGCCGCAGCCATGCTTAGAGAATTATGGTTTCGTTGCGCGTCGGACCGACGCTCACGATCCGCAACGGCGCACCGGTCAACTCGGCGATCGCCCGCACGTAGGTCCGCGCATTCGCGGGCAGCGCGGAAAATTTTCGGGCCGATTGCGTCGGTTTTTTCCAGCCGGGAAATTCGCGGTAGATCGGCTCGCAGTTTTCCAACTGCCCGGCATCGCTCGGTGGAACGCCGAGGCGTTTGCCATTTAATCGATAACCAACGCAGACGCGGATCGAATCGATGCCGTCGAGACCGTCGAGATTCGTCACCGCCAGTTCATCGATGCCATTGATCATTGTGGCGTAATGCGTCGCCACGGCATCGAACCACCCGCAGCGCCGCGCCCGTCCGGTGGTCGCGCCGAATTCGCGGCCCATCTCGTGAAGCTTGTGCGCGAGCCCGGCGTCTTCGGTCGGCAACGCTCCCTCGCCCACTCGCGTCGTGTAGGCTTTCATCACGCCGACCACGCGATCCATCCGATGCGGCGGAACTCCGGAGCCGGTGCAGGCGCCACCCGCGGTGGTATTCGAGGAAGTGACAAACGGATACGTCCCGTGATCGATGTCGAGAAAAGTTCCCTGCGCGCCTTCGAACAGGATTTTCTTTTCGCGCTGCAAAGCGCGATGCAGATAAACGACGGTGTTCGTGACGAACGGCCGCAGCTTTCGCCCGGCCGCGAGATAACTTTCGTTCACCTCCCGATAATTGATCGGCTCGGCGCCAAGTGCCTGGAGGATGCTGTTGTTCTCGCGCACTTTGGCCTGTAATTTTTTCGAGAACAAGACCGGCTGCATCAGGTCGGATATTCGCAGGCCGGTCCGCGCGGCTTTGTCTCCGTAGGCCGGCCCGATCCCGCGCTTGGTCGTCCCGATTTTTGTGTGGCCTTTGCGCAGCTCGCGTTGCTCGTCGAGCAGCCGGTGATACGGCAGCACCAAATGCGCGCAATCGCTGATCAACAAATTCTCGCCGATGTGGACGCCGAGTTTGCGCAATCCCTCGATCTCACCCACGAGCGCGACCGGATCGATGACCACGCCGTTTCCGATCACGCAACGTTTCCCGCGCCGCAAAATTCCGGACGGAATCAGATGCAGAATGTATTTCGTTCCGCGATGAATGACGGTATGTCCGGCATTGTTCCCGCCCTGGCTGCGCACGACGATGTCCGCTTCTGCGGTGAGAACGTCGATGATCTTGCCTTTGCCTTCATCGCCCCACTGCGCGCCGATCAAGATGGTGTTGGCCATGGAAACAATAAATTGTCCCGACGCATCCGGCTCGGACACATTCGGGACTGCGCAAAACGATAGGATGCGCCGCTAGGCCTGCAAGAGAATTTGCGATGGCGGCAGCCGGCGCAATCCTGCTCCTGATCATGAGCAGGACGGGAAAAGAAAAGAATTGTCAGCTCTTCGGCGGGTCACCTAGTCTCGCGCCATGCGCACGATACTCCTGATTATTCTGATTCTGTTGTTGGTCGGAGCATTTCCAGGATGGGGTTACAGCTCGGGCTGGGGCTACTACCCGTTTGGTGGAATCGGCCTGATTCTGCTGATCGTCCTCATCATGGCGTTGATGGGCAAACTGTAGCTGCAGCTGGAGTTCTCCTGCAGGGCATCGCGGCCGAAACCGCCGGCCTAACGAGTACTCGTCACCGCGCGACGCAATGCGGCCGAAGACTCACTCGTGCTCCGCCGGTGCGGGCCGAAATCGCGATTCTTATCGAAGTGAAACATCCAGTCGTGGGTGAAAGTGTTCATCGCCACCTTGTAATTCGCGCCGCCCCCGGTGAGACGCCGATGCGAATTGATGAACTGCGTCGGGTCGTAGTAATTGCTAAAATCTTTCTGGAACTTTGAACGGCTCATCCCGATCTCGAGGTTCTTGCGGATCTCGAAATGCAAGTGGGCGTCGTACTGGCCGTGGGCGGTGCCCATCGTCGCGATCTGCTGGCCGCGGGAAACGCGTTGACCGCGGGCTACCAACATTTTCTGGAGATGCCCATAAAGCGAATCGATGTATTTCACATTGCCGCCCTCGCGATACGCGTGCCGCACAATAACGACATTGCCCCAGCCGAGGTGAACGTCGCGGGCAAAGACCACGATGCCGTCGCCCGCGCAGTAAATCGGATCGCCCAGGTCGGTGTCGCCACCGCGGACGCCGTCCCAATCTTCGCCGACGTGGCCGCCCGGCCGGAACCCGCGCGCTTTGTAGTAACCTTCCGCGTCCGGTTTGCCGACCGGGAAATCAAAGCCGTCGGCGATCTTGGTAAAGCCCATGTCGAGCGAGCTGCTCATCGCGGGAGTGATTTGCGACTGATCTTTTTGCGACGGAACCGAAACGATATCGGGTCTTGCTTTCCCGGGACCTTCAGCCGGCGGCGGCGGTTCGTTCTTCGCAATGAATGCTTCGCTCTTCGTTGGCTGCGGCTTTGTCGCCGGCGCTTTTTCTCTTTCCTTAATCGGGGCCGGCTTCTCGGTTTTCGCTACGACAACTTCCGGCTTCGTCGATTCGTTTTTCGCAACTTTGTGTTCGTCTTTCGCCGGAGCGTTGTCGTCCTTCAGTGATTTCGACGCCGCGACTGTCGCCGGGTGATCCTTCACCGCCGGCTTCTCCGGTTTCGCCGTGACAGTCTCCACTTTCGCGCCGTCCGATTTCGCGACGCTCTTTTCTTTGGCGGAAACTTTGTCCGACTTCACAATCGACTCGTTCTTCGCCGGCTTGTCGGTCTTCTCCTTCGCAGGGTCGGATTTCGTCGGTTCAGCTTTCGCCACCGGCTTGTTCGCGGTCGGTTCTTTTGCAGCCGCGACTTTCTCGATCTTTATCGTCGGAATGTCAGCGTCAGCTTTTACTTTCGGCGGCGCGGCCCTTTCCTTCTTCTCTTTCACCGCATTGGCAGCGGTGGTTTTCTCGACTTTGATCGTCACCAGATCGTCGGCGGCTGGAGTTTTTGCCGTCGAAGCTTTTTCCTTTGTTGAAGCGCGCTTGTCCGCTTTCGCCGAGGCGATGTCTGTCTTCGGCGCCTTCGGTTTAGCCTCGTCCTCCGCCGCCGTTTCAGCGCGGCGCACAACTTCCTTGGACTTCTCCGGTTTCGCCTCGGCCTTGTGTTCCTTGATCGGATGGACCGGCTGCGCCTTCAATTCGCGGGGAACAAAAACGTCCTGGCTATAAGCCGGCGCGGTCAACGCAAACGCGCAAAACAGGCTGGGCAAGGCTCTTCGCAACATGCGGGCGACCTTTGTAGACCATCGACCGCCTCCCTGGCAAGCGTTCAATTCTAAATTTTCCCCGGAATTATTGGGGCTGCGCCATCGTCACCTGAACCACCGGCAACGGAAACCGAAGCCGCAATTCGTTCTCGAGAAAAATCTCGACGTGATGCAGCCCGAATTGCTGGAACTGCACACCGCCAAAGCAATGGACGTTCGTCGCGTGGCCTTCCATCTCCCTCAGCTCGAATTCCACCTCGGCTTGCGCCAGCACCTGTTGCTCGTCCACGCCGATGATGCGGGATTTCTGCCGGAATTTTCCCGAGCCGCTGCACCAGCGCGACCAGATGCAAAGGCGCAGGCAATGCACCGGCAGCCCCGGAGCGGGAATCACGTTGATGACGCCGACGAGCGTCTGCATGCCATTGATCTCGCAGCGGACGTCTTCGCACAGCACGCAGCTCTGCAGGTCCGGCAGGATCGCGTTCGTTTCCATTCGAATAGGTTACAGGGTTCCCCGCGCGATCGCGATCAGGAGCGCAATCCCAAGCGCGATCCGATAAATGGCGAACGGCGCGAAACCACGGGCGCGCACCCAACGCATGAACCAGGCGACGACGCCAAGCGCGACGACGAACGAAACGACGAATCCGATCGCGACCACGGCCCAGTTGTGGCCGGTCATTGTTAAAGGCGCCAGCCCCGCCTCCGTCGCCGCGTCATGGTGCGGCCGAAGCGTTTTCAGCAAATCATAACCGGTCGCGACCACCATCGTCGGGATGGAAACGAAAAACGAAAACTCGAGCGCGGCGGAACGAGACAGTCCCGCCGTCTGGCCGGCGGCGATGGTCGACATCGAGCGCGAGGTGCCGGGAAAGACCGCCGAGAGAATTTGGATTGCACCAACCCAGATCGCCTGCGGCAAATTCATTTCTTCCATGTGATTGGTGCGCGGCCTCGTGCAGAACGCGTCGACGATCCACATCACGACGCCGCCGATTAAAAGCGCCCACGCCATCACTGAAAGACTCTCCAGGTTTTGGCCGATTTGCTTTTTGAGGAGAAACGCGGGCAGCGCTGTCACCACGAACGCGATCAAGGTAAGGCTGAGCGGATGGGTGAGAATGGTGCGGTCGCCGCGTTCGCCCCGCGGAAACGTCGCCAGAAACTGGAGAATTCGTTTCCAAAAATAAACCGGCAACGCCAGGATCGCGCCGAGCTGGATCACGATGGTGTACATCTTCCAGAAGCTGTCTTGCAGGTTCAATCCGAAGAGCGCCTCGACAATGCGCAGATGCGCGGTCGAGCTGACCGGAAGAAATTCGGTGAGGCCTTCGACGATGCCGAGAAGAAATGAGAGCAGAATATCATTCATATTTATTGATCGTTACCTGAATGCCCATCGATCGCCGCCAGCTCGGCTTCCACCATCTCACGAACGAGATCGTTGAAGGAACCGCGCGGCTGCCACCCCAGTTCCGCTTTGATCTTCGCGGGTGATCCGACCAGCCGGGCCGGGTCGGCCGGCCGATCGAAAGCGGAATTATGTTTCACATATTTTTCGGGCGACAAACTGACGACCGCAAAAGCGGCGTTCACAAAATCGCGGACGGAATGGGTTTCTCCGCTAGCGACGACGTAATCCGCGGGCTTTTCCTGTTGGAGCATCAACCACATCGCGGTCACATAATCCTGGGCGCGGCCCCAGTCCCGCCGGCTCTCCAGGCTTCCCAGCGACAATTCGTTGTCGAGACCACGCGCGATCCGAGCCGCTGCGCGCGCGATCTTGCGGGTAACGAAATTTTCCCCACGGCGCGGCGACTCGTGATTGTAAAGAATACCGTTGCAAACGAAGAGGCCGTACGATTCGCGATAGACGCGAGCCAGCTGCGTCGCGAACGCCTTGGCGCAACCGTATGGGCTGGCCGGCTGCAACGGCGTCAGTTCGGTTTGCGGCGATTCCATCGCGTTCCCGAATATCTCCGAGCTCGAGGCGTGATAGAATTTCACGGGACGCGGCTGGTCGCGGACGATCTCGAGCAGGTGGAGCGTCGCCATTCCCGCCTCCTCGCAGGTGGACTCCGGAATTTCGAAACTCAAACCGACGTGGCTTTGCCCGGCGAGATGATAAAGCTCGTCGGGTTGAACCGTGGAAAAAATCCGGCGCAACGTCGTTACGTCCGACAGGTCGCCGTAATGAAGAAAAAGCGATTTGCCGTAAACATTCTCGTCGTTCCGCAAATGCTCGATGCGCGACCGCAGCAGATTGCTTGTTCGCCGGACGACTCCGTGGACCGCGTATCCTTTTTCCAGCAACAGCTCGGCCAGATACGAACCGTCCTGTCCGGTGATTCCGGTAATGAGCGCGGTTTTTTCCATGGAACTTGGCGACGTTAAACTCACCGTTAGACTTTGCGCCCGAATTTTTTTTCCAGTTCCGTAAGAGAAATCTGGATCATCGTCGGCCGTCCGTGGGGACAGCAATAGGGCAGATCGCACTGGAGCAGATCGGTGACGAGTTTTTCCACTTCCAGGTAACGCAGCGGGTCGTTCGCCTTCACGGCATGACGGCAAACGGTCTTCGCGATCATTTCTTCGCCCAGCCGCATGGCGGAGCTGCCGTTGCTCGCGCTCTTCAATCCATCAATCACCTTGCGCATGAACGTGACCGGGTCGGCGACGTCGAGAAATGTCGGCAGGCTGTCGATCTTGAATGCGTTCTGGCCGAAGGGCTCGATTCCGATTCCCATTTTTTGGAGCGTGGCTGCGTTGCGTTCCACCCATTCCGCATCGCGCGGCGCCAGCTCGAAAGTTTGCGCCAGGAGGAGGCGCTGCGACGGCACGCCCTGTTCTTCCATCCGCCGGCGCAACTCTTCGAACAGGATCCGTTCGTGGGCCGCGTGTTGATCGACCAGCACCAGGCCATCCTGGTTTTCCATCAACACGTAGAGCTTGTTGAGAACGCCGATGATCTGAAATTGCTGCGAACGCGACGTGGCCGCGGCCGAGGGCGGCGGCTCCCAATGCGAAACCAACGACTCGTTAGGCTGGACGTGAAGTGATGGAAGCGCCTCCGTTGTAGCCGGGATCGTTGATCCCGGCTCGATCGAAACCGGCGCTGGTGCCGTTACCGGGCCGGGATCAGCGATCCCGGCTACAGGAACGGCCGGCGCACGGAATTGTTGCTGCCATTGGTGCCGCCCGCTTTCGAGCGTTCGACGAACCGCGCCGACGATCGCTTCCCGCACGCCGTTCGGATCGCGAAAACGCACTTCGCGTTTCGCCGGGTGCACGTTCACATCCACAGCGCCCGGATCGAGATCGACAAACAAAAACGTCACCGGGAACTGACCTTTCATCAGCGCCGTGTGATAACCTTCGCGCAGCGCGGCGGTGAGCACGGCGTTTTCGACGGCACGTCCGTTCACGAACACCAGCTGTTGCGCGCGGGTTTGCCGGCTCACGCCCGCCTGGCCGATCAGCCCCCGGATCCGCACCGTCGAATCGTTCCGTTCTTCGACGGCCAGCAGGCGATCGACTAGCTCTTTGCCGTGAAGGTCACGAATCCGATCCGCCAGACTCGGCGCGGCCGGGAGTTGAAAAGCGACCCGCTCATCCCGGACGAACACGAACGCAATTTCCGGATGGCCTGTAGCCTGAAGATGAAGTTGGTGTTCGAGATTGCGGCTCTCCGTATTTTCCGAGCGCAAGAATTTCCGGCGGGCCGGCAAATTGTAGAAGATCGAGCGCACCTCGATTTGAGTCCCGGGCGCTTCGCCGCCGTCGCGGACCGTTTCGATTTTCCCTCCGGCCACGATGATCTCCGTGCCCGCGACTGCATCCGGCTCGCGCGTCGTCAGCCGAAAACGCGAAACGCTCGCGATGCTCGGCAGCGCTTCGCCGCGAAACCCCAGCGTCGCGATCGCTGCCAGATCGGCGGCCGTTCGGATTTTGCTCGTGGCGTGCCGCTCGAGGGAAAGCAACGCATCGTCGCGATCCATCCCGCAGCCGTCGTCGACAACGCGAATGAGAGAAATACCGCCGCGCCGGATGCTGACCTCGATCTTGCGCGCGCCGGCGTCGATGCTGTTTTCGACCAGCTCCTTCACGACCGAAGCCGGCCGCTCGATCACTTCGCCCGCCGCCACCTGGCTGGCGAGAATTTCCGGCAACAGGCGAATGCGGCTCATCTCGTTCCGATTTTAAGTTGGCGATTTGCGATTGCGAAGGAAAACGATAGTTTCGCCACATAGATGATTACCGTGACGGAGAACGCTGCCCGCCAGTTACGCACGCTGCTTGAATCGCGCCCCGAAGCCGAAGGCAAGGGCCTGCGCGTCGGGATTGCGAAGGGCGGCTGCTCGGGGCTCCAATACGAAATGTCGCTCGGCGACCGCAAGCCGGGAGACGAAATCGTCGCGCGCGATGGCGTGGAATTTTTTGTCGACACCGAGAGCGCGGATTATCTGCGCGGCGCCACCCTCGACTATCGCGACGGACTCACCGGCGCCGGTTTTCACATCGAGAATCCAAACGCAGCCCGGACGTGCGGATGCGGCACCTCTTTCGAAGCAGCGCGTCCTGCTTGAAAACAAATCGTTCCCCACGCCGGCGCCTTTAGATGGCTCGCGATTATTTTCGTTACGAACCAGCCCACAGCTACGGACGGTCGCGGCGAAAGAAATCGAACTTCTTCGGCTGGGCGGTCGCGATTCTTCTTCTCACCGGGTTCGCGTTCGCGGCGTGGCTCGGGAGTTTTTACATTTTCTGGCAACCCGAGCGACCGCAGAGCTATCGGATTCTCAAGAAGCTCCACAAGATCGAGCCGGCGAAGCGGTTTGAATTAACCGCCGCGCCCGCCGGCGAATTCCTCACTTCGAAGCAGCTCTACGATCGTTACATCGCGATGAGTCCCACTGAGCTGGCGAAAGTGAACGCTGAGCTGGTGCGCAATTACATTCGCAATTTCCAGCAGGTCCGCGGCCTCGTGACGTACGTCGTCGGCCGTTTCAACATCATGCAGGCCCGCGAGCTTACGCCTAACGACGTGTTTCTCTCCGGCATGGTGGCGCTCACGAATGCGGTCGATCACGGCGAGCTCCTGATGGAACACGTTTACCCGGCCGATCCGCAGGCGTTGCCGCTGATGAAACAAACGCTCGTCACCGGCCTCGAGATCAAGCTTGAGCGGACGCATGATCTTTCCGCGGTCGTCCATGCCGAGCGTTTATCCGATGGCCGCATCCTGATTACTTCCATGCCGCTCCTCTACGGTAGTTACACGGTCACGCGCGGGCCTGGCACCTTCACGCTCGAGCCGCCGCTCGATCTCAATCTCGAGGCCGGCTGGCCGTTATTCAAAGACGACGAGCGCAAGAACGTCGAAACGCAATACGCCGCTTATCGCGAGCGAACCACGCCGAAAACCACCGAAGCAGTGGCTGGCATCGCGCCGACTCCGCCGCCACCTGCCACGAATGAATTGATCCGCGTCGAGCAAGCCGCTCCGGTGGAAACGCCGAAAGTCGTAGTCGTCACGCCGACGCCACCGCCGCCAACCCCGAGCAAGCCGACGAAGGGAAACAAGAAGAACCAGAAAGCTACGCCGACTCCTTCGCCCACGCCGGCGCGAACGCCGACCATGGTCGTACAGAATTCGCCCGTTCCGAAACCAACTCCGTCGCCCGCGGCCACAACGCCGCCGGTCGTTGCCGCGGCTTCGCCTCCCGCGCCGCCCGCTTCGCCGTCACCTTCGGCAAGCGCGCCGGATAATTTGCTCGCGTCGACGGCAGGCGGCGGCAATTGGAAAACTTATCCGCCGGGAAAAATGCCGGTCGGCCGTTTGATCACGCTCGGTGATTTGAATGATCTCGCGGATCGCGGTCTCGCCGGGGAACGGGTTTATCTCAAGGGCCAGTTCGTCGTGAACTTCACCGAACCGAATCGCGCGGTTCTGCGACCGAAGACCGGGATTACCGACGCCGTTTTGAAACTAGCGGGTGGCGGAAAAAACTTTCGCATCGTCGTCGAGTTTCCCGCCGGTTACACGCCACCGGCTCGTGGTTCCACCGTCACCCGCGACGAAGCGCGCCCGTATGAAATCACCGAAGTCCGCAAACAAAGCGACGGCCAGCTGAACGTTTTCGTCCGCGAGATAATGCAGTGATTTTGTGACGACGGCGCGTATCCCTATCGCGTTCCGGGAATCTTTCCGCCGCTTTCGATGACGACTTTGTTGTCCTGGATCGTGAAGTTCCTGATGTCGTATTCGGTCGCGTATTCGTCAGCGTAACTGCGCAGCGAGCGGAAGCCGAGGAGGGTGTTCAGGATTTTATCGGAGAAGCCGCCCATTGAAACTTCGGTGATCTCGATGTTGCGCGGATTGCCATCCGACGCAGGGCGCACTTGCAGCTCGCCATTCAAAAACCGGCCGCGGAATCCCGCCTTTTCCATCGGTACACTTACCTGGACGCGGGCAAGGTTGTTCTCGATGGAAACAAACGCCTTGCCGTGCAACTTCCGGCTGCCGGCGATCAATTGATTGATGTCCGATGCGGTCAACTCGATGCGGTTCGTCGAAGGCGATGGCGTCGGCACCACTTCGGTCGTGGTCGTTGTTCCATCAGCCGGCGGCGTCGCGGTTTCGACAGGTGCGCTGCGTGGTCCCGCGGTAAAGTCGTCCCATCTTTGTTTCACGGCCGCCTGGTCCGCCTCGGACGTTTCCACCTGCGGAATCGGTTTCGGTTCCGTCGAGGTGACGACATAACGCACCCCAACGTAGCCGCCCACGAAGAACGCCACGCTGAGCAGAATCATGAAGACCACCAGCATCAGGCAGCCTTTTCCCAGGCAACCTGTTCTTCTCGTCTTCGGCGGCGGTTCGATCCAGGTAGGTGGCATAAATCAGGGCGCGCTATTTTTTTCGATCCGTTCCTGGGCGGCGATCAATTTGTCGTAGAGCCCGCGCAATCCTTCGGAAAGCATCCGGGTTCCAGCCAGCACCGGCATGAAATTCGTGTCGCCGTTCCAGCGCGGCACGATGTGGAGATGCAAGTGATCGGGAACACCGGCGCCGGCGCACTGACCAAGATTCAACCCGATATTGAACCCCTGCGCTTTCATGGTTTCGCGCAAAAGTCGCTGCCCGTGGACGGCGAGATTCCAGAGCTCGAGCACTTCGTTTTCGCCTAACGAAGAGGCGTCGCCGGTTTTCCGATACGGCACCGCCATGAGATGACCCACGCTATACGGATAACGATTCATCATCAAAAACGCGTTCTTGCGGCGCGTGACCACGAGATGCGCGGCGTCGTCGCTGGTCCGCGCGGCGTCCGAGAGAAAATCGGGGTTTGGCGTTTCCTGCTCGAAATATTCCACGCGCCACGGGCACCAAAGCGCTTCGATTTCGGACTTCGGGAACTGCATCAGGTCCTTCAAGTTGGACGCGAGACTACAAATCGTCGGGCCAAAGTCGAGCGGCTTTTCCGCGTCAACGAACGAGGAGAAAATAGCGTTTGGAGTAACGGCCGGCCCCGCCGGAAGTCAGCACTTTCTTTGGGTTGCCTTGCAGATGCGGAAGCAATCCGTCGATCTCGTCATCGGGAACGACGAGCGCGTCGAGTTTACCCGCGTTCCAGTCCGCGGCCGCCTCGGGCGGCTCGAGGAATTCTGTTTTCCGCACATACAAGAGCATTCCTTCTTCTTCGCCACCGACAACGCCATAACGCCAGTGGTGTTCGCCGGTTTCCTTCACAACGGCGCGCCCGAAAACGGCGAACGCATCGCGCTGCTCACGATTCGCCGCGGCGACTTTCTGCGCCGCATACGCGCTCGTGAAGACAGCTGCCAACAGAATTGCGATGGCGCAACAGCGCGGGACGATCACTCTCAAGTTTTCCCTTTCTTGAAGCCGCGCAATGGTCGCCGCGAGCAGCAAACAGAGCGGCGGCACAATTGGAAAAATCCTGTCGATGCGTTTCGACGGAACGAACGACATCACCAGCAGCCCGCCAAGACTCCATGCGATGAGCCAGAATGTTTCCGGCGACAGCTGTGCGCGCGTGCGCCACGCGATGAAGGCGAACGCAGCCAACAACAAACTCCACGGCACGAATCGATGAAGCAGATGTGGCAGATAAAAATAAATCGGCTGCGATCGATGCACTGCTTCGCTGAAACGGCCGGCAAATTCTCGCAGCACGACGTGCTCCGTGAATTCCGGGACGAAAAGAATTCCGCCCGCCGTCCAAAGAACGAAAACCAAAAACGAAAGGAGCCACGGCATCCAGCCCGACCACGCCGAACCCGGCGTCTTCGTTTTCCGCCGGCGCCATTCAAAGGCAACGAGTCCTGGCAGCAAGAACGCATAAACGATCGGGCCTTTGATCAGCATTCCGGCGCTGAGAAGAAGAAAGAGGCCGATGCGATCTCGTCGCGTCCACGCGTTCTGCGTCCGAATTTTTTTCCAAATCAACCATCCAATCGCGAAAATCACGAGCGCCAGCGGCATGTCGGTTCGCACGAGCGAGGCGAGCCGGAGCGCGAACAAATTGAAACTCAACGCGCAGGTCGCCGTCAGCGCCGCGATCGATCCGTAAATCGACGACGCCCGAAAAACGAGAACGAGCAACCCGATCGCCGCGAAGAATGACGGCAAGCGCCAGGCCAGCTCCCACGATCGCGTCACTTCGAAAATCGCGGCGGAGATCCAGCCGACCAACGGCGGTTTCGTCGCCACCCACCAATTCGGCGTGTGTTGGTAAAACCAATTGCCGCGCTCCACCATTTCGAACGAAGTGAAAGCTTGCTTCGCCTGATCGAAGTCGTCCAAATGCCACGGAAGATTTCCGACCGCGAAGAGCGCGAGGGCCAGGGCGAGCAAACCCCAACGCGCGATCGGAGATTCCAGGAAACGGCTCACCGCGCGCTCTAATCTCGCCAAAGAATCGCGCGGACGGGCGCGGCGTCGCCACCGGTTATCCGAAGAGGGAGCGCGGAGAAATAGTACGTCCCGGCTTCAACTTCGCTGAGGTCGAGTGACTCGACGATCGCAATATTCGCCGCGGCCAACGCGTGATGATTGACCAGCACCTTCGCGTCAATCGGATCGACCGACGGCACATCGAGCCCGAGCAGTTTAACGCTCCGTTCCCGCAGCCACTTCGGCACGTCACGCGCGATCACCGGGATGGTTTCGGGAAAAACCTTCGGATCGGTCCAGGCGCCCGTCTTCAGCAAAAGGCGCGGCGCCGC
>Ga0307470_10000523_pt1 | contig 18461 bp, 17 predicted proteins | sample atmos_gasesAM3C__FD_204565 | JGI IMG/M metagenome (GOLD analysis project Ga0307470, IMG submission 204565) | Hardwood forest soil microbial communities from Morgan-Monroe State Forest, Indiana, United States - atmos_gasesAM3C_05 | ecosystem: Environmental > Terrestrial > Soil > Temperate forest... | reverse complement strand
CGACATGTTGAGCCGGCAAACTGTGAACGACAACGGGGCGATAAGCACTTATTCTTCTCCCAACGGCTTGAATCAGCAGACGACAGTCAACGGGCAGACGCTGAACTACGACGGGAACTTCAATCTTTGGAGCGCACCGAACGGATTCAATGCAACGTTCTACGACGCTGAGGACTATCTCCTCTCGGCCACCAACGGCGGGAACAGCGCGCAGTTCGTTTATGATGGCTTGGGCCGGTGCGTGAAACGGACGATCAACGGGGTGACGCGATTCATCACCTACGATAATTGGAACCCGATCTATGAGTGGGATGCGTCGGGCAATCCCGCGGCCGCCAACTTTTACGGGGCGAAAGCGGACGAGATCGTCGGGCGCTGGGATTCGAGCCTTGGCTTCTTGTTCTATAAGCAGGACAGACAGGGAAACGTGACCACGCTGTTGGATCAAGGAGGGAATGTCATCGAGCGCTACCGGTACGATGCGTTTGGCCAGCCCACGGTGAGCGATTGGTGGGGCAACGCGCACGTGGACGGTAACAACCAGCCGCAAAGTTGGTATGGTAACCGTTTCATGTTCCAGGGGCGAGAGTATTTGAGTGACCTTGGCATTTACGACTACCGGAATCGACTGTATCACCCGCAACTCGGCCGATTCCTGCAAAGCGACCCACTCGGTTTCGGCGGCGGCGATGCCAATCTCTTCCGCTACTGCGGCGGCGATCCGGTGAATCGGCGAGATCCATTCGGACTCACCGATAGCCATACCAAGTATAATACCGAGGACAAGAATTCTGGATCAAGTGGCGAATTGTATGGAGCTCAGGACATAACTAATGGCTTTGGCTCCCCACTTCAAAGTGTCGGCGGGACGCCCGGTGAAGCTCAGATGGACCTCTTCACGGTCAACAACGGCGGGTTTCCGGGCTACGGTTCCTACGATCCGAATAGCATGTCGGGGCCTAATATTGGCGGCAACGGGCTTTGGGGCTCAGTGGACGGCAGCCCCGGCGCAGACAGCCGAGGGGGCAGTGGGGGCGCCGGCAGCTCACCTGCTTCGCGTTCGTCACCCACCGGAGTACCGTCCAGCGGCACGCCTCACACTAGTGGTTTCACAGTTAGTTGGTGGCCCCAAGCACTAACTTTTCCGGAAACGGGTCCTGTCGACCCGAGGCTAGCGGCTTGGACAGATACGGGGCGCGTGCCGACACTCATCGCCGCAGGCATTGTTGCAGCCCCCTTCTTTGCACCAGAGACGGGATTGTATGCTCTCGGCTCTGCGGCGGCAGGATGGACGGCGACGGTCAACGGTGTTGAATATGTAACAATGACGGCAATTGGAGGGGGCATGCTTGCCTATCAAGCGGCGATGGCAAATCCTGTGCAGGTGCAAGAATTCGCCGGGAATTTTCTGTTTGGCGGACCGGACGTACCCACGTGGGCTGGTGTTCTCGGTGCAGCGGGTCATGAGATATTCTTCTCCGGTAGGTAACCGCATTACTATAGGAGAAATTTGAGAAAAGTTTTTAACCGAAAAAGAACGCGCGGCGAGCTCGCGGCCGGAGTCGCGTTTGGAATACTAGCTGTTAGGCTCTTCTGGCTTGCGCATAACGCGGCGATGACGACGAATGTCTTTCATGTGGCATATCGCGGAAGCTGGGTTGCGACAACCGCTAGGGATGGCTATGCATTAGCAATCGTGTGCCTAATCGTGGCGGCAGGATGCATTTCGCTTTATTTCCTCAGTAGGACGGCATCAGATCAACAACTCGAACGAAAAGGCAATGAAAGAACCAAGAGAATTTGATTACTTTAAGGCGTGGTTACTGTTTTTCCTCGTCGCCACGATTGGGGCCGGCGTGGTAGCGATGATTATCAGCAGCTTCGTGGCGGCATTTATGGGGGCGGGCGGCGCGAGCCTCGCGCAGATGACGAGAGTTACCCAGATAATCGGATTTGTAATCGGAATCCCGGTTTCGTACGTAACTTTCCGAGCGGTCGTTGGAAAATACCTTTTCCCGAAGATCGAAGACGACTCGCCGCCGCCGAAGTTGCCTCCTGTGTAGCATCCGGCGCCTGGTTACTTTCGCGGGGGTCTGAAAAAGGGGTCGGTCTTAGAATCGGCAAATTACTGTTAGGCGCTCGGTGCAGAGCCACGAGTTGCTACGCGTCTAAACAAACTTCTCCCCGGTCAGCCAGCGGCGGACACGGAAGATGTGAGCGGGTTGCAGGGCGGGATTAAGCTCGACGTAGTTTCGTTCGCCGCGCCAGAGATAACGCGTGTCGGTGAGAAGATCGTGGACCTGATAAACATCGGAATCCATTGGGCCAAATTCGGCGAGCGGAATGTAAACGTAAGAATGCTGCACCCGGGAAGGATCGAGATTCACCACGACGAGGATGATATTGTCGCGTGACTCCGTCATCTTGCCGTAACAAAGGATCGAAGGGTTGTCGGCGCGGTAGAAGCGCAGGTTGTCGTAAAAGTGGAGGGCGCGGTTCTCTTTGCGGATCCGGTTTATTTCGGTGATCCAATCCTTGATGTTCCCGGGCGCGTCCCAATCGCGTTCCTTGAACTGGTATTTCTCCGAATCGAGATATTCCTCGCGGCCGGGCAGAGCCGCGTTTTCACAGAGCTCGAACCCGCTGTAGATGCCGTAGACGCTGGAGAGCGTCGCGGCCAGAACGGAGCGGATGATGAAGGCGGGCCGGCCGCCTTCCTGCAAGTGCTTCGGCAAAATATCGGGCGTGTTCGGCCAGAGATTGCCCCGGAAAAATTCGCGCATGTCGGTTTGGGTGAGCTCGGTGAAATAATCGGTCAGCTCCTGCTTCGCCGTGCGCCAGGTGAAGTAGGTATAGCTTTGGTTGAATCCCGCTTTCGCCAGCACCTTCATCATTTTCGGTTTGGTGAACGCTTCGGAAAGAAAGAGTACGTCGGGATATTGCGCGCGGACACCGCTGATCACGTACTCCCAAAATGCGACCGGTTTTGTGTGGGGATTATCGACCCGGAAAATGCGGACGCCGCGCTCGGCCCAGAAGAGAATGATGCTTTTCATTTCCGCCCAGAGCGTCTGCCAGTTTTCGCACCGAAAATTCAGCGGATAAATGTCTTCGTATTTCTTCGGCGGATTCTCGGCGTATTTGATCGTGCCGTCGGGCCGTTTGTAAAACCACTCGGGATGCTCGCGCACGTAAGGATGATCCGGCGAACAGTTGATCGCGAAATCGAGGGCGATCTCCATCCCGCGGCTGCGGATTTCGTTTTCGAGCCAGGCAAAATCTTCGAAGGTGCCGAGCGCCGGCTCGATCGCCTTGTGTCCGCCGAATTCGCTTCCGATCGCGTAAGGTACACCGGGCTCGCCGGGCTCGCACGTGACTGAGTTGTTACGTCCTTTTCGATTCGTGTATCCGATGGGATGGATCGGCGGGAAATAAATAACGTCGAACCCCATCGCCTTCGCTGCTTCGACGCGCGGCAGGCAATCGCGAAACGTCGATCCGCGATCGGGCAGGCCTTCGGCTGAGCGCGGAAAAAATTCATACCAGGCCGCGAAGCGCGCTTCCTTCCGGTCGACAACAACCTGCGGCGCAGGCCCGTACTGCGTGGAAGCGGCGCGATCCGGATAGCTGGCCATGAGAACTTCGAGCTCGCCGGAGTGCGCCATCTCGTTCACCTGCGCGGGATCGCTGGCGCGCATGGTGTTCGCCAGTTCGCGCAGCCGGTCGGCATCGGCAAAATCCTCGGCGCGATCCGCGGCTGCATCCAAAAGTGCCGCGCCTTCCAGAGTTTCACTGGATAAGTTGTCGAGGCCCGCCTCGAACTTCGCCGCGAACTCGTGCTGCCAGCCGCGGAATGTGTCCGTCCAGGCTTCGACTGTGTACTCGTAGGTTGCGTTTTCGTAGACAGTGCAAACGCCCCGCCAACGGTCGTTGTCGACGTGCGCCATTGGCGTTTCGTGCCAATGCTGCTCGCCGAGTTTTCTCCATTTCAACGCGGCCGCGACGACGTCGTGCCCATCCTTGAAAACGTCCGCTTCGACCGCCAGGTCGTCGCCGGCGACGCGCTTCACCATGTAACGCCCGCAATCCACGAGCGGTTGCAGATTCTCGATAACGGCGGTGGGAAAGGCCCGGGGCATGGGCCATCAATCAACTGAGATTCGCCGGGGGCGAAAGCGGAATTCTGCTTACGCCAAAAAACGCGTTGCTAATTCAGACCGCGAAATAAAAGGCGCACTCGTAGAGACCCGAAGTGCGCGTCTCTTCGCGGCGAACTTCGGTGCCGAGCACGCCTTCGAACATGTCCTTCTCGAGTCGCGCGATGATCGGGTATTGCTCGAGCAAATTCAAAATCGGTGAATGGCATTCGAGAATCTGCGGGCCGCCTTCTTTTTCCTCGGCGACATATTGCGACATGTAGCCTTCTTTTTCCCGCTGGCTCGCCAACCACTTCGCGCGGTCGACCACCGTCTCGCCTTTGATCTTCGATTTCAGCCCGGCCGTTTTCCGTTCGAAGACGTTGAACAACATCTTTTCGGGGCCGTTCGGACCGTAAACTTCCTTGACCGACTTCAGCAGCTCGAGCGTGAAGTCGTTACTGTCGCACGGAAAGAGGTCGTGGGTCCGTCGGGTGAGGCGGTAGACCATTTCCGGGCGACCCATTTTCTGCGGCCGCCGCCAGGTATCGAGATAACCATCGCGCTCGAGAGTCAGGCAATGCTGCTTGATGCCCATGTAACTCATCTTCATGCGCGCGACGAGCTCGTTGACGGAGAGGCCCTTGGTGCGCTTAAGGGTATTAAGAATTTCGAGCCGCTGAGTGCGGCCGATTTCGGCGAGTAACTGTTGGTTCAATTCAGGGCTCCTTCCTAGGTGCGGCGCAGAGATTACCCGCCGTCCCCTTGGAAAGGCAACAACAAATTCCGCAAAGTTCAGGAACAAAACAATTTACTATTCCGGCGTAACCCGGCGGCCCGTTTCCGGGTCGAACAGCTGGGCCTTTTCCAGATCAATCCCGAACTGAATCCTGTGGCCTTCCCGCTCTCCGCGTCGCAACGTCCTGGCGTTCAAAGCATGAGCGCCGGTCTGTAAATAATAGTCGGTCTCAAAACCACGAATCTCAACGCGGTCAATCAAAGCCCGGAAACCGGGTTCCGCGCCGATCACGACATCTTCGGGACGGAATGCGAGCACGACTGGTTTGCCGACGAAGTCTTTCCCGGCGGAATATCGATCGGATGCCAGCGGAACCACGATCGTCCCATCACCGGCTTCGGAAAAAACCAGGCCCTGCCGTTCCGGCTTCAGCGTGCCCGCGACGGTATTCATAGGCGGATCGCCCAAGAATTTTGCGACCGCGAGGGTTGCCGGCGCGTCGTAGATATTTTGCGCCGGCCCGTCTTGTTGCGGCACGCCGTCGAGGAGAACCACTGTCCGCTCCCCCAAGGCCAGCGCCTCCGATGGATCGGTCGTCGCGTAAACGATTGTCGCCGAAGAGCGACGATGCAGATTCACGAGCTCCGCCCGCCCGCGACGCGCCGCTGCCGGTTCGAGGCCGCCGAAAGGTTCATCGAAGAGATATATTTTCGGCTGGCGCACCATGGCGCCGGCGAGACCGAGGAATCGCCGTTGCTCGACCGAAAGCGATTCAGCGTCTGTCTGCAACTGCGCCTCCATGCCGAGCGCAGCCGCAACGGGCCCGATCCGTTTTTTGATTTCCGTGTCCGCAAAATTTTTCCGCCGCAATCCGATCGCAAGATTTTCGAAGACCGACAGTCCGGGATACGGCACGTAATCACGCGTAACGAAAGCGACGTCGCGGTCCTTCGGAGCGACGTCGTTGATGCGACGCTCGTCGAACAGGATTTCGCCGTCGGATACATAATCCAGACCGGCAATGAGCCGGACGACCGCGGAAATTCCGGAACCGGCGGGACCGGTCAGGACCACAAATTCGCGATCGCCGATCACAAGATCCAGAGCGCTTTGGATCGCGTTTGTCCTGACTTTTTTGAGCGTGATGCTTGCCATGGGTTAAATGAACGGCAGGTCCACGACTTCGATTGGAACGCTGCCGGCCTGAAGATTTGTCCCGGCGGTATTGTAACCACGCTTCACATATCCGAGAGCGATTTCCTTCCCGAGTCGCGCACTTTTTGTGGCGCTGGTTATCCAACCGACATCTTTCCCAGGATCGGCCTCGCTCGTGAGATGCGTGCCGGACTGCAACGTGGCGCCGGAAAGCGAAACCAGACCACACAGGCTTTTGTTCCGCTGCCCGGACATTTTCATCCGCGAAACTACCTCCTGCCCGATGTAGCAACCTTTCACGTAATCGATCGACGATTGCTCGAGATTCGCTTCGACGGGAATGATCTCGCCCGTTAGTTCGCGGCCCCAACGCGGAATTCCCTGCTCGATGCGAATCACCTCGGCGCAGGCGTCATCACAAAAAGGAAAGTTACTCGTCAGTTCCTGGCAGATTTGCGGAGCGTTCTCGCTTGCCACCCAAATATCCCACCCGGCAAATCCGAAATGATTCGCCGCCACGGTTCGGATCGAAGAAGGGATCGATGGTTGGGTTTCGTCGATGACATGGAAGATCGAAAACTTCTCCGTGACATCTTCGATCTGAACGTCGTCCGCGATGATGTAGCGCTCCAGCCGCGCGGGAAGGTCTTCGCGCAATTCCGGGTCGGCATCCAACAAAAAATCCGCGTTGCTTTCTTTCGAAATAAAAACGTGCGCACTCAATTTGCCCTTGGCGTTGAGGATCGAAGCCTGGACTGCCGCGCTCTGGGTTGCTTTGCCAAGATTGTTGGTGATTTGTCCGTTCAGGAATCGAAACGCATCGGCGCCGGACGCGCGCAATTTCACTCGCGCCGACAAATCGACAAAACAGGGGCGGTCCAAACGAGAAGCCGTCGTCATTCGAGGCGACGAACAGAATTAGTCGTCACTCTGGCGCCGCCAAAAACCACCCCACAAACCGCGGGGCTCTTCGCCTTCTTCTTCCTTCGCCGGCGTCGGGAACTTGAGAATCGTATCCTCTTTGGCCGCTTCGACCGCTGGCTCCTGGGGCGCCGCGGCCACGGGTTCAGCTGGAACCTCGGCAACATTCGTGTGGCCCGCCACTTCGGTAGCCGCTGGTTCCACCGCCGGTGCCGGCACCACTTCGCCCATCGATTTCGCTTCGGAAGGAACCTCGGCCGTTGTTTCTACCGCCACCGGCACTGGCACTGGCGCCGCCGCCTCTTCGGTTTCCGCCGTCTTCGTTTCGTCGATTCCAGCCAGGCGCGGCTGATCTTCTTCGCCGTTCGATGGCGCGCCGACCGGACCGCCCGCCGGAAAATATTGGCGGAACAACGACGAGTAGTCTGCATCTCCCCGCCCCTGGCGCATCTCCTCCGTCAACCCGTGGCGAGACGCATCAGTCGCGCCGAACTCAATTCCGAAATTCCTGGCCAGTCGCGTAGCGATCACCACGTCTTTCAACATGTGCTTCACCGAAAAGTGCGGCTCGAAGTTTCCTTCCATCATCATCGGCAGCTTCATGTCGAGCGTGGCGGAATTGCTGCCGTTATTCTTCATCGCCGCCGCGAATTTTTCCGCGGACAAACCGGACCTGGACACGAGCGCCAGCGCTTCGGCGGCCGCCTGCACGCTGGCCGCGGTCACCATGTTCGTCGCGACTTTTACTGTCGTAGCGTCGCCGACTTTGCCGATCTCGATGATCTCCTTGCTGCTCGCTTCCAGGATCGGGCGCACTCGCTGGATCGCGGCTTCATCGCCACCAACGTAATAAACCAGCTCGCCTTTTTCCGCGGCGTTCTTGCTCCCGGTAAACGGACAATCGAGGAGTTGCGCGCCGCGTCGCTCGGCCATCTCCGCCGCCGCGCGCATCGTGTCCGGCGAAACTGTGCAGTGCGCCATCACGATGTGGCTCGAGGTCAGGTTCGGAGTCATCCGTTGCATCATCGCGAGCAACGCGTCGTCGTCCGCGACAAAGATCTGGACGAAATCGCACAGCTCCGCGACCTCCGCGGGCGAGCCCACGAAATTAGGCACGGGCCGCGGCGTTCGGTTCCAAACGAAAACGTGAAACCCCTGCTCCCGCAGATTGGCTACGACGCGCTGGCCGATAATGCCAAGGCCCAGAACTCCAATATTTTTACGTGTCCGACTCGCCATTTTTTAAAATCGTTCGATGGGGATTCGCCGGCATTTTACCCGGTCGCCCGTGAAAATCACGGCAAACCTCCGGCGGCGCAATACGGAAATTCCGCGGCTCTCTATTTGAAGGCGGATTCTGATAGATAATGAGCGGCCACCGCGCCGGTAATCCGCAAGCTCTCGGCGCTGAGTTTGTCGATCGTGTCGCCTGGCGTGTGCCACGGCGGATAATCGAAATCGATCAGATCGATGACCGGGATTCCCATTTCGTTCAGCGGCGTGTGATCGTCCGTGATATCGCGATCGAAGTAAGTGAAATGTTTTCGGACATTCAACGCCTCCGCCGACGCGAAAATGCCGCGAGCCAGATCAGCCGGCGAATCCGGCGGCAGAGTGATCGTGAGCGATTTGTCGCCGACCATGTCAAAAAGAATTCCGCCTCGGAACTGGTTCGCTTTGTTCTGCGCCGCGAGCTGTTTCGCAAAATAGCGGCTGCCGTAAAGGCCATCGGTATCGGTGAAGGCCACGTAGGCTTCTTCGCCATCGAAAAACACCAGCTCCACGCGCTTCGCCAAATCCGGCCGTTCCGCCAAAACGCGCGCCAGCTCCACGAGGACGCCTGTGCTGGAGCCGCCGTCATTCGCGCCGACGAACTGCGCGTTATCGAAAGTCTTCGTGTCGTAATGCGAGCACACGAGAAATGAAGGAGCGGCGTCGCCGCCGAAGGTCGCAATCAAATTCACGAATTGGACTTTCCCTCGCGGCGTGTCGTCGGAAAAATTCTGCGACTGCACTTTCCAGCCGGACGCTTCGAGTTGCTTGATCAAATAAGCTCTCGTTTTCTCAATCGCGTCCGTGGCCGGCGGTCGCGGGCCGAACTCGACCATCGCCTGAACATGCGCGAGCGCTTTGTCGCCGGAAAAATCTTCCCAGATTTTTTTCTGGGCGTTCTCTTTCGTGCTCGCGGGACCGCAACCGGCCAGAAATACGAGCGCGAGAATGACTGGTGCCGCGCGCCGAAAGCGCGAATCGCCTTTACTGGTCTTGCAAACCGAGGACGCCGAGGACGCGTTGAAGATCGTCGTTGCCATAGTATTCAATCTCGATCCGGCCGCGTTTTTCGCCGTGATGAATTAGCACGCGCGTGCCGAGATGTTCCTGCAACCGATTTTGCAAATCGTCAATCGCTGCGGACGTCGCGACGGGCTGGCGTCGTCGTCGCGGGCGGGTGCCGCCGAGTTGGCGCGCGACGAGCCGCTCCGTCGCCCGCACCGTTGCGCTCCGGCGCAGAATCGTTTCCGCGACGGCACGTTGTTCGTCGGGCTCTTTCAACGCCAGAAGCGCCTTCGCGTGACCGACGGAAAGTAAACCCTGGATGAGCCAGGCCTGGACTTGCTCATGCAAATCGAGGAGCCGCATCGAATTCGCCACCGCGGCGCGGCTCCGGCCGACTTTTTGCGCGATGTCTTCCTGCCGCATTCCAAATTCGTTCGAGAGGCGCGCATACGCCTGTGCTTCCTCGATCGGATTGAGGTCCGCTCGTTGCAGGTTCTCGATCAGCGACAATTCCAGAACTTCGAGATCGGTTGCGGTGCGAACGATGATCGGCACCTGCGCCAGCCCCGCCTCCTGCGCCGCGCGCCACCGGCGTTCGCCCGCAATCAATTCATGTTTTCCGGCAACATTCCGCACCACGAGCGGCTGAATGATTCCGTGTTGCCGGATCGATTCCACCAGCTCGGCCAGCGCTTCGCGCGCGAAATCTTTCCGGGGCTGCAGCGGACTCGGCACGATTGCCGCCAGATCGACGCGCTGAATTCTTTCCCCGGGCTCAGCCTCGAGTCGAATAGCCGGTGGCCGCGCGCTAATCAGCGCGCTAAGACCCTTACCGAGAGCCGACTTCGCCATGCGTTGCAGGTTATCGGTTCAGCTTCGCGGACGCAAACAGCATTGGTGTGCGAGACTCCGTCGAGCCGCAGTGCTAACGTGCGCGAATGCCGGACGAAATCTTCACTCTGGGCCATTCGCCGGATCCCGACGACGCGTTCATGTTTTATGCAATGGCAGAAAACAAGATCGATCTGCGCGGGTACCGCTTCGAACATCGACTCGAAGACATCCAGACTCTGAACGAACGCGCGACGCGCGGCGAGCTGCACATCTCGGCGATCTCGATTCACGCCTTCGCCTACGTGAGCGATCGTTACGCGCTGCTCCCCTGTGGCGCGAGCATGGGGGACGGATACGGCCCGATGGTCGTTGCGCCTAACGAGCGCAAGATAGAAGACCTCCGCAGCTGCAAGATTGCTGTGCCCGGCACGATGACGAGCGCCTATCTCGCGTTGCGACTTTACCTCGGCGATTTCGATCACGTCGTGGTTCCGTTCGACCAAATCTTCGATGCTGTGAAAAATGGCAAGGCCGATGCCGGGTTGATTATCCACGAAGGTCAGCTCACCTATGCCAAGGCCGGGTTCACGAAGCTGGTCGATCTCGGTGAATGGTGGAAGCGCGAGACGGGCTTGCCCTTGCCGTTAGGCGGAAACGTTTTGCGCAAAGACATTCCGCCAGACGTGCAACGCGATCTGCTCGCGATCATGCGCGAGAGCATCGATTACGGTTTGGCCCATCGCGAAGAAGCGGTACGGCATTCGATGCCTTACGCCCGCGACATGGATACGAATCTCGCCGGGAAGTTCATCGGCATGTACGTGAACGATTACACGCGCGATTACGGCGAGAGTGGACGACAAGCCATCCGCAAATTTTTGAATCGAGCCGCGGACGCCGGTTACATCGATAACACACCGACGATAGAATTCGTCGAGTAACTACCTCTTCGGCTTCGGCGAAGGCTTGGAAGTGGCTTCTTTCGCGAAGGTCTTCACGCGCTCGAATTCCTGCTTGAATCCGCCCGCGAAATCGTGGGTGCCGTACTCGAAGAGCACCACGAAACAAAACGTGAAGAAGACAAAGAGAACGAGCCAGAAAAGGCCGCGAAGAAGCGACATGGTTGGATGGTAACTTACGGCGTAACGCAGGTCAACGGAGCGTGAGTTATGCCAACTTCGCGTTTGAACCAGAGGATGAAACTGCCATCCTGTCCGATCCCATGCGCGTGCCCTTACTCGATCTCAGCGGACAATACTCCACGCTTGCGGAACCGATTCGGGCCGCGATCGATGAAGTTCTTGCGACGCAAAATTTCATCCTGGGCCCGAAAGTCGAAGCGTTCGAGAAAGCGATCGAAGACTATTCGGGTTCGCCCCACGCGATTGGCGTTTCGTCAGGAACGGATGCCCTTCTCGCCGTCTTCATGGCGATGGGGCTCGGCCCGGGCGATGCCGTCCTGACCAGCGACTATTCGTTCTTTGCCAGCGGCAGTTGTGTGTCGCGGGTCGGGGCCACGCCGGTCTTCATCGACATCGATCCGCTCACCTACAACATTTCGCCAGCCGCGCTGGAAGCGTACTTCACGGAATCGTGCCGGCGCGATGACGACGGAATTCTCCGAACGCCGAATGGCGACCGAGTCCGCGCGATCGTTCCCGTTCATCTTTACGGTCTTTGCTGCGACATGGACGCGGTCCTCGCGATTGCCCGACGCTTTCAGCTCGAAGTCATCGAGGATGCGGCGCAGGCGCTCGGCGCTGAGTACCCGTTTGGAAAAGACAAAGCGAAGGCGGGAACACTTGGCGACGTAGGAACCTTCAGCTTTTATCCTTCAAAAAATCTCGGCGCGGCCGGCGATGCCGGCATGATCGTTTGCCGGGATGAAGCGTTCGCGAAACGCCTCCGTCATTGCCGGCAACATGGGATGGAGCCGCGCTATTATCATCATTTCATCGGCGGCAATTTCCGGCTGGACGAAATCCAGGCTGCGATCCTCGCGGTCAAGTTGCCGCATTTGGACGAATGGTCGGCGGCGCGGCACCGCGTCGCGGAAATTTATGGAGAAGAGTTTCGCCGTCTTGGGCTCACTGAGCGCGTCACCCTCCCAGTGGAGCCGTATCGCGCTCGCGGCCTAACGAATCATCACATCTATCATCAATATGTGATCCGCGTTCCGCAAAGAGATGCGTTGCGTGAGCATCTGACGAAAAAAGAGATCGGCAGCGCGATTTATTATCCGCTCGCTCTCCACGAACAGGAGTGCTTCGCCTACCTTGGCTACAAAGCCGGCGCTTTTCCTGAGTCCGAACGCGCCGCGCGCGAAACGCTGGCGCTGCCGATCTATCCTGAATTGTCCGGCGAGGCGCAACGCTACGTCGTCGAATCCATCGCGGAGTTCTTCTCCTAACGACTTGCGAGCAGCCGCCGCCGAGCCTATATCAACGCTCGCCGTTCCCTCGGCAAAACGGGTAGGTACCGAAGTGGCCAAACGGGGCGGACTGTAAATCCGCTGGCTTACGCCTTCACTGGTTCGAATCCAGTCCTGCCCAATTTTCCCTAACGCTTTTTCTTTCCGCCGCGCTTCTTGCTCGAACGCTTCGCGGATTTCGAGCTTCGCGATTTCTTTCCGCGCGTGCTCCGCGCCTTCGATTTTCCGCGAGCGGATGAAGCTGCGGGTTTCGATTTCTTTCTGCCGCCCTTCTTTTTTCCGCCGGCCTTCGCGCGCTTTTTCGAACCGGAGGCCGCTTTCTTCGTCGCGGCTTTGACCGCTCGCTTCACCGGCTTCGGCGCTTTCTTCGCTACGGCTTTCGCTGCTTTCTTCACCGGAGCGGACGCGCTCTTTGAAGCGGCACTACGTCCGACCGCAGCCCCGATCACGCCGCCAATGACCGCGCCGACCGGCCCGACTACGCTGCCAACTACGGCACCCGCCGCTGCGCCGGCAGCCTCTTTCGAGATGGGCGGAATCTGGATGTTTTCGGAAGGTGTGCTCTCGCTGGATTGTTGATTTTCTTCGTCGGCCATAGGTAATCTCCTTTGCGCAATAGGGTTTATTCTACTTCGCATCATACGGTCCTTTCAGCCGCACGCTTCCCGGAATTTATATCCGGGGTTGATTAATCGTTTGGCGGGAAGAGAACGTTCTCGCGCTCGACGGACGCGCCGCGGCTGAGAAAAAAATCGCGCAGCTCCGGCGTGTAAAATTCCTTTTTAGGCCCGCTCGGGTTCAGGGCGAGAAAGACGTGGCCGCCGGGATTGAGATGGCGTTTGAGGTCGTCGAGGAAAAACGCCCATTGTTCCGGACCCCACCACCAGTCTTGCTTGCTGATCCGGTTGAAATCGATCGAGAACGCGGTGACGAGATCGAATTTCCGGCCGAGATCGGGCAGCGGTTCGAACGGCGTGATTGTCCAGACGCGGCGCTCGACGCCGAACAAATCGAGCAATTGGGTAAATAGCGGGAACTCGTCGATATCCAGCCCGAGGCACGCGTGGCCGAGCTGTTGGCAGACGAAAAGGAAAAATCCGCCGCCGCACCCGAGATCGAGGACCGATTTCGGCGGACAACGATGCAGCTTCAAATCCTGCGCCCGAATTATGTTGAGGCGCAACCAACGCCGGACATCCGCGTATTTCGCGTAATGCTCTTTCGAGCCCGCGGACTGCGCCTGGATCGCCGCGAGCTTCGCCTGATCGATCCGGCGAAAGATCGGCTCGAGCGGAAGCGGATGGAGTACCCGTTCCGCTCGACGCCAGGCCCGCCGATACGTCAGCGGCTGGCCGAGCTTCGCGATCTTAAGGGATAATTTCATTGGAAGGGCCGATCGCCGGAATTAGCGATCGTGCCCCGCCAGAATCAAGCGCGAGTAAAACGCGCCGACGTTTTATCGGCCGCGCCGCTGGTTGCCGCCGCCGTCGCGACGTCCACCACCGTATCCGCCACCGCCACCGCCGTATCCGCCGCCACCACCACCGTAGCCGCCGCCGCCACCGCCATAACCGCCGCCACGGCCTCCGCCGCCCGGCGCACGCGGTTCGCGTGGACGCGCTTCGTTTACGGTCAAGGGCCGGCCTTCGACGGTCTTGCCATTGAACTCGGTGATTGCCTTCTGCGCATCGGCTTCGGTCGTCATGGTGACGAACGCAAAGCCGCGCGATTTACCGGTGAACTTGTCCTGCATCAGCGTGACTTCCTGGACAGGGCCGACGCCGGCAAACATGTCTTGTAAGTCGGTTTCGGTGGTGTTGAAGGAAAGATTTCCTACGTATAATTTAGTACCCATCTGAGTTAACTGAGGAAAACGCCGCCAGGCCACTGTTCCCGCTCATCGGATTTCAAATCGCCACTGAAAAACTCAACTGACAATCTACCAACGCACCGAGCTTCCGTTTTCTTTTCGGCGTGATTAGTAGAGGCTTTTCCTGGCGAAAGCAACTAGATTCGGGGCCGGTTTGTCCCTCGTAAAAATGGCTGATTTTCCATCATCTTCAGATCGACCAAAAACGGCCCGCGTAGCGGTCGTGGCCGCCGGGATTGTGAGCCCGCTTGGGTTCGGTCTGGAGGCGACGCTGCGGTCGTTGCGCGATGCGAAAGATTGCGTGACGCCTGTGACCGCTTTCCCGGTCGATCGCTGCCGGTGCAAGACAGCCGGGCAAGTTGCTAACGGACCCTTGGCTGAGGCGAACCAATTCACCCCGCGTCCGGAGCGGCTGCATCGTGTCGCGCGAATGATGATCCTGGCGATGAAAGAGGCGCTGGACCAGGCCGGCGATTTTCAACCGGAGCTGACGGTTGTCGGCACCACTAGCGGCGGGATGACCTTCGGCGAACAATATTATCGCGGGCTCACGGCGAACGGCGGCTCGACGGCCCACGCGCCGACGCTGATCGCGAATTACACGCCGCAAAAGCCGGTGATGGATGCGCAGGAAGCGTTTGGAATCGGCGCCCCCTGCCAGATCATCGCGAATGCCTGCGCGTCCGGGACGAATGCAATCGGTCACGCATTCAACTGCGTGCGCTCGCGCCGTTATCAGCGCGTCCTGACGGGCGGCTACGACGCGATCTCGGAGCTCGTGTTCGTCGGATTCGATTCGCTCCAGGCTGCGACGCCGGAACGCTGCCGGCCCTTCGATCGCGAACGGACCGGTTTGGTTCTCGGCGAAGGCGCGGCGATTCTTGCCCTGGAAAATTTCGAATCGGCGCAGAAACGCGGCGCTACTATCCTGGCGGAGATCATCGGCTACGGAATTTCGACCGATAATTTTCATCTCACCCAGCCCGATCCTTCCGGGATCGGACCGCGCCAGGCGATGGAGGGAGCGCTGAAGAGTGCGGGGATCAAAACGAGCGAGATCGATTACATCAACGCGCACGGCACCGCCACGCCGTTCAACGACGCGTCGGAAGGCAAGGCGATCGCAGAGCTTTTCAACGGCGTTCCTGTCAGTTCCACCAAAGGAATGATGGGCCACTCGTTAGGCGCCGCCGGCGCAGTCGAAGCGATCTTCAGTCTTCTCGCGCTTCAACACCAGATTCTGCCACCGAACCTTAATTTTAGGGAGGGCGATGCCGGCGTGAATTTGAACATCGTCGCGAATGAAGCAAAGACCGCCGCGGTTCGCACGGTTCTTTCAAATTCTTTTGGCTTCGGTGGAACTAACGCGTCCATCGTCATGCGGTCGGTCCCCGCATGAGTCTACACATCGCCGGAATGGGCTGGGTCACACCGCTGGGCAGCGGCGTCGATGAAGTTTGGAATCATCTCTTGAATGGCGAGACCGCGGTTGCGGAAACGCTCTCGAGTCCGCTTGGTCGCGATTATCCAGTCTTTCGCGTTCCAGGGTCAGCCCTGAGCAAAGCTCCCGCCCATCCGCGGTTGCGCCGCTCGAGCGCGATCTCGCGTTTCTCAGCGATTGCCGGACTCGAGGCGCTCGCGAACGCGAACGTAAGACTCGACCCCGAAATCGCGAAGCGAACCGCATTGATTTTCGCCGTCTCCAACGGCGGGGTGATTTACACCAAGCGCTTCTACCACGACATCGTCGAATCCGGGGCGCAAGCCGCCAGCCCGCTTCTGTTTCCCGAGACTGTTTTCAACGCGCCAGCAAGCCATCTCGCTGCCATCCTCGGAATCACTGGCGCCAGCTACACGCTGGTAGGTGACGGCGCCGTCGGCACCCTCGCGATGAAAATGGCCGAAGACCTCCTGCTCGATGACGCCCTCGACTGCTGCCTGGTCGTCGGCGCCGAAGAAGCGGATTGGCTCCTCTGCGACGCCTACCACAAATGGCGCCTCCTTCGCTCCACGCCTCCCATTGAGCCATTCCAAGACCCACCGCGCGGCACGATCCTCAGCGAAGGCGCCGGGGCGATCCTGCTTTCGGCGGAGGGAGGCGCTTCCTCGTGTCCTGTTTCTATCGAAAAAATTTGCGGAGGCACGAACTTCACGAAACGCCGAGAAGCACCTGCTGCCGTGGAAAAAATCTTTGCCGAACTCTGCGACCCAATCCCCGGTTTTATCTGCGTAAGCGCGAATGGGACTTTTATTGACGCCGCCGAGCGCACGGCCATCGAAAAACATTCGTCTGAAGCGCGGGTTTACTCAGTTAAGGAGGCCCTCGGCGAAAGCGTCGGCGCTAGCAGCCTCTGGCAAGCCATTGTGGGCGCACTGGCGCTGATGACCCAACAACTCCCGGGCAAGACAATACCCGAACCTCTGAAAAGCGTGTTGATCTCGACCTGCGGGTTAAATCAGCAAGTCGCCGGCCTTCTGCTTCGCTCAAACCCGTAATCCCAAGGTGGGATTGCCGACCCCTTTATTATTCGGAGCTCTTAGAGTGCCGTTGCGCGAACTATTTCGCCAAATGGCAGCAGTCATCCGAGACAACAGCTCGGGCTAATTGTGTGATCTTCCAGTCCTGCGGCAGCTGGCCCCCAGCCACCTTCTCGACCTGGAGTTGTTCGATCCATTCATCAGTCACGCCGTCGAGATGAACGAAAGCGCCTTTGGCTAACTCATCGAGGTTGGTCTTGGGTTGGAGCATACCCGCGGCCTGCATTCCGTTGGCCGCCGTCATGATCGACGACTCAGCTTTGGAGACGCCCGGGGTGTAACTCAGAGTTGAGATCGCCGCGGCATTCAGCTTGGCATCCGACACGATATACTTCTTTTCCACGGAAAGCTGCGCCGCGGCCACGGGATTTGTCTGGACCCACTTAGCTCCACGTAACAAGGCGCGCGTGGCAGCGGCGGCGGCTTTGGGGTTAGCCTTAATCCATTTTCCATTCGCTACGACCTCGCAGCAATACTCATTCGAGTAAGGCTCCTGGGTCGCCTGATCCGCGACATTATGGACTAGCCCCTTGGCCAGAAGGAGGCTGCCAATGGGCTCCGAATTGGCCACGGCATCAACCTCGCCGTTTTCGATCGCCGAACCAAGCTCGTTGGTCGGATATACCTTCCAAGTAATATCCTTGCTCGCATCAATCCCGTTATCGCGCAATACCCGGCTGGCGAACGTGAACGGCGGCACTCCCAGGCCCGGAACGCCAATTCGTTTGCCCTTCAGATCCGCGATCGAGTTAATGTTGGAGTTATTCGCAGCCTGCACCCGGAGGCAGCCGCGATGAATCCCGGCGGTAAACTTCACGTCCATTCCTTCCTCGATCGGTTTCAGGAAATACATCACCAAATGCTGGGTAATATCGTAGCCGCCGATGGCGAGGGTGTCCTTGTAGTTATGCCAGGAACACTTGATCAATTCGGGTTGGAGCCCTTCGTCTTTGAAGAAGCCCTTCTCGTAGGCCGCGAAGATTGATGCTTCGCAGGTCAAACCAACATAACCGATTCGAACTCTCGTAAACTCCGCCCTATTCGCTTGCGACGCTTTATTGCAACCGCCGCTGGCGAGCAACGCGGCAAGTGAGAAGACAACAATCAGCGTCTTAGGCATAGCGTCACCTTTGAGTTAATTGGCGATTTCATTTACTGCTTTGCGCATCGCGTCAGGCGAAATTTGAATTAACCCCGAGACGGGGTTGTCCAGCTCCTCAATGAAATAGATTCCACCGGCAACCGCTAACGAACAGAGCAGTAACATAACAATGGTGGTGGGATTGGGTGGCGCAAATAGTCCAAAACTGGCGAACACTATCGAGAGCCAAAAGACGAGTAGAATCAAAAAGGGGACCGGGATGCTCTGTCCACTCAGCGTTTCCAGGGACCACCCTGCCTGGATGATGGTACTCGTCAGGGTAAGGCAAAGTGTGCGCAGGTAAATCTGTTGCGGATTCTTCGGCTCGAGGTCGAGGACCTCATCCTGAACGCTCTCGAGCATGATGATAGTTCCTTGAGTCGATGGTCGCTCCTGGCCTTTTTCCGGAAAAAGCTGCT
>Ga0307470_10000522_pt1 | contig 18470 bp, 22 predicted proteins | sample atmos_gasesAM3C__FD_204565 | JGI IMG/M metagenome (GOLD analysis project Ga0307470, IMG submission 204565) | Hardwood forest soil microbial communities from Morgan-Monroe State Forest, Indiana, United States - atmos_gasesAM3C_05 | ecosystem: Environmental > Terrestrial > Soil > Temperate forest... | reverse complement strand
ACCCCGTCATCGAACGAAGCACTCCGGGTCGTTTCATCGATGTACCCCGTCATCGAACGAAGCACTCCGGGTCGTTTCATCGATGTACCCCGTCATCGAACCAAGCAGATCCGATCGTTTCATCGGTGTAGCTCCACATTCGCCGCTATTGCGGCGTTCGCATGCTTCGCGCGCGTTGTCGGTTGGTTGCAACGCGGATGCAAAACGTAGGTCGGACTCTCCAGTCCGACCGGAGCTCGGGAGAGCGGTAATCGTCAAACGCCTGTCGTTCAGCGCAGCGCAAGCTCCGGTCGGACTTGAGAGTCCGACCTACGTTCAAACCCGAAGGCGCACCATGACGTCCAAACTCCAGACGCCGCTTCGCGGCGCCAGGTGTGTGTGGTGCCGTCTTTCGACGGCACCACACCAATGCACTACTTCTTCATCATCGCCGCGAGCGCCTCGAGTCGCTCGGTCCAGAAGGCGCGCACACGGTCGGCATCCGCCTTGGTGGGAAGCTTTCTGTGAGCGAGCGTTACCTGGCTTTTCGACTGGCCTCGGGCGTAGAAGCCGAGGTCAACGGGCGTGCCGTCTTCCCATCGAATGCGCATCGTTTGATTCGGTCTGGCACCTCGGATCGTGAGCTTCACTCCGGGCAGCCACCGCGCGCGACGGCGGGCGTTGCTGAATGCTGCGTAGAGCTCCGCCAGCGGCGCGGCGACCGTCTTGCTCTTGTTGACCGACCAGTCGCCGCTGCGCTGCTGGCCGTGCCCGCGCAAGCCGCGAATGCGCTCGTATCCGACGGCCACCATCTGCGACCACCAACTGGGCGTGTGGTACTTCTCATGGATGTGCGCCGCCAGTTGCGGGTGCGACATCTCCTTCCCGCCAGCCTTGTCGAGCGCCACAACCCACTTGGTCCAATCGCAGCCGGTGGCCTTCTTCACCGCCTCGTCGCTCATGCGCGCCAGCGCGGCGTAATCGGGAGGAGGAGTATCGACGGGAGGCTGTTTTCTGACGATGTGAAGGCGGGCCGTGGTGTACGCCTCACCGGTCTTCTGCATGCGCGCACGAACGACGCGCTTGAGATCTTTCTGTTTCGGCATCGCGAAATCTCCTTCGTCCAGTCCGCGAGCGTCGCCCCCAGCAGCGAAGCCCTCGAACGAAGGTTCGCAAGTACCCAACTCGGGAGTACGCCCCCCTTTGCCTCCGCGTTGGGCCTTCGCTGGGGAAGGCCTCAGAAGGTTCGGCGCGAGTCGTCGCCGGGAAGAATTATATTCGCAGATAGCGCAGATGTGACGCAGTTTGGAAAGGGTTTCTAAGTTGCTGGGTTGCTGAGCAACCCAGCAACCGAGTAACTCGTCTTATCTAGTGTTTCATCTGCGTCATCTGCGGATTACTTTCGTCTCTGCGGATCACTTCGGCAGTGTGACGATGAACGTCGCCCCACCGCCCACCTCGCTCTCGACCTCGATGTTTCCGCGGTGCTGGAGGATGAGGTGCTTGGTGATGGCCAGGCCGAGGCCGGAGCCGGCGATCTCCTGGGAACGGCTCTTGTCGATGCGGTAGAAGCGGCGGAAGATCCGGTCGCGCTCCTCGGGGGCGATGCCTTCGCCGTGATCGGTGATGCGGACGATGCCGTAGTCCGAGGTTGCGGAGACGTCGATGTCGATCGACGTCCCTTCCCCGCCGTACTTGATGGCGTTGTCGAGCAGATTCGCGAATGCCTGTTGCAGGCGCATGGCATCGCCGTGGATACGCGCACCGGCGCCGGAAACAGCAACGCGAAGCTGCTTCTGCTCGGCTCGGTCACGGAAGTCTTCGCAGAGGTCTTCGACCAGCCGGCGCAGGTCGATCTCCGCCCGCTCCAGACTGAGATCGCCGGCCTCGATGTGGCTGAGCTCCGAGAGATCCTGAGCCAGCCGCTCCAGCCGCGCCAACTGGCGCGACATGATGCGGCGGAGCTGCCCTTCCTGCTCCTCGGTCAAGAGGCCGCGGTCGAACTCGAACGTCTCCACGGCCGATTTGAGCGCGGCCAGCGGCGTGCGAGCCTCGTGCGAGAAGTCGGCGATGAACTCGCGCCGCAGCTCTTCGAGCCGCTCGACGTGGGTGACGTCGATGAAGAGCGCGACGGCCGCAAGCTCGTTTGACGGCAGCGGAAAGGCGCGCATCTCGATCTTCCGCTCCTCGATGCCGCTGCGGATGGAGAAGCGGCTGGCGGAGTCGGTGCGATCGGTAGCGCGCCCGAGGGCTTCGTCGAAGCCGGAGAGGATGGAATCGTTGCGCACCACGGTGGCCAGCGGCTTGCCGACGAAACCGGCCTGGAGGTTGAACATCGCGGCGAAACGGCGATTGGCGAGAACGACGCGACGCTCCCGGTCGATGGCCAGAACGCCCTCGCCCATGCCGTTCATGATCTGCTGCAACAACCCGTTCTGAAACTCCGCTGCCGAGAGTTGCCGGGCCAGATCAGCGCGAGAACGGTAGAAGCGCGCGGCGATCTGGTCGAGCGCGCCGAACGAATCGACATCCAGCGACGCGAAAGCCTCGGCATCCGGACGCCCGAGGCGCTCGGAAAGACGCCGGATGTCCTCGTGCGTCCGCGACCAGAGGATGGCGTAGACGATAGCCACGATGAGGGCGAGGATGGTGATGATGGTTAGCGGGACCATGGCTCTTGGCTCTTAGCTGTTAGCTCTTAGGGGCTGCCGTCGGCTGTGTCGAGAACTAGATGCAGCTTATGCTCACGTCAACCGACAGCCGACAACCCTAAGAGCCGACAGCTAACAGCTAAGAGCTAAAAGCTACACAGGCGGATCGTACCGATACCCAAACCCCACCACCGTCGTAATCCGCTCGGTGCCGATCTTCTTCCGGAGGTTGCGGATGTGGGCATCGACGGTTCTGGTCTCCACGTCGTCGCTCATCTGCCAGACCTCGCCGAGGATGCGGTCGCGGGAGATCACGGTGCCGCGGTTGCGGACCAGGAGGAGGAGGAGCTCCATCTCTTTCTTGGCCAGCTTCACTTCCTCGCCGAGGTAGTAAACGCGAAAGGCCTTCTCATCGATGCGCAGCTCGCCGTCGTCGTAGCCCGAGACTTCCTGCGATGACGGCCTCGTGCGGCGCAGGATGGCGGCGACGCGGGCGATCAGCTCGCGGATGCTGAACGGCTTGGTCAGGTAATCGTCGGCGCCTAGCTCGAGGCCGGTGATGCGGTCGCGCTCCGAGCCGCGCGCGGTCAGCATCAGGATGGGGATCGACTTCGTGGACGGATCGCGGCGCAACTCGCGGCAGATCGTCAGGCCGTCGAGGTCCGGAAGGTTGAGATCGAGGATGACGAAGTCGAAGCCGCCGCCCTGCACCGCCACAAGGCCCTCGTGCCCATCCCCGTAGAGAAACAACTGGTAGCCCTCGCGCTCGAGGTTCAGCCGGACTGTAAAGGCGATGTCTGCGTCGTCTTCGATGAGGGCGATTTTGGTCATTCACCCGCCGCGGCGGCGATGGCCGTGTGCTTGATCATCTTTCCTTCGACGAGGTAGACCACCATCTCGCAGATGTTCGTGGCGCCGTCCGCCATCCGCTCGAAGTACTTGCCGATGAACGTCAGGCGGATGGCCGAGGAGATGTTGCGCGCGTCTTCGAGCATGTACGTCAGAAGGTTCCGGAACGAGCTCTCGGTGAGGGCGTCCACGATGTCGTCGTCGGCGATGACGCGGCGGGCCAGCGTCGCGTCGCCACGGACGAAGGCATCGAGGGCATCGCGCACCATGGTCTGAGCGTCGTGCGCCAGGCGGGTCAGGTCGGAGACCGGCTTGAGCATCGGCTCGCGATTCAACTCGATGGCACGCTCGCAGACGTCCTGGGCCAGGTCGGCGATCCGCTCCAGCTCCGGGGTGATCTTCATGATCGTGGCCACGAAGCGAAGGTCGGTGGCCGTCGGCTGCATCTTGGCGATCAGCTCGATGGTCTTCTGGTCGATGACGATCTCCATCCGGTCGATCTCGTCGTCGCGGGCGATGACCTCATTGGCCAGGTTCGTGTCGCGCTCGAGGAGCGCCTTGATCGAACGGGCCATGGCGTCTTCCACCATCGCGCCCATGCGAAGGAGGAGATGCTTCAGCTCGTCGATGTCTTTGTCAAAGTGACGTTGCATGAATTGCGCTCCGCGCGTTGTCGGTTGTCAGTTGACTGCGGCTTTGCCGCGTTGTGGTTCTCGCGGGCCGACGCGCGAAGCGCAATCAACCGACAACCGACAACGCGCCGCAGGCGCAGTTAACCGAACCTTCCCGTTACGTAATCTTCGGTCATCTTCTCTTTCGGGGTCATGAAAATCGCATTCGTGTCGGCGTACTCGATGAGGCGGCCCAGCATGAAGAAGGCGGTGCGGTCGCTGACGCGGGCGGCCTGCTGCATGTTGTGCGTGACGATGACGATGGTGTAGTTGTCTTTCAGCTCATAGATCAGCTCTTCGATCTTCGACGTGGCGATGGGGTCGAGCGCCGATGCTGGCTCGTCCATCAACACGATCTCGGGATCGACCGCCAGCGCGCGGGCGATGCAGAGCCGCTGCTGCTGGCCGCCGGAGAGCGCCATGGCGCTGGCATGCAGCCGGTCTTTCACCTCGTGCCAGAGCGCCGCGCGCGTCAGGGAGCGCTCGATGATCTCGTCGAGCTGTCGCTTGTTGCGCATCCCTCCGATACGCAGGCCGTAGGCGACGTTGTCGTAGATCGACTTCGGAAAAGGATTCGACTTCTGGAAGACCATCCCCACCCGGCGTCGTAGCTCCACAACGTCCGTGTCGCCGTCATACACGTCCTGCCCATCGATCGTGATCGTCCCGACCGCCCGCGCCTCGGGGATGATGTCGTTCATGCGATTGATCGACCGGATGAAGGTCGACTTGCCGCAGCCCGAGGGCCCGATGAGCGCGGTCACCTTGCGCGCCGGGATCTCCAGCGAGATTCCGTGCAGCACCTTGTTCGGGCCGTAGAAGAAATCGAAGTCGCGGACGGAGATCTTGGAGTCAGTCATTGCTTGCTCTCGTGTGAAACCGTCAATCCGATCCGGCGAAGCTTCGGGGTGAAGAGTGGAGAGAAATCCCCGTCCACGCGGCACCTCCGATGGCTTCGGTTGGGGGCTCCTCGCCGTTCTCTTCCCTTCCGTGGCGGGCTCAGTCGCGGTTACGGTCATGATCGGTTCATCCTCTCCAGCCGCCGAACCGCCAGACGCGCGGTGATCGACAGCGTCAGAATCATCATCACGAGCAGGAACGCGCCGGCCCAGGCCTGCCTGTGCCAGTCGTCGTACGGGGACTGGGCGTAGGTGTAGACCTGCACCGTGAGCGATGCGATCGGCTGGGTCAGGCTCGTCGACCAGAAGCGGTTGCCGAGCGCGGTGAAGAGCAGCGGCGCCGTCTCGCCCGCCACGCGTGCCAGCGCGACCAGGACGCCCGTCAGAATGCCCGGCAGCGCTGCCGGGACGATGACGCCGAAGACCGCACGGGCGCGCGTCGCGCCGAGCGCCAGCGCCCCTTCGCGCAGGTTGCCCGGAACGAGCCGGATCAGCTCCTCGGTCGTTCGCACGACGATCGGGATCATCAACAGTCCAAGGGCAACGCCGCCGGCCAGTGCGCTGAAGCGCTTCACCGGCAGCACCACCAGTCCGTAGGCGAAGATCCCGATGACGATCGACGGCACGCCGTTGAGGACATCGGCGGCAAAGCGGACCACGGACGAGAATTTCGTCCCCGGGTACTCGGCCAGGTGGATACCGCAAATGCATCCGATCGGTACCCCGAAGAGTGCCGCGATGCCGATCAGGATCAGCGTGCCGGCGATGGCGTTGGCCATGCCACCGCCGCTCTCGCCGACCGGCTTCGGCATCTTCGTGAAGAAGTCGAGATTCAGCGAACCGGCGCCTTCCTTGATCACGTAGAAAAGGATCATGGCCAGCGGAATGAGGGCCACGACGACAGCCAGTCCGCAGAGGATCTCGAAGATGCGCGAGATGAGCTTGCGCCGCCGGAGGTTCGCGGTCATGCCGCCACCTCCTCGGCCACAAGCGCCACGGGAACCGGTGCGGCGACGCGGCGTTTCATCGACCAGATCAACAGCCGGGAGAGCATGTTGACGACGATGGTGATGATGAAGAGCAGCAGCCCGATCTCGATCAGGGCGTGCAGATACAGTTCGTCGGCCGCCTCGCTGAATTCGTTGGCGATGACCGCGGCCATCGTGTACTGCGGCTTGAAGAGCGAGGCTGTAACCTGCGGGGCATTGCCGATGACCATCGTCACGGCGATCGTCTCGCCGAGGGCGCGGCCGAATCCCAGCATGACCGCGCCGATGATGCCGCTCTTGCCGAAGCCGATGGCCACCTTGATCGCTTCCCATCGCGTCGCGCCGAGGGCGTAGGCGGCCTCGCGCTGGGTAGAGGGGACGTTTTTCAGGATCTCGCGCGCCACCGAGGAAGTGAACGGGATCACCATCACGGCCAGAATCAGCGCCGCGGCCAGCATGCCCACGCCGAGGGCCGGCTTCGCTCCCATCGCCACCTCGAATTTTCGGACGATCGGTACCAGGACGAAGACTCCCCATATGCCGTAAACGATCGAAGGGATGGCGGCCAGCAGCTCGGTGAGATACGCCAGCGGCTGCCGCAGAATGCGGGGTGAGAGCTCGGAGATGAAGATGGCGATCCCGAGCGCCACCGGCGCGGCCACGAGGAGCGCCAGCACCGCCGAGTAGAGCGTCCCCCAGATGAACGGCAAGGCACCGAACATCCCGGAAACGGGATCCCACGTCGAAGTCGTCCAGAACTTCAGCCCGAACTTGGTGATCGAGAGCATCGACTGCCGCGTCAGCTCGAAAGCGATGCCGACGACGATCAGCAACACGAACGCCGCGAAGGCGCCCGTACCGAGCCGGAACCTGCGGTCGTCAGAGGAGCGTTTCATTGAATCTTCGAGAGCGCCTGCATTTCCTTCGCCACCACCACCTGTGGCAGAGGCGCATAGCCCAGCGACGGAGCGAACGTCTGACCGTCCTTCAGTGCCCACTTGAAGAAGTCGATCATGGCCTTGCTTCGGGCCTTGTCCGTCGGATGCTGATAGAGGAGCAGCCACGTGAACGAGGCGATGGGATAGGCGTCCACGGCGTCCGAATTGGTAATCGAGACGCGGAAGTCGTCCGGCATCGTCACGCCAGCCGCCGCGATCGTCACCGATTGCAGCGACGCAGTGATGAACTGCCCGGCCTTGTTCTGGACGGAGCCGAAGGGCATCTTGTTCTGCAGCGCGTAGATCAGCTCGACGTAACCGATGGCGCCCGGCGTCTGGCGCACGAGGCCGGAGACGCCTTCGTTTCCCTTCGCACCGACGCCGGCAGGCCAGTTGACCGACGTTGCCACGCCGACCTTCTTCTCGAATTCAGCCGAGACTTTCGAGAGGAAGTCGCAGAAGATGTAGTTCGTGCCCGAGCCGTCCGAACGATGGACGACGATGATGTCCGCCGCCGGCAGTTGCACGCCGGGGTTGATCTGCGCGATGGCCGGGTCGTTCCACTTCGTGACCTTGCCCAGGTAGATATCGGCGAGGAGCGCTCCGCTGAAACGCAACGGCGCGGCGACGCCTTCGATGTTGTAGACAGGCACGACGCCGCCCAGCACGGTCGGAAAATGCAGGATGGCGCCGGGCGCGGCCTGCAGTTGCGCATCGGTCATCGGCCCGTCGCTTGCGCCGAAGAAAACCGTCTGCGCCGTGAGCTGCTTGATCCCGCCGCCGGAGCCGATCGACTGATAGTTGATGTGAATATCCGGATGCGACTTCTGATACTCGTCGAACCACTTCGAGTAGATGGGATACGGAAAGGTGGCTCCCGCGCCGTTGATGGTGAGCGAGCCGGAAGCGGACGTGCCAGGAGTGCCCGGCGGTGTCTTCAATTCGTTCGGCTGACAGGCCGCGAGCCCGATCGACATCAGGACAAGAAACGACTTCAGTTTCATGGCGCGCAGGGTACGAGGATGGGGTGGGAGGGGGGATGCAGGGGATGTAAATTCGGTGTGAAGGAGCAGAGGGAAGACGGCGAGGGACCATCCGCGGGTTACGCAGATGGAACCGCCTTAAATCTGCGTCTATGTGCGTCATCCGCGGATGAGTCTTTCGACCGTCATTTACGCGGAATTCACTTCCAGCGCGCTCGCTACACAAGCCCAGCCGTCTACACACACACCTGAGATGCCGCGTTTTCCGTTCCCCGACCGCCCAAAGCTATGGGGCACGGCCGTGTCGCACTATCAGGTCGAGGGCGATGACGTCTGCGACTGGACGAGGTGGGAGGAGGCCGGCCGCACACGCGGCGAGCCGTGCGGGCAGGCTGTAGGGACCTGGGATCGCTACGAGTCCGATGCCGGGCTGGCGCTCGATGCCGGCGCGAACGCGTTCCGTTTCTCGGTGTCGTGGAGCCGCGTCGAACCGCGCGAGGGGCACTTCGACGACATCGCGCTGGAGCGCTACCGCCGGCTGGTCGATCACCTCATCGCCATCGGACTCGAGCCGTGCGTCACGCTCTTTCACTACACGCATCCGCTCTGGTTCCACGGCCGGACGCCCTGGTCGTCGACAGCCTCCGTCGAGCGCTTTCGCCGTTTTGCTGCGCGCGTCGCGGAGGCGTTGGGCGCCGCGGTTCGTTTCTGGTTACCCCTCAACGAGCCGCTCGTCTTTCTGCTGGCCGGCTGGTTTGACGGACAGATCCCTCCCGGGATCACCGACGCCGGCACGCTGCGGCGCGTCTTCGATCACCTCCTCGCCGCGCACGTCGCGGCGGCAGCGGCTATTCGTGAGTGCGTTCCGCACGCGGCCATCGGCATCGCCCACAACATGATGGCCTTCGCGCCGGAACGGCGAGCGAGCTTTCTCGACACGCTGCTCGCCGGCGCAGCACACCGTTGCTACAACCGCTCGCTCATCGAAGCGTTCGCCACCGGGCGATGGGACTTCATCCTCCCGCCGGCGACCCGCATCCGCGGGCGGCGGGACGATCTGCCGCGGTCGCTGGACGTCTTCGGCGTGAACTTCTACTCGCGCCTCCATCTTCGCTGTCCCGGCACAAAACGATTCATCGGTGAGTTCGCGTATCGCGACGCCACGGGCGCGGGACTCACGGACAACGGCTGGGAGATCGTCCCCGAGGCATTTCCGGCGCTGCTCGAGGAAGCGGCCAGCGCGGGATTTCCGCTCGTGGTGACGGAGAACGGCCTGGCCGATGCCAACGACCGGTTGCGGTCGCGCTTTCTGGAGACGCACGTCGAGGCCATGGCCCGTGCCAACGTACCGGTGCATGGCTACTTCCACTGGTCGCTTCTGGACAACTACGAGTGGCTTGACGGCTTCGGCCCGAAGTTCGGCCTTTACGCGGTCGACCGGATGACCCTGCTCCGCACGCCGCGGCCCTCGGTAGAGACGTTTCGCCGGCTAGGCGAGGCGTTTCTCGGTAGGTCAGTGGATTAGTAGATTAGAGGGTCAGATCGAAGATCGACGAACTCAGCAGCCTCCCAGTCACTAATCCACTAATCACTAATCCTCCGAACACTTATTTGACGCCGGATTTACGTGATACGAGAGCGGTTCGCCAGGCGGCTTGCGACGATAGCGGTGCGAAAGAGGAGGGCGTGATGCTACTCGCGGACCTGCACATTCACACGACGTGGTCGGACGGCAAACTCTCGATCCCCGAAGTCGTCGATCTCTTCGGGAGGACAGGGCATGACGTCATCGCCATCACCGATCACGTCGTCAATCGCGACAATCTGATCGGCAAGCTCACGCACGGGATGGGCCTCACCGTGACGGCGGAGAACTTCACTGCCTATCACGCGGAGATCGAACGTGAGGCGCGGCGGGCCTGGGATCAGTACCGGATGATCGTGCTGCCCGGCTGCGAGCTCACGCAGAACCGGGTACGGCGCAGCAGCTCCGCGCACGTGCTGGCGATCGGCCTCGACGCATTCGTGTCGGCTGAAGGGACGGTCGAAGAGATGCTCGACCGTGCGCGGCAGTCCGGCGCCCTCGTCGTGGCCTGCCATCCAAACGAACAGTCGGAGTGGTTCGCGAACACGTTCTATCTCTGGAATCGCCGCGCGGAGGTGGCAGGGCTGATCGACTTGTGGGAAGTGGCCTGCCGCTGGGACCTCTTCCCGCAGGTTGGCCGCGCGCGCCTGCCGTACGTCGGCAACAGCGACTTTCACCGTCCGGAGCATCTCTGGGCGTGGAAGACGCTCGTGCCCTGCGAAAAGCGCGTTCGCGCGGTTCTGTCGGTCCTCCGCCGAGGGATCGGCCTCGCGGTCACGCGGCTCGAACAGAGGCCAGCGGCGGCGCCTCTCCCGATGATCGCGCCGGAGCTTCCGGCGCTGGCTACAGCCTGAGGAGACATCATCATGATCTACACCTACATCGTCCTGCTCATCCTCGCCGCGGCCGGCGCGGTGACCACGTCGTTCCAGACCGTGCTCACCGTTCTCTTCCGGAGGCGGCGACGGCGGGCTCCGGACAACATCTTCCCTGCGGGGCGGTTCGGGCGTACGGGCGCCTTTCGTTTCGATCCTGAAGCCACTCTGCGGACTCGATGACGACCTGGAGCGCAACCTCGAGTCGTTCACGGCCCTGCGCGGCATCGAGTACGAGGTCATCTGCAGTATTGCCGACCGCAATGACCCCGCGCTTGCGGTGTTCGAGCGCGTGCGCCTCGCCCATCCGCTGGCCCCATTCCGCCTGGTCCTCGGCGGCGATCCTCGCTTGGAGCGGACGAACAGAAAGGTAGCGCGGCTCGTGGCTGCCGAGCGCGAGGCACGCGGCGACGTGATCGTCATCTCCGATTCGAACGTGCGCGTCGAGCCGGACGACATCGCTCAGACGCTCGCGGCGTTTCGTGACCCGGCGATCGGCTGTGTGTCGAATCTTTTCACCGGCCAGGAGGCGCGATCGCTCGGCGCGAAGATCGAGTCGCTGCACCTGCTCAGCTTCGTCGTTCCCGGCAACGTCATCGCCGCGTTCGGCGACGTGCCCTGCGTCGTCGGCAAGTCGATGGCCATCACCCGGGACGCATTGCGCGCCATCGGCGGCTTCGAGGCTTTCACCAGCGTCCTGGCCGAAGACCAGGCCATCGGCCTGGCGGTCCGCGAGGCGGGATATCGCGTGGCACTCTCGCCCGTCGTCGTGCGAAACGTCGTTGTCCATCGCACGCTCCGGCGAGCGCTCGACCGGCAGATCCGTTGGAACAAGATCCGGTACGCGATGTCGAAAGGCTGTTACGCCGTGGAGTTTCTGCTGTTCCCGCTGCCGCTGGCGATTCTGGCAGCGCTCGCAGGCGGACTGGCCGGCGTGGCCGGCGCGCCGCTCCTGCCTCTCGCCGCACTGGCGCTGCGCATCGCCCAGGTGGCCGTGCTCGCGCGCGCGACCGGTGCACGAGCGTCGCTAACGCTCGTACCGCTGCTCGACGTTCTGCAGTTCGGCGCGCAATTCATCCCGTATTTCGACGACACGGTTACATGGCGCGGGTACACCGCCCGCATCGGACCGAAGACCGTTCTGCTGGACATTCTGAAGGCCGCCGCCTAGCCGGCACGGCCGGCAGCGTTGGTTGCCCAAGGCTCGGCCACCATCTTCGTCAGATCCTTTCTACCGCGCAGGCTCCAAGGCTTAGGAGCCTGCGCGGCAGCACGACCCTTGCGCCACAGTTGGCCGAGCCTTGGGCAATCAACGCCGCCGCCTAGGCCAACATGAAATTGGCGCGGACCGCACGCGAAGTTCACATCGACGTTACCGGTTGAGCGGCGCTCCTGCTTAGCATCCCCGCTGGCCCTGGATCCTTGAGAGGAGAGCGTCTCTTGAAATCGCAGAATCTGCTCCCGAAACGCGTGGTCAACTACATCCACGAGATGGGCGTGCGCACCCTCGACCATCTCGCCGAGCATTCCAAGGCTTCAAAGGCCTCCAACGGCGGCCAGGGCGCGACGGCAGCCGTCCAGTCGCTCGTCGCTCACTGGGAATCGATGACTGCCGAAGAGAAGGAGAAGTTCGTCGAGCGCATCGCCGCCTCGGCCATCGAGGTCGTTGCCGCCTCTGCCGCGCTTCCGCTCGGCCTCAAGCGCGGCAAGCGCGCCGCCAAGGAGACGAAGAAGATTCTCGAGCGCCGGGCGAAGAAACTGCGCAAAGTGACGAAGCGCGCCTCCGCCGCCGGAAGCCCGAGGAAGAAGGGCAAGAGTAAGGCTAAAAGGAAGAAGAAGGGTTGAGCCGGGAATCAGTCGTCGTCGGATGCGGCCCTCATCTGCGCGACTTGCCATTGCTCCGCCAACCCGAGTGACCTCACCCACCCTTCGACGTAGGCGGCATCAAGCGTTTCCTTCTGCACTCGAAGAATGCCCACGACATCCTCAATTTGACGATCGGAGCCGCCGATCTTCGCCCATTCGAGTTTGGCAATCACCAAATCCTCGGCGGACGTGATCGGCATTTGCGTGCCGTCATACTCGACCTCCTTCCGCCGCTCGAACTCTGATAGCTGAAAGGGCGATCTTTCCTGATCACGAGGTCGACTTTCCATCCTCCTGAAAAATCGATCACGTTGAAGTCAGTCTTGCTATCGAGAGCCGCGGCGGCCGCCTCCTGACTGACGTAAAGCCCCATGCGTTTGAACCGTTCGACGATCAGGCGCACCTGTTCACGCGTGATCACGACTACCAAGTCGACATCGTGTGTCGTTCTCGGTTCACCGTAAAGCGAGCTGGCGAGAGAACCGGTGAGCATGTAAGGAACACCGGCCGCGTCGAGTGCAGCGCGAACTACGCGAAGGAACTTTGCGAAATCCACGAGACCTACTTTTGCCGGCCGTAGAGCTGCTCCGCAAGAGCGCGGATCGCGTCCTGCTCCGAGTATTCGGGGTGCCGCTGCCGTATGCCGGCGACGGTAAACGACCGCGCCACTTCGGAGAGCTCGATCGCTAACTCCAAGCGACCGGAAGGGCCAAGCTGACGATGAATCCGCTCCTGGATCGCGGCAGCCTCCGGAGTTGTATCGAGTGCCCGCATGTTGATGTGACGATACTACTCTGACCCGCCGATACTACTCTGACCCGCAAGCCGCCGGTGAGCCGGCGGCTTGCAGGCAGGAACGTTGACGCTGCGACTACTGCTTGACCGTCTTCAGCGCCGCCATTTCCAGCGCCACGACATCGTGCGGCACCGGCGCGTAGCCGAGCTCGGGGGCGAACTTCTGCCCGTCCGTGAGGGCCCAGCGCATGAAGTCGACCATCATCCGCGAGCGGGCCACGTCCGACGGCGATACCTGCAGCAGCATCCAGGTGAACGACGAGATCGGATAGACGTTGTGGCCCGGCGCGTTGGTGATCGAGACCCGGAAATCCTTGGGCATGTTCTTCGACGCGGCGGCCGCGGCGTTGGAAACCGTCTCCGTCGTCGCGCGCAGGAACTCGCCAGCCTGGTTCTGCACCGAGCCGTACGCGATCTTGTTTTGCAGCGCGTAGATCAGCTCGACGTAGCCGATCGATCCGGGCGTCTGCTTCACGAGGCCCGCCACCCCTTCATTGCCCTTCCCGCCGATGCCGACCGGCCAGTTCACCGAGGTGGCTACGCCGACCTTCTGTTTCCACTCCGGCGAGACCTTGGAAAGGTAATCAGCGAAAATATACGTCGTCCCTGATCCGTCGGACCGGTGGACGACCGTGATGTCGTCAGCAGGCAGTTTGACTCCCGGATTCACCGCGCGGATGGCCGGATCGTTCCACTTGGTGATCTTGCCGAGGTAGATGTTGGCCAGCAGCGGTCCGGTGAAACGAAGCTCCGCGGTCTCGCCGGGGATGTTGTAGACCGGCACATCGCCGCCGAGCACCGTCGGCAGATGGATGATGCGGAACCCGGCCTTGTTGATCTGATCGTCCGTCATCGGTCCGTCCGAAGCGCCGAAGAAGACCGTCCCGGCGGAGAGCTGGCTGATGCCGCCGCCCGAGCCGATGGACTGGTAGTTGATCTCCGCGTTCGGGTGAACCTTGTGGTACTGGTCGAACCATTTCGAGTAGATCGGATAGGGAAACGTCGCGCCGGCGCCGTTGATCTGAACGGTCTGCGCGGATGCCGCTGTGGCGAGGAGCACGAGTGACATGAGTAAGAGTTTTTTCAATTGGTTTTCTCCTTATAAGTTGACGCGGCAGAACGCTGCCGCGCGATTGGTGACTGAGCCTTGGGCAACCCCAGCGCCGCCGGCCGTGCCGGCTAAAAGTTGATGAGCATCTTCACTTCGTAATTCGTGGCGTTTGCTACCGCGGGCGTGAGGCCCGTTTTCTTGAGTGAATCGCGATCGAACAGGATGGCCGCGGTCTTGCCGGCCAGTTTCGGGATCCAGTAGGCGATGCCGTCGATGTCGCGCTTCTGCTTCTGCGAATTCACGGTGTCGTTGGGAACGTAGTCGTCATGGCGGATCAGCGCTTCCCATCCGGTAATGCCGAGCTTCGGCGTGACCCAGACCGACCACCCCTTGGCGTCGATCTGCGCCTTCGTCACGGACGTCTGGTCCTTCGCGCGCAGGACGTCGAAACCGGCGTTGAACAGAGGATGCTCGTACGTGACCTGTCCGATCGTGCGCTGGCGCTTGGCCCCTTCGACGTAGTGATCCTCATCGAGAAACGCGGTGAGGCGCAGGCCGTTCAGCAGGACCCCGCCGAGGGGGAACGGGCGAACCGTTCCACGCACCATGAATGCCTTCTCGTTGTTCGCCTCGGCCTTGGCATAGCCCTCGCCGTTGTAGAAGCCGGCGTGAATGTCGCCGTAGTTGCCGGCGAAGTTGTAGTGCCCCGAGACGCCCGCGTCCGATGACGGCAATCCGGTCGTGCGCTCCGCGAAGATGGTGCCCTGAAAGCGATAGCGGTAGATGCCTTCCGTGTAGTCGGTGTAGGGGGTCTGCTGCACTCCGATGCGCGCCCACGAGCCTTTGGTCATCCAGTCGTCCAGGTTCACCTGCCCATAGGCGTACTTCAGGCGAAAGAGCTGGCTGCCGCTGAGCGACGCCGTCGCGCTCGTCTCCCGCGAAACGTCCGGTGTAACGCGGAACGCGAAGATGTGATTGAGGTTGCCGATGATGTTGATGTAGGCGCGGCTGATGTTGAACGAGCTGGGATGGATGGTGTTGAGGTCCGTGTCTTTCGATGTGGGCGAGTCCGTGTAGGTGTAGTCGCTGAAGATCGTCGCTCCAACGCTGACCTTGGCCGTGTCGTCCGGCGGTGTGTATCCCGCGGCGGCTGTGACCTGGGCGAGGGTGCTGACGGCGATCCCAACCGTTGCGATGAAACAGGCTGCCAATTTGCGAAAACTCATTGATGCTTGCCTCCCTTTTTTTGGTGGCCGGATCGTAGGGTGGCTGAGACCGATCCTCTTGCTCCTCAAGTAAATTCGATGCGAATGGCGGGGAAACGCAGTGCGTGTAAAGTGCGGGCAAAGGGCGTGCGAATTCGATGCGGCGCTGCCGGACGCGCGTCCGATATGGATGGCGGTGAAAGGGTTCGGGGGTACGATCTGCGTTGCTCGGGGGTCGGGAGTCGGGGGTCGGGAGTCGGAGGACTCAGAAGGATTTACTCGCCGCCCCCCCACCCCCCACCCCCCACAACCCACCACCAGGGGCGACCATGTTTCGACGAATCGCCAACCTCATCCGCGGCTTCCTGAGCCTTTTCATCTCAGGGATGGAGCGGCAGAATCCCGAAGCGCTGCTGGAGCTGGAGAAGGAAAACATCCGCCGGCAAATCGCCAACTACAACCAGGGTCTTGCCGCGCACGCCGGCCTCTGCGAGCGGCTGATGACGCAGGTCAAGCGCCTGGAGCAGGAAGAGCGTGAGCTGCGGGCCAAGACCGCGGCCAACCTTCGCGCCGGCAACCACGATCTGGCCAGCCAGCAGGCGCTGCGGCTTCAAACCGTGCAGCGCGAGCTGGAAGAGAACCGCACCCAGCTCGAGTCCGCCGAGGGAACGTACCAGGAGCTGCTGCGCACCAGGGACATCGCCGTCAAGGCGGCGCTGGCCAAGATCGAGGCTCTGAAGAACAGCATCGACGATCTGAAGATCAAGCGCGCGACCGCGGAGCTGACCGAGATGGCCTCGGGGATGATCTCCCAGATCGGCGGCTCCGGCGACACGCTGAACCGGCTGCACGGCATGGTGGAGGAAGAGCGCGAGAAAGCGGCTGGCCGCGCCCGCGTCGCCCGCGATTCGCTTCACTCATCCGATCTCGACATCCAGGAGCTCGAACAGAAAGCTCTCGCCGATCAGGCCCTGGCCGACTTCGCGGCGAAGGAAGGCCTGGCCCTCGAAGCGCCGAAGAACACGGTCACGATCGAGAAGAAGCCTGCGGCCGAGGCGAAGCGGTTGGGGCCGCAGAGCGAGTAGTGTTCCTGAGTAACGGTCCCGGAACTGCTTCTGGTCTGAAGGACTCACGCGGAGGCGCGGAGTGCGCGGAGAAAGAATCGTCATCTCCTCCGCGTGACACCTGAAGTCAGGCGCTACTCGAAATCGGGCAGGTAATCGTCGATCTCATCCGCGTCGATGCCAAGCTCGATCGCCGCGTCGGCGATCGCTTGCGCGGCGAGCCAGAAATGGCAATAGATCCCCAGCTCGAGCTCAGGATGCCGCTCCAGCGCCTCGGCGAAGTCGATGAAGAGATAGTTCGGCCAGAATCGCATGGGGAGATTCTACGCCCGAGTCGGTCCAGGGGCCAGCGGTCGGACAGCTGATTTCACCACGGAGACACAGAGGACACGGAGAAGAGCCTCCGTGTCGTGACGTGACAGAGCGCTAAAGAGAAGGGCGTCACAGTCCGCCTGCGGCCGCCCTCTTCTCCTTAGTACGGACCGACCTTTCGGTCCTTCGGCTGCTGCTTCGCTCGGCCAAGCTGCGCGCTATCGCACGGCATCCCGAGCCTCGCATCGAAATCGCAGTCGGGGCGGACCGTCGCGAATTGCACGGACAGACTCATCCCGCACTGCGCGCCGTCTGCGACGAACTGATATGTAGAGCATGCCCCACCGAACGGTGGAAACCCGAGAAAGTTGCTCATCGGCTTCATCGCGGCGGCAAACTCGGAGCTCGCCATCGATTTCGCCTTGTCACGCACGCCGGCGCCAGCGGTGTTCCATTCCTTCTCGCCGGTCTTCAAAACCTTACCGTCGCCCTCCAGCGTCACGGCCACGTCCTCGTTGCGGAGCTCAGGGTGTTGCCGGTATTCGCTCGCCGTTTCCGAACGCGTCGAGCCTTTCCCTGGAAGTTGAAGCGTAACGCGGACGGGCTTGGCGTCGTTGACGGCGTAGTCCGCGGTGACGAGATGACTCGCGTAATTCTTGCGAATGGAGACGACGATACGCTGACCCGTCGTGCTTTCCATCAGGTAGGTCTCGGTTCCCAACGTTTCGCTAGCGGATGTAATCGTGGTCACGGAATAGAGCGGCGTATGATCGCGACCGGCGATGACGTAATGCGTACGAGTCTCGCCCGCTGGCGGGCTGGCAAGAACGCTGGCGGCGATAAGTGACAGAACGAATGTAATTCGTTTAAACATGACCATTGTCTCCATTTATCTGGTGTTCGTGCTCACGGCAGGTTGCAGTCGGTAACGCACATGCCCTTGCACGTTTCCCAATCCAATCGTGCACTTTCCATGCAGAGAATACCGCAGCTCAAGTTGTAGTGTTCGATGATGGTCTCGCCGATCACCTCAACGTTCGCATCCGCCAGGTAGTGCGCGTCACATTGACTCAGACACGTTTTTACGGAGCAACCTGGCGCTGGTGTCGGCGCCGGCGGCGGGGGAGGTGTCGGCGTTCCTCCACCGACGAGACTCGGGTCGTACGGCCTCTCGTCAGACAGATACCCGTCTGTACACGACCATGCGTACCAATAGGTAATGTACTCCCAGAATGTGCCATCGGGGTCCTGTCCGGAAACCGAAGTGATATCGACCATGCCGAACCAGCAGCTCACTGGCAACGCCGATGCGGGGCTGGCTGCGAACAAAGCGAGAGCCAGGAAGGCCGTGGGCAAGAAGAAGCGCGTTCGTCTCATGGACATCTCCTCTGTTTCGGAAGGTCAGCACTCCATCCCAGGTATCGGGATCAAGGAAGGTGAGTAAATTATTGAAGTGCTGAAGGCCTGATGCATGGATCATGTACCTTAAAACATCGCTCGTCAACACAAATAGTGGGGTGGGCAATCTCAACACACTGGCAGCTTTGGCTCCCCACCCTCCCGCGTCACCACATCCAGCGCAGCCGTCAGCAGGTCGATCGCTGCCTGCCAGGTCTCCGGGATCATCGGGTTGTTGGTCATGGCTACCAGCATCGGGCGGGTCAGGCCGAAGATGGCGATCAGGAAGGGGAGGCGGTCGGCAGGGTTGTCGAAGATGTTCAGGGCCAGGACGTCCGGCCAGGGGACTTTGTAGATGTG
>Ga0307470_10000521_pt1 | contig 18491 bp, 15 predicted proteins | sample atmos_gasesAM3C__FD_204565 | JGI IMG/M metagenome (GOLD analysis project Ga0307470, IMG submission 204565) | Hardwood forest soil microbial communities from Morgan-Monroe State Forest, Indiana, United States - atmos_gasesAM3C_05 | ecosystem: Environmental > Terrestrial > Soil > Temperate forest... | reverse complement strand
CAGAGTGGCATTATTCGCAGCGGGGCCAAATTGGTAAACGCGGTCAGCAATTCGACGGTGCCGAAGATAACGGTGGTGGTCGGCGGTTCCTTCGGCGCCGGCAACTATGCGCTTTGCGGCAAAGCTTACGACCCGCGTTTCATTCTCGCCTGGCCAAATGCGCGTTACGCCGTGATGGGCGCGGCGCAGGCATCCGACACGATCTTCAGCGTCCTCGCCCGCGCGGCTGAGCGCGGCGACAAAAAAGCTTCACCGGAAGAGTTGGAAAATTTGCGTGCGACCGTGAAAGCGAATTACGAGGAACAAACCGACATTCGCTATGGCGCGGCACGCGGCTGGATCGACGCAATCATTCAACCGCACGAGACTAGCGACGTGCTGTCGCTTCTTCTCCAATACGTCTCCCGTCCGATGCCGCGCGCCCGTTTCCACACCGGCGTGATCCAGACCTAACGACCAGCGATCTCGTTGCTCAACTCCAGTAACTGCTCGATGCCGTTGATGGGAAGGCGCACGCCGCATTGTTCCAGCGTGCGCAAAACTTCCTCCGTCGGAATGTTGCCGACGAGATCGTTTTGTGCGAACGGACAGCCGCCGAGGCCGCCGATCGCCGAATCGAAACGGCGACAGCCGGCGTCGAACGCAGCCCGGATTTTCGTCGCCGCCTCAGCACGCGTGCTGTGAAGGTGCACGCCAATTTCGATTTCGCCCAAGACCCGTGTGACGACGCGTGAAACTAGATCCGCCGTCGCGGACCCAACAGTATCCGCCAGCGAGAGAGCATTGACCCCAACGTCGCCAATTTTCCGCGCCGCCTCGACAAGTTTTATTTCGCTCCATGGATCGCCGTACGGATTTCCAAACGCCATCGAGATGTAGGCGACCGTTTGCAAACCGGCGCCGTCTGCCAGGGCTTTGATCCGTTTCAAAACTTCGTGGTTTTCTTCGATCGACTGATTTTGATTTCGCCGCAGGAACGTTTCCGAAATGGAACAGGGATAACCAAGCGTCGTCACCTTTTCCGTAGCGATGGCGCGCTCAGCTCCTTTTTCATTCACGACAATGCCGATGATCTCGACGCCGTCGGTTGCTCCAAGCTGCGCCAGCACTTCTTCGCTGTCCGCCATTTGCGGCACTGCTTTTGGCGAAACGAAGCTGACGGCGTCGATGTGACGAAAACCAGCGGCGATCAATCCGCGCAGAAACGCGGCCTTTTCCTCCGTGGGAATTTTTCTCGGCAAACCTTGCCAGGCGTCCCGCGGACATTCGATGAGCTTGACGGATTCCATCGTGACGGATGTTACTGACAGAATAAGGTAACGCATGCCAGTCGTCCTGATCGAAAAACAAACGCCGCAGATCACCGTTCTGACGCTCAATCGCCCGGAGCGCCGCAATGCGCTGACGATCGAATTGATGACGGAGCTGGCGTCGGCCATCGAAAATGCCGCGGCCGATCCGGCGATGCGCATCGCGATTCTGCGCGGCGCCGGCAAAGCATTTTGCACCGGTCTCGATTTGCAGGAAGCCGCCGTGAAAGATCCGCACGACACCGCAAAGGCCGCCGCGCATCTGTTCCTCGTCCTTGCGGAAACGCGACTCGTGACCATCGCGACCGTGCACGGAGCGGCCGTAGCCGGCGGCGCGGGAATCATGTCCGCCTGCGATTTCGTTGTCGCCGCCGAGCGGACGAAAATCGGTTACCCCGAAGTTCGACGGGGATTGGTCGCAGGCTTGGTCATGGCATTTTTGCGACGCCAGCTTCGCGAACGCGATCTGCGCGAAGTGCTGCTGGCGTCCGAACTTTTCGAAGCGGACCGTGCCCGCGAAATCGGCCTCGTGAATCGCGTCGTTCCGGCAAGCGAACTGGACGGCGAAGCCCAAAAATTCGCGGCCTCCGTCCTGCAAGGCGCGCCCGGCGCCATCTCACACTCCAAACGCTTGCTCGAAGAACTTTGGTCGACGTCCGTGAAAGAGGATCTCGAGCGCGCCCTCCGCCATCACATGGAAGCCCGCGAATCCCCCGAATCCAAAGAAGGCGTCGCCGCCTACAACGAAAAGCGACCGCCCAACTGGACGCTTTGATTACGGAAAAGGAATGGTAAGGAAACCATGAGTAAATCGTGTCTTAGCGGTTCGCTTCTAGTGCGGGCTGAACCGAAACGACGCGCGGGCGCGAACGCGGTTCGACTTCAATTACAGCGTGAAACGTGCGATTAGGAAAACCGCCGGCCGGCGCCGCTTTTCCGCTCTCGGGCGACGGAAATCCGCCCACGTTCACGCAAAGATGATGGTTATCTGTCCACGACGCGCTTCCATCTGCGCGGACACGGAGACGCACGCGTGCCCAAACGAATCCTGTCCGGCGAAGAATTTCCTTTTCAGGAAATATTAACCTTCGCGCGGTGTGATTTCCGTCGATCGCGGCCAAGAACACGTGGCCGCTGTGTTGCAGCGGACCTTCGTCGATCGCTACCAACAGAGAATCCTGGTTCCAGTAAACATCGGTTGCTTTCGCGAGATCCAGCCATCGGCCCGGAACTTCATCGTCATCGGCGACGTTCGTGCTGTACGAACTTTTGAGGCGCAATAGAGTCGCCCCGTTTTTTTCGTCGATGACAACGTAGGAAAGAATCGCTCCGCCGTTTTTTGCCGGCTCGCTTTGCAGCCCAACCGCGAACCGGCCATCTGGCGAACGTCCACCATGTAACTTCGTTCGCGCCGGTTGCGCGTGTGCGAATGAAAAGCAGCAGGAAAAAAGCGCGCAGAGCGCAGTTGCGCTAAGGAATCTTAACCACATACGCGCTCGGAAAACTCACGCTTAGAGGGGTCATCGGCGCTTCCCGAAAAGATGTCCGAAGTCGCCGGACAGGCTTCCAGGCTCCCCGAAAACACGCACGAGGACGCCGGCGGCGCCGGCCGACTCCACGGAGACATGTCCGAAGTCCTCCGACGCTCTCTCCGGCTTCCCGCCAGGACGCCCGACAACATCGGCACAATCACGGCGTAGCCCGCCAACATATCCGAAGTCGTCGGCAACATTTCCGGGCTCCCGGAAAAGATGCCCGGCAACTCCGACCATCCTCCCGCGTTCCATTCCGGGCATCCCGAGAACTTCGCCGGCATTTCCGCGCGCCGATTTAATGGCGCCGAACACCAAAGATGAGGTGTGGTCGGGGAAGGGAGGACGGGGGCCATCGGGAGTGGGGATTTGGTTGACGAGATTTCTGCCGTCTACCGGTCAATACGACGTTTGCCGCCCAAAGTTCGAAAAAAATCTTCGCGAAGGTGGAGATCTAAGACTACCGCGTGCCTCGCCTTTCCTCGGTTCCTCGTGTCCTCGTTACCAAGTTGCACTTGGGAACGTCCTTGTCTTCGAACCTGCGCTTCGCCACCCTTTAGCGAGAAGAGGCAGTTCAACTGCCGGGCGCAGTCTTCCGTTCCCAAGTGCAACTTGGGAACGAGGAACCGTGAGCAAGGATTATTCTCGCTCCCGCTTCGTCCGCCGATTATACCGGCAATCGTTCTAAAGGGAACATGCGATTGGGTGACTGATTCCCTCGGGTTTGGCGCCCAGTCGCAACTCCTCCATATCGTTTCCCTAATCGGCGGTTACGCTGGTCGGTGGCTTTGCGCTGGGATACTGGTGCCGCTTGCTGCTCGATCGTCGCGCAGACCGGGAGCATCTCATCAAGCAGATTGTAGAGCGATACATCGCGCACCCAGAACCGCGTGATGGAGCGTCGGCTGACTTTGATCGTCTCCGATTGCTTCAGCGCTCCGGTGCAGGCTTACTTACCGAGAAAGACCTTTTGGAGGCAGCGGCGCGCATTCAGAAGTTCGGGCGACCTGATCCGCTGCTTCTCGCTGTACCGTACTCTGCGTATCAATTGCTGCAACAGGCTAGCAGTCGTGGCCATACTCTGGGTTCTGCCTTGGAGACATATGACTGGATCGTTGAGATCACTAGTACACCCAAGGACGCCTAACCATGCGATGGAGCGCGCGCCGAGGCCGATCGGCGGACGAACTTTCCCGTGCGCGCGAAGGCTTCGTGACGTAACGAGCGGAATTGGTCCAGCGCCGGTGCCTGCAATCGTAACTAAGGCGTTAAACTGCCGGCTGGATATACACGAATCTCTGCGGGTTGGGCGCCACGATGCGGAACAGCAACGAACAAGGTATCCAGTTCCGGAACAAATAAGCCAGTCCGCGCGCCGGGGGCGGTGTCGAGTTTCCCGCCAGACTTGTAGGTATCTGCGTTGCTCTGTTCGATAATGTCGATCTTGCCCGCGCCGCAGATGGCGTAAAGCCGGTGACGTTTGGTGTCGTAGAAAAGATCATCGGGATCGCCAGACAGCTCCACCCTCGCGACCACGCTCCCGGAATCGGTGTTGAGCACGACGAGCTTCGACGGCGCCCGGCAGCCAACGAAGAGGCGGTGGTTCTGTTCATCGAGAGCGATCGGAAAATTTTCGAGAGCGAGATCCGTTCGCCAGGTCGCAATGACCTTGCTCTGGTCCCGATCGATCACGCTTACACAAGCGCGCCTGGGAACGTTCACGAAAATCCGCCGACCGGGGTTCTCGGCGACGAACGCTTCGGGATGGGCGGGCAACGCGATCGATCCGACCTGTTTTGCATTGACTGGATCGACGAGGGCTATTCCGCCATTGCCGAATCCAACCAGGACTCGATGGCTGACAGCGTCGTACCGGACGTTGTCGGCATCGTCGCCGAGATTCACTTCCGCAATCTCGGCGAACGATTTGCCATCGTAGATTTTGCACGTGCCCTTTTTGTCATTGGCAACAAGGAGGCGATCCAGCTCCGGGACGAAGGCGACACCCTGGGGCGAACCGGGTTGAGGAATGGAACGCACCCGCTCGCCACGCCGCAGGTCGATCACCTCGACGGTGTTGTTGCCAAGCGCGCAGACGAACAGTCGGTCGCCAGCCGGATCGAAAGCGAAATGGTCGATCCGACCTTCAACTCCGGGAAGCGGAATCGTGCGGGGCGATCGAACCGCCGTGTCTTGAGCGGCGTGACCGGCGGAAAACAAGAACGCGAGGACGATCGCTCCGGCAAGAGGGATGGAACCGAAGTTTAGTCGGAAAGAACAGATTCGCCCGTCGCGAGATTTTTGCATTTTGTAATTCAGTTATGGCCGCGAAACAGGATTTCAAACGATTTGATTCCGGGCGCGACCGGGCCCTAGAGAAGCGAGAGTTGGGTGTCGTCCTGTTCGGTGGTGGCGAAGCGGACGCCGAGGCCGATGAGGCGGACGGGTTTTCCGGTGCGAGCGAAGGCTTCGTGAAGCAAGGAGCGGAATTGGTCGAGGGTCGGTAGCAGGCCGGCGCGTTCGACGGTGGTGCGGGTGAAGTCGGAGAACTTCAGCTTCACGAAAATTTTCGTGATGGTGCGGGTGGATTCTTTTCCAGCGAGGTCGGCCATCAATTCTTCGAACAGCTCAGGCAGCTTCTCTTCGCATTCGGGAAGCGTCTCGAGATCGCTCGGGAAAGTTTCCTCGGTGCTGAGGGATTTGCGTTCGCGATCGGGCTCGACTGGACGGTCGTCGAGGCCGCGGCAAAGGTCGTAGAGCTCGATCCCGAATTTACCGAAGTGTCCCTGGAGCGCGACGCGCGAAAGCCGTTGCGTATCGCCGCAGGTCGCAATCCCGAGTTTGTCGAGTTTCTGTTCGGTCACTTCACCGATGCCCCACAGCTTTCGGACCGGCAATTTTTCCATGAATGCCGGCACCTGCCCCGGTTTCACTTCGCACTGGCCGTTCGGCTTTTTTAAATCGCTCGCGATTTTTGCGATCAACTTGTTTGGTCCGATTCCAGCCGAGGCCGTCAGTTTTGTCTTTTGGAAAATCAAACCGCGAATGACCTGAGCGAGCGAAGCGGGCGCGCCGGGATGATCGGTCACGTCCAGGTATGCTTCATCGAGAGAGAGCGGTTCGACGAGCGGCGTAAAACGAAACAGGATCTCGCGAATGACCGCAGCTTCTTTGCGATAAACATCGAAGCGCGTCGGGAGAATGATGAGATGCGGACAGCGCTGCAACGCCATGAAGGTAGGCATCGCGGAGTGCACCCCGAATTTGCGGGCCTCGTAATTGCACGTGGTCAGCACGCCGCGTCGATCGCGCGCCCCGCCCACGCCGACGGGTTTGCCTTTCAATGACGGCTGATCGCGCACCTCGATGGAGGCGTAGAACGCGTCCATGTCGAGATGGATGATTGCGCGTGCTTTATTTTCAGAACCCACGAAGCAATTTTGCTTCAAGACCGGCGGTTTCCAAACCGCCATGTTTTGATTCGGCGTGCTTGCTTCGGGGGAGCGCACGCGCCCTCGCGTGCTGGTTTCGGCGCCCTCGCCGAAACAATCTTTCTCCCGGATGAAAAAGTGCGCGATGGCGAGGGCGCCATCGCCAGCACGCGAGGGCGCGTGCGCTCCCCAGATGAAGCGTCGCTCCTTGATAAAATTTCCGCGCCGTTTCAGTTATCAGTATGAAATTTACCTACTACGGACATGCTTGTTTCGCCGTTCAGGCGGGAGGCAAAACGCTTTTGTTCGACCCGTTCATTTCCCCGAACCCGCTCGCGAAAAAGATCGACGTAAACAAGGTCGCGGCGGATTTCATTCTGGTGTCGCACGGTCACGGCGATCACGTCGCGGATGTGATCGACATCGCAAAGCGGACTGGGGCGAAAGTGATCGCGCCCTTTGAAGTGGGCTCCTGGTTCGAAAACAAAGGGGTGAAGAATGTTCAGTCGATGAATCATGGCGGGGCGGCGAAAATGGATTTCGGGCGTGTGAAACTCACCAGCGCCATTCACAGCAGCTCGATGCCGGACGGTTCTTACGGCGGTAATGCGGCCGGTTTCGTCGTCGAAGCCGACGACGGCAAATTTTATTATTCCGGCGACACCGCGCTCACGCTGGACATGAAGCTCGTGGGCGAATCGGTGAAACTAAATTTCGCCGTCCTGCCCATCGGCGATTTTTTCACGATGGGAATCGAAGACGCGGTCCGTGCCGCGGAATTTGTCAGCGCGAAAAAATTCGTGGGCGTGCACTACGACACGTTTCCGTCGATCAAGTTGGATCACGCGGCGGCGCAGAAAGCCGCGATAGCCGCGGGCATGGAATTGCTCCTGCCGGGGATCGGCGAAACGGTTGATATTTGAGGGAAAACTGCGCGCGTGGGGCCGGCCGCACCCGATTCTTAAGTGGGGACTTATGAATCTGCGTTTGGTCCACAGGCTTTTACAGGCCGCAAACGATCAGCCTTATGGCTTCTTCAAAGTTCGCGGCGAGCATCTCGCCCACGAAGTGGAAACGATGGCCGCAGCCGGGCTGATCGAGGCCACTGGCACGGTCCACGGCTTGGAGACATTTGCGGTTATAAAGCGCATCACCGATTCCGGCCGTTCATTTTTGCGCGCGTTCCCCGACCAGCCGCCGCTGCCCGTTACTTAGGCTGGTCGTTAGGCAAACACTGGGAAAAAACAGAAGCGGCGGCGACCTTTCGATCACCGCCGCTCGTTCCGTCAACCCAATCTGTTGTTACTGGCTCTTGAGCGCGTCGCGCATTTCCTCGCGGGCTTTACGCATGTCCTCGCGCGCTTTCTGCATCGCGTCCCATTTCGTTTGCTGGGCCGGCGTCAGAATCGGGCGAATCTGCGACCGGATGTTTTCACGGATTGCCTGCGCCTTCTGTTTCCCTTCCTCGCGAGCGGCCTGAATCTGCGGCTTCGCCTGTTCAAAGATGGCTTTTACCTTTGCCTGCTGGTCGGGCGTGAGGTCCAGCGCCTTGGTCAAATGCTCGACGGGATTGCCCCGCTTTTGCTGCCAGCGATTAGGCCGGTCATTTTTCGCCGCAGGGTCCTGCGCTAGCCCGATCGAGACGGTAACGAACAGGGCAACGCACGCGGCGCTTATAGTGATCAATCTTGATTTCATTCTTTGCTTTCTTTTCCTTTTTTCCCGGCGCCCGTTTTCACGAGCGCCTTGTTGGTAGAGGAAACCCGGCGTCGCCCCAGAAGTTGCGGTGGTCGCGAAAAATTTTTCCCGTCACAGCTTCGGGTGAACGATCGACGGCATTTCCAGCCGCGCGCTGATGGTCTGCGTTCCGTCGCTCAAATCGATCCGGCCGTCCGAAATTTTCAGGACACGCAAAGTCACGGCGATACTGGCCGCTGGAGTGTGGATCGTGATCTGTTCGCCTTCGCCTAACTGTTGGCCATTGATAATGGCCAGCCGCGGATGCCCGAGCGAAATCGCGGTGACGTGAATAAGGTCGGCGCTGATATTGATGACGATCGGTTGCGGCGGCGAAATGCTCTGGGTGGAAACGGCAAGCAGCTGGCGTTCTTCCTCCGCGTGTCGGCGGGCCGCCAGATGGCGCGCGTAGAGAACGCCGACCGTGCAAAGCAGGGCGGCGCCTAACGCGATTCCCAGGAAAATCGCGCGACCATTGCCGGCGAACAGCGATACGCCTCTGATTCGGGACCGCATGCCGATGCGTTCGGGCGTTTTTTCGTGCACCTCGGGCACGACGGTATTGAGAAGCCGGGGTGGCGGCGTTTGCTGGGAGAGGAGGCGCATGCTTTCGCTAAAGCATCGGGCGTTCCAAGCCTGACGAATGGTGCCGGGAAAACTACGTTAAGGAAAGGATTGACCGCGACCGGGCTGGGGAGACAACACTCGGCACATGTTCAGACGCATCTTGAAATGGACGCTGCGAATCGTGGGGCTGCTCGTTGTCGTCCTGGCGATCTTTCTCATCAATCTCATCTGGTTTCGGCCCTGGAGCCTTAATCTTTTCTACGAGAAAATCTTCGCGCAGATTCTGTTCGACGAGCCGGAGCTGTTGTCTTCCATCGGCCTGGTGGAGCGCTTCGGGATCACCGGGCATAACGCGAAGCTGGGTGACGCGTCGCCCGCGCATCAGCAGAAGTTTTTCGATCGCGCGAAGAAGGATCTCGAGGATCTGCACGCTTATCCGCTCGAGAAACAGACTGCGTCGCAGAAACTCTCCACCGAGATTCTCGAATGGTACCTGACGCGGGAAATCGAGGGCGAAAAATACCAGTGGCACAACTACCCGGTGAACCAACTCTTCGGCGTGCAGAACGAATTCCCGTCCTTCATGGCGAACACGCACCGGCTTCTGGCGCCGCGCGATTGCGAGTACTACCGGCAGCGCCTCATGGCAGTCGGCACGAAGTTCGATCAGTTGATCGCGAGCCTGAAGGTGCGCGAACAAAAGGGAATCCTGCCGCCGCGCTTCGTGGTCGAGAAGGTCCTCGCGGAGATGAACAATTTCGTCGCGCAACCGGCGTCGGAAAATATCCTGGCGACATCGTTCAAGACGCGCGCGGCAAAAATCAACGGGATGACGGACGAACAGCGGGCAGCGTTCCAGAAAAAAATCGAGACGGAGATGACGGATGACGTTTATCCCGCGTATCACAAGCTCATCGATTACTTCACCGCGATCCTGCCGAAGACGACCACGGATGACGGCGTTTGGAAATTACCGGACGGCGATGCCTATTACGCTTACGCGCTTCGTCGCAACACAACGACCACGCTGAAGCCGGACGAAGTTCACGATCTCGGCTTGCGGGAAGTGGCGCGGATCGAAGGCGAAATGAGCGCCCTCCTCGACGCGAACGGTTTTGCGGGCCGGCCAGTCGCGGAAGCGATGGAAGCGTTGCGCAAAGATCCGCAGTTCCAGTTTTCGAATGACGACAAAGGCCGCGCCGACGCGCTGGCCGAATACACGCGCCTGATCAACGACGCGATCGAACGTTGCCGGCTCATCTTCGCGACGGCTCCGAAAGCGAAAATTGAAGTGCAACGCGTCCCGATTTTCAAGGAAGCGACGGCGGCGGGTGCTTATTATAATGGTGGGTCGCTCGACGGCACGCGCCCCGGCGTTTTCTACGCGAACCTGCGCGACATGACGGAGATTCCGAAATGGAGCATGCCCACGCTCGCGTATCACGAAGGCGTGCCGGGTCATCATTGGCAGATCGCGACTGCGCAGGAACTCAAAGGCCTTCCGCAATTCCGCAAGTTGATTCCCTTCACCGCCTATCAGGAAGGATGGGCGCTTTACACCGAGTGGCTCGCCAAAGATGCCGGCTGGTACGAAGGCAATCCGTTTGGCGATCTCGGCCGGCTCCAGGCCGAACTTTTCCGCGCGGTGCGTCTCGTCGTCGATACCGGCATTCACGCGAAACACTGGACGCGCGGGCAGGCGATCACTTACATGCGCGACAAAACCAGCATGGGCGAAAAAGAAGTGACGGCGGAGATCGAGCGTTACATTGTCAATCCCGGCCAGGCCTGCGCCTACAAAGTGGGCATGCTCAAGATCCAGGAATTACGGAAACGCGCGCAGACAGAATTGGGGACGAAGTTCGATCAGCGGCAATTCCACGACGTCGTCCTGAAGAATGGCGCGCTGCCGCTGGAGATTCTCGAGGAACAGGTCAACGCGTATATCCAGCGCGCGAAGTAAACTCAGAACAAATTCTGAAACATGAGCCGGACAAAAGCGTTTCCTCGGTCGCCAAAAGTCGGACCGGAAAGAGTGTGCATGTAGCCAGCTTCGAATTTCGCGGTCACGATCGTGAGTTGAATTCCGCCGCCCGCCGCAAGCCACGTTTCGTCTTCGCCGTGCGAACCGGATAAGCCGGCGGCGTCGAACATGAGAAGCGGCTTGATCGAAAACAGATTCGCTTCGTCGATGATGAAGTGTGTCGCCGGGGCGACCTCCTGGAGAATTTGTTTCGCGCGGTGGTTTGCCTCTTGCGCACTCATCCCTTGCTCCTGCAAGACGGCAGCCAGCATGCTCGGCCCCGTCACGTCGATTTGCCGGCGCAGGAGCGTTTTGATCGTAAGCGGGTTGCCATCGATGTCCGGAATGTCGGTGGCAACATTTGGAATGAGCGGCATCGACCACGGTGGAATTGGGATCGTGGCATTGATGTTCACATGCCAAAAAGTTTCGCCGCCGAAAGTGTTCCGCCCGTTCCGCAGGTGCGCTTCGTTTTCTCCCAGGCTGCGAATGATTGGCCCGGACGGCATCGTCATCAGACCGGTCGAGGTGGCGTTATCGTAGAGAAACTGCCCAGGCGCGTTGCCGCCGAAAAACCGCGCGTACGCCGGCACGTCACCGAATGTCTTTCCACCGCCGGCGATGATTTCCACTCCGACGGTTTGATTCGGCGCAATCGGAATCTCTTTTTCGTAGCCGACGCGAAGAACGACGCGCTGATAGGCGTCGCCGTTTAACCATGCCGCTTCCTCCCAAATCGCGCCGCGAAGAAAGCCCTCGATCCCGGGCGGGATCGTGTCGAAAAGAAGACGGCCCGTTTGTCCGTCCGTGCTCGTGTTGGTCTCGATGGCAGTGTCACCGTCGAGAAGACGGTCGCTGCTGTGCCGGTATCCGGCGCTGAGATAGAGCCGCGTGTTCGGTCCTACTTTAGTTTTCAAGCCGAGCGCAGCAATTCCCGCCTCACGCGAGTGTTCGCCGGTGCCGAGTGGTTCCCGGGTCCCATCGAAGTCTGCCGAGAAGGTAAGCTCTTCGAGAAATGAATTCGTCTCTTGAATCGCGAAACTCACGCCGCCGCTCGCGCGATAGAAATCGTTCTCCAACGATTTCGCACCATCGCCATGCAGGTCCATTTGCCGAGTCACGCCTAACGAATCGGACTTGGAAAAGAGCGACAGCGGATCTCCGCCGAAACTGGCGGTAATCGCCGATCCAAACTGGCGGTCGTAGGAAAGACCGACCGTGGGATTGAACGCCCGCAACGCCTCGGGCACGTTTTGATAAAACGTGGCCCAGGGCGAGCGCGGGATCGGCAGGACGTTTTTCCCGATCTCGACGAGCGCGATATCGACGTAGTAAGGGCGAAAAATCACCCCGACCGTTCCGTCGGCGGCCGAGGTATCGTAATCGACGTAGATGTAAAGCACGCCCACTTCGCCTTTCGATTTCAATCCAAGGTCGAGATTTGATGGCGCGGTGATCGCGGCCCGCAGGGCGTTCAGGCTCTGGGATAATTTCTCGTTTGTGAGTCGGTCGCCGGGAGCCAGCGGTAATTTGATCTGGCCGGCCCAGCGCGCTTCAATTTTGACGTAGCGAACACGCAAGTCCGCAACGCCGTGTCGACGAGCCACCGCAACCGTTGCTTCATCATTTTTCTGCGCCGCGTTTTTTGGCGGAGTGGGGCCAAAGCTCAGCTCGAGGGGCGCCGCATCCTGAGCCGCCGCCCACGACAGTCCGCAAGAAATCAGGGCAAGCCCGCACAACGCCTTGGCGATTCCGTCCCACGCCGGAAACGGAAACGTCTTTTTCACAAGCGACGTCGTTGGCCTAACGACCAGTTTCAGACATCGAGATTTACGACGCTGCTCATCGCTTCGTGGATGGCCTGCTTTTGCTCGGGCGAAGGATTCGTGTTACCCGCCACGGCTTTCGTAGCCGGATAAACGTTGTTGATCAATTTGTCGGCCTGGTCCGAGTTGACTCCCTGCGCCGCCATATTTTGAATCGCCTGATCTTCCACCGGAGTGCCGGAAATGAATGAGACGTGGACCAGTTCGACATCGGGTTGGCCGGTCACGACTTGGTAAAGATCGAAGACCAGTTTCCAAATCGCGTCCGCCGTCGGGGTGCAGTCCCGCTCGACGCTAACATGAAATTTGTAACCCGATTCCGGACTGAACACCATCACGTCGAGAAGAAACGGTTTGCAGACTTTTGGTCCGATGGGAACCACGTTGGTCGAGGAGGTGGGCATGGGTGAACCTTTCGTTAGGTGTTAGGGTGAAGATCTGTAAGGTCGGGCCTTGCCGGTCTCGAGAAACGTTGATACCGCGAACCGGGCGGCGCGATCAATACAAAAGCGCGCCGCCGGATTGTCCCGAACGCTAGTGCTTAAGCGCGGGGATCCCGAAATGCTCGATCTCGTTCTTCACATCGCGGACGAAGTTCGCCGCGCCGGCGCCGTTCACGACTCGGTGATCGAAGGTCAGGGACAGCGTGATCACTTCCACCAGCTCGCTTTTCTTACTGTTACCGATCGTTTCGTAATGGGCCGAGCCCACGAACAGCGTCGCGATTGACGGCGGCACAACCATCGGCACGGCGGCGCGAACGCCGAACGCCCCGAGACTGCTGATCACCACCGGCGCATTCATCGCGTCAACGCGGCCAGTCCGTGTTTCCGCCACCGTTTCGTTGTAACGTTTCGCAAAATCCGGCCAATCGCGTTTGCTCGCGTGCGTCACGACGGCGGTTGCCAATCGGTCGTCCTCCAGCGCCACGGCGATGCCGAGATCGAAATCGTCGTGCTCCACGATGCGGTCGTCTTCCAGAATGATCCGCCGAAATGGCGCATGTTTTTCCATCGCGCGCACCACCGCCCACGCGACCATCAACGAGGGTGACGCCGCGTTCTCGCCTTCGTCCTTCTTCGCCTTCTCGCGCGCCGAACGAATCGCGTCCCATCGCGCATCGATTTGCAGATTCACGGGAACTACCCGGCCGAGCTTGCGAATGATGGTCGGCGAAAGCGCCGGCTCGATCTCCGCACTCTTCGCTTTCTGAACAGGCGGTCGCGTCGGCTGCTCCGCCGCGCTCGAAGAATCCGAATCGCCATTCCGCGCGGCGGACGTTTCAACCTGATCCGCGCCTTCCGTCAGAATCGTCCCCAGTTCCTGCCCGATATCGACCGTCGCGCCCACTTCCGTTTTCCATTCGCCCATCGTGCCGGCAAACGAAGATTCAATCGGATAGACGGCTTTGTCCGTCTCCACTTCGCAGAGCGGATCGTCGAGCGCGATTTTGTCGCCCGGTTTTTTCAGCAACGTCACGACCTTCGCGTTGCGAATGCCTTCGCCCATGATGGGAACAACAATCTTCTGTGTATTTGCCATGCGAGCAGGTTCCTTCTTTGGAGCCGGCCTGCCCTCTGGCCGGTGAGTTTGGGCGCTGTCTGCAGGCACAACGGCACGAGGGCGTGCCGTCTCCATCGACATTGCCCGCCGCAATGCAGCCACGATCCGTTTCACGTCGGGCAACGCGGCATATTCATAAATCGGATTGTAACCAATCATCACGTTCGGCTTACTCACCAGGATGGGCGGCGCGAGCAGCTCGTTCCAAATTTCCGTCTGACCCGACAGATGGGACACAATCATCTGGCCGACGCTGCAATTCTCGCTGTCTTCCTGCACGACAACGAGGCGACCCGTTCGTGCGACCGATTCTTCAACCGCGTCCCGATCCCATGGCACAATCGAGCGCAGATCCAGCAGATCGACGCTGATCTCGTCGCCGATTTCCGCGAGCGCCTCGAGCGATTTTTCGATCGTGTTGCCCCATGCGACCAGCGTGACGTCGGAACCGCTTCGGCGTTTTCGCGCCACGCCGAGCGGCACCGCGCGCACCGGCTCCGTCGATTCGTGCTCGGCCCAAAGCAAATGTTTCGGGACGAGCACGAACGTCGGATCTTCGCAGTGCATCGCGGTCCACATCAATCCCGCCGCATCCTCCGGCGTGCTCGGAATGGCGACGTTGATTCCCGGATAATGCGCAAGCACCGCTTCGTTCGCCTGGCTGTGCCACAAACTTCCACCCGGCAAGTACGCGCCGTACGGTGCGTAAATCACGACTGGACACTTCCAGCTTCCGAACGAGCGCCAGCGTAACGTCGACAGATTCGTGACCAGTTGGTTCATCGCCGGCCCGATGAAATCGATGAACTGCAGTTCGAACACCGGCCGCTTCCCGTAGGACGCCAGCCCGCAGGCGACGCCGAGAATCGTCGATTCCGCGAGCGGCGAGTTGTAAACCTGTTTCGGAAATTCCGTCGACAGTTTTTGCGTTAGCCGAAACACCCCGCCTTTCGGATCCTCGACGTCTTCGCCGAAGATGATTCGATCGCTGCTCTCCTCGAGCCCGAGCCGCAACGTCTTGTTGATCGTGTCGCCGATTCGGTATTTCCCCGGCGGCAAAACTTCGTCGTCCAACTGCGGCGCGTCCGCCTTCACTTCCAAAAGCAATTCGTCCGCCGACGGATCTTCCGCGCGTTCGGCGTCGGCGAATTCGTTCCGGATCCGTTCCTTGATCTCCTGATCGAGCTTCGCGTGATCCTCGGCGCTGATCACGCCTTCCTTGATCAGCGTCTCGCTCCAACACTTGAGCGGATCGAGTTTCTCGCCCGCCGCCAATTCTTCGGCGGTGCGATAAAGTTTGTGATCGTCGGAACTGGTGTGGCTCGAGAGCCGTTCCATGTTCACCCAGAAAAACACGGGACCGCCGCCGGCACGCATCAATTCGAAGGCCGTCACGCCTTCGTCGTAAATCCGCTGAACATCGCTGCCGTCGATTTGCTTCCAGTCGTTAGGCTGAAGAACGTCGATCGCGAGCGGATTGATTTTCTGCGTCGGGCTACTGATTCCGTACTTGTTGTCTTCCACCACAAAGAGCACCGGCAACTTCCGCTCTTTCGCGAAACAGATCGCTTCGAAGAAATCGCCCTGCCGCGTCGCCGCATCGCCGATCGTCGTGACGACCACGTTCGGTTTTTCGTCGAGCCGAATTCCCCAGGCGATGCCGCAACCCGGAAGAAGCTGCGAGCCGGTCGGCGTCGGCACACTCCAGATTCCGCGCGACGCATAACTGTAATGCGACGGCATCTGGCGCCCGTGGCTTTGCCCTTTTCGTTTCGCGAAATAATCCAGCGCCAGCTCGCGCGACGCAACGCCGCGGCCAAGAACCAGCGCGCGGTCGCGGTAATATGGAACAACGTAATCGCCCTCGATCATTGCCACGCCGAGCGCCGCGAGTCCTTCGTGTCCCATCCCCGAAACGTGGAAGTGTCCTTTGCCCTGGCGATTGAGATTTTGCTCGCGCAAATCGCCGTGCCGGCTCTCGAGCAGGATCGTGAGCAAACGAAGTTTATCTTCTTTAGTAAGCGCGGGCATTGTCGGAACCGGAGACGGTTTATCGAAACGGGCCATAAAACAAGGAGCGCGTTGTGTAGCGCCGTCGCTACAATTAAAGTTAGCGCGTGAAAGAAATTAAGCCGCGGGGCAGGGGAGTGATTGAGCACTATCGCGAATTTCTTCCCGTCACGGACTCGACGCCCATCGTATCGTTAGGCGAAGGCGGAACGCCGCTGATTTTTTCACCGCGCCTTAGCGCCATCGTCGGGCGCGATTGCGAGGTCTTTCTGAAGTACGAGGGACTGAATCCAACGTGCTCGTTCAAAGATCGCGGGATGACGGTGGCGGTGTCGAAAGCGTCGGAGCGAGGCGCGGCCGCACTGATCTGCGCTTCGACCGGAAACACCTCGGCTTCCGCCGCTGCCTACGCCGCGCGCGCGGGAATGCGCTGTGTCGTAGTTCTGCCCGCGGGGAAAATTGCGAGGGGCAAATTGGTCCAGGCGTTTGCCTACGGCGCGAAAGTCATTGCGATCGATGGAAATTTCGACGACGCGCTCGCGATCGTCCGGATACTCGGACAACGCGACGATTTCGCGATTGTGAATTCTATCAACCCCGATCGAATCGCCGGCCAGATGACGGCGGCGTTTGAGATCGTCGACGATCTCGGTGGCGCGCCCGACATTCATTTGCTTCCGCTCGGCAACGCCGGAAATCTCACGGCCTGCTGGGCCGGTTATCGCGAGTATCAGCGCGTGGGGAAATCGACGACCCTGCCGGCAATGATCGGTTTCCAAGCCGCGGGCGCCGCGCCGATTTTTCTCGGACGCGTCGTCGAAAATCCGGAGACGATGGCGTCCGCCATCCGCATCGGGAATCCCGCCAGTTGGAAAGCAGCCAAGCAGGCCGTCACCGATTCGAAAGGCGCCGTCGACATCGTGACCGACAAGGAAATTCTCGACGCACAACGCTGGCTCGCGACCAACGAAGGAATTTTCGTCGAACCGGCCAGCGCTGCGCCGATCGCCGGCCTGATAAAATGTTGCGACGTCGGGCGCGGGCCCGTGTATTCGTTCGCGCAAATTCGAGAAGGGAGCCGGATCGTCTGCACCGTCACCGGCCATGGTCTGAAAGATCCCGACGTCATCGCGCCGAGCTCAGCCAATTTGAAAACCGTCGCCGCGAACGAACAGGCGGTTTTGCGCGCGATTGATTTTAGCTGAGTTGACAGCCGCCTCACATAAGCGAAACCATCCGCCGTGATTCTTCGCCACCAGTTCGCGCCAGCCGCGTCATGCGCCTGATCGTCCAAAAATACGGCGGCACCTCTGTCGGTTCGCCCGAGCGCATCCGAAACGTCGCGCGCAAAATTCTGGAAACGCAGAAGGAAGGCTGTCGCGTCGTTGCCGTCATTTCGGCAATGGCGGGCGTGACCGACAATCTCATCAAGCTCGCTACCGAAACTTCGGCGCGACCGGAGGAGCGCGAGATGGATTTGTTGCTCGCGACCGGTGAGCAGGCAGCGATCGCGCTCGTGGCCATGGCGATCGACGCGCTCGGCGGCAAAGCTATTTCGCTCACGGGCGCTGAAGCCGGCATCCTGACCGATCGCGCCCACACCCGCGCCAAGATCGCGAACATCACGCCGCGTCAAATCCACGCTTTGCTGGCCGAGGATTACATTGTCATCGTCGCTGGTTTCCAGGGACAAAACGCCGATGGCGAAACGACAACGCTCGGCCGCGGCGGCTCGGATTTGACCGCGATCGCGCTGGCCGGCGCACTCGAGGCCGATGCCTGCCAGATTTTCACGGATGTCGACGGCGTCTTTACCTGCGACCCGCGCGTCGTGTCCGATGCGAGAAAGCTCGACGAAGTTTCCTACGACGAATTGCTCGAGATGGCTGGGTCCGGTTCAAAGGTCATGCAATCGCGCGCCGTTGAGTTCGCGAAAAAATTCGGAGTCGAATTTGAAGTGCGCTCGAGCCTCAAGAGCGCGCCCGGAACGATAGCGAAGGAAGAGACCGCGAACATGGAGGACGTCGTCATTCGCGGAATTAGCCTGGAGCGCAATCAGGCGAAGGTCACGATCGACGACGTGAGCGACAAACCCGGAATCGCGGCCCTGATTTTTTCCACGATCGCCGCCGGCAACATCAGCGTCGACATGATCGTGCAAAGCGTTTCCGAGCACGGCACGACCGACGTTTCGTTCACGATCCACGAAAACGATCTGCCGGCCGCGACGGAATTGTTGACGCCGCTGGTGAAAGAAGTGAAAGCCGCCGGGCTCATCACCAAGGGCGGAGTCGCCAAGCTGAGCGTAGTCGGCATCGGAATGCGCTCGCATTCCGGCGTCGCCGCGCGTTTGTTCGATTGTCTGGGTAAAGGCAGCATCAACATTCAATTGATCTCGACGTCCGAAATTAAAATCGCCGTGATCATCGATGGCCAGGACGCCGACCGCGCCGCCCAATTAACCCATCAGGAATTCGGCCTCGCCAAATTCA
>Ga0307470_10000520_pt1 | contig 18508 bp, 18 predicted proteins | sample atmos_gasesAM3C__FD_204565 | JGI IMG/M metagenome (GOLD analysis project Ga0307470, IMG submission 204565) | Hardwood forest soil microbial communities from Morgan-Monroe State Forest, Indiana, United States - atmos_gasesAM3C_05 | ecosystem: Environmental > Terrestrial > Soil > Temperate forest... | reverse complement strand
GCGCTCGCGCTCGGAGAGGGGGTCGGCCTCGCCCCATGCCGCCGCCGCCAGCTCGGGATCGACCGCGCGCAGGCCGGCGTGGACGCGGCGCACCGCGTCGGCCAGCCGCTCGGCCGGCGCATCCTTCAAGAGATAGCCCGAGGCGCCGGCGTCGAGGGCCCGGCGGAGGTACCCGGCGCGGGCGAAGGTCGTCAGGATGACCACCCGCGTCCGGCCCGCGCGGCGGCGGATCTCGGCCGCCAGCTCGAGGCCCCCCATCCCCGGCATCTCGATGTCGGTGAGGACGACGTCCGGCTGCGTCTGCTCGAGCAGAGCCAGCGCCTCGCGGCCGTCGCGCGCCCGGCCGACGACCTCGATCTCGGGCTCGAGGTCGAGGAGCGCCGCCAGGGCGGCGAGGACCATCGCCTGGTCCTCGGCGAGGAGGACGCGGATCATCGCCGGATCATCGCGACCCGGCGGGCGCCGGGACGAGCGGGGCCGGCGCCGGCACGGTCCGCGGCACCGCAGCGGCGGCGCTCGCCGGGAGGGCCGGAGCCGGGGGGGCCGGCAGCGTGACGACCAGGCGGGTGCCGCCCGCGCTCCGCCGCTCGACCGTGCCGCCGAGCGCGGCGATCCGCTCGCGCATGCCGGCGAGGCCCGCTCCCTCGCGGAGCTCGCCGCCGCGCCCGTCGTCCTCGACCTCGAGGACCACCGCGCCCCCGGCCGCGGCGAGCCGCACGCCGCAGCGCCCGGCGCGGGCGTGGCGGACGACGTTGGTGACGGCTTCGCGGAGAGCGAGGGCGAGAGCGCTCCCGATTTCGGGCGGCAGCGGCGGCAGGTCGAGGGGGGACGCCGAGATCGCCGGCTCGACCCCGGCCGTGACGAGCATCAGGCGGGCGCGGACCAGCTCCGCCGCGAGGTCCGCCGAGCGGTAGCCGGCGACCGCGGTCCGCACCTCGGCGAGCGCCTCGCGCGAGATGCGCTCGACCTCGGCGATCTCCCGCCCGGCGGCCGCGGGATCGCGCGCCACGAGCTTCCCCGCCAGCTCGGCCTTGAGGGCGACGAGCGTCAGCGTGTGCCCCAGGAGGTCGTGGAGGTCGCGGCCGATGCGCTCGCGCTCGGCGAGCTTGGCCAGCCGCCCGACCTCGTCGTGAGCGAGCCGCAGGCTGCAGTCGGCGCGCCGCACCTCGGCGTAATGGATCTTGATCCCGCCGATCAGCAGGGTGAAGACCACTGCCGGCACCCAGTACCACACCGGCAGGTGGAGGACCCAGGACTCGACGCCCAGCGCCACCAGGAGCACGGCGAGGCCGCGGGCAGCGAAGGCCGGCCGCCCGGCGACCCCGAGGAACGCCGCGGCGAAGATCCAGAAGGCGTTCGACCACAGGTTGGTCGGCGCGAAGACGACCGCGAGGAGGGCGATCCCGGCGATGCTCCACAGGATGCGCCGCCCGGACAGCCGGTAGCCCCAGAAGTAGAGGGCCAGGAAGGCGACGGCGCCCGCCGCGGTCGCCAGCCATGTCGCCCGGCCGGCGTGGACGAGCGCCGGGTAGACGAGGAAGGGGACGAAGTAGATCAGCCAGACGAAGGGCAGCCAGCCGGCCTCCCCGCTGGGGGTGTGGAGGTACGCTGTCCGCCGCTCGCTCATCTCGGGCGCCTCGTTCGAGGATAGCACCGGCCTAGCCATAGGTCCTGCCGTCGTCGCGCCGCATCAGCACCGCCGCCGCGGCGAGCCCGGCGACGGCGGTCGCGGCGAGGGCCGCCGCGTCCACCCAGCCCGAGCCCCCCTCCCGCGCGAGCCCGAGGACCCGCAGGGCGAGCTGGCCGAAGTGATAGGGCGGCAGCCAGACCGCGACGTTTTGCAGCACCCTCGGCAGCATGTGAATGGGCAGCCAGAGGCCGGAGAGGAGCGACGCCGGCAGGTAGATCAGATTGATGACCGCGGGCGCCGAGTTGGGGCCGGCGAGGTAGCCGAGGGCGAGCCCCACGGCGCAGAACGGGATCGCCCCCGCGATGAGCACGGCGGCGAGCTCGGCCCAGGTGGCGAGCGGCAGGCGGACGCCGCCCAAGGTCGCGCCGAGGGTGAAGAGCACGGCGACGAGGATCGACGCGAAGGCGAGGGCGACGGCGGCCTTGGCGGCGAGATAGGCCGAGGTCGGCATCGGCGTCGAGCGCTTCCAGAGCATCCAGCCCTGGCCGCGCTCGGTGGCGACGCCGTTGCCCAGGCAGAAGAGCGCCGCCCCGATCACCCCGAAGGCGCCGTAGGTGGCGAGCAGGTAGACGGCGCGGAGCGCGCGGTCGGGACCCTTGATCGCGAAGCCGAACAGGAGGTAGAAGACGGGCGCGTAGCCGAGCGTCGGCAGGACGAAGGCCGGGATGCGCCAGAGCTTCAGGAACTCGTACTTGGCTTCGAGCGCATAGATGCGGGAGACGTTGCGCCGCGGGAGGATCGCTGCGGCGCTCATGCCGCCACCTCGCTCTCTGCCGGCGCGGTCAGGACGAGGAACGCCTCTTCGAGTCCGGCGCCGCTTACCTCGAGGTCGCGGAGGCCGGGATCGCGGGCGAGGAGCCGGGCGACGAGGGGCTCGACGGCAGCGGTCAACAGCTCGACCGCGGCGCCCTCCTGCCGGGCGGCGATCACACCGGGCCAGGCCGCGAGCTCGGCCGCCGGCAGGACGGTGACGCAGCGCACCCGCCGGCCGCGCGCCCGCGCCTTGATCTCGGCGGGCGTGCCGTCGGCGAGGATGCGGCCGCCGCCCAGGAGGACGATGCGGTCGGCGAGCGCGTCGGCCTCCTCGAGATAGTGGGTGGTCAGGAGCACCGTACGGCCGCCGTCCGCCAGCCGGCGGATGGCGGTCCAGAGGCTGCGCCGGGTCTCGACGTCGAGGCCGGCGGTGGGCTCGTCCAGGACCAGCAGGTCGGGGCCGCCGGCGAGGGCGAGAGCGAAGAGCACGCGCTGGCGCTGGCCGCCCGAGAGCTTGCCGAACGGGCGCTCCTCGAGGCCGGCCAGGCCGGCCACGGCGACCAGCTCGGCGAGCGGCAGCGGCGCCGGGTAGTAGCTCGCGGCGAGCCGCAGGTGCTCGCCGACCCGGAGGGTCTCGGGGACCTTCGAGATCTGCAGCATGGCGCCCAGGCGCACGCGATTCGCGGGCCGCCGCGGGTCGCGGCCGAAGACGCGGGCCGTCCCGGCGTCCGGCGGCAGCAGGCCGAGCAGGAGCTGAACGGCGGTGGTCTTGCCGGCGCCGTTGGGGCCGAGGAGAGCGAGCACCTCGCCGCGGCGGACGCGCAGGTCGACGCCGGCGAGCGCCGTCACCGCGCCATAGCGCTTGACCGCCCCCAGGAGCTCGGCGGGCGGGGCGGACTTCGATTCGATCGGTTCGATTCTCATCGGGATCCTCCTCTCTAAGGGAGGATCCTGGCCCGACGGGGCCGCCGGCGTAAGCGACGGACGTCAGGACTTTCGCCTGACACCTGTCATGCCGCGGTGCATCGCCGCTCGGTGGTTGTCCTGGGTAGGGGCGGAGCTTGCCTCCGCCCGCAGCCGTGGCGGGCCACAAATCCTGACTACGTGCTCCGGACCAGGGCGGAGGCAAGCTCCGCCCCTACCCAAAAAGGAATGACCATTTGCCGTCCCAAGGAATGACCATTTGCCGTCTAAGGAATGACCATTGCCATCCGAGGACGGCCGCCCGCACCCGCCCGCCGTTCAGCTTCCCGGCGCCGCCGCCTTGATCGCCGCCGTCGCCTGGTCGACCTGGGCGGCGAAGGCCTCGATCGCGTGGGCCTCGACCACCGCCTGCTCCTCGGCTTCCTTCCAGTTGCGCTGCTCGATCGCCTCGCGGACGCCGGGGAGCGTCTTGACGCCGTAGCCGGTGTAGAAGCCGGGGGCGTAGATCTGGTGGCGGAACCAGGGGCGGCGGGGGAGCCCCTCGCGACGGACGAGCGCCCGCTCGGTGGCGATGAGGTCGCCGTCGACGGCGGCGGCGGCCGCCGCCGGCAGGGTGCGGGTGCCGTCGAAGTAGCCGGAGGCGGCGCCGTCGTAGTCGCGGACGCTCCGCTCGAGGGCCGCGACGGCGTTCTCGAGCGCCGCGAAGTTGAGGTGCGGCACCGGCGGACGGACGGACGGCGGCACGTAGGTCTCGGTGGGGTCGGCGGCGGCCGTCAGCTCGTGGCCGTCGATCTCGCGGTTCGTCTCCTCGGTCTCCTGGCGGGCGTCGTCGGCGAGCTTCTTGACCTCCTGGACGTAGCGGGCGACGGTCTCCGAGAAGCCGGCGGGATCGAGCGGCAGGACGTCGGCGTCAGCCAGGCGGAGCACCGCGTGGCCCACGGTCTGGGCGAGCGTCACGCCGTACTCGAACTTGGGGTCGCCGAAGCGCGAGTAGTGATCGAAGGAGTCGTAGATCGAGTGGTAGGAGCCGCCGCCGTCCTCGCCGCCGTAGCCCAGGTTGAGCGAGGCGATCCCCAGGTGCTGGAGAAACGGCGTGTAGTCGGAGCCCGAGCCCAGGGCGTTGATCCGCAGGTCGCGCCGGTCGCGCATCTCCCGCCGCTCCGCGGCCGCGGCGTTGACCACCTCGTAGGCCCGGCGGCGCGCCAGGACCGACAGGCCGGTCTCCGGGTCCTTGACGTCGCGCGCCACCTGGTTGATGAAGCGCTCGAGGGTGTGCGAGCCGCCGACCTCGAGGAAACCGCGGCCGTTGGTGTCGGAGTTGATGTAGACCGCGGCCTTCTTGGCGAGCTCGGCCTCGTGGGTCTCGGCCCACTCGGTCGAGCCCAGGAGCCCCGGCTCCTCGCCGTCCCAGGCGGCGTAGACGATCGTCCGCTGCGGCCGGAAGCCCGCCTTGGCGAGCTCGCCCAGCGAGCGCGCCTCCGCGAGCTCGGCGACCAGGCCGGAGATCGGATCGTCGGCGCCGTTGACCCAGGCGTCATGGTGGTTGCCGCGCACGATCCACTCGTCGGGGAAGGCCGAGCCGGGAAGCCGGGCGATGACGTCGCGCGCCGGCACCAGGTCCCAATGGAACTGGAGCTTCAGGTGGACGCGCGCCGGGCCGGGTCCCAGGTGATACGTGACCGCCAGGGCGCCGCGGAAAGGCTCCGGGGCGACCGGCCCGCCGAGCGCCGCGAGGAGGGGCTTGGCGTCCGCATAGGAGATCGGCAGCACCGGGATCTTGGCGAGCGTCGGCGCCTGGTCGAGCGGCAGGCGCTTGGCGTCGGCGGTGGCGCCGATGCCGGGGGTGAGCGGATCGCCCGCGAAGAGGGGCATGTCGGCGACCGAGCCGCGCTGCACGCCGTGCTCGTTGCGGTAGGCGCCGCGCGGATAGACGTCGCCCTGGAAATAGCCGTCGTCGTGCGGATCGGAGTAGATCAGGCAGCCGACCGCGCCGTGCTCGGCGGCGACCTTGGGCTTGATGCCGCGCCAGGAGCCGCCGTAGCGCGCGATGACGATCTTGCCGCGCACGTCGATGCCGCGGCGCTCGAGCACCTCGTAGTCCTTGGGCACCCCGTAGTTGACGTACACCAGGTCGGCCGTCACGTCGCCGTCGGCCGAGTAGGCGTTGTAGGTGGGGAGCTGCTCGCCCGCCTGGCCCGAGGTCTGATCCTCGGCGAGCGCCGGCTCGACCAGGCCGGCGGTGAAGCGGGTGGGGGCGACCATCTCGAGCAGGCGCGTCTTGGGGGTCGGGAAGAGCACCCGGAATTCCTCGATCGTGGTCTCGTACCCCCAGGAGCGGAAGAGGCCGGCCATGAACTCGGCGTTCTCCTTGCCGTAGGCCGAGCCCACCTGGTGCGGCCGCGCCGACAGGCGCTTCATCCACTGGCGCAGGTCGTCCTTGCGCAGCGCCGCGTCGAAGCGCGCTTCGAGCGCGCGCTCCTCGCCGGCGCGGGCAGCGGGGAAGCCCGCGATCGGCGGGTCGGCGGTCGGCGCGGCGGCCGAGATGCCGGCGGCGAGGGCGGCGGCGAGAGCGAGCAACGGCAGCGGGCGCAGGCGCATGACAACCTCCGATCGTCAGGTTCGAGGCGGGCGGCACGTTAGCACACCGCTGCCCGGCCTCGGAGGCGTCCGGCAAGGGGGGAAATGAGGTCCTTTTCAGCGCGAGGTGAGCGCCGCCTGGACGACGAACCGCTTCGGCGCATGGCCCACGTAATAGAACGGGTAGCAGGTCACCAGGGTCAGCAGCGGGCGGGCGCGGGGGGCGAGCACCGAGACCTCTTCCGGCGGCACGACGCGGGTGGAATCGACCGCGTAACGGAAGGTTCCGCCCGCGGTCGTCAGCACGATCTCGTCGCCCTCGTGGATGTCCTTCAAGGGGCGGAAGAAGGTGTCGCGATGGCCGGCGATGCCGACGTTCGCCTGCCGGTTCTCCGGCAGGCCGGTGCCGGGGATGTGCCCCGCCGCCTGGCGCAGGACGTCGTCGCCGTCGCCCTCGAAGACCATCACCGAGATGCCGACGCGGGGGATCTCGAGGCGGCCGACGACGTCGCCGGGGTGGAGGGGAGCGGGCGAGGCGGGCGCCGCGGCGTCGGCGTCTCCAGGGAGCACGGCGGGCTGCGCCTGCCGTGCCAGGCTCTCGGCAAACCGTTCGGAGGCCGCCTGCTGTGCGAAGCGGGCGTCGAGCGCCACGTAGGCGTACGTGCCGAGGCAGGCGAGCGCGATGAGGAACAGCGCGCGCTCGGCCCATCGGAGGATCGCCGAGCGGGGTGAGGATTGCGGATCGGTCGTCATCTCCGGCTTACGTCGCCGCGCTCGGGGCGGAGCTCGAGAAAAGGAAAAGCCTGGCGCCGCACAGGCGCCAGGCGCGTCGTTCGCCCGTAGGTCAAGGCCGCCGCTTCTCAGGCGCGGCGGGTGCGCAGGAAGAGGCCGGCCGACAGGGCCGTCAGGCCGACGAGGCCGACGAGCGGCATCTCGCTGCCGGTGCGCGGCAGGGTGCTACCGGTGGTGCTGGTCGCGCTCCCTGCGGGCACGCTGTCCGTGGTCGAGCCGGCGGTGGTGGTCGTGGTGCCGGTCGGCTGCACGACGCTGCTGGTGCCGGCCATCCCGGTGGTGTCGCTCGAGGTGCCGGTGGTCTGCGTGGCGGTGGTGCCGCCGGTCACGCCGTTACCCTGCGTGCCCACCGTGCCGGTGGTCTGCGTTCCGGTCGTGCTGGGGGTCGGCTCCGTCGTGGTGGTCGTCGTCGTGACCGTCGCGCCGGCCGCGTGATCGGTCATCCCCGGATGAGCTTGGTCCTGGGGGTTGCCGGGATTGGCCAGATCGTTGTTGGCGGTGTTGGGCTGGGGGTTCGTGGTCGGTCCGGGCGCCGACGTGTTCGGCGACTGGGCCATCACGGCGGTGGCGAGCGCGAAGACCAGCGCCAGGGTCAGCATCAGGAAACGCTTCATAGAGGACTCCTCTCGGTTCAGTTGCTCACGGGATGGAGGCTTCGAAGCCTCCGCGGCAACTCATGGCGGCGGCGGGACCACGGTCGCGAAAAATCTTCCGGGCCGTCCCGGCGAACGACGATCTCGACAGACGGCCTTGAGAAGACTCTCGCGGACCGCTCTCCCGCCGCCGCCCCTTCACGGCTCCATTTACTGCAACCCCGGTGCCATCTCCGCACCCGTCCCGGAGAGAACGGGCGGGAACGGCCCGACCGCAAGGATCGCGGTCTCGAAGCGCCATATCGGCGCGCCTCAGTGCGTGAGCTTCTTGTACCGCAGGCGGTGGGGCTGGTCGGCCTCGGCGCCCAAGCGGCGCCTGCGGTCGGCCTCGTAGGCCTCGTAGTTGCCCTCGAACCAGACCACCTCGGAGTCGCCCTCGAAGGCGAGGATATGGGTCGCGATGCGGTCGAGGAACCAGCGGTCGTGGCTGATGACGACGGCGCAGCCGGCGAAGCCGAGGAGCGCCTCCTCGAGCGCCCGCAGGGTGTCGACGTCGAGGTCGTTGGTCGGCTCGTCGAGGAGCAGGAGGTTGCCGCCCGCCTTGAGGGTCCGCCCGAGGTGGAGACGGTTGCGCTCGCCGCCCGAGAGGTCCTTGACCCGCTTCTGCTGGTCGGAGCCCTTGAAGTTGAACGACGCGGCGTAGGAGCGCGCCGCCACCTGGCGGTTCCCCAGGACGACCGGGTCCTGGCCGTCCGAGATCGCCTCCCAGACGTACTTCTCGCCGTCGAGCGCGTCGCGGCTCTGGTCGACGTAAGCGATCTTGACCGTGTCGCCGAGGCGCAGTGTCCCCGCGTCCGGCTTCTCCTCGCCGACGATCATGCGGAAGAGGGTCGTCTTGCCGGCGCCGTTGGCGCCGATCACGCCGACGATGCCGCCGGGCGGCAGGGCGAAGGAGAAATCGTCGATCAGCAGCCGATCGCCGTAGCCCTTGGAAAGGCCTTTGGCCTCGACCACCAGGTCGCCCAGGCGCGGCCCGGACGGGATGTGGATCTCGTTGGCCTCGACCCGCTTTTCGGCCTCGCGCTCGGCGGCGAGGAGGTCCTCGTAGTGGTTCAAGCGCGCCTTGCCCTTGGCCTGGCGGGCGCGCGGGCTCATCCGCACCCACTCGAGCTCGCGCTCCAGGGTCCGCCGCCGGGACGACTCGGCCTTCTCCTCCTGCTTCAGGCGCTCCTGTTTCTGCTCCAGCCAGGAGGAGTAGTTGCCCTTCCAGGGGATGCCGCTGCCGCGGTCGAGCTCCAGGATCCAGCCCGCGACGTTGTCCAGGAAGTAGCGGTCGTGGGTGACGGCGACGACGGTGCCGGAGTAGTCGTGGAGGAAGCGCTCGAGCCAGGCGACCGACTCGGCGTCGAGGTGGTTGGTGGGCTCGTCCAGGAGCAGCAGGTCCGGCCGCTGGAGCAGCAGGCGGCAGAGGGCGACGCGGCGGCGCTCGCCGCCCGACAGCTTGGCGACGTCGGCCTCCGGCGGCGGCAGGCGCAGGGCGTCCATGGCGATCTCGATCGTGCGGTCGAGCTCCCAGGCGTTGGCGGCGTCGATCGCGTCCTGGACCCTGCCCTGCTCGGCCATCACCTTCTCCATCTCTTCGGGGGAGAGCTCCTCGGCGAAGCGGGCGTTGATCTCGTCGAAGCGGGTGAGGAGAGCGCGCGTCGCGGCCACCCCCTCCTCGACGTTGCCGAGCACGTCTTTCGCCGGGTCGAGCCGCGGCTCCTGCGAGAGGTAGCCGACCCGGGTCCCCTTGGCGGGCCAGGCCTCGCCGCCGAAGTCGGTGACCTCCCCGGCCATGATCTTCAAGAGCGTGCTCTTGCCGGCACCGTTCAAGCCGAGGACGCCGATCTTGGCGCCGGGAAAAAACGACAGCCAGATCCCCTTCAGGACCTCCCGGTTGGGCGGGTAGATCTTGCGGAGGTCCTTCATCACATAGATGTACTGTTCAGACATCGGGTCTCCTCGCCAGAGGGGAAGCGGGCGGCGCGCCGGCAGGGCGAGGATTATATGGAGAACGGCGGGCGGGCGCCCGGCCGGCGGTCACAGCTTGCAGACCATCTTCACCATGTCGTGCTGGTTGCCGTCGGGGTCGGTGCCATAGCCGGGCACCGGGTACTGGTCGAAACCGAGCTCGGCCAAGGTCTTGACGGCGTCGGCCTCAAGGTCGGCGATGAGCATGCAGGTCAGATGGCGCAGACCGTCCTTCTTGGCGATCGAGATGAAGGTGTTGACCAGCATGGTGCCGAGGCCGGCGCCGCGGTAGGAGGGGTCGATGAGCCACTTGATCCGGCCCACCAGGCGCAGCGGCCCGCCGTGGCGTCGATGGAGGGTGGCGTCGGCGACGATTTTCCTGCCGTCGAGGGCGAGGAGCGGCAGCACCTTGTCGTAGTCGAGCTCGCGGCCCCAGGACTCGACCAGGGCGCGGCTGTCGATGCGGTCCCAGGCGAAGCGGCGCACCTCGATCGGCAGGTGGGTGAAGAACTCGTAGAGGCCGTCGGTGTCGTGCCCGGTGAAGGGGCGGACCAGGAGGCGCCGGCCATCGCGCAGCACGGCTTCCTGGGGAAATCGCTCAGGCATGGGGATCCTCCTCTGGGATTGCATGGGAAGGCAGGAAATGTAGCACGGGGCCGGGCGCTAAGCCCCCAGGGGGTGCAGCCGCCCGGGGAGGTCGGCGAGGAAGGGCCCGAGGTCGTCGCGGTCGGGGAGAGTGATCTCGTAGCGGCCGTTGGGCAGGCGCCGGACCGCGCCGTCGCCCTCGAAGGCGAGGGGCACCGTGATCGCCTCGCGCGACAGCTCGAGATCGTCGGTCACCGCGAAGACCCGCTGGACGGTCGCCTGATCGAGGAGGCGCACCGCCGGCCTACCCCTCCCAGTCCCAGAAGAAGTCCTTGTTGGTGAGGGCGGCCTCCTCCTCGATCACGCCGTCATCCTCGCCACCGGCGGAGCTGTCCCCGCCCGCCGGCCTGGCCTCGCCCCGCACGATCGCCACCTGCTCCTCGAGGTCGGCGGTCTCGCGTTCCCAGTACTCGTCGGTGCCGAAGTGCGGCCAGGCGGCGGGGAAGGCGGGGTCGTGCCAGCGGCGGGCGAGCCAGGCGGCGTAGTGGACCACCCGCAGCCCGCGGAGGATCTCGACCAGCCGCAGCTCGGCGCGGTCGAAGAGGCGGAACTGCTCGTACCCCTCGACGAAAATCTCGCGCTGGCGCAGCGTCTCGGGGTCGCGGCCGGGGAGGGCGAGCCAGAGGTCCTGCACCGCCGGGCCGGTCGCCATGTCGTCGAAGTCGAGGACCCGCAGGAGGCCGTCGCGGAAGAGGACGTTGCCCAGGTGGAGGTCGGCGTGGATGCGGTGGGTCGCGACCTCCGCCATCCGCCGGTCCGCGAGGTCGGCGAGGGCGAGGGCAGCGCCGAAGTAGCGGTCGCGCAGGCCGCGGGGGACGGCGCCGTGGTCCTCGAGCCAGGCGACCGGCTCGCGCACGTAGGTGTCGGCGTCGAGGCGGGGCCGGGACGGCGCCGGCCGTCGCGCGCCGACGTTGTGGAGGCGACCGACGAGCATGCCCAGCCGGCGCGCGGCGAGGTCGTCGAGCTCGTCGGGCGCCCGGCCGCCCCGGCGGTCGGAGAGCGAGTAGTAGATCCCCTCGATGCTCCGCAGGGTGCCGCCGTCGGGGAAGGGGCGGACGGTCGCCACCGGGATCTCCTCGGCGTCGAGCTCCTCCAAGAAGCGGTGCTCCTCGAGGATCTGCTCCTCGCTCCACCGCCCCGGGCGGTAGAACTTGGCGACGATGCGGCTCCTGTCCTCGAGCTCCACCTCGTAGACCCGGTTCTCGAACGAGTTGAGCGGGTAGCAGACGGGATTGCAGGAGAGCCCCCCCGCCTCGACGGCCTCGAGCACCCGCTCGGGAGTAAGAGAGAGGAAGAGATCGGTCGCCGGCCGCTCCATAAGCCGTCCATGGTACACGACGCCCCGGAGTGCCCGGACCCCTGTGCTATCCTGCCCGCCGCGCCGCCGGCGCCTCAGCCCCGCCGGCTCCCGCCCGCACCCTTCCGGAGAGAGCCATGGAGATCCACCAGGACGTCCTGGAAACCCTGGGGAACACTCCCCTGGTCAAGCTCGCCCGCTTCTCGCCGGAGGGGGCGACGCTCGCCGCCAAGCTGGAGTTCTTCAACCCCGGGGGCTCGGTCAAGGACCGGATCGGCATCGCGATGATCGAGGCGGGCGAGAAGGCAGGGCTCCTCGCGCCCGGCGGCACGATCGTCGAGCCGACCTCGGGCAACACCGGCGTCGGGCTCGCCATGGCGGCGAACCTTCGCGGCTACCGGCTCGTCTGCACCGCCGCCGACAAAATCCCCCAGGAGAAGGTGGCGCTCCTCGAGGCGTTCGGCGCCAAGGTCATCACCTGCCCCACCGACGTCGACGCCGACGACCCGCGCTCGTACTACAAGGTCGCCGAGCGGATCCGCGACGAGGAGGGGGCCTATCTCCCCTACCAGTACTACAACCAGGCCAACCCCGAGGCTCACTATCGCACGACGGGCCCCGAGATCTGGCGCCAGACCGACGGCAAGGTCACCCATTGGGTGGCGGGCGTCGGCACCGGCGGCACGATCAGCGGCGCGGCGCGCTACCTCAAGGAAAAGAACCCTGCGATCCGGGTGATCGGGGTCGACACGGTCGGCAGCGTCTACGGCTATTACCGCGAGCACGGCGAGCTGCCGCCGGGCGAGCAGATTCATCAGTACCTGATCGACGGCATCGGCGAGGACTTCATGCCCTCGACGGTCTGGTGGGACGCGATCGACGAGATCGTCAAGGTCGACGACAAGACCGCCTACCGGGCCGTCCTCGAGCTGGCGAAGAAAGAGGCGATCTTCGTCGGCTCCTCGGGCGGCGCCGCCGCCGCCGGCGCCCGCCGAGTCGCCGAGGCTCTGCCCGCCGATGCCCTGGTCGTCACCCTCTTCCCCGACTCGGGCGAGCGCTATCTCTCGAAGATCAACCGCAAGTGGATGGCCGAGAAGGGCCTGCTCGACTAGGCCGAGGCTCGAGCCGCCCCTCCCGCCAGGTACAATACGGCAGCCGCTTTTCAGCGCCGCTTTTCAGTGCAACGCCGTTCGGAGGGAGCCCGAGGATGCCGCATCGCAGGGTCGCCGTGGTCACCGGCGCGAACCGCGGGATCGGCTTCGCGATCTGCCGTCAGCTCGCCCGCAAGGGGGCGCGCGTGGTGCTGACGGCCCGCGACGAGGGCAAGGGCCGCGCGGCGACCGCGGCGCTGGTGGCCGAGGGCTACGAGGCGCTCTTCCATCCGCTCGACGTCACCTCCGCCGAGGCCATGGACCGCCTGTGGGGCTACCTCAAGGACGAGATCCGCGGCGTCGACATCCTGGTCAACAACGCCGGAGTCTTCCTCGATCAGAAGAAGAGCGGGCTGGACGTGCCGATGCAGACCGCGCGCGACACGCTCGAAACCAACGTCCTCGGCGCCTGGCGCCTGGCACAGCTCCTCGTCCCGATGATGCGCTGGCACGGCTACGGCCGGATCGTCAACGTCTCGAGCGGCCTCGGCGCGATGTCCGGGATGGCCGGCGGTTACCCCGCGTATCGGATCTCCAAGGTTGCGCTCAACGCTCTCACCCGCATCCTGGCGGACGAGCTGCGGGGCACCAACATCCTGGTCAATGCCATGTGTCCCGGCTGGGTGCAGACCGACATGGGCGGGCCCAATGCCACCGTGCCGGTCGACCAGGGGGCCGACACCGCGGTCTGGCTCGCCACCCTCCCCGACGGCGGCCCCACCGGCGGCTTCTATCGCGACCGCCGGCCGATTCCCTGGTAGCCCCCTTGTAGCCCCGAAACCCAGCCTTTCTCCCCCCTTGCGAAAGCGGAAACGAGCCCATGGACCATATCTACGCCTGGGAACCGATCAGCGTGATCCTCCTCATCATCGCCCTCGTCTATCTCAAGCGGAGGAAGGCCGCGGCCGCCGCAGGACCGCCACCGCCGAAGGTCGACAAGGACGCCCAGCTCCGCGAGGAGATCGACCGCATCACGGCGGGAAAGCCGGAGGATCCCCCCGAGGTCGTCTACATGGACCTGCGCGACCGCGCCCTCGGGACGCCCGCCGACCGCGTCGGCGGGAGCGGCGAGAACGCCGTCGATGGACCGTACGGCGCCCTCATGGAGATGGGCATCCCGAACTCGGTGGTGACGCTCGCCTGCTTCGCCAACGGCGACGCCAGCCTCTACTACCGGACGGGCGGCGGCATGCGCGGCGGGATCGCCCACGAGAGCGTCCGCAAGGTCGCCAAGGAGTTCCTCGCCGCGTCGCGGCAGGCCCTGCCGCGGATGATCCGGACCACCAGCTATCCCCTCCCCGGCCCGGACCGCGTCCGCTTCTACGTCCTCACCAAGGACGGGACCTTCACCACCGAGACCGACCGCGAGACCCTGGGAGAGACCGAGAGCGAGCTCTCCGCGCTCTTCTACAGCGGCCAGGAAGTGGTCAGCCAGATGCGCGAGGTGCAGGAGCAGAAGGGCCGCTGAGCCGATCCGACGCGGCGGGAGGGGCCGGCTCGCCCTCCTGGCCGCTCCGGAGGGCCGGCTCGAGGGCGAGTATCCCCATCGCCGTCTGACGCACGGCCTCCGCCACGACATCGGCCACGGCATCGGCGGCGGTCTCCCCACCCGTGCCTGCCCGGACCCCGCCGGCGGGCTGGTTGTCCGTCGCCACGGCGCGCACCCGGACGACGAAGGCGAGGAGCTGCTCGACGACGGCGAAGGGAACCCCGGCGGCGCTCGCCAGGCGCTCCAGCGTCCGGCGCGAGGGGGCCTGCTTGCCGAGCTCGTAGAGCGAGATCAGGCTCTTGTCGATCCCCGCCGCCGCAGCCAGCTCCTTCTGATTCCAGCCGCGTAGAGCTCGCAGGAAGCTCACCGCGACCCGGAGGTCCCTGGGGTCACCCAACCTGGGCATTTCTGCCTCTCCCTCCTCCTGGACGGCGGTACAGGTATTAATCTACTCAAACCGGACGATTTTTTGGACGGCGCCCGCGCGGCCAGGGAGGCCGGGCCGGAGTGCCTCCTAGGGAGCTCGGCATGCCAACCTCCTCCTGCCGCAAAACCATCCTCGCCATGTCGCTCGGCGCTTCCCTCCTGGTGCCCTGGACGGCCATGGCGGGATCACGCCTCCAGCGGGAACCTCGCGCCGCTCACGCCGCCGCTCCGGCGAGCCCCGGCCTTCTCGGCCGGTTCTGGGAGGGCCTGGTGAGCTTCTGGGAGGCCAATGGCTGCTCGCTCGATCCGAACGGGGTGCGTTGCGCAGCGGTTCTCGCTTCGGGTGGATCCGGCCTGCAACCGGGCTGCGCGACCGGCCTCAAGGTGACGGCGGTCACTCCGGCGGGTAATCCCTGAGCAGCCGGCCGGAGCCCATCGTCACCGCTCGCGACGCACCATTCCCCGGGCCGGGGCAGCCGCCGGCCTCGGCCCGGTCATGGCGCCAGGTGCAGCATCGGATTGCGCTGGGCCTTCTCCAGGAACTCGACGAGTCGGCGCGTCAGGTCCACCGTGACGACCTCCCGATGGGCGGCGGAGCAGAAGAGCTCGATCGCCGCCAGAGCCTCCCGGTGAACCCCCTGCGCCCGGAAGACCGGCGCCATCTGCCGGGCGAGCGCCTTGACCTCTCCGGTGCGCCCCAGCTCGAGGTGCAGGGCCGCGATCTCCAGGGTCACCAATGCCGCATCGTAGGGGATGCCCAACCCGGCGAGCTCTCGGCGCACCTGGTCCAGGGCCGCGATCGCCTGCTCGGGTTGCCCGAGGCCGGCGAGGATCCTGCCCCCCAGCCAGAGCGCGCGAACGAGGTCCAGCTCGTTGCCGAGGCTGGCGGCGAGCGCCCGCACCTCGGGAAGCAGCGTTTGGGCCTCCGCGTGGCGCCCGAGATGGCAGAGGTTCACCGCCTGGTTGAAGCGGAGCACGCAGCGAAGCCGGGGCTCGCGGTGCTCGTCGATCCAGGGCACGGCCTGCTCGAGGACGGCGATCGCCCGCTCGGCGTTCCCCATCTGCTCGAGCGTCACGGCCTTGTTGAGGAGCAGGCCTCCCCTGTTCTCGGGCCGGCTGGCCACGAGGGCTTCCTCGAGCAGGGAGAGCGCCTCCTCGAACCGTCCCTGGTGCTTGCGTAGGGAGGCTTCGAGATCGAGCAGGCGAGCGCCATCGAGCGGCTCGGGGCTCAGCGCGCCGCCCTTCGCCCACAGGTTCCGCGATCGCCGGAACGCCTCCTCGGATCCTGGGAGGTCGCCGCCGACGCGCCGGGCATTGCCGACGAAGGCCCAGGCGTAGCCCTGGAGGCGGGCGCGCCAGCACGGCTCCGCGGGGGCGAGGGAGGCCGTGCGGAGGGCGAGATCCGCGAGCTCGACCGCCTGACCGGCGTGGGCCGGCGCCATCTTCACGCTCTCGGCGCAGAGCCGCTCGGCGAGCGCCCAGGTCTGGTACTCCCGCGCGTGCTCGAGCAGCATCCGCCGGTCGCGCGCCGCCTGCGGCTTCAGGCGCGACCACAGCTCGTCGGCCTCAGCACGGTCCTGCTGGACGCGCGCATCGCGCAAGGAGCGCAGGAGCTCGGAGCGCATCGCCTCCGACGCCGCCCGGGCGACGGCCAGACGGGCACGCTGAATGCTGCGGCCCTCGGCGACGGAGAGATCGAAGGGCCGCCGCAGGGACCTCGCCTCGGGACGGGCGCTCTCGAGGCCGAAGAGGATCGAGTCGACGGCCTCGGGGGAGAAGCCGAGTGCGGCGACCAGGGTCTCCAGCCGTGCACGGCCCAAAGGCCGGCGTCCCTTCTCGTAATCGGAGATGAGGCTCTCGGAAATACCCGTCGAGCCGGCAAGCTCCTTCTGCGTCCAGCCCTGCGCCGAGCGCAGGGTCGTCAGAGCGATGCCGAGCGGCGGCGGGATGGGTCGCGGCATGAACCTGTTCCGGTTCGCTCCCGAGGAGGTCGACGCTGGTGAAAAAGCACCTGTTCCCACATTCTAGACGATTCTCCGCGATTCGCGTCTTCGCTGAAACGAACTTCAGCCTATCTTTCCCTGGTCCGTCCAACAATCCCCTGCGAAGGGTTATCAGGAGAATGGAAGCACGATCGTGGACCGCGGTCCGGGCGCAGCTCCGGCCGGGCGCGCCGGGGCCGGAGAAGGAGCCGACGGGTGGACCATCTCGACTCTGAGGAAATCCTTCAGCTCCTGAGCTCGACGCCGGGCGGTGAGGGAAATCTCGTCCACCTGATCGGCTGTGCCCGGTGCCGCGCGAAGGCGCTCGAGCTCGCGGCCCTCGACGACGAGGGCTCTTGGCCCACGGGACGCGAGGAGCCGGAGGCCGCTCCGGAGCGCGAGCTGAGCCGGCTCTGGGCGCGGATCGGCCGGGTCGAGGCGCGGGTCGCCGCGGAGCGCGAGCGCGACGCCGCCGAGGCCGGCGCTCTCTACGACGAATTGATGTCTCGCCCGGCGGGAGAGCGGGAGCAGGCGATCGAGGACGAGCCGCGCTTCCAGTCCCTGGGGCTGGCGCGCCGGCTGATCGCGGGGAGCGAGGAGGCGGCGAGCGATCCGCCGGGCGCCGAGGCGCTCGCCGGGCTGGCGATCGCGATCGGCGACAAGCTCGACCCCCGCCGCTTCGGCGCCACCGAGGCCGCGGAGACCCGCGCGCACGCCTGGTGCCTGCTGGGCGACGGGCGCCGCCAGGCGGGCAAGGATCCGGAGCTCGCCTTCCGCGCCGCCGCCCGCCAGCTCGCGGCCGAGCCGCTCGACGGCCAGGCGAGGGGTTGGCTCTGCCACCGGTTGGGCCTCCTGCGGCGCGACGAGGAGAGGACCGACGAGGCGCTGGCGCTCTTCGCCCGCGCGGCGGCGATCTTCGCGCGCCTCGACGATCTGCCGGGGCTCGGCGCGGCGCTCGCCGCGGAGGGCTGGCTGCGCCTCGAGGAAGGCGACCTCGAGGGAGCCAGGATGGCCTTCGACCGGGGTCTCGACGCCCTCGGGCCCTCCGGGCGGCTGGAGTCCATCCTCGACGTCCAGCACGGTCTCGCCCTGGCCGACGCCGAGCTCGGGCGGACCACCGCGGCGCGGCGGGCGGTCGCCGCCAGCCGCGACCTCTACGGTCTGCTGCCCGGCGAGCGCGAGCGCCTGCTCGCGCTGGCGCGCGAGGCCGAGGTCGCCGAGCGGAGCGGCCGCGATCGGGAGGCGGAGAGGATACGGCTCCAGGCGATCGAGGGGCTGCGCGAGGCCGGCGCGCCCTACGACGCCGTCCTCGTCGCCCTCGACCTGGCGCGCGCCTACCTGGAGGAGGAGCGGCCGGAGGAGGTCGAGCGGCTCCGCGCCGAGCTCGCTCCCCTGCTGACCGGGCGGGAGATCCACCCCCACGCGCGGATCGCCGTCGCCGTCGCCTTCACCACCCGCCGCCCCGGGACCTTCTCTCAGGTCGCGGAGTTCGTCGCGCGCTCCCGGCATCACCCGGAGCTCTCCTTCCGCTCCTGCCGGGAGGCGATCGCCGTGCTCGTCTGGGACCAGCTGGGCGCCGACCTGCGGCGCGACCTCTGCCGGGAGACCGGTGTCGCGCCGGAGGTGGGCGACCTCTCCTCCGCAGAGATCGCGCTGCCGCTCCAGGAGAGGGTCTCCTGGACCTACCGGGAGCTCGCCGGGATCGAGATCGCGTTCGACGAGTGCCCGGAGGACTGACCCTCGCCGCCAGGACGATCGACCTCTTTGGTAATCTCTAGGTTCGCCGCGAAGCTTCGCAGCCGTCGCGCGGACAGGAGGCAGCCGTGGATGTCTTCGTCGTTCAACACGTACACGAGTTCGATGATGGCACCGAGGACGTCAAGCTCATCGGCGTCTATTCGACCGAGGAGCGCGCCAACGCGGCCGTCGGCCGCTTGAAAGACCAGCCCGGCTTCCGGGACGCCCCGAAGGGCTTCAGCGTGGACCGCTACCCCATGGACAAGGACCACTGGCTGGGAGGATTCGAGACGGTCGTCTCGGAGGAGCAGCCGCCGGCCTGACCGCGAGCGCTCATCCCTGCCTTCCGCCGCACCTGCGCCTAGGTCCCGGCGCGGAGGAGCTGCCGCAGCACGTAGTGCAGGATCCCTCCGTGCCGGTAGTAGAGGACCTCCTGGGG
>Ga0307470_10000519_pt1 | contig 18514 bp, 14 predicted proteins | sample atmos_gasesAM3C__FD_204565 | JGI IMG/M metagenome (GOLD analysis project Ga0307470, IMG submission 204565) | Hardwood forest soil microbial communities from Morgan-Monroe State Forest, Indiana, United States - atmos_gasesAM3C_05 | ecosystem: Environmental > Terrestrial > Soil > Temperate forest... | reverse complement strand
AGCGGTTCGCGTGCGATCGCTCGGCCTTGGCCAGCGTCTCGAACCAATCTGCAATTTCGCCGAACCCCTCGTCCCGGGCGCTCTTCGCCATGCCCGGATACATGTCGGTGTATTCGTGCGTTTCGCCGGCAATGGCTGCCTTGAGATTCAACGACGTCGCGCCGATCGGCAGTCCGGTAGCCGGGTCGCCGACGGCCTCCAGGTATTCCAAATGTCCGTGGGCGTGGCCCGTCTCACCCTCGGCAGTGGAACGGAACACCGCGGACACGTCATTGAACCCTTCGACGTCCGCTTTGGCCGCGAAGTACAAATAACGCCTATTCGCCTGCGATTCGCCTGCAAATGCATCCTTCAGATTCTTTTCCGTCTTACTACCTTTCAAATTCACGGCTCACTCCTCCCGATCAAGATTCGGAACCAATACACACGTTCAGGTTACGGTAGACCTCAGGGGCGCGCCAAGTCAAATCGGCTCTCTCTATCACAGCGATAGCCGGGCTCAATCGCGAACGCCGCTGCGATTGCGTTTGCAGTGCATAATGGGCGCCCGGTTCAGCGACAACCAGGTGACAGCGTGCTCATCTTCGGGGAGGCGGCGATACGCCGCGATGGCGCCCGGCGCGGGGGCGTCCGCCATGGCGCAGTTTTGCTCGCGATTGCAATCCTATGCGGCTGCGCAGGGCTGCCGCCCGGTGCGGATTATCCCAAGTCCGTGTCCGCGGCGTTCGCCCATCCGGAGGATACCCGCCTCGGCCGGCAGTTTGCGGACGCGGCGCGCGAGCACGGCCGGAATTCGGCATTTCGCATCATCAATGCCGGCGTCGACGGGTTCCAGCTCAGAATGCAGATGATCGATGCCGCTCAAAGCGCGCTCGATCTTCAATACTTCATATTTCGCGGCGACGAGACGGGCCGCATGCTGACCGACGGCCTGCAGCGTGCCGCGGACCGCGGGGTGCGCATACGCGTGCTGGTCGATGACGGGGATACGGTCGCCGGCGACGAGCAGCTTCTGCGGCTGCTCGTGAATCCGTCCGTCGAGGTGAGAATTTTCAATCCCTCTTCGTATCGCGGTCACTTGCGGCTGGTGCGGAGGCTGAACTTCGTCGTCAACGCGCCGCGGCTCAACTATCGCATGCACAATAAATTGCTGGTGGCCGACAATGCGCTGGCGCTCATCGGCGGCCGCAACATCGGCAATCAGTATTTCCAGATCGACCCCGAGTCTCAGTTCGCGGACGACGATGTCGTGACCGCGGGGCCGATCGTCGGCGAACTTTCCGCCACGTTCGACGAGTTCTGGAACAGCGACTTGGCGATTCCCGCCAAGGCGTTGGGGGGCGGCGCCCGCCCGAACGCCGGTATCGCCGCTCGCAGCGAACGCCCGGGCGCCGGCCGCGAAGCGCGGGGCGCGGCGCCAAAAGCGGCTGCGATCGATTACGCGTCCCTGCTCAAGAGCGGCGAACCGCTTGCCGGAATCATGTCCGGCAGGCTGCCGCTGGTGTGGGCGCATGCTCGAGTGGTCTACGACAGTCCCGACAAGAAACAAGTGGGCGGCGGCGCGTTGCCGGGCCGGTTGATCACGCGTGCGGTGCTCGAATCGATCCGCGAGGTCCAGTCCGAACTGCTGCTGGTCTCACCCTATTTCATACCGGCCGCCGATGAGCTGCAGCTGCTGAAGGATTTGCGCGGGCGCCAGGCGCGGGTGCGCATCCTCACCAATTCGCTGGAGTCGACCACTGAAATTGCCGCGCAGTCGGGCTACGAACACTACCGGGTTCCGCTGCTGCAGGACGGCGTGGAGCTGTACGAGGTCCGCTCGATGCTCGGGGACGTCAGGGGCAGCGGTCAGACGGCGCAGGTGTCGCGCTACGGAAACTATGCTCTGCATGCGAAGATGTATGTTTTCGACCGCCAGAAGCTGTTCATCGGTTCGATGAACTACGATGAGCGTTCGAAACGCATCAATACCGAAATAGGGTTGATCATCGACAGTGCGGAGCTTGCGCAACAGACGGCGAGGCGCTTCGACGCGATGGTCAAGCCCGACGATTGCTACATCGTCGAACTTCGCCCGGCCGGGCCGCCGGGGAATTCATCCCGCCTGGTATGGCGCACCGAAGAGGATGGCCATACGGTCGAGTACACCCGTGAGCCTGCGCGCAGCGGCTGGCAAAGATTCGAAGTCAAACTGTTGGCGCTGCTGCCGCTCGACAAGCAGCTTTGAGGCTTCAGCGAGACCCGGTGTCGGGCGGCCGGCTGCCGGCGCCAAAGTGACGGTCCGCGATCAGGCAGATGATCTCGAACATCATGGTGGCGCCGACCAGGGCCGTGTTTCCGGTCTGATCGTACGGCGGAGCGACTTCCACGACGTCGCCGCCGATGAGATTCAGTCCGCGCAAGCCCCGCAACAGACGCTGCGCTTCCAACGTGGTGATGCCGCCGATTTCGGGCGTGCCGGTGCCCGGCGCGTACACGGGATCGAGGCCGTCCACATCGAAGGACACGTAGGTCGGGCCGTCGCCGACCACGCGGCGGGCCTCTTCGATGATCTGGTCGACTCCGCGCGACGCGAATTCTTCCATGAACACCACGCGCATGCCGTGGGACATAGAAAACTCTATGCCGTCCATGTAATTCTGGCCGCCGCGAATGCCGATCTGAATCGTGCGCTTCGGATCCAGCAATCCGTCCTCGACGGCCAGCCGAAATGGGGCTCCGTGAGTGAACTTGGATCCGAAGAACTCGCCCCACGTGTCGGTGTGAGCGTCGATGTGTACCATGCCGATGGGCGCATCCGCGGCAATCGCCTTGAAAATGGGGTATGTGATCGAGTGGTCGCCGCCCGCGCTGACCGGCCGCACGCCGGCCGCATGCACCATGCGATAGAATGCCGCGATTTCCTCGACCTGCTTCTCGAGATCGTACCGGTGGGACAGGCGCACGTCGCCGAGATCCGCAACCCGGCAGAGTTCGTACGGATTTACGCCCAGTGCGAGATTGAAACCCCGCATGAGACTGGATGCGTTGCGTATTTCACGGGGACCGTGCCGCGCGCCGGGTCGATTGGTGACTCCGAGATCCGTCGGGACGCCGATCAGGCCGATGTCGACATCCACGAGGGTTCGCGCCAGCGGCGCCCGCATGAACGTTGCGATTTCCGCATACCTTGGTTCCTTCATCGGATCGTATTGATCCGGTCCGGCGAGGTCCGATCTCGTGGGGCGCTTCGGGGCCATGCGTGTACTCCTCGAATATCGTGGATTGAGTCGAACGCCACCCGCGGGCACGTGGCAGCGGCGGGGTTGCCGCCATGATAGGACCTTGGCTTGCACATCACTATGAAGATGCAACACGGCGCGCCGCTCCCGTAGAATAGCGGCGATGGACTACCGACTCTATTACTGGCCGACGATTCAGGGTCGAGGGGAGTTCGTCCGGCTGGTTCTCGAGGAGGCCGGCGCGCGCTATCGGGATGTCGCGCGCGAGACCGGCAGAGGAGCCGGAGTCGCGGCGCTCGTGCGCTTCCTGAACGGCCGCGGCATCGAACGCCCGCCGTTTGCGCCGCCGTTCCTCGAGGCGGGGAAGCTCATCATCGGCCAAACGGCCAACATTCTGCAATTCCTCGGCGCCCGTCACGGCCTCGCGCCGAAAAATGAGGGCGGCCGGCTATGGACGCACGAGCTGCAGCTCACGATGGCCGACTTTTTGGCCGAAATACACGACACCCATCACCCGGTGGCGTCCGGCCTTTACTACGAAGACCAGAGGCCGGAGGCGCGGCGCCGGGCGGCCGACTTTTTGAGACATCGGCTGCCCAAATTCCTCGGTTACTTCGAGCAGGTGCTGACGAGAAGCGCCCGCGGCGAGCACTACCTTGTCGGCGGGAGACCGACGTACGCGGACCTGTCGATGTTTCAAATCGTGGCGGGCCTCAATTACGCGTTCCCGCGTGCGATGGCCAAGGCCGCGCGCAAATATCGGAGAGTCTCGGCGTTGCACGGAAGAGTGCAAGATCGTGCGCGTATCGCGGCTTACCTGGCTTCTCCGCGGCGAATTCCCTTCAACGACCAGGGAATCTTCCGGCACTATGCCGAGCTCGATGCCGGCTGAACGATGCCCGATCAGCCCCTCATCATCGCAGGCCATACCGCACGCTTCGATGCGTCGGGACAACTCAGGCCCTGGGCGCCGTGGAACGACGCGCTGGACCGAGAAATGAATTTCTACCAACGGTGTCCGGCGGACCGTGGATATCCGCGCTTCGTCTTGGCGACATTTCTGGACGGCGACTGGAATCCCATTCCCGATCGCACGGACTCGATCCCGGCGACGCAGAATGGGATGGGCATTCTCTCTTATCTCAAATTCCATGAGTTGCGCGGCAGCAGTGATGCGGAGTTTCTGCGGACGGCGCGCGCGATGGGCGACTATCTGGTGAAGGAAACGTTGACGCCGGATACCGGCCCCTATCCCAAATTTACGCGCTCCACGGGCAAGCGGGATCAGTTTCCCCTGTCTGCGGACTGCGGCTCGCAAGCTGACCGCGCGTACGAGATCGAGCCCGACAAAGGCGGCATCGCGGGCTATGCGTTGGTGTCGTTGTCCGAGGCTGCAGGGGAGCGCAGGTACTTGGAACAGGGCCTGCACAATGCGCGCGTGCTTGCCGCCAATCAGAAGGACGGGGATGGCGCCCATTCACCCTGGCCCTTTCGCGCCGACTATCGCAACGGCGAGGGTCGGGGGCCCGTGTCGGGGAACATGACCTACATCCTGAGGCTGTATGACGCGCTGCTCTCGCTTGGATACGAGGAGTTTTCCGTTCCGCGCCGGTCGCTGTGGACGTGGATTCGCCGTCATCAAATTCCGAACGCCGCCGCCGACGGTTCGCTGTTTGCTCAGTTCTTCGAGGATCACGACACGCCCACCAATCGTACGGCCTGGGCACCCCTGAATCTTGCGCGGTATTTGCTCGAGAGACGGGAACTGCTCGATCCTGATTGGCGGCAGTATTCCGGTATGCTCATCGACTTCGTGCGCAGCATCTTTACTCATCGGGAATCCGGCATCGGCGTGTGTCACGAACAGGATGAAGACAAACAGGCCTGGGGCGGCATCAATTCGACGTACGGGGCGGTGCTCGCGCTGTATGCGAAAGCCGCCGGGTCGGCCGCCTTGGCCGGCGAAGCTCGGCAGGCGCTCGACTTCACTCTCTATTCCATCGACGAGTTGGGCCGGCCGCGCGATCTATCGCTCAATCCGGCGCCCGGCGGTTGGCAGGAAGATGCCCACACGGACGTCATTCACAATTATGCCGACGCCCTGCGCGCATTTCCGGAGTGGGGCGACGCCGGGTGATTGGACCGCTATGCCGGTTCGGTCGCCTCGGGAGAAGTGAGCGGCTGAGTGGTGCGCCAGGCCAGCAACATGGCCACGAATATCAGCAGCGCCGCCAATAGAAACGGCGCGCCGGGCAGGCCTAAGTCGGCGCGCGTGCTGATGAATGTCGCGAAGGTTTGGGTGAACACGGTGGGACCGATGAGGCTCGCGAGGCCCACGAGGCTGGCCAGGGCACCCTGGAGGCGGCCCTGCTCGGTGGGATCGACCAACCGCGTCATGATGGTTTGCAGGGAGGGCGTGGCGATCCCCCAGAGCGCCATCACCGGGACGCCGATCCAGAAAATCGGTCCGGTGGGCGCGAGGCCGTAAATGGCGAAACCCGCCGCGCCGAAAGTCAAACCCAGCGCCATCGTACGCCGCTCCTTGAACCATCGCACTATCGGCTTCACCAGGAAACCCTGAACGATGAGCGATGAGATACCGACGCCGGCCAGTAGGATGCCGACGGCGCGTGTATCCCACCCATAGCGATAATGCATGTACAGCACCGTCGTGCTGGGCAGCACCCCGTGCGCGAAATTCATCAGGAAATAGCTGCCGGCGAGGCCCGTGAGCATGGGATGAGAGCGCAGCAGCTTCAGCGCTCCCAGCGGATTGGCATGCCTCCATGCAAAGGCGACGCGCTTTTCTTTGGGCAGCGATTCCGGGAGCACGAACAGGCCCCAGCAGACGTTGGCCAGGGCCATGAAGGCCGAGGCCCAGAACGGCAGCCGCGGGGAAACGGCGCCGAGGAGGCCACCCAGTGCCGGGCCGAGCACGAACCCGATGCCGAACGCGGCGCCGATCAGCCCGAAGCTCGCGGCGCGCTTCTCGGGCGGCGTCACGTCCGAGATGTACGCCCCGGCGGTGCTGAAGCTTGCCGCGGTAATGCCCGAAATTATCCGGCCGACCAGCAGCCACCAGAGATTCGGGGCAAGCGCCATGAGAATGAAGTCCAGACCCAATCCTGCGCAGGAGATGAGGATCACGGGGCGCCGTCCGAAATGATCCGAAAGCGCGCCCTGCACCGGCGAGAAGAAGAATTGCATCAGCGCCCAGGCGGTGCCGAACAGGCCGTACATCTCGGCACCGCGCGCCGCGTTGCCGCCCGCGAAGTCTTGCACCAACATGGGCAGGACCGGAATGATCATGCCGAACGCCAGCATGTCGATGAGCACCGTGACGAAGATGAACGTCAACGCAGCCTTGCGGCGCGGTTGAGAAGGGGTGGTCATGTGTGCGAGTTTAGCGCGACCCACACGATGTCGTATTTTTGATTGAACGTCACCGCCATGAGGCAGGGACCTTTCCCGCTGCAGGTGAACCAGTGGACGGCCTTGCCCGGCATGACGGCGACGCCACCGGCAGTCAGAGTTACGCTCTGCATGCCCTGCATGCCCGTCAATACGCTTCCCTGGATGACGACGAGTTGTTCTTCGGCCGTATGGTAATGAGGCGCGACGCGGCAGCCGGCCGGCGCCTTTAGAAGGTAGGTCGACGGGCCCGAATCCGGGTCCCCATTCTCGAGCGCGCTTTCGAGGCATTTGACATCGCCGTCTTGCTCGAAGTGCGCGTCCTTCAGCGGCGTGACGGCGCCATGCGCCGAGTTCGCACCGACCGCCGGGGCGGCGGAGCGGCCCATCACCGCGAAAGGCAGCACGGCGAGTATTCCGAGCACAGTCCGCCGGCGCTTTCGGCCCCGCAACCCGAACCTGGTCATCGCGCTCCTCCGTTTGCCATGTCCTCATCGAGCCGCCCGGCCGCGCGGGCGGTAGAATCCCAGCTTCGCTTGTATAATACCGCGCGGCCGGCGGTTTTACCGACGGGCGAGCAAGCAACGCGGCATCCGCGACCGACCGAGCAACAGGAGCCATCGACATGCTAGCGACTCGATTGTCCCCCTCCATGATGGATCCGGAGGAGTGGCGCCTGCGATGCGAACTCACGGATTTTTATCATCTCGTCGATTTCCTCGGTTGGACCGAGATGATTTTCAACCATATCTCGGTGCGATTGACCGGTGCGGCACATCACTACCTGGTAAATCCGTTCGGGCTCAACTACGCCGAAGTCACTCCCGAAAATCTGGTCAAGGTCGGCATCGATGGGCGTCTGGTCGAACCGTCCGACTATCCGGGCAATCCGGCCGGGTTCGCGTTGCACGGCGCAATTCACGAGACACGCCCGGATGTCGGGTGCGTGGCACACACCCACACCACCGCGGTGTCGGCCGTCGCGATGAAACGCGGCGGTTTCGATCACAATAACTTCTACGGCGCGCAATTGTACGGCCGCATCGGCTATCACGATTTCGAAGGCATCACTCTGTACGCCGAGGAGCGCGGCCGCATGCTGGCCAGCCTCGGCGACAAGCACGTGTTGGTCCTCAGGAACCATGGAATCGCCGTCTGCGAGCGCGATATTCCCACTGCTTTCACGCTGCTGTGGGCGGTGCAGCGCGCGGCTGAAATTCAGTGCCAGGCGGCCGCGCTGCCCGGCGAGGAGGTGGTTCTGAGCGGCGCTATTCGGCAGCGCTGCCGCGAGGCGGTCACCGACCTCGGCGCCGGCATCCCGGTGGCCCGCCTCGTGTTCGACGCGGCCGTCCGCCGCATGCGGTCACGTTGAGCTGTCTGTCCGGCCGAACAACCTGTGTCCGAGACGAAACAACGGCCAGCCGGTGAGCAGGATGACGATGCCCGCGAGCGCGAGGCTCGGCTCCAGAGTAAAGACACGCGCCCCGACGCCGAGCAGACAGGCTATGTAGAACGCCGGCAGCAGGGGATATCCCCGCATCGAGAAGCCGCCATCGCCCGAGCGGCGGCGCCGCAGGACGAACAGCGTCGACGCGACGACGGCCAACGTCAGAGTGTCGGTGAAGATCACATAGTTCAGCAGCTTCTCGAACGACCCGAGTACGAAGGCCGGCAGCAGCATGGTGATCCCGAAGAACACGAGACCCACCTCCTGCACCTGCGTGTCCGGATTGACTCGCAAAAACGCCCGCGGCAGCACGCCGTCCTGCGCCATGGCGTAGAAACTGCGCGGCATTTGCATGATGGTCGCGTTGACGAATCCGGCGGCGGAGAGGAACACCGCTATCGAGACCAGCACTTCGCCGGAGGGCCCGAAGGTCGCACGCGACAGCGCCGCCGCCGCCAGTTTCGAACCGGCGATGCCGCCGACTCCCAGCACCCGCTGATAGGCGAAATTGAGCAATAGATAGAGACCGACCACGGTGATCATGCCGGCCGTTATGGCGAGCGGGAAACGTCGCCGGGCGTCCTTCAAGTCGGCCCCCAGATTCATGGTCAATTGATAACCGCCATAGGCATAGAAGCACGGTATCAATGCCGAAGCCAGCCGCAGGCCGGATGGTGCGGTCGAGACGGGTTCCGCCAGGTGTGCGCGCGGGGCCAAGAGCAGGGCAAGGGCCGCGAGACCGACCATCATGGCGATCTTGAGCACCGACAAGAGATTCTGAGCGCGGGCGCCGGGCTTCACACCGCGGTAGTTCAGGATCAGGAGACACAGCATCGTCGCGCAGGCCAGCACGAGCGTCGCATGCGGCGTGCGCCACGGCGGCGGGAGCAGGACCGGCATCAGGTAATCGGCACCGATGAACGCCACGCCGGCGGCGCCGGCACCCTGCATCAGCGTCTGCGCCCAGTTCAGCATGAACGCGAGCGTCGGGTGGTAGCAGTCCGCGACCACACGGTAGTAGCCGCCGGCGCGCGGATACCGCGAACCGATTTCCGCGAAGGTGAGTGCGCCGATCAGGCTGATCAATCCGGCCGCGATCCACGCCGTGAAAAACAGCGTTGTGCCGCCGGCTGCAGCGGCAACGATCGCCGGCGTGCGAAAGATGCCGATGCCCACCACCAGGCTGAACACCACCATGGCCGTGTCGAACGTGGAAAGCCGCGCGCGGATGGGTTTGAAGTCGGGCTCAGCGGCCACGCAGTGCCTCTTCGAGCCGTCGTGCGAGCTCCTGGAATTGATCGAAGTTGTTGTAGAGCTGCGCGGAGATGCGCAGCAGCGGCCGGGGATCCGGGGAGAGCCAGGTCTCGATGCCGCGTTCGCGAAACCACGCGTGGAGGCCCTCGCTATCGAGCCGGTGAGCGGGGGAACCCACCGCGGCCGGCGGCAGCGGTATGGACGCCATTGATCCAATCATCGGCTCGGGACAGGGAGCGTCGACTCCGGTGGATTCGAGCAGCAAAGTACGGGCCTGCAGCGCCAGGGCGCGATTCGCCGCCATCACCTGCGGCCAGCCGGCGGGCAGCAGGCCGCGGATGAAACGCAGCGACTCCGGGATGCATAGCCACGGCGTTGGGTCGAACGTCCCCGGCCAATCGAATTCCGCGTGAAAACCCGACGTGTAGCCATGGCTGATCACATTTGGATGCAATCCCACCTGTCGATCGCGGCGCACGTGCAGGAACGCAGCGCCCTTCGGGGCGCAAAGCCACTTGTGCGCGTTACCCGTGTAATACGCTGCACCGAGCTCCGCCAGATTCAGCGGCACCATTCCCGGGGCGTGCGCACCGTCCACCAACGTATCGACGCCGCGCTCGCGCAGCTGGCTGACCAGCCGTCCGAGGGGCAGGATCATCGCCGTCGAGCTCGTGACATGGTCGAGCAGCGCCAATCGCGTCCGCGGCGACACTCCTTTCAGCACCGCCGCAATGATCTCTTCGTCATCGCGGCACGGGAACGGCAGATCCGCCGCCACCACCCGCGATCCGGTACGCTTTGCGATGAAATCGACCGTCTTGCGGCAGGCGCCATAGGTCTGCGTGGTGACGAGCAGTTCATCTTCGGGCTCGAGCGAGAGTGAGCGCAGCACCGCATTCACGCCGGCCGTCGCATTCGGCACGAAGACCAAATCGGCCGGCGCGGTTCCCAGAAATGATGCCAAGGACTCCCGCGCCGAGTTGAGGCGCGCCGGCAGAGAGGCCACCAAGAAGTCGACCGGTTCGCTTTCCATCTCCAGGCGCAGCGCCGACTGGACTGCCATCACGGCGGCTGGGCAGGCACCGAACGATCCGTGGTTCAAATAGATGATCGATGGATCAAGGCACCAGAGTGAGGCAAGGTTCAAACTCGGCTCCGGGCTCAATCGGCCAGCGGCGAGGGGCGGATCTGGAAGTGAACGACCAGCGGTTTGGCACCCTTGCCCCCTTCTTTGTGCCAGGGAGTCCGGTCTCCGCTCGTTGTCCAGATGCCGCGTCCCTTCCAACCCGCGGCCGGGTCATCGATCCGGCCCTCGAGCCCCTTGGCATAGAACCCGAGCGGATAGGGAATGCGCAGCGTAACGAACCGTCCGCCGACCAGCGCGTGCACGCCGTCGTAGAGATTGCCTGTGGCAATCGGCACGTTCGCGCCCAACCCCAAGGTATCGTGCTGATCGACCCAGGTGTAATAGCTCGACTCGACGCTCGCTTGCGGCAGGTTGACGAAGGCAGGACCCGGCAAGCGGTGAAAGCTCCAGCCTTCCGGGCAGTGATCGCCCGTCGCGGCCGGACCATTGAGCGCACCCTTACACTTGCGCCGATCGAATTCCCCCAAATGACCGCTCGCCAGGGACACCCACACCACACCGTTGCGGTCGATGTCGGCGCCGCGTGCGCCGAAGCCCGGCGCGGGCACATTGTAGATTTCGCTGAGCCCGGTTCGCGGATCGAACCGGACAACCGCGCCGGGATAACGAAACGCCACCGAGCCCCATACGCTGCCGTCGGCCGGATTCGGCATCACCGCGTAGATGCTGACCGCCAGACGCTGGTCGAGTTTCGGATCCGCGGGTTGGCCGGGTTCGACCCACGGATCGAGCTTGCCGTTGCCGTTGGCGTCGAGTACCAACGGCGCCCACCCCTGAGAGGCGGCCGCATCGCCGGTCAGACTGAATTTCTTGGTGTCGAGCCAGCCGACGACCTCGCGGCCGCCGCTGGTCCAGAGAGTATCGTTCGCGTCTTCGGCGAATTGCAGATGGTGGGTGCTGAAGCAGGTGTCGACGAACGCATACCTGCCGCTTTTGGGATCGTACACCGCGAGCTGGCGCTCCGACGCCTCGAGGGGAAACTCTCTGGCGGACGGATGAGACGAACCTTTTTTGCAGAATGCAGGATTGTCCGCCGCGCGAATTCGCGCGGTGTACCAAACGCGTCCGGAGCCATCGAGCATCGGATTGTGCGCGTTTGCCCGCGAATCCCAGATGCGCTCGTCGCCCCAGTAGGGCGAGGGGGCAAGCACCGGGTCGTCGTGGGTCGTCGGCGTATTGGCGTCCCGCACGGGCGCCTTGAACGTGGTGGCGACGTTATGGAGCGGATCGAGCACCGGAAAATCGTCGCTGCTGAGTTCCGGGGCGCCGTAGATCAGACCATGGCCGTTGACCGTCGGATTCCGGCGGTTGGTGCCCGAGAGGTCGTGCAAATAGGCCTTGCCGTCCGACCAGTCGCGCACCGTGGCGACGACGTTGCGCTCGATGCCGCTGGGACGCGTGGGTGGTACCGCGGGCACTTCACCGGCGGCGATGCGGTCGGTCCAATCCGCGAGATACTGAATTGGAACGCCCGCCAGCGCGCCCTGCAGGATGTTGATCATCTGGCCGCCGGATAGATTTTGGCTGCGGCGGCGGCATCCGGAGCGATGACGGCTGCCAGATCCAGGCGGTGTCCCGGGGTGGCGTCGACTTTGGGCGAATCGGCGAGGCCATAGCCGCGCACCCAGACGCGGTACTTCGCACCGGGAAGATCCGGCAAGAGAAAGCGGCCGGCCTCATCGGTGACCACGATTTTGGCGAACCGGGTGCGGAAGTCCTGCGTTTCGGCGATGACCCAGACACCGGCTTCGACGCCGCGCGCGCTGGTGACGACGCCGCCGATCCCGTCGGCGCCGATCCGCACCTCGCCCCGGGCCGGCGGCGAACCGGCAACACTGCCCGGCAGCAGCACGGCCGCGGCTATCGCCCCGAAGATCCGCGCACGCAGCTTCGACGAATTCATTTGCTGCCGATGGTAATCGAGATGAGCGGCGGCCGACCAGGCTTTCCAGGTGCAGCGAGGCGGGGACACATGGCATGATGGCGGCCACCATGGCCATCACCGTTACCCGTCTGACCCCCGCCCTCGGCGCCATCGTCGACGGCATTTCACTCGCCGAAGACCTGCCGCGGCAGTCCATCGACCGCCTCGGTGAATTGCTGGTGGAACACCACATCCTGTTTTTCCGGCGTCAACCGCTGACGCCGCAGCAGCAATGCCGGTTTGCAAGGTATTTCGGCGAGCTACACATCCATCCCATCTATCCCGTGCTGCCTGAGCTGCCGGAGATCATGGTGATCGACACCCACGAAGGCTTTCTGCCCGACAACGACAACTGGCACACGGACGTCACTTTCAGTCCGACGCCGCCTCTGGCCGGTATCTTGGCCGCCAAGCAGCTGCCCAGCGTAGGCGGGGACACGCTTTGGTCCAGCAATCTGGCCGCCTATGAAGCCTTGTCCGAACCGTTGAAGCGGCAGCTCGACGGCTTGACCGCCGAGCATTCGGTGATCAAGTCCTTTCCCGCGGACCGCTGGGGGGCGGATCCTGGGTACAAGGAACGCTACGATCGCGCAGTGGCCAAGCATCCGCCGGTGACGCATCCCGTGGTGCGGACGCATCCTGTGTCCGGGCGCAAGGCGCTGTTCGTCAACGAGGGATTCACCACCCGCATCCATGAACTCAATGCGCGGGAGAGCGATGCCCTTCTGGCGCTGCTGTTTGCGCATGCGGGGCGGCCCGAGTTCACGCTGCGCTGGCGCTGGAGCGTGGATGATGTGGCGTTCTGGGATAACCGCATCACTCAACACTACGCGGTTGCGGACTATCTTCCGCAACGGCGCGTCATGCACCGCGCGACCGTGATCGGCGACCGCCCGTTCTAGGCGGAACATGGGCCCCCGGCGACGGGTCACACCTCTTCGTATCGATGGGGCTCCAGCGCGAGCGCCTTGGCGTCCTGTCTGCTGCCGAAGCGGACGCGTGCCCCGAATCCAAACAGCAGGATGCCGAGACTGATCAAGCCGAAAATGAGCGGCGTGCGCTGTTCGCGGATGAAGGCCATGGCCAGCAAGATGCTGAGCATGCCGGCGATCGCCAAATACGTCAGGTACGGATATGCCCACATGCGCACGCGCAGGCGCGCCGGATCCTCCTTTTCCAGGCGCGCGCGCAGGCGCAGTTGCGAGATGGCGATCAACACGTAAACGAATATCGCCACAGTTCCATACGAATTGACCAGAAAGGCGAATACCGTGTCTTGCGAGACGTACGACATGACGACGGTGCCATACCCGAACAGGGTACCCAACAGTATGGCGCGCGAGGGCACGCCGTTGCGGCTGAGCTTGGCGAGCCCCCGGGGGGCATCGCCGCGCCCGGTCAGAGCGAACAGCATGCGCGACGATGCATAGAGCCCCGAGTTCAGCGCGGACAGCACCGCGGTGAGGACCACCGCGTTCATGATTTGAGCGGCGGCGGGAATGCCCATCGCGCCCAGAGCGCTCACGTAGGGCGTGGAGATTCCGGCTGAATTCCACGGCACCAGGCACACCACCAGCAGGATCGAACCGACGTAGAAAAAGAGGACGCGGGTGATGACCGAGTTGGTCGCCTTGGCAACCGCTTTAGCAGGCTCGGCCGCTTCCGCCGCTGCTATCGTGACGATCTCGGCGCCAAAATAGAATCCCGTGGCCGCGACGGCGCCGGTCAAGATCGGCAGTATGCCGTTCGGGGCGAAGCCCCCGTGCGCCGTCAGGTTGGCGATGCTCGGATGGGCTCCCGGCCACAGGCCGAGGACGAACACGCCCGCCAGCAACAAGAAAACGGCTATCGCGGCAACTTTGATCGAGGCGAACCAGAACTCGAACTCGCCGTACGATCTCACCGAGAAGAGATTCGTCAGGGTGAGCAGGAGCATCACGCCTAGACTGATGAACCAGGCCGGAACTCCGGGTAACCAGAAGCGAACCAGTCCCGCAGCCGCGACCGCCTCGAGTGCCACGACGATGACCCAGAAATACCAGTACATCCAGCCGGCGAGGAAGCCCGCGAGTTCGCCCAGCCGCGGCCGGTCGCTCCAAGCCAGGCGCGCGTATTCGTAAAACGAGCCGACCGCCGGCAGCGCGACGGCCATTTCGCCGAGCATGCGCATCACCAGCACCACCAGCAGTCCCGTGATCACGAATGAAAGGACGGCGGCCGGCCCCGCCGCCTTGATGACCACACCGCTGCCGACGAAAAGGCCGGCGCCAATGACGCCGCCGAGAGCGATCATCGTCATGTGCCGCTGCCTCAGGCTATGGCGCAGTCCGCTCGACGTAAGCGAGGGGGTTGTTACCGGGGTGGACGAGGGGTTGCGAGGAAACGGCGGCATTCTTCGTAAAGCTACCACACAAGCGACATTGATCCGGGGCGTCATTGCGATCGAAGCGGCGGGCGCCAATCGGTCCATTTCAAGTCGGGGCCGGCGCTAGTTGCTACTATGCGTCCACGAGGGGGAAAGGCAGGCGCCTTTTGGGGTGTTTCCCCAACCTCAGGGAGATCTTATGAACGATGACATCGACAACCGGGCAGCGGAGCCCTCATCAACGGCTGGTACCGAAGGAGATCTGGTCTCTACCGAGCGCAAAGTGGGCATCGGCTTTGCATTTGCGCTCGCCTGTTTGGGCGTCGTGGCGGTGGTCTCGTATTTGAGCGTCGTGCGCCTGAACGAGGATGCGGCCTGGGTTGAGCACACGCACGAGGTCCTCGGCCGCCTCGACCTGCTGCTTGCCGCGGTAACCGACGCCGAGACGGCGCAGCGGGGTTACGTCATCACGGGCGAGGAGAGCTATCTCGAACCCTACCGGCAGTCAGCCCGGGTCGTCGATGCCGAAGCGAGACAGTTGCGCGAATTGACGGCGGACAACCGCTTCCAGCAGCAGCGGTTCGACTCCCTGGCACCGCTCGTCACCGACCGGCTCGCCGAGTTGCGCGCAGTCATCGAGCTGCGGCGAACTCAAGGCTTTGCGGCGGCGCAAAACGAGACTCTGGCCGGCAAAGGCAAGGAAATTCACGATCAGATTCGCAGCCTCATCCAAGAGATGAAGAGCGCCGAGACATCCTTGCTGAAGGAGCGCCGGCGGCTGGCCGATCGCAGCGCCGCGGCAACTCGAGCGGTCATCGTCGTCGGCGGGCTGCTTGGGTGCGGACTCGTCGGCCTCGCGCTGGTCGCAATCCGCCGCGACTTCGCGGGCCGGACACGGGCGGAGCGAGCATTGCGCGACGAGAAGGATCTGCTGGAAGCGCGCGTTCAGCACCGCACCGCAGATCTCGCGCTGAGCCATGCGCGCATGCGCGCAATCGTCGACACGGCGTTGGACGGCATCGTGGCCATGGACCACGAAGGCCGGCTCACGGAGTTCAATCCCGCAGCTGAGGAAATCTTCGGCCATCGGCGCAGCGACGTGATCGGGCTGCCGCTGGCCGAGGTCATCATTCCCGCCCCGCTGCGCCAACGACATTGGGACGGGCTCGCGCGGTATCTCGCGACGGGGCAGGCGGCGATCTTCGGCAAGAGAATCGAGCTCGCGGGATTGCGGGCCGACGGGTCGGAGGTGACGGTGGAAGCGAACATCGACCGAATGCCCGGCGACGGACCGCCTTCGTTTGCCGGCTTCGTGCGCGACATCACGGAGCGCGAGAGGGCGGCGACGATGAACGCACGCCTGGCCGCCATCATCGAATTCTCGGACGATGCGATTGCCAGCAAGGATCTGGACGGCATCATCACCAGTTGGAACCCGGGGGCAGAACGGCTGTTCGGGTATTCTGAGCGCGAGGCGTTGGGCAGACCGATGGCCATGCTGATCCCTCCGGAGCGCTCGATCGAAGAACCCACGATCTTGGCTCGAATCGCGAACGGCGAAGCGACCGATCATTTCGAGACGGCACGGGTTGCCAAAGACGGACGGAGCATCGATGTTTCCGTCACCATTTCCCCCATCCGGGACAGCCAAGGCCGAATCGTCGGCGCATCGACGATTGCCCGGGACGCCACGGACCGCAAGCTTGCGGAGGCCAAGGTGCAGGCCCAATTGGCGAGATTGAGCCTGCTCCAGCAAATTACCCGCGCCATCGGCGAGCGTCAGGACATCCAGAGCATCTTTCAGGTCGTCATTCGAACGCTCGAAGAGCACCTGCCGGCGGATTTCTGTTGCATCTGCCTATACGACCCGGCCGAGAATTGCCTGGTGGTCAGGAGCGTCGGTGCGCGCAGCGAGGCGTTGGCCACGGAGCTTGCCATGACGGCGCAGGCGCGCGTCGAGATCGATCAGAATGGGTTGTCGCAATGCGTGCGCGGCCGGCTGGTCTACGAGCCCGACATCTCGCAGGTCCCGTTCCCGTTTCCCCAACGTTTGACGAGCGGGGGTTTGAACTCGATGGTCGCGGCGCCGCTCCTGGTCGAGAGCAAGGTGTTCGGCGTCCTCATCGCGGCACGCCGGCAAGCGCGCGGCTTCAGCAGCGGCGAATGCGAGTTCCTGAGCCAAACGAGCGAGCATGTTGCATTGGCAACCCACCAGGCGCAGCTCTATACCGCGCTGCAACAGGCCTACGACGACCTGCGTCAGACCCAGAACGCGGTGATGCAGCAGGAACGCCTGCTTGCCCTGGGCCAAATGGCGAGCGGAATCGCGCACGACATCAACAATGCGATTTCTCCGGTGGCTCTTTACACCGCGTTGCTGCTGGACAAGGAACCGGGCCTGAGTCCACGCGCCCGCAGCCATCTGGAAACGATCCAACGCGCCATCGATGACGTGGCGCGAACCGTCGCGCGCATGCGCGAGTTCTATCGCCAACGTGAAACGCAATTGATGCTGGTTCCGGTCGACATGAATCTCCTGGTGCAGCAGGTCGCGGATCTGACGCGTGCCCGCTGGAGCGATATGGCGCAGCAACGCGGCATTGCAATCGAGATGCGCCTGGAGCTGGCTGCGGACTTGCCGGCGATCATGGGCGCCGACAATGAAATCCGCGAAGCGCTCATCAATCTGATCTTCAATGCGGTTGATGCCATGCCCAACGGCGGACCGCTGACGCTGCGTACCGGCGTCGTACACGAGAAAAACACGCTTTCGGACGAGCCTCCGGTCCGCAAATTCGTCGAGGTTCAAGTCATCGATGCCGGCATCGGCATGGATGAGGACACGCGGCGCAGATGTCTGGAGCCGTTCTTCACCACCAAGGGTGAGCGAGGCACCGGACTCGGACTCGCGATGGTTTACGGCACGATGGAACGTCACAGCGCGGACATCGAAATCGAGAGTGCCGTCGGCATGGGCACCACCATGCGATTGAGATTCACGATACCGGCGACGCCCGCAACCGGCGCTGCGGCCCCGGCCCCGGCCGGCGCGGTGCCGCCGCTGCGTATCCTGATTGTGGATGATGATCCGCTGGTGCTCAAATCGCTGCGCGATACGTTGGAGGCGGATGGCCACAGCGTGACCGTTGCGGATGGCGGCCAAGCCGGCATCGATGCTTTCCTCGCGGCGCTCGCGCAAGGCCATCCGTTCCCGGCCGTCATTACGGATCTCGGCATGCCCTACATTGATGGACGCAGGGTTTCCAGCGCCGTCAAGACTGCCGCTCCCGAGACGATCGTCCTATTGTTGACCGGTTGGGGGCAGCGACTGGTTGCCGATGGGGACATCCCGCCGCATGTGGATAGGGTGCTGAGCAAGCCGCCCAAGCTGCGCGAATTGCGTGAAGCATTGGCGCGATGCTTGGAGGCTCGGGGCCGCGATCAGCGTATTTGAGTGTAAATGCGCCAGGTTGATCCGGCGGCAGATCCTATTTGCCGTGATTAGTCGTCCGCCGGAAATTGGCCGCGGGCACAGTTGCACACGGTCACCTTGCGCCGTACTCCGTCGCACATATAGGTTTCGATGAGACCCAAAACCGCGTCAGCGACGTTGTGCGCACGAATGACTCTGAGGTTCCCGGGTAAAAATCCAGGTTCCGACCGCACGGTAGGGCACGTGAGCGTGTGCAGCATCGTGACCGGCGGAGAATGTCTGATCTCGGCTTGGAACTTGTGCAGCATTTGA
>Ga0307470_10000518_pt1 | contig 18631 bp, 20 predicted proteins | sample atmos_gasesAM3C__FD_204565 | JGI IMG/M metagenome (GOLD analysis project Ga0307470, IMG submission 204565) | Hardwood forest soil microbial communities from Morgan-Monroe State Forest, Indiana, United States - atmos_gasesAM3C_05 | ecosystem: Environmental > Terrestrial > Soil > Temperate forest... | reverse complement strand
CGCCCGTTTTGCTCTCTCTCACACAACACGCTTCCGGAAGGAGGCGTACTGCATGTCCCAGTGAAGGAGAGTCTAGGCAGGCGCCATCAGGCAACCGTGCGTCGCAGCATAAAAATTGGGGTGATGTTTGACGATCCGGGAGCGAATCGTGACCACTGGGTCAATCGGGCGTGATTCGTTCGTCAACGATTGCCGTACCCTGGCCGCGCCGCGTGATGCAGGAGCGCACCGCCTCGCGCAGCCGTCCCGGAAGCACCGGCTTCGAAAGCGTTTCGTGCACGGCGGGGAAGAGCGATCGGATCTCCCGAACGTCCAGCCCGGTAACCACGATGACTTTGCCGAGAAGGCGCGGGCGGTGGCGGTGGAGTGACTCCATCACCTCGATGCCGCTGACTTTCGGCAGGACGATATCGAGAAGGATGACGTCGTACTCCTGGTCGCCGAGGAAGCGCAGAGCCTCCTCACCGTCGGCGGCGAGATCGAAGGCGAAGTCGAGAGATTCCAGCAATTGTCCGAGAAGCTCGCGGGCAGCGGCATCATCTTCGACGATCAGGGCACGTGATCGCAGGTCAATCATTCAGGAGCGCTATTCTAGCCATAAATGCCTCTGCGTTCGCTACCGCAAGGGCCAGATTCTCCTTTTCCGTGATTCCTGCGCTCGCCCGCGGCTTCAGCGAATGGTCGCCGTCCCGGAGCCATTCGACCTCGATCGACGGCGAAAGAAGATACGTTGCCACGTCCTCACGGTTTCCGAACGGATCGCGCTCCCCTTGCAGTACGAGCATCGGCGTGGCCAGCGTCTCGAGATGCGCGGTGCGCACCTTCGCTGGTTGTCCCGGCGGATGGAATGGATACCCAAAACAGACCAGGCCTCGGACGCCCAATTCATCGGCAACCATGGTCGCCATCCGCCCGCCCATCGACTTGCCCCCGATGAATAGCCGCTCACGGTTCCCGAGCTTTTCGACGACGTCGCGCCAGGTAGCCAGAAGCACCGGCTGGCGATCGGGAGCCCCGCGCTTCCCGCCCGTCCGCCGCGCAGCCATGTACGGAAATTCGAACCGCACGACGCGGATACCGCGAGCGCCAAGCGCGCGAGCCACTGTGGTCATGAATGGCGTGTCCATCGCGCCGCCCGCACCATGCGCGAAGGCGTAGGTGACCGCAGCGTCTTCCGGACCGTCGAAGAGGAACATTGCTGCGAAGCTTACAATCTCACGATGCGATTTCGTCTCTTCGCCTTCGCTCTGTCCGTCGCCTCGCTTGCCTCGATCGCGTCCGCGGCCACTCCTCCGCCGAAAACGCCTGCAAACACAATCGCTCCGCCAACCATCGCCCACCCGATGGCGATGTTCCTCGGCGAGCTCTCACACGACGGCAAGCAGAGAGTGACCTTCCGCGCCAGCGCCCTCGGCACACACTTCTTCTTCGAGGAGCCAGCGGGCGTGACGGTCTACGTCTACGACGAGACCGTCGGGTATCGAAAGGAAACCTATCTCAAGGGATTCACCCTGGCGAAGGCGGTGAAGAAGTATCAGTAGTGCGCTTCGCGCGTTGTCAGTTGTCGGTCGTCCGTTAGTTGTGGCGCTGGCGCAGGCGTTCCGCAGAACGGGTAACGGAAGACCGACAACCGACAATGCGGCGAAGCCGCAGCTAAGGCCTCAATCCCCGATCACTCCGGCAGAGTAACCCGCCTCGATATCGCAGGAGTGCGGGCGTCTCGCCCGCGGCCACTCGGGCGTCCCGCCCGAGTGGTTCAAACCGTCAGATCTTTTGACCCGAGCCCCCAGCCGAATGCCCCCGCCCCCTCGAAATCGGAACCGCTCCCTTCGACATTGGAAACGCTCCCTTCGACATTGACGGCGCTCCGTTCGACATTGACGGCGCTCCGTTCGACATTAGAAACGCTCCGTTTGACATTGACGACGCTCCCTTTGACATTAGAAACGCGTCGTTTGACATTGGAGACGCTCCGTTTGACATTAGGAATGATCCAATCGACATTAGAAACGCTCCGTTTAACATTGACGACGGGCCGTTTGACATTAGCCGCGCTCCAATGTCTAGGCTGCGTCGCCCATGTCACCGACAATTTTTGTCACTTCACTCTCCGATCCGAGCGACACATAACCGCTAACATCACGCGTACGGGTTGAAAGACAGCAGCGATGCACCCAACCAGCGGTCTCCCTTCCCTCGACGCTCTCGGCGGCGATCTCCTCCTGCTCCCGGTCTGGCGCCGCACAATCTCGCTGGCGATGCCCTTCGCGCTCACGGCCGCGTTTTTCGTCCTCGCCTCGCGCGGACTCTGGATCGCCGCGCTGGCCTGTCCGGTGATCCTCAGCTTCATCACCTACGGTTCCGTGTCGCACGATCTCGTGCACCGCACGCTGCGGTTGCCGCGCTGGCTGAACGAGCCGCTACTGAGCGCCATCGAGCTGATCGGATTGCGCAGCGGTCACGCCTATCGCTTCACGCACCTGCACCACCATGCGCGTTTTCCGGCGGACGACGACATCGAGGCGCGCTCCGCGCACATGTCGCTCATGGGCGCGTTGCTCGACGGCATCACGCTGCAACCCCGCCTCTGGATCTTCGCGATGCGCAGCGCGAAACACGAACGGGGCTGGATCGCAGGCGAAGGCATCGCTGTCATCGCCCTTCTTGCCGGAGCTGCCGCTGCGATTCCGCGGACACCGATTCCTGCGATCTACGCGGCGCTGATGATCGCCGGCAGTTGGATCTTCCCGCTCATCACCGTCTTCATCCCCCACCTTCCCCTCGGCGAGAGCGAGCTGACGCGGACGCGGCTCTTTCGCGGGATCGTGTTGTCGGTGATCGCCGCCGATCATCTGTATCATCTGGAGCATCACCTCTACCCGCAGGTACCGCATCACTTCTGGCCCAGGCTGGCGAGACGGCTCGATCCGCATTTCGCCCGCCTCGGCATCGAGCCGGTGAAGCTGTTCTTCTGACACGACGATCGCGGATTTTTCGAGACGCTCATCGGCGACGGGCGTCGCTGATCAAACGGACAGGATGACACCTCACGTTTTGAGCGTATCGTTAACGGCCTCAACTCACCCCCCCACTCCCCACCCCCTACGGCCTCAATCCCCGATCACTCCGGCAGAGCGTTTCCACGCGTCCGTCGTCGCCGACCACGAGGGTGTCTTCGATGCGCACGCCGATCTCGCGGTCTGGGAAGTAGAGACCCGGCTCGATCGTGACGATGTCGCCGCGCTCGATCTCGTCGCCGTTCGACGGGGAGAGAGAGAAGGACGGTTTCTCGTGGACGTCGAGACCGACGCCGTGGCCGAGGGAATGGACGTAGCCTTCGAGGGTAGCGGGATTCGAGCGCGTCGTCGCGTAGCCGCGTTGCTCGAAGAAGTCGCAGACCAGCGCCTGGTACGACGAAGCGAACGTGCCGGCGTGCATCTCGGCTCGCGCAAGCTCGAACGCTTCCAGAACATCGGCGTGAATCCGATGCAGTTCGTCGGGGATCGGACCTACGCAAAACGTGCGGGTGAGATCGAAGAAGTAGCCGGTGGCCCGATCGGCAGGAAAGATGTCGAGAACGATCGGCACCGAGGGGCGCACGATCGCGTCCGCGTCGCCGCGTGAATGCGGGATCCCGGCATCGCGTCCCTGCGAGAGGATCGTGTCGTGATCTTCCACCATGCCGCGTGCCGCGATCTCGTGCGAAACGAGCCGCTTCAGATCGCCGAGGGTGAGCGGACGGCCCTCGTGAACGAGCTGACGGTCGCCGATCGTCGCGTTGCGCAGAACCTCGCGAACGCAGTCGACGACCTGTTCTGTGCGCTCGCCGGCGGAACGGATGGCCTCGACCTCCCACGGCTCCTTGCGCTTGCGTGCGAGTTGGACGAGATCATCGCTGCCTCGCCAGACGCTCCAGCCGCGAGCGCCGAGTCCTTCCGCGATGCCGAGGTAGAGCGGGAAAGGAAGATTGCCAACGATGGCGACGGTTGATTTGGCGCCGAGGCCGCGCAGCACCGCATCGAAGAACGCGACATACGCCTCAGCGGCATTCGGAGCCGACTTGAAGATGGCGTCGTAACCGAAGTCGTGAATGAGGCGCGTAGCCAGGCCCGTCGCGGATGCCTCGTCGCGCTCCATCGGATACGAGATGAGGATCGGATCGCGGCCGGCGAGCTTCACGGCGTAGCCGCGCGTCACCTTGGCGCCACGTGTAATCCAGCGAAATGACGGATGCATCGCCTCGTGCATCGGCACGAGGAGGGCGTCGAGCTCGCGCTCACGCATCAGGAGGTCAAGGTCTTTGAGCATTGGTTGATTGCGCTTCGCGCGTTCTCAGTTGTCGGTTGATTGCGCTTTGCGCGTTGTCGGTTGGCGAGCCGTCAAAGAAGAATGTGCGCACTCTCACTTGCTTCTCGTCACACAGCCCGCTAACGCCTTGGATTGGAGCACCGATCTCGATTTTATTCAATGCGCGTTGCCGGTTCGCAGCTCTCGGAAATACCCGGGCGACGGCTGCATCGCTGGCGCGCTACAATTTTTCCGGCGTGACCATGAGCAAGCGCAGGCGAGCCCGCCGGGCTCAGAAAAAGCTGGATAAGAAGCGAGCGCGTGCTGGCAGGACTCGTGTGCTGGTCGCAACACCGGTGGTGCCCTGTATCGCTCCCGATCCACTGGAGGCAGCTGCCGCGATTCTCGACCGCGTCGCGGAAGACCTGATGAATACTCATCAGATTCTCGACGACGTGAGCAACATCGGCGTGTGGTCAAAGTCCGACGACTGCAGCGACAACCGCCAGAGGCGCAAAGGCTTGCGGGAGGCCGGCTGGGGTGTGTGGAGGGCGAGAAGCCGGCTCACGGATCTCGAGACAACCGAACCCGAGCTTTCACGGGATTTCGCGTTGCTCGACGCGGACATTCGCGCCGTGGTTGCGGATCTGGAGCCCTTGCCCGACACCGTCAGCGACATCATGGACAAGAATCTGGCGCTGGACGTGAGTATCTATGATGCGATGGCGCGCATCGACGAGTTGCGCGAACGTTCGCTGGGGATCTCATCGGAATACACGCGGCGCGCACAGCTCGCGAGACAGCAGTAGCTCTCCGGCGGTGGCGGCCGCCGCTCCTTCCGTGCTTTCGCAGCACTGCAGGCGAGTCAGCGCAGCTCGACGAGGTCCCACAGATTGCCGTAGAGGTCCTGAAAGACAGCCACGGTTCCGTAGGGCTCCTGCTTCGGCTCGCGAACGAACATGACGCCTTTCGCCCGATAGTTCTCATAGTCACGGGCAAAGTTGTCCGTGTAGAGGAAGAGGAACACGCGGCCGCCCGTCTGGTTGCCAACGCGCGAGGCCTGCTCCTCGTTCGCTGCCCGTGCCAGGAGAAGGCGCGATTCCGTCGTCGAACCGGGAGGCGCGACCACGACCCAGCGCTTGTTCTGCGCAGGAACGAACGAGTCCTCGATCAGCTCGAAACCCAGGACTCCTGTGTAGAAGGCGAGCGCCTCATCGTATTCGCGCACCACAAGCGAGACCAGACCGATTGTTTGCTTCATAGGAGTTGGAAGGGTCTCTCTGACAACGCGCGAAGCGCAACCAACCGACAACGCGCGAAGCGCAATAAAAGCGGCCGGCGAAAGCCGGCCGTTTCTTTGCAATCTAGATGTTTCGATCGATGAACTGCTGAAGCGCCGGTTTCGGCATGGCGCCGATGGCCCGGTCGATGAGCTTCCCGTTCTTGAAGATCATCAGCGTCGGAATCGACGTCACGCCGAACTTCTGCGGGACGTTCTGATTCTCGTCGACGTTCATTTTCGTGATGACTACTTTTCCGTCATACGACGGCGCGAGCTCTTCGACGAGCGGTCCGATGATGCGGCAGGGACCGCACCACGGCGCCCAGAAATCGACAAATACCGGCTGGCCGCCGTTCACGAGCTCTTCGAAATCCTGATCACTAATCTCTCGTACTGCCTGCGAAGTCGCCATTCCAGATCTCCTGAACCGGTTGAAAGCTGACGATTTCATGCCTTATTCCGCGAGCAAGAACGTCAACGAACTTCTTCCTCCGCCCTGACAGCCCTCGGGCGAGGACGCCCGAGGGCCCGCGGTCGAGACGACCGCACTCCGTAACTGGCACGTCCCTCGCTCTAGCAGTCAGTAATGTCCGATCCTCGCCCGCAGGGGCACGAACGGCGGTCGTTCCCGCGGCCGCCTCTCTGGTTGAATCTCCTTCTTCTGATCATCGCGGGGGCCACGTTTGTGTATGCCAAGCACCAGCGCGACGTCATCGAAGAGAAGACCGCGATCCTCTTTCGCCACACGGCGAATTCGCCCGTCGAGTTGAACCGGATGCGCGACGAGCTCTCACAGATGGATCTCACGCAGGCGCAGCTCAAGCAAGAGATCGACGCTCGCATGCAGTATCTGCAGAGCCAGCAGAGCGCACAGTTCTACATCTCCATCGACACGCAGCGGAAGAAGATGCAGTTTCGCTTCGGACGCGACATCGTGCGCGAGACGGATGTTCAGATCGGCGACGCGAAGACGATCAAGTCGCCCACCGGCAAGACCTGGACCTTCCTCCCGCTCAAGGGGGGATTCAGCGTCACCGGAAAAGAAGATGGCGCCTCCTGGCCAGTTCCCGAGTGGGTGTACGCGATGCACGGCGAGCGCGAACCCGCCGAGCGGCGCGTCGTTCCGAACGGCCTGGGACGCTACGTGATCTTTCTTCAGGATAGCTACGTCATTCACTCCCCGCCGCCGCCGGAGAGCCCATCGCAGGGACCGAAGCCGGGATCGTTCATGGTCCCCGAAGCGGACCTGGCGGCGATCTGGCCACGGATTACCAATGACACGAGGGTCTACATCTTCTAATGAAACGCTGGATCGGATTCTTAGGCTCCTGGGCTCTTCTCGTACTGGCATTCGGGCTGGCGGCATTCGCCGTGGCTGGCGAAACGATCAATATGCGCGATGAACGCCGCCTCGACCGCGTCGCCGAAATCGATCGCCTGATCAACCAGGACGGCGGCAGCAAAGCGAGCGTCCTGCGCAACACCGCTTCGCAGAAAACTGCGAATGTGAACGCGTTGCAATCGAAGTTGCAGGACGTCGAAAAGCAGACGGATGACGTGCCCGACACCGGCCAGACCATTCTCGTCTCGACTGCGGAGAACAAGCTTTACGTTCGCCGCGGCGGCCAGACAATTTTCGAGGCCGTTTGCTCGACCGGCAAAGGAACGACTCTCGCCGTCGACGGCAAGACGATTCTCTTCGACACGCCGATCGGAAAGCTCCACATCATCTCCAAGGATGAGAATCCGCAGTGGGTGCCACCCGACTGGCATTACGTTGAAGAGGCGCGGAAGAACGGCATGCGCGTCGTCCACCTCGATGCCGGCCAGAGCATCGATTCGCGCACCGGGCAGCCCGTCTCGAGCAAACCCGATGCAGGCGTTTGGTCATGGCTGACGGGCGGCAATAACAACAGCAGCAGCAATCCGGTGCTCAAAGTAAAAGGCAACACCGTCGTCGAGGTCAGCAACGGCGTGGAACGCGAGCTCGAGCCCGGGAAGACGATCGTGGCCGGGGACGCCGTCATTGTCCCTCCCGTCGACACCAAGCAGCGCCACTACGACAAAGTCCTCGGCAAGTTCCGGCTGGAGATGGGCAACGGCTACGGCATCCACGGCACCGACGAGCCGGACAAGCTCGGACAATCCGTCTCGCACGGCTGCGTGCGCCTCGGCGACGCCGACATCGAGAAGCTCTACCAGATCGCGAATGTGCACGACACGGTGATCATTTATTGACAGCAGAGATCAGGGAAGACAGAGATCAGAGACAACAGAGACTAGAGATCAGAGGTCGGGGTCGGGATCAGCAGTTCAGTCCTGATCTCTTGTCTCTGATCTCCTGTCTCTGATCTCCTGTCTCCGATCTCCTGTCTCTGATCTCCTGTCTCTGATCTCCTGTCTCTAATCTCCTGTCTCTGATCTCTGTCTCTGATCTTCTTGTCTCTGATCTCTTGTCTCCGACCCCCGACCCCCGACTCCCGACAACCGACTCCCGCCGCTTACAATCCCCTCATGCACCCCTGGCGCGAGCGGCTCGCTCGCTGGTTCACACCGCTGGCGCGGCGGATGCCGCTGTCTCCGAACGCGATCACGCTCATTGCGTTCGCGCTGAACCTGATTGGCGCGGCTTGTCTGGCGTACGGCGGGCAGCGGCCGTCCCTTTTCCTCGTCGCCATCATTTTCATCGCCATCAGCGGATTCGCAGATGCGCTCGACGGCATCGTGGCGCGCGTACAGAACAAGACCTCGCGCTTCGGCGACTTTCTCGATCACTGCGCGGACCGCGCCGGCGACACGCTGCTTGCCGCTTGCTGGCTCTACGGCAACAACGTCCGCCAGCCGCTGGCCATGGCCGGCATCATCATGACGATGCTCAACGGCTACATCGGCACGCAGATCGAAGCGACGTACGGCGAGCGCAGCTATGAGTCCATCGGCCGCGGCGAGTTCGTCCTAGGCATCATCATTCTGCCGATCGTCTCGTACAGCCTGTTCACGAACGGATGGCAGGCGTTGCAATTCGCGAGGCTGACCGTCGCTGAATGGCTGGCCGTGGTGGTGCTGCTCTTCGCACTCTACGGCGTCGTGCAGCGGGTGCGCGTCGCGATTCGGCTGGAGCGTTCGTGACGGAGGAGTTGAATCCGATCACAGGCGAGCCAGTGATCGTCGCGCCGCAGCGCGAGGACCGGCCCAATGTCTACGAGGGCGCTCCCTGCCCTTTCTGTCCCGGTGCCGAAAGCGAAACGCCGCCGGAGATCTGCCGCGATGGAGATCCGTGGCGGATCCGCGTCTTTCCCAACCGTTATCCGCCGACCGAGCACTCCGAGATCATCGTCGAGAGCGCGCTGCACGACGACACGTTTGACGCGCTCGCTCCCGATCATGCCCAGCGCGTTGTCGATATCTATTTCGAGCGGTACCGCGCGCAGGCCGCGAACGCAGCGTACGTCTGCATCTTCAAGAACCACGGGCGCAGGGCGGGCGCGTCGATTCCGCATCTCCACTCGCAACTGGTGGCGACCCCGTTCATCCCGGCGCGCATCGCCCGCGAGACCGCTGCATTCGCGGAGGCTCCCCTCTGCCCGCTGTGCGATCTGCGCGAACATCCTTTGATCGCCGAGTCCGAGCACTATCGATGGATTGCCCCGCGCGGCGCGCGTCTCGCCTGGCAGCAGTGGATCGTCCCAAAAGCGCACGAGCACGAGCTCGGCGAACCGCACGAGCTTGCGGCACTGCTCCAGTCGTCGGTCCGGGCCATGAGCTCCATCACCGATTCCTTCAACTGGGCGTTTGTCGTGTTCCCGGGCGAGCCGAGAGTGGGACATTGGTATCTCGAGCTTCTCCCCCGTATCGCCGCGGTCGCGGGCTTCGAGCTCGGGACCGGAACGTTCGTGAACACAGTCACCGGTGACGAGGTTGCCAGGCTCTTTTCACGCGTCCATTGACATATTAAAGAGGTCCGTTACGCCACCGATAGTCCTGAGGCACCGGGCGCAGAGGCGGCCGGCGCAGACCGCCGAGGAGGACGATCAGCAGCATCCCGGCGATGAAGCCTCCGATGTGCGCAAAGTAGGCAACGCCGCCAGCGCTCTGAAGGTCGCCGTTCATCGACACCGCGCCGAAGAAGACCTGCACGACGATCCAGAAGCCGAGGAGGAAGACGGCAGGAATCTCGCGGACGGTGATGAAGATGAAGATCGGGATCAGCGTCGTCACGCGCTGCTTCGGAAAGAGGACGATGTACGCGCCGAGCACTCCCGCGATTGCTCCCGACGCCCCGATGGACGGCACGCGCGAGGTGGGATTCATTGCCGCATGCGTCAGCGTGGCGATGAGCCCGCAGGTGATGTAGAAGAAGAAATACTTGACGTGCCCGAGGCGGTCCTCCACGTTATCGCCGAAGACCCACAGGTAGAGCATGTTCCCGCCGAGGTGCAGCCAGCCGCCGTGAAGGAACATCGAAACGAACATCGTGATGATGTTCGGAAGAAGCGAATCGGGCAGATACCAGAAGCGCGCCGGAACGAACGCAACGTTGGTCAGAACCGGCTCGAATTGCGGTCCGAGAGAGATCTCCCAGAGGAACATCAGCACGTTGATGACGATGAGGATGATATTGACGACCGGCGTCGTCCGTCGAGGATTGTGATCGGCGAGCGGAAGCAAGCGGTGATGATATTGCGCTTCGCGCGTTGTCGGTTGTCGGTTGGTTGCGCTTCGCGCGTTTGGGCGCTACGGTCGCGCGCAAATCGATCGCCCACGGAGCGACGATCCCGGCGTGATCGTAGGTGCGTAGTCCCGGCTTCAGCCGGGAGATTTCACGCGGGAGACGATCAAAGCCGGAATCGCCCAAGTTGCCCAGTCGTTGTCAGCACCGTGACCGACGCGAAGACGCATCCGAATCCTGCGCTGAAGGTCGCTCTTCTCAACGGTCTGCGTCGCCGATGCCCTCGCTGCGGCGAAGGGCAGCTCTTCCGGCGCGGCCTCAAGACCTGCGAACGTTGCTCGGAGTGCAACCTTCTCTTTCAGCGCGACTACGGTGACACGCTGATGTTCATGATCATCACCGACCGCATCCCCATCCTCGTCGGGATCGCCGCGCTCTACTTCGGGATTCATCCCAACGGCTGGGCCAGCACCGTCTTCTTTTTCGCCGCTCTCTCCGTCCCGCTGCTGGCGACGCTACGGGAGCGTCAGGGACTCGCGCTCGCGCTCGACTACGTCCTGCGCGTCAAACTCAGCGATCCATCCGACGAGCTCCACGCTGCCAGCCTGCCCAGTCACAGCGCGTAGTCAGCAACTACCACTCACACCGTGTTCGAGAAATCGAACGGCGACTCGTCCGCGAACGGATCGCTGTCGTTGGTCACGGCCAGCTTCGAATCCATCTCCTCGCGGGCCATGTCCGACGTCGACTGGATGCCCTGCAGCTTGAGGCGGAACTCGTCGGGATTCGAGGCCCGGCGCAGCGCTTCGTCGAGCGTGATCAGACCGTTCTTGTAGAGCACGTAGAGCGACTGATCGAACGTCTGCATGCCGTACTGCGACGTGCCGGCGGAGATCGCGTCTTTGATGAGCTTCGTCTTTTCCTTGTTCTCGATGCAGTCCCGGATGTACCCCGTCGAGATCATGACCTCGGCGGCCGGCACCCGGCCCAGCCCGTCGGCCCGCGGCAGCAGGCGCAGCGAGACGACCGCCTTGAGGACGGCTGCGAGTTGCAGGCGGATCTGTTTCTGCTGGTGCGGCGGGAAGACCGAGATGATGCGGTTGATCGTCTCAGTCGCGTCCATCGTATGCAGCGTCGAGAGCACGAGGTGGCCCGTCTCGGCGGCGGTGAGCGCCGTCTCGATCGTCTCGTAGTCGCGCATTTCGCCGACCAGGATGACGTCCGGATCCTGACGCAGCGCCGAGCGCAGCGCCTGCGAGAACGACTTCGTATCCACTTCGATCTCGCGCTGGTTGACGATCGACTTCTTGTCGCGGTGAAGGAACTCGATCGGATCTTCGACCGTCATGATGTGCTCGGTGCGATGCGCGTTGATGTAATCGATCATCGCTGCGAGCGTGGTCGATTTACCCGAGCCGGTCGTACCGGTGCAGAGGATCAATCCGCGCCGCTCCTCCGCGATCTTCTCGAGGATGTTCGGCAACATCAGCTCGCGGATGGAGAGAATCTTGACCGGGATGACGCGAAGGACCATTCCGACGGTGCCGCGCTGCTGAAAGATGTTGCAGCGGAAACGCCCGAGGCCGGGAACGGAGTAGGCGATGTCGATCTCGTAGTTGTTCTTGAACTTTTCCTTCTGGCGCGACGACATGATCGAGAAGGCCATGGCGATCGTGTCTTCCTGCATGAGCCGCTTCAGCTCGACGAGCGGCACGAGCTCGCCATCGCAGCGAATCACCGGATGGGAGCCGACTTTGATGTGAAGATCCGACGCGCGGCGTTCGGCGGCAATTTTCAGCAAGTCGTTGATATGCACGGGCTCTCCTCGGAAACGCTTATTTTATGTCATCCCTGCGTACAATTCGCGCCTCATGACCCTGACCCGCCACGATGACCTCGCTCTGCGCTACGTTCTGAACGTTCCCAGCGGCAAACCCGATGACACGGAAATGCCGCTGGTCATCGTCATGCACGGCCGCGGCGCGGACGACAACGACCTTGCCGACCTCGCTCCGATGATCGACGACGGCTATCGTTTCGTCTTCCCGAATGCGCCGAAAAAGTTCGAGCCGATGCCGGGACACTCGTTCGGATATTCCTGGTTCGACGGCTGGCCGCCGGAAGGGGATTCGATCGTGCAGTCGCGGGAGAAATTGCTCGCGCTGATCGATGAACTGGTCGAGCGCTATCCGACACCTGAGGGGAAGCTCGTGGTCGCCGGCTTCTCGCAAGGCGGGCTGATGGCTATCGACGCCGGCTTCCGCACGAAGCAGAAAGTCGCCGGCGTCGTCGTCATGAGCGGCGCGATCTACGAGGCGGACATGCCCGATCTTCGCGCGCATCGCGATCTGCCCGTTCTCGTCATCCACGGCTCGCAGGACGACATGGTCAAAGTTCTGTACGCGCGCCGAACCCGTCACATCCTCGAGGAGCACGGCGTGATCCCGGAGTATCAGGAGTTTCCGATGGGCCATCACGTCACGCAGGAGTCGATGGCGGTGGTGCGGGAGTTTCTAGAGCGAAGGATGAAGGGGGAAGGATGAACGAGGAGCCGAGGGAAGGATTACGTTCGATCAAGCGGACGAGGTTCATCCTTCATCCCTCATCCTTCATCCTTCAAAGTTATATTCTCCGCGCATGAACGACCGTTTTGCCGCCCTCTATCCGCAACATCTTGAGACCGTGAAGGCCCGCCACGACAAAGCGCTGGCCGAGGCGGGGTTTGACCACATCATCATCTTCGGCGGTGAGATCCACATTCAGTTTCTCGACGACTCGTTCTATCCGTTCAAGGTCAATCCGCATTTCAAGTCGTGGGTCCCGATCGTCGATAACCCGCACTGCTTCATCGTCTACACGCCGGGGAAGACTCCGCTGCTCGTCTACTACCAGCCGGTCGATTACTGGTACAAACCGGCGGGCGCCCCGCGGGGATACTGGACCGATCACTTCGACGTGCGCGTCATCGGGACTGCGGAAGCCGCCAAGGAATTCTTTCCGACGACAGGGCGCGCGGCATTCGTCGGTGAGCCGAGCGACCTGCATGGCGGCGAAGCGAATCCCGAGGGGCTGCTGAACGCGCTACATTTCGAGCGCTCGTGGAAGACCGATTACGAGATCGCCTGTCTCACCGAGGCCAATGTGCGTGGCGTGCGCGGACATCGCGCGGCGGCGCGTGCGTTCCGCGAGGGGAAATCGGAGTTCGAGATCCACATCGACTATCTGCTTCACTCCAGCCAGGCCGAGGAGGAGCTCCCCTACGGCAACATCATCGCCCTCAACGAAAACGCTTCGGTGCTTCACTACCTCAATCACTTGCGCGAGCAGCCGGGCGATCTACGCTACTCGTTCCTGATCGACGCCGGCGCGCAGTGCAACGGCTACGCGTCGGACATCACCAGAGCGTACGCGCGCGACGAACAGGGGGAGTTCGCGCGCATGATCGAGGCGATGGACGCGATGCAACAGCGCCTTTGCGCGATGGCGAAGCCGGGCGTGAACTACATCGACATCCACATGGCTGCGCACGCCGAGGTGGCGAAGATCCTTTTCGATTTTGGTTTCATTCGCGATGTCGATGCGGAGGGCATCGTCGACAAGAAAATCAGTTCCGCCTTCTTCCCCCACGGCGTCGGTCACTTCCTCGGGCTACAAGTACACGACGTAGCCGGCTTCCACGGAAACCGCGCCGGCTGCATCATCGCCAAACCGGAGGGACATCCCTACCTGCGCCTGACGCGCATGATCGACCCCCGCATGGTCTTCACGATCGAGCCCGGCCTCTACTTCATCGAGTCGCTGCTCGCCGATCTCCGCAAGAGCGAGAACGCGAAGTACGTGAACTGGACAAAGGTGGACGACTTCCGCAAGTTCGGCGGGATACGGATCGAGGATGACATCGTCGTGACGGATGAGGGGCATGTGAACCTCACGCGCGATGCGTTTGCGGGTTAGAGGCTTGTCACGCGAAGGCGCGAAGACGCGAAGGGTTTCTTCGCGCCTTCGCGTCTTCGCGTGAGCGCCTATCTCATTTGTCGGCACCCGCTCCCTTTTCTTCTCCCCTCAGGTTGAGCGCAACCACGGCGCCTCCCGGATGACTCATCTCCCGTATCGCGATCTCGTCCTCGGTCATCACGATCACAGTTGACGAGCGAGTGCCATAACCGCGATCGGGCAGCGAGACGAAGACTTCCTGTTCGATCGGCCCGCCGCGCGGCGTGGTCAGAAAGCGCATCAGTTCGTCAACCAGTTGACGAGGCGAATGATCGAGCGCAGCGGCCATCGCCTCGCGCGCGAGGACAATCTTCGGCCAGTCGATCAACGCAGGTGCGTTGCTGACGGCGAAGATGCCGTCAGGCAGCAAGGTCGCGGATACATCGCTGGCGACGTGCGCGACGCGGGTTCGATCGCCGGCGATGAGATGAAATCCGGCGTATTCATTAGGCTGGATCTGCTGCGCGTAGTCGAGCGGATCGAGATTCGATCGAACGAAGTCTCCCACCAGTTCTCCGCGTGAGCGTGGGTTGGTTACTTCGATGCCGCGAATGTTCGTCACCGCGGCGAAGCGCCCTTCCTGCGTGACTGCCAGCCAGCTTCCACCGGCGCGGAGATCACGGCCGCCTGCGATGTTCTTGTTTTCGTCCCAAACGTGCAAAGGGCGCGTAGGACGGTCGTAAAACTCATCGCGATTGGCGGCGATGACGATCGGCAAATGCGCTGACGTGCGGACGGCGATGGCGATGAGGCACATGCAATTGCGATCGTAGCCGAAGGAGTGTGGGCGTCTCGCCCGCGGACGGTCGGGCATCTTGCCCGGCCGTTGTAACCCGGGCACGTATCAAGGAGGTGCGTTGTTCAAGCCGCGATTCACACCACCGGGGCGGGGACGCCCCGCTGGCCGCGAGCGAGACGCTCGCACTCCTTATCGCAGGAGATGTTTCTGCACTTTGCCGAGGGCGGTGCGGGGGATCGAATCGACGCGTACGAATTGGCGCGGGACTTTGAACGATGCAAGCTGCTCGCGGCAGTAGCGCTCGAGGGCATCGACATCGAGTTCGGACTCGGACGCAGCGACGATGAACGCGACCGGGACTTCTCCGCGCAGTTCGTCCGGCACTCCGACGACCGCGGCCTCGGCCACGCCCGGTTGTTCGAGCAGTAGCTCTTCGATCTCACGGGGATAGATGTTGAAGCCGCCGGAGATGATGAGATCGGACTTGCGGCCGAGCAGCGTGTAGTAACCGTCGTCGGAACGTGACGCCAGATCGCCGGTGCGGAACCAGCCTTCGGTGAAGGACGCGGCGGTGGCGTCCGGACGCCGCCAGTAGCCGGCAAAGACATTCGGTCCACGCACGAGCAGCTCGCCGTCATCGATGCGCACGGAAATGCCGGCAGCGGAAAGCCGACAGTCCCGGCGCGGCGCTCGCCGATGTACGGATTGCTCAGCGTCATGAAGGTTTCCGTCATGCCGTAGCGCTCGAGAATGGCGTGGCCGAAGAGCTCGCGGAATCGGTCGAACACGTTCGCCGGCAACGGCGCGGAGCCGGATACGAAGAGACGCATTCGCGCTCCGATCTCGCGCGCGGCGTCAGGCGGCATGTCGAGCAGGCGGATATAGATCGTCGGCACGCCGAAGAAGAGCGTCGGCTGGAACTCGTCGAATTCGTCAAGTGCACGACGGTGATCGAAGCGCTCAAGTAACCGCATGCGGCAGCCGCTGGCCAGCCAGCAGTGCAGACCGTTGCCGAGTGCGTGAATGTGGAAGAGAGGGAGAGCGAGAAGGAAGCGGTCGCGGTCGCTGATCTGCCACATCGTCAACAAGTTGACGGCATTGGCGGCGAAGTTGTTGTGCGTCAGCACGGCGCCCTTCGACGCACCGGTGGTACCCGAGGTGTAGATGATCGCGGCTGGGCTGTCGCCGTCGAGATCTTCGTCCGGACGCTCGCTGCTCGCCCTCTCCGCGTCGCTCATCAGCCGCGGCAAATCTTCCTCGCGGATTACGAATCGAGGCTCCGCGTCGCCGGTGATGTGCGCGATCTCGCGGTCGCGGTAAAGAACGTTGATCGGGACGAAGATCACGCCGAGCTTGACGCATGCGAGATACAGGTCGATCAGCTCGATGCGATTGGCGAGGTAGACGGCTAGACGGTCGCCCTTCGCCAGCCCTCGGGCGCGCAGTGCATGCGCGACGCGGTTGCTGCGGTTCTCGATCTCACCAAACGCGAACTGCGCGCCTTCCCACTCCAACGCGATCTGGTCTCGCCGCGCGATGAGCGAGAGATCGAAGAGGTGGAGGAGGTTCATGGCGAGGCGATGATATGGCCTCTATTTCGCGCGAAGCCCTTTGGAGTGCGGTGGCTGCCAGCCACCGCTTTTGAAAGTGTGCGATTCGAACCGACGCCTCAATCGCGCAGCCAACCGCTTGCGCACGTTATTCAAAGCGGCAGCTGGCGCTGCCGCACTCCAAAGCGCTTCGCGCGAAACTGCATCGCACGCTGCTTGCAGTCACGACCAGCGCAGTGGCAACTCAGGGCATAACACGCAGGCGCGCCGTCGGCGCGGAGATCATCGAGGGCGGCGTCGACTTCCGCCTCTGGGCTCCGGACCGCAAGAACGTCAGCGTCGTCATCGACGGCCGGGCGATTCCACTCGATCGGGAGGCAGACGGCCATTTCCGCGGGATCGTCGCCGATGCGCGCGAAGGAACCCGCTATCGATTTCGTCTCGATGACGACGACAAGCTCTATCCCGATCCTGCGTCGCGCTTCCAGCCTGACGGCCCGCATGGCAACTCCGAGGTCGTCGATCCTGCGGCGTATCAATGGAGCGACGGTGCTTGGTCCAGTGTCGATAAACACAATCTCGTCATCTACGAGATGCACATCGGCACCTTCACCGTCGAAGGCACCTGGCGCGCTGCCATTGACCATCTCGGCGCGCTTCGCGACACCGGCATCAACCTCCTCGAGGTCATGCCGGTTCACGAGTTTCCCGGACGCTTCGGCTGGGGATATGACGGCGTCGATCTCTGGGCGCCCTCGCATTTGTACGGCCAGCCAGACGACTTCCGCGCTTTTGTCGACGCCGCTCACGCCCACGGCCTCGGCGTCATTCTCGACGTCGTCTACAACCACTTCGGGCCCGACGGCTGCTATCTGCGGCAATTTACGAAGGACTACTTCACGAAGAAGTACGTGAACGACTGGGGCGAGTCGATCAACTTCGACGGCGACGGCTCCGCCGGCGTGCGCGAGCTCGTCTCCGAGAACGCTGCGATGTGGATCGACGAGTTTCATCTCGACGGATTGCGGCTCGACGCCACGCAGTCGATCAACGATGCGTCCGATGAGCATGTTCTCGCGCTGATCGCGCGGCGGGCGCGCGCGGCAGCGCCTGAGCGGTCCATTTTTCTCGTCGCAGAGAATGAGCCGCAGGATGTCGCGCTCATCGACGACTACGGTCTCGACGCTCTTTGGAACGACGACTGGCATCACGCGGCCACGGTCGCCGCAACGGGACGGCGCGAGGCGTACTACACCGACTACTTCGGTACACCGCAGGAATTCGTTTCGATGGCGCAGTTCGGCTTCCTCTACCAGGGCCAGTACTACTCGTGGCAGGAGGAGCCACGCGGCACGTCGTCGCTGCACCTATCGCCGAGGCAACTCGTCTGCTTCACGCAGAATCACGACCAGATCGCCAACTCGGGACACGGCGAACGGCTGCAGCAACTGACGAGTGCCGGCCGCTTTCGCGCGCTGACCGCGCTGCTCCTCCTCGGACCGAATACGCCGATGTTGTTTCAGGGGCAGGAGTTCGGAGCATCCACTCCGTTTCTCTACTTTGCCGATCACAATCCCGAGTTGGCGAAGGCGGTCGGCAAGGGACGCCGCGAGTTTCTGGAGCAGTTCCCTTCCCTGCTCCAGATGAAGGGCCAGTTCGCGGCACCTGAGTCCGAGGAGACGTTCCGGCGATGCAAACTCGATGATCGTGAGCGCGTCGGGAGCGTGGAGATGATTGCTCTTCATCGCGACCTGATACGGCTGCGCCGCGAGATAACCGGCACGGTGCGCGGCGCCGTGGTCGCCGACGAGGCGTTCGTGCTCCGCTTCGACGATCGACTCCTCATCGTCAACCTCGGGCGCGAGGTGCACCTCGACGTCGTCCCCGAACCGCTGCTCGCGCCGCCCGCGAAGCGCAAATGGGAATTGCTCTGGTCGAGCGAATCACCCGACTACGGCGGCACAGGAACGCCTCAAGTCGAGACGACGTGCGGCTGGTGCCTCCCCGCCCAAGCGGCGGTACTACTGACCGCAACGTAGTGCAGACATTCTTGTCTGCATGCGGCGGGCGTCCTCGCCCGGCGCTGATGGGCGGGGACGAATCACAGCGAC